>Ga0207705_10002708_pt1 | contig 13558 bp, 12 predicted proteins | sample KBSC13metaG_FD_184314 | JGI IMG/M metagenome (GOLD analysis project Ga0207705, IMG submission 184314) | Corn rhizosphere microbial communities from Kellogg Biological Station, Michigan, USA - KBS C1-3 metaG (SPAdes) (version 2) | ecosystem: Host-associated > Plants > Roots > Rhizosphere > Soil ...
CCATTTCGAGATAGTCGATGCCCACCACCAGGGGGTGCTCATCGGTGGAGCCCACGGCCTTGGCCGCGACCTGCGACCAACCGCCGGGGGCGGCGCCGAGGTCGACGATCCGCATGCCCCGGCGCAGCAGCTTGTAGCGCTCGTCCAGCTCGATCAGCTTATAGGCGGCCCGGGAGCGATAGCCTTCAGCGCGTGCCTTGGCGACGTAGGGGTCATTGAGCTGGCGCTGCAGCCAGAGGGTCGAGCCGATCTTGCGCCCCTTCGAGGTCTTCACTCTGACCTTCAGGCCTTTGTCGGAGCGGCCTGCGCCGGTTGGGGTTTTAGCCATGGGGCAAGGTCCGTAGCGGCGCCAGGCGCCCAAGGCTGCGATCGGCATCAATCAGCGAGATGAGAATGCCCTCGCGCAGGCCGCGATCGGCGACGCGCACGCGAGACGTGGGCCATTCGCGCCGGATCGCCTCGAAAATGGCGCAGCCCGGCAGCACCAGATCGGCGCGATCGCGGCCGATGCAGGGATGCGCCATGCGTCGCTCGAACGACATGCCAAGCAGAGCGGAAATGGTGAGATCGACCTCGCCGGAGGTCATCCAGAGGCCGTCGACCTTCTGCCGCTCGTAGCGCTCGAGCCCGAGATGCAGGCCCGCCAGCGTGGTCACCGTTCCCGAGGTGCCGATGAGATGCACGGCGTGCTCGTCGATCATCTGCCGCAGCTTCAACCGGCCACGGAACTCGCGCAGGTGCTCGGTGACGTGGGCGACCATGGCCTCGAACGTGTCGCGTGTGACGTCGATGCCGCCAAACCGTTCGGCGATCGACACCACGCCGACCGGCAGCGACTGCCAGGACCGGATGGAAGCGGCCATGCGCCCCTGCCGCTTGGGGCGGCCGCCGCGAAAATCGAGCCAGGCCAGTTCGGACGAACCGCCGCCGATGTCGAACATCAAGGCGCCGTCGGTCTCGTGATCGATGAGGTCGGCGCAGCCGGTCACCGCCAGTTCCGCTTCGGTGCGCCGATCGACGATCTCCAGCACGATGCCCAGTTCCGCCTCGACCCGGTCGAGAAATTCCTGGCCATTGCTGGCGGAGCGGCAAGCTTCGGTGGCAATCAGGCGGGCGCGCGCCGGTTCGTGCTCGCGCAATTTGTTGCGGCAGAGCCGGAGGGCCTCGATGGTGCGGGTCATGGCGGCGTCGCTGAGCCGGCCTGTAGCGGTCAGCCCCTCGCCGAGCCGGACGATGCGGGTAAAACCGTCGAGCACGCGGAAGCTGCGATCATGCGGCCGGGCGATCAACAGCCGACAATTATTGGTGCCGAGATCGAGGGCGGCGTAAGTCGGGCCGCGCGGACGACGCGACGAGGAATGGCTGCGCTGGGTCCGCCCATCCGGATCGCGGCGCGCCGGAATGGCGGGCGTTGCGACCTGTCCCGGCCCGCCGAGGCGTTCCGAGACATGGACCACCGAACCTCCCGATTGGGAGGCGAGGCCGGCGGACCGATCGGGATCGGTCACGTCATATCTCCGTTCCGCCTGGTCGCCGTTCCGATGCTGGCCGGAAGCGCCCTTGGCAGTTGTGCATGTGTCAAAGGACAGGCTAGTCGATGCCGCCCGGCGGCGCAACTCGCGATGTCCGCGGCAAGGCCGCCCTGGCCCGCCGTTCACGCATCGTTGTACGCCCCGACTTGCCAGTTTTTCTCCTGCCGTCCAGAGTCGCGACGAAATTTCACACCCGGAGCACCCCTTGCCCAACACCGAGTCCGCGTCGCCGCGCTTCGCCGCAATCGAGACCTGGTCCACCGCCGATCTGGTGGATGGAATCGTCGAAGGGCAGTTCTCGGCCATCGCGGCAGTGCGTGCCGCAGCCCCGGCAATTGCTGCGGCAATCGATGCGGCGGCGGCCCGCCTCGCCGCCGGCGGCCGGCTGCTCTATGTGGGTGCCGGCACCTCGGGACGGATCGCCGCGCAGGATGCCGCCGAATTGCCACCCACCTTCAACTGGCCCTACGAACGCGCCATCCCGGTGATGGCCGGGGGTGAGCCGGCGCTGCTGCGGGCGGTCGAGGGCGCCGAAGACAATGGCGAAGCCGCGCGGCAGGCCCTTCAGGCGCTGAAGCTGGTGCGGAACGACGTCGTTGTGGCCCTCGCGGCCAGCGGCCGCACGCCGTTCGCCGTAGCCGCGCTCGACTATGCCCGCGAGGCCGGCGCCTTGGCGGTGGGCATCTTCAACAATGCGGGCAGCAAGCTGGCAGCGGCGAGCGAACTGCCCATCCTGCTCGATACCGGGGCCGAGTTGGTTGCCGGCTCGACGCGGATGAAGGCGGGGACGGCGCAGAAGGCGGCGCTCAACTGCCTCTCCACTGGTATCATGATCCGGCTGGGCTATGTCTATCGCGGCAAGATGGTCGAGATGCGGATCAGCAACGACAAGCTGCGCGAGCGCGCCGTGACCATGGTCGCAGATCTTGCCGGCTGCGACCTGCCGGCGGCCGGGGCGGCGCTGGCCGAGGCCGGCAGCATCAAGCTGGCCATCGTCATGCTGCTCAGGTCGCTGCCAAAGACCGAAGCCGAAGCAGCGCTCGCCGCCGCGCAGGGAAATTTGCGCAGGGCCTTGAGCTGAGTATCTGCCGAACTTTGACTTGGATCGTGACGAAGCTCGTGATGATGCGCTAAGGAGGGGCCGGTAACGAGGCCGCAATTGGCGCAGCTTAGACAATATCTGGCGGAAATGATGCGGGCCGGCGTGGTGCTGGCGCTGCTGCTGGTCGTCATGGGTGGTGCGCCGCAAGGCGTCCAGGTCGGTGCCTCGCCGGCCGTTGCCGCCGCGATTGCCCAGGCCGCCTCCGACCTTTGCGGCGGCGGCTGGGGCGACAAGCAGGCGGCACATGCCCCCTGCCACGCCTGCCGCAGCGCGACGCCATTGCTCCCCCCTGCCCCGTGCACCGGCGAGCGGGCCTATGTCGCCCTCGAAAAGGTCGCATACACCCTCCTTGCAGCCGGTGACCTGCCGCCCCTCGATGCGCCTGAGCCGCTGTCCCGCGGACCGCCGGCGCGCGCCTGAGTCCTGGCGCAACCGGATGCCCTGCATCCCCTGATCATTGCCGGCGTCCTCGCGACGGCCGGTCATTGGGACATCATCATGATCCTACGTTTCATCGCATTCGCGGCGACTGCCGCCTTGATTCCGCTCGCCATTCCCCTGCCCGTGACGGCAGGGACAATCCCCGCGGCGACGCCGATGGTAAGCCCGGCCACCGTCGGCAACCTGGAGATTTCCGGCACCTTTGCCCGAGCGACGCTGCCGGGTGCCCGCTCCGGGGGCGCCTACATCACGATCACCAACAAGGGCACCAGCCCTGACACGCTGGTCTCGGCAAAGTCGCCGGCCGCCGGCTCGATCAGCCTGCATTCCTCGACCATGGAAGGGTCGGTTATGAAGATGAGCGCCCTTCCCCACGGCATCGACATCCCGCCTGGCCAGACGGTCATCATGGCGCCGAACGGCCTGCACATGATGTTCGAGCATCTCAAGACGCCGTTTGTCCAGGGCAAGACCGTGCCGGTGACCCTGACCTTCGCCAAGGCGGGATCGGTGGAGATCGAAATCCCCGTCCTCGGCATTGCCGCGGCCGGCCCCGCGCATGCGATGGAGATGTGACGTGAAAACCAGGATCAACATTGCCATCGGGGCGCTGCTGCTGGCGCTGGCCTCGACAAATCCCGCCCTCGCCCATGTGACGCTCGCCGTCCCGACAGCAACGCCGGGCACGGGCTACAAGGCGGTGCTGCGCGTTCCGCATGGCTGCGACGGTGCCGCCACCACCGGCATCCGGGTACAAATCCCGGAGGGCTATATTGCGGTGAAGCCGATGCCGAAGCCGGGCTGGAGCATTGCCATCAAGACCGGCACCTATTTGCAGAGCTACCAGCTCTTCGGTTCTGCCGTCACCTCGGGCGTCACTGAGCTGGATTGGACCGGCGGCAACCTGCCCGATGCCTATTACGACGAATTCGTCATGTCGGGGCAGATCGACGGGAACCTGAAGGTGGGGAGCAAGCTCTATTTCCCCGTACTCCAGGAGTGCGGCACAACGATCGAGCGGTGGATCATGATCCCGGCAGAGGGCCAGGCCGCCGACGACCTGAAGACGCCCGCTCCGGCGGTGACGCTCATCCCGGCGCCCGCCAAGCCGTGACGACGACGGGGCGCCATCGGGCGCCCCGAACGTCCTCGTGTCGTGATCGGACTAAGACAAATGCGCCGCCTCCTGCCCCTGCTCTCGCTGCTTTTTACCCTGCTGCTGGCGGTCCCCGCGCTGGCGCATGCCTCGCTGCTCACGTCGGAACCAACCGACGGGTCGGTGGTCGCCACGGCGCCGTCCACGTTTACGCTGACGTTCAACGAACCGGTGTCGCCGACGGTGCTGTCGCTCATCGAGCCAGGTGGACAGGCGGTGCCGCTCGACCATCCGCACCTTGCCGACGACGTGGTTTCGGTGCCGATGCCGCCTGCCCTTGCCGATGGTTCCTATGCGCTGAGCTGGAGAGTCATTTCAGCCGATGGCCACCCGATTGGCGGTAGCGTGGTGTTTTCCATCGGTGCGCCGAGCACCGCCAACCAACCGCAGGTCGCGCCGACTTTCGATCCTGTCGTGCGGGCCGGCATCTGGTTGTCGAAGCTCCTCGTCTATGGCGGCCTGTTCGTGGGCATTGGCGGCGTCTTCGCCCGTCGCTGGCTGGGCATTGCCAAAGCGGGCCGCGCGACGGAATTTGCCTTGCTTGCCGGCACGTTGGGCCTGCTTCCAAATGTCGGCTTCGAGGGCGCCGATGCGCTTGGCCGGCCGGCCAATGCACTGCTTGACCTGGCGGCCTGGAGCGAAGGGCTGGTGGGGAGCCACGGCATCTTTGTCGGCCTCGCCCTGCTTGCGCTCCTGCTGGCCTTTGTCGCCTCCCGAACCGGCGCTGTTGGCGGCCGCATCGTGTCGCTGCTGGCCCTCGTCGCACTCGGAACGGCTTTTGCCTCCACCGGCCACGCCGGCACGGCCGATCCGCAATGGCTTACCCGGCCGGCGGTCTTCCTCCACACCGTGACCGTCGCCTTCTGGATCGGCGCGCTGGCGCCGCTTGCAGCCGTGCTGCGGGCCGGAGCGGGTGAAGCGCGAGCGCCGCTGCAGGGCTTTTCGGCGGCCATTCCGTGGACAACAGGCGTGCTCCTGGCGAGCGGGGTCGCGCTCGCCATCGTACAACTCGCAGCACCCGCCGAATTGCTGACCACCGACTATGGCCGCGTCCTGGTGGGCAAACTCGTCCTTGTCGCCGTACTGTTCGGGATAGCGGCCTACAACCGGTGGCGGCTGACGCGGCCGGTGCTCGCCGGCGATGCGCCGATGGCGCGGCGGCTCGGACGCATCACGCGACTCGAACTCGCGCTGGCGGTGGCGATCCTCGGCATCGTCGGGGTGTGGCGCTTTACGCCGCCGCCGCGCTCGCTGCTGGCGGCCGACGCGGCCCCCGCAACGGTCGAAATGGTGGCGCCTGGCGGCATGGCGGACGTCACCCTGTCACCCGGCCGCGCAGGCGCGATGTCCGTGACGATCGACGTGATGCTGGACAGCGGCAATCCACCCAAGCAGGTAACAGTCGATTTCGCGAATGCGGCCAGGGGCATCGAACCGATCGAAAAGACGGCGACGCAGGATGCCGACGGACTCTGGCACGTCGAGGGGCTGGTACTCCCCGCTGCCGGGGAATGGCAGATCGGGGTGGAAGCGCTGGTCAGTGACTTCGAGATATTGCAGCTCAACAACTCGATGGAGCTGCGCTGAGATCAGCTCGGGATCCAGCCGGTGTCGCCGTCCTGGGTCACTACCTGCAGCCAGCGCCCGCGGCTCTGGGATATGCGCACGCGCTCGCCGGCATCCAGCATGAACAGCAGCGGCGCGCCGTTCTGCGGCGCCGCGCGGACCGGCATGTCGGCGCCGACGCGGGCGAACCGGCCGCGCAAACTATCGGAATTGTCCGATGGCGCGGCGACAGTCGGGCGCGGCGAACTGGTGCTTGCCACGCCGACATCCGGCGTGGGCGCAGCGCTGCCTGCGAGGTAGCGGGAATAGACCCAGCCGCTCTCGCCATCGGTGCGATAGACATGAGCCCAGCCATGGTCGCTCTCCGCGACTTTGACGTCCTCACGGGCGGCCAGCACGAAAAGCTTGTCGGACGACGCCGAGGGGCCCGATCGCACATTGACGGCGGTATTGCCTACCCGCCCAGCCGCCAGCGTCGAGGGGTCCGGGTTGGCAGCTCCCGTCGCAAGGCTCGACCCGGCGGGCACCAATTGGGGCCAGGCCGGCGAAATGCCGGACGACGCCTGTGGCTGGGACGTCCCCGGGCCAATATCCTCGCGCGCCAGGGTCACGCTGACATCGGTCGGCTTCGGGCCATCGGCCGACGGCGCGGCAGCTTGGGCAGGAGCGGCGGAAGCGAAGTTGATCCCCGCGGCAGTCGCGCTTGGTCCGCTGCTCCCGGCCGGCGGAGGTGGGGCGGGCAACAGCATGAGCACGACCGCCCCGCCAACAAGCAGGGGGACCAATCGGTACATCCATCCCCGGACAGAGCGCTTCATCTCACCTCTCCCCTATGGAGGAGGAATTCATTCCAGCCGATCTGGTTCCCTTTGGGCCGGCCTTGCTAATTCTACCACCTTTGCCCGCCCTGCGTCACCCGCATTGCCGGTAATCAGGGTTAATCCTGTGGCCTATTGGACCTGCCGAATAGTTCGGAATTCAACCGCTCGGAAGGCGTATAGGGGACCTATCCCACCCGTCGATTTCGACAATTCCGGGCCTACGCGGGCGGCAGAAACGCCATTCGCCCGACCAAATGTCTTCGACTGTCAAGTGAGGTAGAACATCACGCAGAGCCCGGCGACCGATATCGGCCGGGGCAGGCCCAGATGGGCAAGCCGGTACGCAAAACTAGTATATCCGGCTTGCGGCCACCCAGACGAAGGCTGCCGGGCGTCCGCCATCGAAGCAAGCTCCGGGCGGCGCCAAGACTTAAGGCGCATACGGCTACTCCAAACACTTGAAACCGTATGTTTCTGTTTGTAGCAGCGGCCGCTTAACAAACTGCTTCCGAGTCACCAACGGAAGGTAAACACGGCGACTGGACGCAATCCGCCGAGCCTAGAACCGGCGGCGGATGTCCACGATCGTGTCAGTGCACCGATTGAGAGAGATGACGTACTCGCCGCGGCCACGATGGGCCGTCAGTTGCGCAAGATTGCCCGAGATATTGAAGATGGAAACACCGTTGTAGCCGCGCCGCGCCACCGAGCGGCGGAGCTCGTTGCTGGTCATGCACAGGGCGCGCGGCAAGTAGGGCCGGGCATAGTAAGGCGGCACGAAGTAGGGATGCACCAGATAGGCGCGTGGGTGATGATGCCGCCGATAGACCAACGGCGCATCGTGATAGACGTGCAGTTCCACAACCGGGTGAATTGCGACGGCAGCCGACGCCGCTTCGGCTGGAACGGCGGCGATTCCAAGGCCGCCCATGGCTGCCGCCAGCAGCGCTCCGCGGATGACATTGATGAGGTGATTGGCGGGCATGGGCGTCTCCTTCTAAGGGTGGCCAGCGTACTGCTGCGGCCTGACGCTATCATGTAGGTTTGAACGAAAAGCCACCCGGCCGTTCATCTGGCGTTCATCGGCGGGGATGTCCTGCCGGCCGGCTACTCGCCGTCGCTGTTGAACTGCAGCCCGAACGCGCTCGAGCCGGGTTCGCGCGGGCCGTGCTCGCCGCGGGGCAACTGGAACCGGTCTTGCGGGCAGGTCTGGTTGTGCCGCCGGCCGTTGGACTGGGCGCCGCACGGATCGGAGTCCATGTTGAACGGGGACCGGTTGTCGCTGTTGCCGCCGCGTTGCCCGAACTGGAAGTGGGGCGAGGCAGCGCTGGCGGGGAGAGCGGGCACCACGAGCGCCAGACCCAGGATCGCTGTGACGCCGAGGCGGGCACAAGCCTTGATCACGGGAAGGACAACAACCATCTGGGCACTTTCAGATCAAGGATCTCTGCCGATCCTGCATCATCTCTCAGGGTGAAATAAGTGGGACGGAATGAACCCCGACGCAACCGCTTGTTCATCTCCGGTTTATCTTCGCCCAGTGTTCCTTCCCCGCAATCCATCGTCAAACCCTTTGTGCTAAAGATTTATGTCCCGATTCGCCGCAAGGTAACGTTCCCTCGATGCCGCAGAGCAACGACCTGTTTGCCCACCAGCCCGAACCAGCCCGCCGGCCGGCGCCGACGCTGAAGTCGATCGCTGAGCGCATTGCCTCGCCGATGCCACCGGCAGCGGCGGCCAATGCGGCCAACGGGTCCTATTCGGCCGCGGACATCGAAGTGCTGGAAGGGCTGGAGCCGGTACGGCGTCGGCCTGGCATGTATATCGGGGGCACCGACGCCAATGCGCTGCACCACCTGTTCGCCGAAATCATCGACAACTCGATGGACGAAGCCATTGGCGGGCACGCCAGCCGCATCGAGGTGGAGTTCGGTGCCGACGGCTACCTGACGATATCCGACAATGGCCGTGGCATCCCGGTCGAGGCGCATCCGAAGTTTCCCACGCGCTCGACCCTCGAAATCATCATGACGACGCTGCATGCCGGCGGCAAATTCGACTCCAAGGCATATGAGACGTCCGGCGGTCTGCACGGCGTCGGCGCCTCGGTGGTCAATGCGTTGTCCGACGACATGATAATCGAGGTGGTGCGCGACCAGGTGCTCTATCGGCAGACCTATTCGCGCGGCAAGCCGGTCAGCGGCGTCGAGACCGTCGGCAAGGTGCAGAACCGCCGCGGCACGACGACACGCTTTCACCCGGATCCGGAGATCTTTGGCGGCAAGGCCGAATTCTCCGCCGCCCGGCTGTTCCGCATGACGCGCGCCAAGGCGTATCTGTTCGCCGGCGTCGAGCTGCGCTGGAGCTGCGACGAAAGCCTCGCCAACGACGAAGTGCCTGCCAAGGCGAGCTTTCACTTCCCGGGTGGCCTCAAGGACTACATGACGGTCCGCATCGAGGGTGAGCCGCGCGTCGTCGATGACATCTTCGCGGGCCATGTCGGTAAGCCCGGCACCCATGGCGCTGTCGAATGGGCAATTGCCTGGACGCTTGGCGATGGCTTCATCAGTTCGTACTGCAACACGGTGCCGACCCCCGATGGCGGAACGCACGAGACCGGCCTGCGGGCCGCCCTGCTCCGCGGGCTGAGAAACTATGCCGACCTGACCAACAACAAGCGCGCCTCGATCCTCACGGCCGACGACGTGCTGAACTTCTGCTCGGCCATGCTCTCGGTGTTCGTGCGCGAGCCGGAATTCGTCGGCCAGACGAAGGACAAGCTGTCCTCGCCGGAGGCGGCGCGGCTGGTCGACAATGCCCTCAAGGATGCCTTCGACCATTGGCTGGCCGCTTCTCCCAATCAGGCAAGCAAGCTGCTCGACTGGGCGGTCGAGCGCGCCGAGGAGCGGTTGCGCCGCCGCAAGGAAAAGGAGATCGACCGGCAGAGCGCGACGCGCAAGCTTCGCCTGCCGGGCAAGCTCGCCGATTGCACGCAGGGGGCGGCACAGGGCGCCGAAATCTTTATCGTCGAAGGCGACTCGGCCGGCGGCAGCGCCAAGCAGGCCCGCGATCGCGCCAGCCAGGCGGTGCTGCCCTTGCGCGGCAAGGTGCTCAACGTGGCCGGTGCCTCACGCGAAAAGCTCGCCGCCAACCAGCAGATCGCAGACCTGGTGCAGGCGCTTGGCTGCGGGACCCGCGACCGTTACCGCGAAGACGATCTGCGCTACGACAAGATCATCCTGATGACCGATGCCGATGTCGATGGCGCGCACATCGCCTCGCTGCTCATCACCTTCTTCTTCCAGGAGATGCCTAAACTTATCGACCAGGGGCACCTATATCTGGCGTTGCCGCCCCTCTATCGCATCTCCCAGGGCGGCAAGACGCTCTACGCCATGGACGATGAGCAAAAGGACCTCATGCTGGCGAAAGAGTTCTCCGGGCGCGGCAAGCCGGACATCACGCGCTTCAAAGGGCTCGGTGAAATGCCGCATGCGCACCTGCGCGAAACCACCATGGCACTGAAGACCCGGACGTTGCTGCAGGTGAAGGTCATCGAAGACCGGGAGGAAACCAAATCCACCGTCGACCGCCTGATGGGCAATCGTCCCGAAGCAAGGTTCGCCTTCATCCAGGCGAATGCTGCGTTCGCCAGCGACCTGGATATCTGAGCTCTGTGGCGGCGCGTTAAGTAGTGCCTGCTGAAACGTTTTGACTTCCAACGTCATTCCTCTATGGTCCGGCGCCTAGGGGCCACTCGTTTCAATCCGGCGGATCGCGATTGTGCGGCGCCGGATTTTCACCTTTTCCCCAATTTGTGAGTGGACTATTCGATTTGACTGACAACTTCCTAGGGCTCGGGCTTAGCACCAAGGTGACCGACGCGGTCGCCGACGCCGGCTACGTCAAGCCCACCGATATCCAGGCCCAGGCGATCCCGCACGTCCTCGAGAAAAAGGACATCATCGGCATCGCCCAGACGGGCACCGGCAAAACCGCCTCGTTCGTGCTGCCGATGCTGACGCTTCTCGAGCACGGGCGCGCCCGTGCCCGCATGCCGCGCACCCTGATCCTCGAGCCGACGCGCGAACTCGCTGCGCAGGTCGCCGAGAACTTCGAGAAGTACGGCAAGAACCATCGGCTCACCATGGCGCTGCTGATCGGCGGCGTTTCATTCGATGAGCAGAACAAGAAGCTCGACCGCGGCGTTGACGTGCTGATCGCCACGCCGGGCCGCATGCTCGACCAGTTCGAGCGGGGCCGCATCCTGCTGAGCGGCGTCGAGATCCTCGTGATCGACGAAGCCGACCGCATGCTCGACATGGGCTTCATTCCCGATATCGAGCGCATCTGCGGCCTGCTGCCGCCGCGGCGGCAGACGCTGTTCTTCTCCGCCACCATGCCGCCCGAGATCGAGCGGTTGACCAAGCGCTTCCTCAAGGATCCGGTGAAGATCGAAGTCGCGCGGCAGAACTCGGTGGTGGACACCATCGACCAGAAGCTGGTGCGCGTACCTTCGAGCCCCGACGACAAGCGCGACGCGCTCCGCAGGTTGATCAGCGGCGAGACGGGGCTGACCAACGCCATCATCTTTTGCAATCGCAAGCGCGAGGTCGCGACCCTCGCCCGTTCGCTGGAACGGCACGGGTTCGACGCCGGCGGTCTGCACGGCGACATGGACCAGAAGAGCCGCACCGAGACGCTGGACCGTTTCCGCGCCGGCAAGCTGAAATTCCTGATCGCCAGCGACGTTGCAGCGCGCGGCCTCGACATTCCAGCCGTCAGCCACGTGTTCAACTTCGACGTACCCACCCACGCCGAAGACTATATCCACCGCATCGGCCGCACCGGCCGGGCCGGCCGCTCGGGGATCTCCATCACGCTCGCGACACCTGCCGACGGCAAGTATCTCGACGCCATCCAGCGGCTGATCAAGACGGACATTCCAGTGATGGGGCTCGATAACGTGGGAACCGAGACAGCTGAATCGCCGGCGCCGCGTGCTGAAAGCCGCAGCCGGGGCTCGCGGCACAGTCGCGATGGCCAGAAGGCGCACCGCCCGGAAGCCGCGCCCCCTGAGGTTGCAACCGAGCAGGCGCCCGCCGCCAAGACCGTGCGCCCGCCGCGGCCAGCGCCGGAAGAGGCGCCGCGTCCTGCGCGTCATCGCGCCTCGCCTGCCGAGACGACGCCCCGCGCGCCCAAGCCTGCCCGGTCGCCGCAGCGTGAACCGTCGGGTGGTGACTCGCCCTTCGGTTCGGACGGGCCGGTCCCCGCCTTCCTGCTGCGGTCGTCTTTGCGCGACGGTTGATTTTGGCGAGACGGATGACTTTGACGCGACGGTCGAGTTGGCGCGACGGTTGAATCTGCTTTGCGGGTGAGACAAGTTCGCTTTTGACCGTCACTCACGTCGCGACTTCAAGGTTATCGGGCGCGACTGTTAGCCACTTCATAGACAAAATCAAATTTTGCTGATGCTCCAGCGGGCGATATATTTGCCCGTGCCACGTTAGCTTTACGCCGCGTTAAGCGACTCTGCGGAAAACTCCGTATCAGAAAATCGGCGCGCTTCGTGGGCGCGGGGGACACTGTGTCGGAACAGGAATTCAAACGCGCCCTCGGTTATGCCACGCTGGCGATGGACCTGCTGAAACGCTCGACCATTCCGCCCTATCCACAATTCTACGAGCTGCTCTATACCTATGCGACGGGCGTCAACCCGACGTTGAATGCCCGGATCAATGCCATTTTTCGCGATGGCGATCCGACGGTGGACCTGGCCGAGGCGCTCTATAACGAGTTCCTCAAGGCGCAGGACGTGAACGAGCGCATCTCGAGCGTTTCCGAACGCATGTCGACCCGCATCGATGAGGTGCACGACGCGATCGACTCGGCGATGGTGAGCGCAAACTCGTTTTCCGGCACCTTGCAGAGTGCGCGCGGCGACCTCGAAGGCGCGGTGACCGTCGACAAGGTGCGCCAGATGGCCACCAGCCTGCTGCGCGAAACGCGGCTGATGCAGGACATCAACCATCGGCTGGAGCAAAAACTCGAGGCGTCGCGCGCCGATATTGCCGGGCTGCAGCGCGATCTCGACGAGGTCAGGCGGGAGTCGATGCTCGATCCGCTGACCAAGATCTACAATCGCAAGTGCTTTGACGATGGCCTCCTGCGCTCGATCTCGGAGGCCAATGAAGGCGGGCAACCGCTGTCGCTGCTGCTGGTCGACATCGACAATTTCAAGACGTTCAACGACACCTACGGTCACCAGACCGGCGACCAGGTATTGCGGCTGGTGGCGATGACGCTGAAATCGAACATCAAGGGCAAGGATATCGTCGCCCGCTATGGCGGTGAGGAGTTCGCGGCGGTGCTGCCGTCGACGGACCTCGACGGGGCGGTGATCGTTGCCGATAATATTCGCCGCGCCGTACAGGCCAAGGAACTGCTGAAGCGCTCGACCAACGAGAAGCTGGGGCGTATCACCGCTTCGTTCGGCGTGGCGCTCTACCGATCGGGCGAGTCGCCCTCCTCGTTCATTGAGCGCGCCGACCGGTGCCTCTATGCCGCCAAGCACGCCGGCCGCAACCGAGTGTTCAGCGAAGCGGAGCTGACGGAGACCGATGCCAACACGACCGGCATTTTCGCCGCCTGAGGCAGGCTCTCACGGGACCAGTGCGACGCCGAGGCCGCGCAGCGCCTCCCAATAGCCGGGAAACGTCTTGCCGACGCAATCGGGGTCGAGGATGGTGATGCCGTCGATCTTGAGCCCGGCCAGGGCAAAGCTCATGGCGATGCGGTGGTCGGCGTAGGTTTCGATGCGGGTCGGCAGGCGTTGCCCCGCGAGGTTCGGATCGCCGCCGATCAGCAGGTCATCGCCCTCCTCGCGTGCGAGGCCCGGCCGGATCCGGTTGAGCTCGGTCGACAGCGCCCGGATGCGATC
>Ga0207705_10002709_pt1 | contig 13558 bp, 12 predicted proteins | sample KBSC13metaG_FD_184314 | JGI IMG/M metagenome (GOLD analysis project Ga0207705, IMG submission 184314) | Corn rhizosphere microbial communities from Kellogg Biological Station, Michigan, USA - KBS C1-3 metaG (SPAdes) (version 2) | ecosystem: Host-associated > Plants > Roots > Rhizosphere > Soil ...
GCTTCGGCTACACGCAGCGCATCGAGGCCGCGGGCGGCACGGTGTTCGCGGGCATGTGCTTCTACCAGTCTTATGCGCGCGAGATCGCGGAGGCGAACGGCTGGAAGCGCCTCGCCACCAACAGCGCCAAGATGGTCAACATCCTCGGCGGCTATGGATACGTGCCGATGCTGGCGTCGATGGAAGCGTGCGTCGAGGCCGCGGTGAGCGGGAGGCTCGAATGATCACGAGGGCGAAAGGCGGCAAGGGCGTCGTGGCCAGGGTCACCTTGCACAAGAAGGTCTTCAAGGCGCGCCACGCCATGGGCGGAAAGGTGACGGGAGAGGCCCTCGTGGCGAAGGACGGTTTCTCCGCGAGATACGACCTCGACCGCATCGCCGGCGTCTTCTCGCGGCCGGCGCACAAGCTCGCGGGCCAGTCGTACGTCGGCCGCATCCTCGTCCTCGATACCGCGAAGGGCGGTGTCGCGAGCGCGTGGATGCTGGCCGAGATGCGCTCGCGCGACAAGGTGCCGCTCGCGATCGTGTTCAACACCGTGAATCCCATCCTCGTGCAAGGCGCGGCCCTCGGGGACATCCCGATGCTCGCGGGCTTCGACGAGGACGTGACCACCGCGATCCCGAACGGTGCGCGCGTCGAGATCGATCCCGACTCGAAAACGCTGCGCGTCCTCTGAGGAGAGGTTCCATGGTGCTCAACCGAAATGCGGGCCGCGAATGGAAGCAGACCGATTACGCGGGCATCGAGCGTGCGCTCTTTCGAAACAACGAGACCGGTGGCCGCTCGTCGTTCATCCGGCTGAAGGAAGGCTGCCGCTTTCCGCGCCACGCGCACCAGGGTACGGAAGAAGTGGTCGTGATCGCGGGCCGCGCGAGCCTGGGCGGCACGGTGATGGAGGCCGGCGACTACCTGTTCACCGAGCCGGGCGAGGAGCACGACGTCGTGGCACTCACCGACTGCGTCCTCTTCGTGTCCTCGCAACGCGCCACGCCGATCGTGGGCGCCTAGCGTTCAGGCGAAGTTGAGCCCGTCGTAGAACGTCGCCGTCTCGTCCTTCGCGGTGAAGTTGTACTCGTAGGCGTAGGAGCCCGTCTCCGCGCCCTGCTGCTCGATGGTCACGAGCAGCCGTCCGGAGCCCGCGCCCCTGGAGATGAGGCCGCCGGACCAGGTGACCTGCGCCCCGGCCATCGCCATGCCCTCGGGCAAGGTCACCTCGCCGCTGCCGTCCTTGCGGGTGATGGTCTCGCCGCCCCAGACCTTCTGGCGCTGGCCGCCGAACTGCGGCTTCGGGCCCCAGATGCAGACGGCGTAGACGAGGGTGGGGCCGTCCGACTCGAGCCGCACGGTGACCTCGCCGCTGGAGACCTGGAAGTTGCCCCCGTTGGCTTTCTTCGGCATCAGCATCGCGATCCTCCGATCCTGGAAGGTGGCGGTTCGACCCACGGCTCCGCTTTGCGTTCTCGTGCGGGCGAGGCGACCGGACGGCGCATACTGCCACACCGCCCTCAACCCGTCCGTAAAGGAATCGCCATGATCCTCGGAATGACGCCGCTGGTCTTCGTCCACACCCTGGCGAGCCTCGTGGCCATCGCCGCCGGCGTGACCGTCATGGCGAAGATGTGGCGCAACCGCCGGGACGACGGCGCATGCAGGGCGCCTGGCGCACGGCCTACGTGCTGTGCGCGGTCGCGGCGCTCTACTTCAACGTCTTCGTGCTGGTGACGCAGCTCTTCGTGAAGGTGCCGTCGCTCCACGCGCTCGCGCCGAACCTGAACGAGGCTCCGTTCGCGATGGCGCAAGCCGTCGTGCTCGTGGGCTATCTCGCGTGGGGCATCGTCCTCGCGCGGGCTTACCACCCGGCCGCGGCCGTGGACGCCGACGAAGCGGCGCACGCCTGATCGCGGGATGGGCCGCACCCACACCTTCCACGCGCGCGCCTTCGTCGAGAACATTTCTCTGCGGGAGATCGCCAGCGCGTATCCGCAGGCGCGGCGCAGCGCCCACGAGCTCTGGTACGCCACGCCCTCGGGCGGCATCGCGTTCATCTACCCGTTCGGCGCGATGGCGCTGTACGACGTGCCGGAGGGCGAGCGCGCGCGCGAGTTCGACCGGCTGCGTGCGGCGCGTGGAAGCCTGACCGACGCGAACGCCATCGACGACCTGGAGGTGCGCGAGGAAGCCGGCGCGCGGCCCGACGTGAAGGACGGCGTCCTCGTCGTGGAGGAGCTGCGCTTCGAGGGGGCGAGCGTGGTCGCGATGACCACCGCGCAGAGCGCCGCGATGGATTACTACGAGCGCATCGTGGACCAGATGTTCTCGAGCACCGACCACCTGGTGGCTCGCCTCGAGAAGGAGGGACGCGCGCCCGTCCGCACGCGCCCGCTGCACCGCTTCATCGGCACCGCCATCGGCACCCGCAACGAGGTGCTCTCGATCCTGCACCTGCTCGACAAGCCCGACGCCATCTGGGACGACGCGGATGCCGACCGCATCTATCACGAGCTGCGTGCGGAGTACGACCTGTCCGACCGCTACCTCGCGCTCGAGCACAAGCTGCGCAGCGTGCAGGAGGCGCTCGAGCTCGTGCTCGACATGTCGCGCGACCACCGGCTCTTCCTGCTGGAGGCGACCGTCGTGCTGCTCATCGTGGCGGAGATCGTGCTGAGCCTCGTGCACCACTGAGCGGGCCGCCGCGCCTCAACGGTAGGTGATCACGACGAGGGCGAGGATCATCACCACCATGAGGAGCGTGCCGATGAGGTCGGTCTCGCCTTCGTGGCGCTTGCGCTGCCGGGTACGAATCGGGTGCGATGCCATGTGGAATTCCTTCATGCGAAAACGATGATGAGCATCGCGATGATCGCGACGGCCATGCCGAGCACGGGGCCGGCGACGACGGGAATGTCCCGGGTGCTCACGAGCGCGCCTCCCAGCCGCCGCCGAGCGCGCGCACGAGGCCCACGGTCGCCTGGTACTGCGCGGCCTTGACCTCCACGGCGGCGCGCCGGTCGGCGAGCTCGCTGCGCTGGGCGTCGAGCAGGTCGAGCTGGCTCACCAGGCCCTCGCGCCAACGGCGATCGGAAAGTGCCGTCGCGCGCGTCGCGGCAGTCACCGCACGCTGCTGCGCATCGGCTTGCCGCTCGAGAAGCCGCAACGACGAGAGCTGGTCCTCGACGTCGCGGAACGCCACCAGCACCTGCTCGCGGTACTGCGCGACGGCGGCGTCCATCTCGCCGCCCGCGAGCCTGATGCCGGCCTCGCGACGCCCGCCGTCGAAGATCGGCAATGAGGCGATGAGCCCCAGGCTCCAGGCCCGCGCTGAATACTTGAGCAACTCCGACGCCGCGGTCGAAGCCACGCCGCCCGCGCCGGTGAGGGAGACATCCGGAAACCACGCGGCCTTCGCCACTCCCACGCGTGCCTGGGCCGCGAGCATGTTGGCCTGCGCGGCCGCGACGTCCGGCCGGCGCGCGAGCACCTCGGCGGGAAGCCCGGCGGGGATCGCGGGCAACGCTGCGGCCCACGGCGCCTCCTCGATCGAGAAGGTGGACGCCGCGTCGCCGACCAGAACCGCGATCGCGTGCTCGAGCTGCGCGCGGCGGCGGTCGAGCGCGAGCGCATCGGCCTCGGTGCTCGCGACCTGGGTCGTGGCGCGGGCGACATCGAGCTCGGCCACATCGCCCGCGCGGAAGCGCCGCTCGGTGAGGTCGAGCGTCCCGGAGTAAGCGGCCGCGGTGCGGCGCACGATCTGGCGCTCCTCATCGAGGGCACGCAACGCGAGGTAGGCCTGCGCGACGTCCGCCTCGATCACGAGCCGGGTATTGCGCAGCAGGGCTTCCGAAGCATTTGCGTCGAGCGCCGCCGCCTCGCTCGCGCGGCGCAGCCGTCCGAAAAGATCCGCCTCCCATGAGACGTTCGCGCCCGCCGTGTAGAGCGTGAGCGGGTTGCCCGGCGGCAGGTTCGTCACCGTGAAGCCATCGCCGCGCTGGATGCCCGCGCCCAGCCCCACCTGCGGCAGGCGCTGCGCGTCGGCCCGTTGCACGAGCGAGCGCGCCTGCGTGAGGCGAGCCGCCGCAACCTTGATCGAGCTGTTGGCCTGGTCGGCACGGCGCACGAGGCCGTCGAGCACCGGGTCCTGGAACGCGCTCCACCAGCCCGCGTCCGACGAGGGTTGCGCGGTGACGAGCTTGAAGCGCGGCCCGGCTTCCTTGAAGGCGGCAGGCGTCGCGGGGAGCGCGGAGGCGTCGATCGGCGGCGGCGTGGCGCACCCGGCGAGCATCAGCGCAAGCGTCACCCCGGCGCAGGCCGGGGCCCAATTTTTCAAAGTCATCTCTTTCAATCCGAGGATCCGGCGAACGCCTCGACCTGGGGCGCCTCGCCGTGCAGCTTGAGGGGACGGTTTCCCGAGAGCGCGCGCAGCGTCACGTAGAAGACCGGGGTGAGGAAGAGGCCGAAGGCGGTGACGCCGATCATTCCCGAGAAGACGGCGACACCCATCGCGCGGCGCATTTCGGCGCCCGCGCCGAACGACAGCACCAGCGGCACCGTGCCCATGATGAAAGCGAGCGACGTCATCAGGATCGGGCGCAACCTGAGCCGCGCCGCCTCGATCGCGGCCTCGATGGGCTTCTTCCCCGCGAACTCGAGCTCGCGCGCGAATTCGACGATCAGGATCGCGTTCTTGGCCGAGAGCCCCACGAGGACGACGAAGCCGATCTGCGTGAAGATGTTGTTGTCGCCATGCGTGAGCCACACACCGGTGAGCGCGGCGAGCAGCGCCATCGGCACGATCAGGATGATCGAGAGCGGCAGGACGAGGCTTTCGTACAGCGCCGCGAGAACCAGGAAGACCAGCAGCACCGAGACCGGGAAGACCCAGATCGCCGAGTTGCCGGCGAGGATCTCCTGGTAGGTGAGGTCCGTCCACTCGAAGGTGACGCCGCGCGGGAGCGTCTGGGCCGCGATGCGGGTGATCGCCTCCTGCGCCTGCCCCGACGAATAGCCGGGCGCGGGCCCGCCATTCACATCGGCCGCGAGGAAGCCGTTGTAGCGGCTCGCGCGCTCGGGCCCCGAGATCGGCTTGACTTCCACCAGCGCCGAGAGCGGGATCATCTCGCCCGCGGCATTGCGCACCTTGAGGAGCCGGATGTCCTCGGGCCGCGCACGGAACGGCGCATCCGCCTGCACGCGCACCGAGTACGTGCGTCCGAAGCGGTTGAAGTCGTTCACGTACACGCTGCCGAGGTATACCTGCATCGCCTGGAAGACGTCGGTGAGCGGCACGCCGAGCTGGCGCGCCTTCGTGCGATCGATGTCCGCATAGACCTGCGGCACGTTGAGCTGCCAGCCCGTGAAGAGGCCAGCGAGCTCCTTCGCCTGGTACGCGCGGCCCATGAATTCCTTCAGCGCCGCGTCGAGCGCCTCGTAGCCCACCGACCCGCGATCCTCGATCTCGAGCTTGAATCCGCCCGTGGTGCCGAGGCCCAGGATCGGCGGCGGCGGGAAGATCGCGATGAAGGCGTCCTGGATCTGCGCGAACTGCTGGTTGAGCGCCCCCGCGATCGCGCCACCCGAAAGCGACGGATCGTGGCGCGCATCGAACGGCTTCAGCGTCACGAAGACGATGCCGGCATTGGAGCTGTTGGTGAAGCCGTTGATGGAGAGCCCGGGGAAGGCCACCGCGTGCTCGACGCCCGGGTGCTTCATGGCGATGTCGCCCATGCGGCGGATCACCTCCTCCGTGCGATCGAGCGTCGCGCCATCCGGGAGCTGCGCGAATCCGATCAGGTACTGCTTGTCCTGGCTCGGGACGAAGCCGTGCGGCACGGCCTTGAAGAGGCCGGCGGTCGCGAAGACGAGCGCGCCGTACACCGCGAGCATCACGGCCTTGCGCCCCAGCCCGCGACGCACGCCACCGGTATAAGCCGTGGCGCCGCGGCGGAACGCGCGGTTGAACCGGTTGAAGAACCCGCCCAGCACGCGCTTCATGCCGCGCGAGAGCGCATCCTGCGGCGCGTCGTGCGAGCGAAGCAGGAGCGCGGCGAGCGCCGGCGAGAGAGTGAGCGAGTTGATCGCCGAGATCACCGTCGAGATGGCGATGGTCACCGCGAACTGGCGATAGAACTGGCCCGAGAGGCCGGTGATGAAGGCGAGCGGGATGAAGACCGCGACCAGCACCAGCGCGATCGCGATGATCGGGCCGGAGACCTCGCGCATGGCGCGGTAGGTGGCGTCGCGCGGCGACAGTCCCGCCTCGATGTTGCGCTCGACGTTCTCCACCACGACGATCGCGTCATCCACGACGATGCCGATGGAGAGCACCAGGCCGAAGAGCGTGAGGGCGTTGATGGAGAAGCCGAGCATGTACAGCACGGCGAAGGTGCCGACCACGGAGATGGGCACGGCGACCAGCGGGATCACCGAGGCGCGCCACGTCTGCAGGAAGAGGATCACGACCAGCACGACCAGCGCGATCGCCTCGAAGAGCGTGTGCACCACCGACTCGATCGAGGCGCGCACGAACTGCGTCGGGTCGTACACGATGGAGTAGCTGACCCCTTCGGGCATCGAGGCCTTGAGGTCTTCCATCGCGGCGCGGACCTCGTTGGAGATCTGGATCGCGTTCGAGCCGGGGGCGGCGAAGATGCCGATGCCGACGGCGGGCTTGTTGTCGAGGAGCGAGCGCAGCGAATAGGCGGCGGCGCCGAGCTCGAGGCGGGCCACGTCGCGCAGCCGCGTCACAGCGCCACCGGCGTCGGTCTTCACCACGATGTTGCCGAATTCTTCCTCGGTCTGGAGGCGGCCCTGGGCGTTCACCGGGAGTTGCACGTCGACCTTGCCGCCGTTGGGCGAGGCGCCCACGACGCCGACCGCCGCCTGCTGGTTCTGCTCCCGGATCGCGCCCACGATGTCGCCCGCGGAGAGCCCGCGCTCGGCCACCTTGCCGGGGTCGAGCCACACGCGCATCGAGTAGTCGCCCGCGCCGAAGATCTGCACGTCGCCCACGCCCTGCACGCGAACGAGGCGGTCCTTCACGTTGAGGACGCCGTAGTTGCGCAGGTAGTTGAGGTCGTAGCGCTCGTTGGGCGACACGAGGTGGACCACCATCGTGAGGTCCGACGACGCCTTGGCGGTCGTGATGCCGAGGCGGCGCACTTCCTCCGGCAGCCGCGCCTCCGCCTGCGAGACGCGGTTCTGCACGAGCTGCTGCGCCTTGTCGGGATCGGTGCCGAGCTTGAAGGTGACGGTCAACGTGAGCTGGCCGTCGGTCGTCGCCTGGCTGCCCATGTAGAGCATGCCCTCGACGCCGTTGATCTGCTCCTCGAGCGGGGTCGCGACCGTCTCGGCGATCACCTTAGGGTTGGCGCCGGGATACACCGCGTGCACCACGACCGACGGGGGCACCACCTCCGGATACTCGGAGATGGGCAGCCGCGCCATGCCGATGGCCCCGGCGAGGAAGATGATCATCGAGATCACTCCCGCGAAGATCGGCCGGTCTATGAAGAACTTGGATAGGTTCATTTGCGTCTGCCCGGCGCAGGCCGGGGTCTCATTGGGGTGATTGGGCCCCGGCCTTCGCCGGGGCGACGATCATTTCCGGGTGATGGTCATTTCCAGGCCGTCTTCGTTTCCTGAGGCGCCACCACCGCACCAGGCCGCACGCGTTGCAGCCCGTTCACGACGATGCGCTCGCCGGGCTCGAGGCCGGCGGTGACGATGCGCGCGCCGTCGACGGAGGAGCCGAGCGAAACCTCGCGGTAGGCGACCTTGTTGTCGGCGCCCACGACCATCACGAAGCGCTTGCTCTGGTCGGTGCCGATGGCGCGTTCGCTCACCAGCACGGCCTCCTCTGTCTTCGCATGGCCGAGGCGCACGCGCACGTACTGTCCGGCGAGGAGCCGCCCATCGCGATTGTCGAAGACGCCCCTCACGCGCACCGTGCCGCTCTTCGCGTTCACCTGGTTGTCGATGAGCTGCAGGTGACCGCGCACCGCCTTGCCTTCCGATTCCGAGGTCACGATCTCCACCGGCACGCGATCGATCGCGGGGCGGCTCCCGGAGGTCGGCACCTCGCTCATCACGCGCGCCACGATGCCTTCATCGGCATCGAAGCCCGCGTAGATCGGGCTGACGCTCACCAGCGTGGTCAGCACCGGTGCGCCGGGGCCAGCGGCCACGAGGTTGCCCGGCGTGATCTCCAGCCGGCCCACGCGGCCGGTGACCGGCGCGCGCACTTGGGTATAGCCGAGATTCAGCCGTGCGATCTGCAGGGCCGCCTGCGCCGCGCGCACATCGGCCTCGGCCTGGCGTCGCGCGTTCACGCGCTCGTCGAGCTCGCGTTGCGCGATCGCGCGTTCATCCCACAGCCGTTGCGCCCGCGCCTGCTCGGTCAGCGCGTTGTCGAGGCGCGCCTGCGCCGAGGCGACCTGGGCCTGGCCGCGCTCGACCTCGGCCGCGTAGGGCGCCGGATCGATCGTCACGAGCAGGTCGCCGGCATGCACCAGCGCGCCCTCGGAGAAGTGCGCCGAGAGGATGGCGCCGGCCACGCGCGAGCGCACCTCGACGCGATCGACCGCCTCGAGGCGCCCGGAGAACTCCTCGAACGGGGTGACTTCCTGGCGTTCGACGGTCGCGACGGAGACGGGAATGGCCGCGGGGGCGGCCGGCTTCTCGCTCGCGGTGGAGTGCTGCAGTCCCGTCGCGGCATAACCCAGGGCGGCGAGGAGGAGGGTGCCGCCGGCCGCGAGCGCGGCCTTGCGGCGATTCAGGGTGCGGGTGCTCATGTTCCTGGCCTTCCGATCCGTGTATGTGTAGTGATCGTTACAGAATAGGTGCGAGGGTGCCTCGGGCCGCGCGGGATGTCAAGCTTTTATTTATCGGCGACTACAGAAATGTCACTGCAGCGCGGGCTCGCCGTGCGTGACCCGGGCGGCTGGCGGCGGCGCCTGCACCGCCATGCGCGCGGCACGCCATCGGGCGGGCGTCTCCCCTTCCCACTGCCGGAACGCGCGGAAGAAGGAGTTCTGGTCGTCGAAGCCGAGGAGGAAGGCCACGTCGCCCATGTCGAGCTGCCCGTCGGTGAGGTACTCGTGCGCGAGCTCGCGGCGCGCGAGGGTGAGGACGTCCTGGAATCGCGTGCCCTCCTCCGCCAGGCGGCGCTGCAGCGTGCGATCCGAGAGCGCCAGCTCCCTGGCGATGGAGCGCATGTCCGGACGGCTCGTCGCGAGCCGCCGCTTCATGCGCCACTTCACCTGCTCGGCGAGCGACGGCCGCGCCTGGTGGTCCGCCAGCGCGCGCTCCAACGCGGGGGAAAGCATCTCGAGGAGCTCCGCGTTGTACGAGGCGAAGCTGCGGTCGAGATCCGCGCGATGCAGCACGAGCCGGTCGGCCGCGGCGCCGAAGCGCACCTCGCATCCGAAGTACGCCTCGTGCGCGGCAACGTCGGCCTTCGCACGTTGGAGCTCCACGCGACGCGCATTGAGCCGCGTGCCGGTGCCGCGGCGGCCGAGCTCCATCAGGGCCGCGAACATCATATCGGTCGCGATGCCGTGCTCCGGGTGCTTCACCAGCCACTCGAGCTCGACGGTGCAGGTGTCGCCTTCTTCCGTGAAATGCAGCCGCTCGGGCGCGCACATCTGCTTGTAGCGCGCGATGCGGTGCATCGAGTCGCGCCAGTCGCGTGCGTGATACGGCGCGAGCAGGATCGGCGGCGCGCCCGCGAGGTCGATCGCCTGAGCGATCTCGAGCCCGATCGCCGGATTGCCGGAGAGCTCGCGGACGGCGCCCCAGAACGCGAACGACTGCTCCAGGGCGATCGTCATGCCCTCGGTCAGCATCGCGGACGGCAGCCGCCCGTGGCGCACGACCGCCTCGGGCTCGACGCCGGCGCGACGGACGGCCTTCCACACGGTCGGGAAGAACTTCACGCGCATCGGGATGCCGCTCGTTTCCATCTTCACTCCTGGGGCCTTGGGGGCATGGGACACAGGTTAGGACCCGGCCCCGCGGGAGGCACTAGCAGAAGCCGCCACACCACTTGCACGAGGCGCCAATCATGTCGCGCCGTATTTCAGCTTGGCGACGGTTTGTGTATTGCCCGCTACATAAGCGGCCAATCTAAGGCGGCTTGCGCCGGGGTGTCAAGTGATTTAATATCGATCACTATGAAAAGAGCCTCTCCCGCCGCGGCCCCCGCCGCGAAGGCCGAGCCGCGCCGCCCGCGCGGGCGTCCGCGCTGCTTCGATTGCGACCAGGCGCTCGACCGCGCCATGGACGTCTTCTGGGAGAAGGGCTACGAGGCGGCGTCGCTGCAGGAGCTCACCGAGGCCATGGGCATCAACCCGCCGAGCCTCTACGCCGCGTTCGGCGACAAGGAAGGCCTCTTCGTCGAGGCGGTCAAGCGCTACTACTCGAAGGTGCAGGGCGCGTGCCCGTTCGCGGACGAGCCCACGGCGCGCGGCGCCGTGGAGAAGCTGCTCACCGAGCTGGCGACGCACTTCACCTCGAGCAACAAGCCGCGCGGCTGCCTCGCCACCATGGCCATGACGACCACCGCGACCACCAGCGAACGCGTGCAGAAGATCCTCTCCGACGAGCAGGCGAAGGCGCGAGCCAACCTGCGTGCGCGCATCCAGCGTGGGGTCGACGAGGGCGAGCTGCCCGCGGGCACCGATGCCGGGACGCTCGCGAATCTCTACGGCGCCGTGATCGCCGGCATGTCGCTGCAGGCGAAGACCGGAGCCACGCGCAAGTCGCTCGTCGCGATGGCGGAAGCGGCGATGCGCGCTTGGCCCGAGGCGCCCAGGCAGGCCTCGCGCGTGAAGCAGAAGGTCGCGGCCTAGTTCCCTTCCGAGGTTACAGCCGTAGCCTCGCGCCCCTGCCCATCGACCTATTCCGCGCGACAACTCGCGGGCGCGGCGCCTTTCCAACAAGCGTGCCATTTCCCACTGCATAGGAGAGGAACGCGATGAACATCAAGACCATTCGCACCACCGCGCTCGTGGGCGCGCTCGCCGCCGTTGCCGCCACCGCCTGGGCCACGAGCGATGCCTATTACCCCGCTTCGCGCAGCGCCGCGCTCGACCGTCCCGCCGCCGCACCCGAGGTGATGGTGCCCGTGCAGGAGTCGCTTGCGCCGAACGAAACCATCGTCGATGCGAACGCCGCACGCGTTGCCGATCGCAGCGTCGTGCAGCCCGGCATCACGGTCGAGTCGCGCCGCCTCGCGCTGGACGAGCGCATCCAGGCGCAGGTGATGGACAAGCTCGCGTCGAACGACCGCCTCGGAGGCAAGATCGGCGTCGAATCGCACGATGCCGTCGTGCGCCTCACCGGCTACACGCGCACCGTGGGCCAGGCGTGGCGTGCCGAGCGTGACGCGCGCAGCGTGATCGGCGTGCGCTACGTGCAGAACGAGATCAGGGCGAGAGTGGGCGGGTCGGTCTGAGGAAGCTGATCGCAGGATGAGCCCGGCCCCACGCTTTCGGCGGGGGCGGTGACGATAATGGTCATGTCACCGAGGATAGGATCTGGGCGGGGTGCTAATGAGCAACCACCTTGGCCCCGGCGAAAACGTGGGGCCAAGGGCTATCCTGCTCTCAGGGTAAAGTCACGCGTAGTGCGGCCACCCCGGTCTGCCTGTACGGCGGTGATTCGACCATTCTCGTCACCGCCTCCGCCGAAAAGCGCATCCGCGGGCTCATCGGGCGACCCCGCTTTGACCCCGTCAGATGGACGCGAGAAGCTGCTGCAGCTCGTGCAGGTCCGCCGGCTTCACGATATGGTGGTCGAAGCCGGCGTCCCGCGCACGCGAGCGGTCGTCCTCCTGGCCCCAGCCCGTGAGGGCGATGAGGGAGACGGGGCGGCCGGGGCTTAGATCGCGCAGGCGCCGGGCGACCTCGTAGCCATCCATCTCGGGCATGCCGATGTCGAGCACCACCGCGGAGGGTTGGAAGCGGGGGAATGCCTCGATCGCGGCTTTCCCGTCGTGCGCCACATGCACCTCGGCGCCGAGCCCCTGCAGCACCAGCCCGAGCGTCTCGGCGGCGTCGCGGTTGTCATCCACCACCAGGATGCGCTTGCGACCGATCGGCCCCGCGGCCGCGTGCGGCGCCTCGTCCCCGGCCGATGCATCGGCGACCGGCACGCGCACCGTGAACTCGCTGCCCTTGCCCAATCCGGCGCTCGTCGCCTGGATGTCGCCATCGTGCATGCGCACCAGGCGCTGCGCGAGCGCGAGCCCGATCCCGAGGCCGCCTTCGCCCTGCACGCCGTGGCGATCGCCGCGGTTGAACATCTCGAACACACGCTGCAACGCATCAGGCGAGATGCCCGGCCCGTTGTCGCGGACGCTCACGACGCCGAAGCCATCCTCGTGGCGCACCTGCACGTCGATCACGCCGCCCGGGGCGGTGTACTTGGCCGCGTTATCGATGAGGTTCCCGATCACTTGGGCCAGCCGCACGGGGTCCGCTTCCACCCAGATGGGCGCCGCCGGCTGCGTGATGTTCATCGTGTGCCCGCGCGCCTGCAACACCGGGCCGCAATTCTCGAGCGCGTTGCGCACGATCGAGGCGAGCGGCGTGCGCTCGCGGCGCAGCGCGAAATCGCCGCGCGTGACGCGCGAGATCTCGAGCAGGTCGTCCACCAGCCGCACGAGGTGATTGACCTGGCGCTCCATGGTGCAGACGAGGCGCACGGTGTTCGCATCGCCGCCCGAGCGGGCGCCGAGCAGCGCGAGCGCGTTGCGCAAGGGCGACAGCGGATTGCGCAGCTCGTGGGAGAGCGTCGCGATGAACTCGTCCTTGGCCCGGTCGGCTTCGCGCAGCCGCCGCGCCTGCGAGGCGATCTCGTCCTCGGCCGCGCGCCGCTCGGTCGTATCGCGCGCGGTGCCGGCGACCGCTACGACACTGCCGTCGCGCCCGATGATGGGCGCGAAGATGTAATCCCAGTAGCGCAGCCCGGTCGCGCCCTCGAAGGGCACCTCGCCCTGGATGGGCTTGCCCGTCGCGATGACCTGGTCGATCTCGCGGTCGTGCATCTCGGCCTCCCACTCGGGGTAGCCGATCTCGCGCATGCTCTTTCCCATGGCCTGCTCGAGGGTCATGCCCCAGATCGCGAGCAACGGGCCGTTGGCGTAGGTGAAGCGGTGGTCCGGGCCGAAGATGTACATGAGGTCCGGCGTGTTGTTCACGACCGTCTCGTAGATGCGCCGCTGCCGGTCCGATTCGTCCGCGAGCCGCCGCAGCTCGTCCTGCGCGTGCCGCGTCTGCGTCACGTCGCGAAAGTACACGGCGATCCCGCGCGGCGCCGGATAGGCATGGACCTCGTACCAGCGCTGGTCCCCCTCGTAGAACGACGTGAGCACCGCGGGCTCGCGCCTTTCCATCACCTCGCGGTACGCGTGCCCGAACTCGCTCACTTCGAGGTCGGGATACACGTCCCAGACGAGCTTTCCCAGCAGCTCGCCGCGCGATTTCTCCAGGATGCGCTCGGCCTCCCGGTTCACGTAGGCGAAGCAGTAGTCGCGGTCGAGCGTGAAGAAGCCCTCGCTGAT
>Ga0207705_10002712_pt1 | contig 13555 bp, 10 predicted proteins | sample KBSC13metaG_FD_184314 | JGI IMG/M metagenome (GOLD analysis project Ga0207705, IMG submission 184314) | Corn rhizosphere microbial communities from Kellogg Biological Station, Michigan, USA - KBS C1-3 metaG (SPAdes) (version 2) | ecosystem: Host-associated > Plants > Roots > Rhizosphere > Soil ...
GGGGGGGTGGGCGCGGGACTTTACGGAATGCTCGTTTTTATCGTGATGACGGTCTTTATCGCGGGCCTCATGGTCGGTCGAACTCCGGAGTATCTCGGGAAAAAGATCGAGTCCTATGACGTTCAGATGGCCATGCTGTATCTGCTGATCTTTCCATTCATCATCCTCGGATTTTCAGCAATCACCTTGCTGATGCCAAACGTAGGCCTAAGCAGCCTGGCCAATCATGGGCCACATGGCCTGTCCGAAGTCCTCTATGCATACACCTCGGCGACCGGGAACAACGGCTCAGCTTTCGCAGGATTGAATGCCAATACGCACTGGTTCAATTACTCGCTTGCAATCGCGATGTTCTTCGGCCGTTTCATGATGATCGTGCCTATGCTGGCAATCGCCGGAAACCTTGCTGGCAAAAAGATAGTTCCGACTTCAGCAGGCACCTTCCCCGTAACCACACCTTTGTTCACAATGCTGCTGATCGGCGTGATTGTGATCGTTGGCGCTCTCACATTCTTTCCCTCGCTTAGCCTTGGTCCCATTCTCGAACATCTACTGCTGCATGCCGGACACGCCTTTTAGGGAGCTAGGAATTTATGTCTATGCACGGTCATCGCCGCTCTCTCTTCAACGCCAAGATTGTTCGCCGTGCTCTCATTGATGCTCTGGCCAAACTAAGCCCGCGCACCATGATGAAAAATCCCGTGATGTTCGTCGTGGAGATTGGAAGCGTGCTCACCACAGCGTTGCTGGTAGCGAACGCCGCAACACACAAGGGGCACTTCAGCTTCAACCTACAGATCACGCTTTGGCTATGGTTCACCGTCCTGTTCGCGAACTTTGCGGAAGCTATGGCCGAAGGTCGTGGCAAAGCCCAGGCCGATGCCCTTCGGCAGGCGAAGTCCGAGACTTGCGCCAACCTGCTTGTGGAAGGCGTTGTGCAGCAGATCCCCAGTTCCCGACTACGCGTCGGCAATATCGTGCGCGTCTCTGCAGGTGACATTGTCCCCGGCGACGGCGAAGTGATCGAAGGCGTGGCTTCAGTGGATGAATCCGCCATTACCGGCGAATCGGCGCCCGTAATTCGTGAAGCCGGAGGGGACCGGTCTGCTGTAACAGGAGGCACGCGCGTTCTCTCCGACGTCATCACCGTGCGCATCACGTCTAATCCTGGCGAGACTTTTCTGGACCGCATGATTGCGCTGGTCGAAGGAGCGGAGCGGCAGAAGACCCCCAACGAGATTGCGCTCAATATTCTTCTCGCAGGCCTCACCATCATTTTTCTGTTCGCCGTCGTAACGCTGCAGCCCTTTGCCGTCTATTCCGGCGCCCCGCAGACGATCTTCGTGCTGATTGCCCTGCTCGTCTGCCTTATCCCAACCACCATCGGAGGTCTGCTCTCGGCGATCGGCATCGCAGGCATGGACCGCCTCGTGCAGCACAACGTGCTCGCGACCTCCGGACGTGCGGTTGAAGCTGCAGGCGATGTGAACACATTGCTGCTCGACAAGACGGGAACGATCACAATCGGCAATCGCCAGGCTGCCGAGTTCATTGCCGGGCCGGGTGTCAGCGCAGAGCACCTGGCCGATGCCTCGCAACTCTCGTCGTTGTCGGACGAAACGCCTGAGGGGCGCTCCATTGTCGTGCTTGCCAAGGAGCAGTTCAACCTGCGGGGCCGCGAACTCGCATCCCTCAATGCGGAGTTCGTTCCATTCTCCGCCACCACGCGCATGAGCGGCATCGAGGTGGACGGCCGAAGCATCCGCAAAGGCGCAGTCGATGCCATTACTCGCTATCTTGAAGAGCACAACTCCCATATGCCCGTCGAAGTGCGGAACAGCGTAGACACAATCTCGCGCGGTGGAGGAACGCCACTGGTTGTGACGGAGAATGGGCACGCACTCGGAGTCATTCACCTGAAAGATGTCGTGAAGGGCGGCATGCGCGAGCGTTTCGAGCAACTGCGCGCCATGGGCATTCGCACCATTATGATCACCGGGGATAACCCGCTTACAGCAGCGGCAATCGCACGCGAAGCCGGCGTCGACGATTTTCTGGCGGAAGCTAAACCCAAAGACAAGATGGATCTCATTCGTCGCGAGCAGGCAGATGGCAAGCTTGTAGCCATGACCGGAGACGGGACCAACGACGCTCCGGCGCTTGCACAAGCCGATGTCGGCGTGGCCATGAACTCGGGCACGCAGGCCGCAAAAGAAGCCGGCAATATGGTCGACCTCGACTCGAATCCAACCAAGCTGATCGAGATTGTCGCCATTGGTAAACAGCTGCTCATGACGCGCGGCGCGCTTACCACCTTTTCTATATCCAATGATGTGGCCAAGTACTTTGCCATTATTCCAGCAATGTTCGCAGGCGTTTTTCCGGTGCTGAATGCATTGAATATCATGCACCTGCACAATGCGGAGTCGGCGGTTCTCTCCGCCGTTATCTTCAATGCGCTGATCATTGTCGGCCTGATACCCCTTGCATTGCGGGGAGTGGGGTACCGCCCTATCTCAGCGGCGGCCCTGTTGCGTCGCAACCTGCTGATCTATGGGTTCGGCGGCCTCATCGTTCCCTTCGTCGGAATCAAGCTGATCGATATCGCCGTCACAGCCCTACATTTGGCCTAGAGGAGATTATGAAGAAACACATCATTACAGCCTGCCTATACACAGTAGTTACGGCAGTTTTTCTGGGCTTGATCTACCCGCTGCTCATCACTGGAGCGGCAAAGATAGCCTTTCGCGACAAGGCCGATGGCCAACTGATCGTCCGCAACGGGGAGGTCATCGGGTCGAAGCTGATCGGACAGCCATTCACCGGAGCAGGATACTTTCACAGCCGACCATCAGCCGCCGGTGCGGGTTATGATGCCTCTGCCTCGGCAGGGTCAAACCTTGGACCTACAAATACGGCACTCGTCCATCGCGTGGAAACCCGCGTAAAGGCGGAGAACTCAGGCGTTCCCGTGCCGATCGATCTGGTTACAGCCTCTGGCTCCGGGCTGGACCCGGATATCAGTCCCGCGGCTGCTCTGTATCAGGTACCCAGAGTTGCTCGCGAGCGCAGCCTGCCTGAGGCTGTAGTCCGCCGCGTTGTGATGGATACAATCACACCACGACAATTTGGACTTCTCGGCGAGCCCACCGTAAACGTGCTGTCGCTCAATATGGTGCTGGAGGTGATGAAGGCACGGTAATACGGTAATCCTGCCATACTTTTTCGTTTGCTGTCTTGCCCTGATTGAGTTTCAAAGTTATCGGCAAGTCGGGTGTAGGGATGTAGGGGCATTCCCGGATAACGGGCCAATTACAGCGTAGTTCTCAACTGGCGATACAGGGCAACCCACTCATCGCGAACAACTTGTATCGTGCTGCGTGGATTAGGAATGACAAACGCGCCTGCCTTAAGCAATCGGGCGATCATTTTTTGCCGCATCGGCGGAGGAGCGAGGCGGCTGCAGAGCACAATGGCCGATTTATTCAGTATTCAATACGTGTCCGTTTTCATTTCTTATTCCGTTTTCTCCCGACCAGCGGCGACGATTCTCACCAATTCCTCGTCGCTCAAGTTATTAGCGACGTCGTACTTCCTAGAATCGTTGGCTTGGGGGCCCGTCACTAGAGCGACCCTCTCGTGTGCCTCTTGGTGAAGGACAAAATAGATTCGCTGCGCCTGAGTACTTCCGGTCATCGCTTGCTTCATCAGCTGCTTGATTACAACTCCATGTTTCGAGATACGTTTTCGTTGTCCGTTCTCATTGATGGTCATAAAGGATCTGAATTCTTTGATGAGTTCATGGTCGAAGTCTAAAGTTTTTTTGGGACGACCTCGGGGTTTTCAGAGACGCCCTTCTGGAACTGAGTATTCTTAGGACGTTTCCCATAGCCGACTTCATAGCTACCCAACGTTTTCTTCTCACTCATAATCTATTGTCCCCTCGCGTTGTCCCTGCTGTTGAAGGTTTCGCCAGTTTCTTCGCGTACTGCGTCGAGCTTTGTCTGTCTTTGCCATCGACGAATGATGGTGTCGACGTAGAGGGGGTCAAGCTCTAGCCCGTAGCACCGGGGCCCGGAACGCTCGGCAGCAATAACAGCGGTTCCCGAGCCCAGGAACGGATCGAGGATAAGATCCCCTCTCACCTCCCGAGCTTTGCCCATATCTCGAGAGAGGTATTCGATGCCATATGGTGAAGAGCTTGAGTTGTCGAGTCAACCTGATCATCGTGCTTTGACCCAGGGAAGGAAGTGAGTTCGCGGACATATTCGGGGAGACATGACGCGTTGCTGGGGAGCAATACTTTGCCCGATTCGAAGTGATGGCTTTGCGCAAACAATCGGAGCGCCTTATCGGCGCCGGAAGGTGGTTCATAGGCTCGAACGTAAAGGAGTCCCTCGCGCTTGAGTTCCTGAATCAATTGGATCCCGGATCCCTTGTCCTCGATCAAGACTTTTGGATGTCCATATCTGCGCGACTGCTCCCAGACGGCGCGCTTCAGCTCTGGGTAGTCGAGACGCCGTCTGAAGACATCCAAGAGGTAATATTTGCCGTTGGCAACGCCCCATGTCGTGCAGACACTGAAGTCGTTGAGCTCGCCACTCTTGTTTGCGGTATCCCAACTCTGAAGGATGTAGATGAAGGAGTCCGGGCGCTGCGCTGGGGTGTAGTAGGTGAGCCATTCGGTCTTGATCATGGCGCCACCCTTCGGAATGGGTGCCTGCTGGTACTGGCTCTGGAAGTTGTATTCCCCGATACTCTCGCGAGTGCGCTTCAGGCTCTCGATGGACTCACGCTCTGAATGGAGCGCATCGCCGGCCTTGCGCTCGAACGTGCTGGTGCCGAAGATGGTCTTTATCATGTGGCACTCGTCCTCCTCAGCGATGGCGGCAAAGTTCAGCACCTCCCAATCGCCTTGTTCAAGGACGTGACCGACCAAGTCATCCTGATGAAGCCGTTGCATGACGATGATAATCACGCCATCCTCTTTGTTGTTCAACCGGCTCAGAAGGGTATTGTCGAACCACTCATTGACCGCTTTCCGCCTGGTCTCGGAGAGGGCTTCGTCGGGTTTCTGAGGGTCGTCGATGATAATGAAATCGCCGCCGCGGCCAGTCAGCACGCCGCCCACTGACGTTGCCATACGAAATCCTTGCGTGGTCGTCATAAAGTCGTTTACGGACGAACGTTTGGGCGAAAGCCGGGTAGGGAAGGAGTTCTTATAGAACTCGCTAGACATGAGAATTTGGCAGTCTCGTGCATGTTTCTCCGCAAGATCCTGGCCATAGCTGGCGCAGATAATCTGCGCCGCCGGTAGATGCGCGTGCAGCCAAGCTGGAAAGGCCACACTTATGGCATGGGATTTCAGCGAGCGTGGAGGGAGGTTGACGATCAACCGGCGGATCTTACCTTGCCGGCACTGCTCGAGTTTCGAAGCGATGACGTCGATGTGCCAGTTATGGCGGAACGAGGTCTGGGGATTGAGCTCGTAAAAGGCGCGCTCAATGAAGGTCATCAGATCATGCTTGAGGAGGTACGAGTATTCTTCACGCGACAGTTCGCCCATCATTCCTCACCTTCGGGTTGTGGATCCACTTTTCGGATCCGTTTGAAGATGTTGGCCATGACAATTTTGTCTGCTTCGTTTGTAATCGGCGCGGACTTCTCCGGCTCGTCCACGATTTTCTGGAACAGCCGAACCCACGTTGCCAACGTATTCAATGCCCTCATGTCACCGGTCGTGGCCTTGTTCATGAGCTGCATCGCGCTCGCTTCAAACTTTGTGATCTCACGAGTGATGCCATTGTTTGTGACCTTAATCTTCTGGTGGCCGACATCGCGGAATATAGTGGCGAAGTTTTTTGATCCCTTCGGCCTGCCTTTAGGATTTCCGGATCGGCCTTTGGTGAACTGTCGACTGCGAGGCGGTCTGCCGTATCCGGTCTCATAGGAGCTGTCAGACATGACATACCTCTCTTTCGGCAGCAATGTCGGAATAGGAGTTTCCGGTTTCCGCGTGAATGGCTGACTCTCCGCTCACTCGCTGCCAACGGTGGATAGCAACGTCAACATATCGAGGATCCATTTCGATGCCATAACAAGTACGGCCGATACGTTCGGCGGCTATAAGCGTAGTCCCAGATCCGAGGAACGCATCGAGCACTATATCGCCACGTTTCGAGCAGTCGAGGATCGCGTCGGCGACCATGGCTACGGGCTTTACAGTTGGATGAAGTGCAAGGAGATTTCCCTCCTCTCCAGTCTTCGAGAAGGTGCTCGCGCTCGGATACTCCCAGACATTGGTGCGGTTTCGCCCGTACTTCCCTAGTTGAATATTGTTGCGATGTTTGCCGCCGCGGTTCCGATAAACAAAGACCAGCTCATGCTGGGAACGATAGAAGGATCCCATGCCACCCTTGTTTTTGACCCAGACGCAGACATTAAGCAGATCGTCGTAGACGCTCTTTCCAGCCTGCAGAAGCTCAAGCTGGTGGCGCCAATCCATACAAATGTAGTGAATCCCGCCAGCCGCACTGTACTTCGACATCAATCCCAGGCTCGTCGATAGAAAAGCGACGAACTCTGTCTCTGTCATCTCGCCGGAGGCCATCTCAAACTCACGATGTCGAACCTGTCCGTTTCCGGAGACGTGGCCGTCAATCCTTACATTGAACGGAGGATCGGAAAAGACGAGGTCTGCTCGTTTATCAGCGAGAAGAGTTGAAAAGGAACTTTGCTCTAAGGAGTTGCCGCACAAGATTTTGTGGTTTCCGAGTAGCCAGAGATCCCCTGGTTGAGCGCCCGGAATAGGGGGAACCGATATCTCGGATTCACCCTGTTCTTCTGCTGTCTCAATCGTGGACTGAATGATCAGATCAATCTCAGCTACTTCAAATCCTGTGAGCGTTACGTCCAGGATCTCCTCGGAGAGAACGAGGTGCTGCAGTTCAATGGCGAGGATCGACTTATCCCAGCCAGCATTCTCAGCCAGTTTGTTATCAGCCAAGACATAAGCACGGATCTGTTCTTGGGATAAATGTTCAAGCCGGATCGTCGGGACTGAATCAAGGCCCAAGAGTCCCGCAGCGGCCACCCTTCCGTGGCCAGCAATAATGATGTTCCTCTCGTCAATTAGGACGGGATTCGTGAAGCCAAAGGCTTTGATGCTATCGGCGATTTGACGAATCTGGTGTTTGGAATGGGTTCGGGCGTTATGACAGAAGGGAACTAGTTTTGCTATCAGGCGATAGTCGATGTTCAGCTGCGCGGCAACTGGTGAATTCATGCAATTTCCTTATATCTCTATCGAGACGGTTGGCCGACTGCCGCGAGCGCCGGTTCGTGGATGTTTTTTCCCTCACTGCTCGTTCTCCTGATCTGACGTTATCGTATGTGTCAAGCCCCTTCCCGTGGAAATCACCGATTTGTTCTCGCAAATGTTTACCCGCACACACTCATGAGCTCTTCAATCTTAATATCGCCCAGCTTATCGAATGACGGTGAGGGATACGCGCCGAGTTGGCGAGGAAAGCTCCAAGCAGCGCACGGGAGAGAGGTCGGATCGCACAGAAGGCGAACAGGTCGTCGAGCGCGTTGGCGTAGTTGCGCTTGGAATGGAGCGACGGAACCGAGTCTAGGACCAGTTTGCGCAGGAAGTCCTGGCCTGGAGTAAGCGCATAGGCTCCCCTTCCCTGCTTTCAAGCGCCAGAAGGACCAAAATGTCATTTTCAGAATTATCCGGCGTATTCTTTCAGCGGTATTTGGCGTAGTCGTGGCTCTGACAGAGCCGGAGGTCGAGGGGAGGCATGGGCGCCCATCCACGCATTTCCCAGCAGAATCAGAGGCTTACTTGAGCTCGCCGCAACTTGCTAATATTTGGAGTGCGCTTAGCGCACTCATCGTCGATCCCAAGTACGCCAAAGACCTCTGAAAGACAGCGCCATGAAGTGATCAAAGCTACAGACCTGATAGACCTCACATTCCGATAAAAACTAAATGGGCGGATGGATCAGTCTAGTTGCAATTATCGTCAACTGCGGCGTTGCTCCCCCCACCCGCTCGCTTCGCAGCAAAACCTCAAAATATGGGAACGGTCCTGCACCGGCTCCGAGGTTCTGGCGCAATTGTTCCAGTGACTTTTCGCTCGTAATGTATTCGCCGCCCCCTTCCGTGCCCTCGGTTTCCGTACCCGCGATATTCAGAATGCTTCCGTTCCCACTCAGATTAGGGAGATATGCAATCCTGCAGTAACTTGTTCTCGCATCAGTGGGAAAGCTGCTCGCTTCCCCCTTTTTGGGCGCGAGGTTCTGGAATCCAGAATAATGCGATGCCTGATCATAGACATATCGAAAAGTCAGCTTGTTCTCAATGAGTTCCACCCACGGGTTTGCACGCGGACTGCCAAGGAGAACCACATTGCCGAACTTGATACTGCTCATTGTGAAGTCCCTGGGTTGAAAAATATGCAGGCCCGAGGCTTCATGACCTTTCAATTCGGCGATCCGGTAGACGGTGCCGGCGCTGGCACCGCTGGTGAGGCTACGTCCGAAGACCAGCCTTGCAAACCGCCCAAGCGCCGGGTTCGTTGCGAGCGAGGGATCCGGACCCCGGCTGTGCGCCGTAAGGTAGTCGGCAAGCGAGAACTGTCGTCCCAGGAGGTCTTCATATAGGCTCAGACTGGAGTCGGAGACGACGATACTGGTAGGCCGAGATGCAGAGAAGAGGTTCGTCCACAGTGCTGTCAATGCCGGTGAATTCGTTTGGGAAATGGGATTACGGTGTTGTCGCACCAGAAACCCAATACAGATGACCAGAGTAAGGATAAGCCCTGTAACAGCAAACCTTAGGAATGAAACCTCTTTCTGCCACACAAGTCCGGGCTGAGGCGGAACTTGAATTGCGAGCGAGAACTCCGTTGCGACCCGCTCGCGGAAGATCGGCGTGTATTGTCCCTTCGGAATATCGAGTACGATGGGCTCTGAGGCCCCTTCACCCTGGAAGTATTCTTCCAGCTTCTTTCGGATCTGCGATGCGCTGACCCGAACGATGTTATCGGACGAGGTGTCATAATCCGGCCGCCGCTCAAAGACCTGGCAACCAATTTCCTGCTCGTGAACCTCCGCGTCGGGGTCCACCAGTACACGATTAGTAACGTATTCCAAAAAGGCACGCAGCCGCTCCGAGCGTTCGAATTGATGGCTCCACAGGATGCGTTGCAGCAAGCCGTAGCGCTCCCGGTAGACAGCCGGTTTGAGCTCGCTCTTAACAATCCCGCGCGGAATAGTCGCCATGGCCTGCGCCCTTTCGAGGAGTTAACCGTATATGAGTGGCGCAAGAGGTGGCAAGCACCTTCCGGTCTGACGTTCCCGGAAGAGGCCATCAATCCGGGAAATGGATATATAGGGGGAATTCGTCTCATTTTACGGTAAAAACACTGCTATTTCCCGCCAAAAGGCTCTTAGTATCCGGCCAGCGAATATATAAGCCTGAGCTCGTGCTACATGTTCAGCTGAAACTCTAAGGAGACCAGATATATGTTTTATAAAATATGGATACGGGTTTCGATCATCTTGGCCGTGGTGATAGTTTCTTCTTCGATCCATGCACAGGAAGTCAGAGGTGTCATAACTGGACAGATTACCGATCCTAGTGGATCGCTCCTTCCAGACGTGCAGGTAACCGTCACCGAAAACGAAACCGGTGTGCAGATAAAGACGAAGACAAACCATACCGGCTCATATCAGGTGACATTCCTGCTTCCCGGGGTATACACCGTATCAGCAGAAGCCCCGGAATTCGAGAAGACGGCGCGTCGAGATGTAAGGGTGGATTCCGGAAGTCGCATCACGGTGGATCTTGGCATGCGTATTGGATCGGCGACGGCCACCGTGGACGTTACCTCTGACGAGCCGCTGGTAGAGACCACGAATCCTGACATCAGCCAGCTGATCCCAAAAGAAGTGGTGACCGAGGTTGCATCCTCGATATATCGTAACGCCGCAAACTTCGTCCGCTTGGCCCCTGGAGTTACCGGGCAGTCGCAGGGGACCTATACCAGCGACAACCAGACTGCCATCAGCATCAACGGTGGCGGCGGCGTGCAAGGTGGCAATACATGGATACTCGACGGCATGCCGGATACAGTGCCGCTCTCCACTGGCTCTGTTGTAGTGGTCCCCTCGGTGGATTCGGTGGACCAGATGAAAGTCAACGCTACCATGTTGGATGCGTCGCTCGGACGCACAACCGGTGGGGCGGTGGTGATGGCCACGAAGGAGGGCACAAACAAGTTCCACGGAACACTGTACGGGTTTGGCCGGTGGAAGGGTTTGAATGCAAACTCGTGGTCGAATGATCGAAACCACGTGGCACGGCCTGACGTGAACTATTATCAAACAGGCTACTTCCTGGGTGGTCCAATCATCATTCCCCATCTCTACAATGGCAAGGATCGTTTCTTCTTCGCCTCTGCTTACGAGCGAGACAACGATGTCCGAGACCTGTCGGAGACGACGCGTGTTCCCTCTGCGGCTGAAGTCAACGGAGATTTTTCGGCGACTCTTAGCCAATCGGGAGTTCCTCTCACCCTTTACAATCCATACGCCACCACGTTGAAGAGTAGTGGAGCATTCTCCTCGCGAAAGCAGTTTCAATGCGTTGGGGGTGTTCCGGTTACGCCTGTCCTGACACCCGGGGCAACGTACGGAACCCAGGCTACGGGCACGAACTGCGCCATTGTTCCTAAGGAACTCATCAATCCTACCGGTAAGGCAGTTCTTCAGACGCTGCTCTCGGAGTCCGGGGGACCGAACATGGCCGGCGTCAACAATCAGCTTGGCGTGAAAAACTGGTACGGCGATGCCACTTATACGGTCTCCCAATCGAACTTGAGTGAGCGCGTAGATTACGCCGCCAGCGAAAAACAGCGCCTGTTCGCCCGATTTAGCTATCTCACGCGTGACCAGAGACCAGTGACGTTGATCAAGGGCGCGCAGCAATACAACGGCAGCGGCGCAAATATCGATGTCTATCTACAGAAGAGATATGCTGTAGCCCTGAACGACACCTATATCTTTTCGCCGACCCTGGTAGGGTCCTTCGGCGTGGGATTTATCCGCCGGGTCAATAATGACAGCTATGGCGCGTTCGGGCAGGAACCTCCGTCCTCCTGGCAATTGCCGAGCGTCCTCACCTCAAACCAGGCGATTGTAGGCTGGCCCAACTTCGCAATCGACAGCGCGGACACGGGCGTGAGCATCGGGACGCGCGCCAACCTGATTGCGAACAACGGCTATACCGCGATTGCAACCTTCACCAAGCAGAAAGGCGAACACAGCCTTAAGTTTGGCGTGGACTGGCGGACCTATCAATACAACACGGCAAGCCAGGGAGTTTCAAGCGCCGGAACCTTCACAGTGACACAAAAGTTTACCGCGTCCAACCCAACCAGCACATCTGCTCTGCAAACATCCGGCAGTGGTGTTGCTTCTCTCCTGCTTGGTCTGGCGGACTCTGGTTCGCTGTCGTACACCGCTCCGCTCGCGCTCCAGAATCGCTACATTGGTGGATACATCCAGGACAACTGGCGCGCCACCGCCAACCTTACACTCACGTTAGGTCTGCGGTATGATTTCGAAACTCCTTACACGGAGCGCCACAACCGCATCTCGTTCGGGTTTGATCCTAACGCGCCAGTGGATCTTCTCCTTCCGGGAAGGACGCTTACCGGGGGAATCCAATTCACTGGTGTCAACGGGAATCCCAGACGGGGCGGCGACCTCGATAGCAATAATCTTGGACCGCGGGTAGGATTCGCCTACGCAGCAGGCCCGCGGTCTGTCTTTCGCGGAGGCTACGCACTTTTCTACAGCCCCTTCAATGAACTCATCAGCAGCCAGGGCAGTGTACCTACCTTTAGCTCCAGCACCTCTTACGTTGGATCAACGAACAGTAGCGCTACGCCTGCCACTACTATCTCCGATCCCTTTCCAAACGGGATTACTCAGCCCGTCGGCACGGCGAATGGAACCTTGACGCAAACCGGATCGAGCCTCTCATTCACCAACCCGCACCGTCGGGTGCCGTACTCGCAGCAGTGGCAGTTCAGCGTGCAGCAGGGATTACCGAGGGGAGCTGATCTACAAGTCGCTTACGTAGGCATGCTAAGTCTCAAGGAGTTTGAAAGCTTCGATCTGAATGAATTACCGCTCCCACTCGATGTAGCATCCCAGAACGATCAGGTATCGAATCCGTTCTACGGCCAGTTGCCGCGGAATACTACCTTGGGAGCATCCCCCAATATTGCACGGCATTATCTCGAGACAGCGTTTCCGCAGTTCACCTCTTTGACTGAGGATGGCGTCAATTCAGGCACGTCCACTTACAATGCGCTGCAGGCCCGCTATCAGCAGCGTCTTACCAGCCAACTATACATTCTAGGCACGTACACCTGGTCCAAGCTCGAGCGGAATAACACGACGAGCCTGGTAAACAAGGCGTATTACCACAATGCGACAGTTAACTATCACTCAATCTCATCTCTGGATCAGCCTCACTTACTGAGATTAACCATGATCTACACTGTTCCCCGTATCTTCACCGGTCAGGGACTCGCTCGTGGTCTTCTACGAACGGCACTCTCCGGATGGGAAGTATCGAACTACTTCGATCTGGAGTCAGGTCTACCTCTCGCGATAACCGGTTCAAATGGCAGGCCGATCATCCAGGGAAATCCGCTGTCGTCGGGACCCATCAGCAAGAGGCTTGGTGATATAAGGGGGAGCAACGGAAACCCCGCGAATCCTTACTTCAATTCTTCCGCGTTTATCCAGCTACCGAGCCAATATTACAACGTGTCACCATCGACGCCCGGCGGTGTATCGCCCACACCTCCCTACCGCGGCGATATCCGTGCTCCTTATACAGACTCGCTGAATACTTCCTTGATGAAGAATTTCAAGTTCCACGACCGCTTCAATCTTCAGATACGCGGAGAGGCTTTCAATATCACAAATCACCCAACCTATAACTCCCCAAGTCTGAACTCGTCCGTACTCGGTAGCTTCGGCGTGATCACCGGCGCAAGCAACAATCGACAGATGCAGGTAGGCGTCAAAGCGAGTTTCTAATCAACCACAGTAGAGGACGACTTATGCCAATGCAGTTGCGCACACGGCATCACTATGCCGTACTTCTACTCGTCTGCCTTTTCGGCGCGAAATTCCGCGCCGAAGGGCAGGTCAACCGCCCCGTAGCACTACAGATCGAAGAGGGGATTCCAATCCTGGTGGATTCGGATGAAGACCCCGCAATTCGCGCTGCGGTTGAAGATCTGAAGCGAGATCTGGGCAAAGTCCTTGGAGCAGAGTCACCGATACTTTCGAGCGAAGGCGAAGCAAGCAATAGGCCAATGATCGTGGTGACTTGTAAAGGGACGAGCACCCGCAAGTATCGCGATTCAACCCTGAAAGCCGAAGAGTCATACTCCATCCGCCGCGCCGAAAAAGGTCCGGTGCGCATCGTGCTGCAGGGTGGCGATGTTCGAGGCACGATCTAT
>Ga0207705_10002713_pt1 | contig 13555 bp, 15 predicted proteins | sample KBSC13metaG_FD_184314 | JGI IMG/M metagenome (GOLD analysis project Ga0207705, IMG submission 184314) | Corn rhizosphere microbial communities from Kellogg Biological Station, Michigan, USA - KBS C1-3 metaG (SPAdes) (version 2) | ecosystem: Host-associated > Plants > Roots > Rhizosphere > Soil ...
CCATCTGCGACGCGACATCGGCCGCTTTTGCCCAGCGTATCGACTGGGCGAAGATCGATGTCGGCACCTTCAGCTGGCAAAAGGCGCTTGGCGGCGAAGCGGCGCATGGCATGCTGGTGCTCAGTCCACGCGCGGTCGAACGCCTCGAGAGCGAATCGCCGCCTCGCCCACTGCCCAAGATTTTCAGGCTCACCAAAAGCGGCAAGCTGATCGACGGCATCTTCAAGGGCGAGACGATCAACACGCCCTCGATGCTGTGCGTCGAAGATTGGCTGTTCGCGGTCGGCTGGGCGGAGCGGATCGGCGGGCTGGATGCGTTGATCGCCCGCGCCGATGCCAACGCGGCGGCGCTCGATCGCTGGGTGAAAGGCGCGTCCTGGATCGAGCATCTCGCCGCGGATCCGGCGATCCGCTCCAACACTTCCGTATGTCTGCAGTTTGCCGACCGGTCCGAGCCGGAAGCCAACACGGCGCGCCAGAAAGCCCTGGTGAAGCTGCTGGAAGTCGAAGGCGCCGCCTATGACGTCGGCGCGTACCGCGACGCGCCGCCCGGGCTTCGAGTGTGGTGCGGGGCGACGGTCGAAACCGCCGACATCGCCACGCTTGGCCCGTGGCTCGACTGGGCGTGGGAGCAGACGGCATGAGCGAGCAAGTCAAAGTCCTGATCGCCGACAAGATGGATCCCCGCGCCGCGGCCATCTTCCGCGAGCGCGGAATCCACGTTGACGAGAAGCCCGGACTGTCCCCCGATGAGCTCAACGCGATTATCGGCGATTACGACGGCCTCGCCGTGCGCAGCTCGACGAAGGTCAATGCGGCGGCGATGGACGCGGCGTCGCCAAGGCTCAAGGTGATCGGCCGGGCCGGGATTGGCGTCGACACGATCGACGTGCCCGCGGCCAGCGAACGCGGCATCGTCGTGATGAACACGCCTTATGGCAATTCGATCACGACCGCCGAACATGCCATCGCGATGATGTTCGCGCTTGCCCGGGAAATTCCCCAGGCCGACCAGTCGACGCAAGCGGGCAAGTGGGAAAAGAACCGCTTCATGGGTGTCGAGCTTGCCGGCAAGACGCTGGGGCTCGTTGGCTGTGGCAATATCGGCTCGATCGTCGCCGACCGCGCACTCGGCCTCAAAATGAAGGTCGCGGCCTACGATCCGTTCCTGTCGCCGGAGCGGGCGCTCGACCTCGGCGTCGACAAGGTCGAGCTCGAAGAACTGCTGGCGCGCGCCGATTTCATTACGCTCCACACCCCGCTCACCGACCAGACGCGCGGAATCCTCGGCCGCGAGGCCCTCGCGAAAGCCAGGCCGGGCGTGCGCATCGTCAATTGCGCCCGTGGCGGCCTGATCGACGAAGCAGCGCTGAAAGACGCGCTCGAAACCGGCCAGGTCGCTGGCGCGGCGCTCGACGTCTTCCAGAACGAGCCGGCCAAAGAGAGCCCGCTGTTCGGCACGCGGGGCCTGATTTGCACGCCTCACCTCGGCGCGTCGACGAACGAAGCGCAGGTCAATGTCGCCATCCAGATCGCCGAGCAGATGAGCGACTATCTCCTGCTCGGCGGGATCACCAACGCCGTGAACGTGCCCTCGCTGTCCGCCGAGGAAGCACCCCGCCTGAGACCCTATATGGCGCTGGCCGAAAAGCTCGGCCGCCTCGTCGGCCAGATTGCCGGCGCCGAGATTCGCTCGGTCGACATTGAGGTCGAGGGCCACGCCGCGGAGCTCAACATCAAGCCCGTGACCGGCGCCGTGCTCGCGGGCCTCATGGGCACTTGGTCGGACACCGTGAACATGGTCAACGCGCCGTACCTCGCGAAGGAGCGGGGGCTGGCCGTGCGCGAGATCCGCAACGAGGGCGAAGGCGACTACCATACGCTCGTCGCAGTCACTGTCGGGACCGAGCATGGCGACCGGCGCGTCGAAGGCACTTTGTTCGGCAACCGCGCCCCCCGCCTCGTTACGATCTTCGGGATTCGCGTCGAGGCCGAGCTCGCCGGACAGATGATCTATATCGTCAATACCGATGCGCCGGGGTTCATCGGCGCTCTCGGCACCACGCTCGGCGAAAGCGGCATCAATATCGCGACCTTCAACCTTGGCCGCCACGATGCCGGCGGCGAAGCCGTCGCGCTGGTCGCCGTTGACGATCCGATCACGCCGGACGTCGCCAAGGAGCTCCGGGGCTTGCCGGGAGTGCTCGAGGTGGTGCCGCTGAGCTTCTAGCCAAACGAAAAAGGGCGCCCCGTGACCGGGGCGCCCTCGCGGCAGCCCACCTGCGTGCGGGTGGGCGGTCGTTCGCTTACTGGGCGTTGTTGGTACCGGCGTCGCGGACCGCGTCGGCCTTGTTGTCGCCGGCGTTGCGCACCGCGTCGGCCGCATTCTCGGTATTCGCCTGCATCATGTCCGCGGCGTTGTCGACATTCGCTTCCATCATGTCGGCAGTGTTGTCGGCATTGGCTTCGATATTGTCGGCCGCCTGCTCATTCGGGCTCTTGTTGCAAGCGGTGAGTGCGCCAAGGGCAAGAGCAATGGCGAGGGTGCTGGTCAGTTTCATGCGTAATCCCCTGCTGTTGACGGACAGTCCGCGCGGACCGCCCGGATCTTCCGGAACCGCAATACGCCCGAACCGGGGAATCTGTTCCGGCAACCGAACAAACGCAGCGTCACGGGGACGGCGTGGATCAGGCCCGCGCGCCCGCAACGGGCCGGATGAAAATTCGGAAAAGCTGGGGGAAACGGGCTTGGATCGACTCTTCGATGCGGGCGATCAATTGCTCGACCTCGGGCACCCGAAGATCCTCGTCGATCTCCACTGCGATCGTGGCGATGACCTGGTCGGGACCCATCTGCGACGTGGTTATGTCGATCACCTTGCGCACGCATGGATCCTCGGACGCGGTCTGCCGGACCGCCGCGCTCAACTCTGGCGACGCGCGCTCGCCGATCAGCAATTCCTTGCTCTCGCGGGCAAGCAGCGCAGCGACGATTGCAAGCACGAGCCCGATCAGGATCGATCCAGCTCCGTCGACCCACGGCAACTTGAGCTTCCACGACAGGAATGTCGCAATCGCCGCGATGAGAATGCCGAGGAGAGCCGCGGAATCCTCGAACAGCACCATGAACGTCGTGGGGTCCTTGCTGGCGACGAAGGCGTCCCAAATCGGTCGCGACCGCCGTACCCGGGAGAAAGCTTTCCAGCCGAACCACCAGGAGATGCCCTCGAAGACCGCCGCCAGCCCGAGCACGACGAAATTGATCCAGACATCCCTGATCGGTTCGGGATGCCGGATGTGAACCACGCCTTCGTAGGCCGAAACTCCCGCGCCGACCGCGAAGATCAAAAGCGCGACGACGAAGCTCCAGAAATAGAGCTCGCGGCCATAGCCGTAGGGATGCACTTTGTCCGGTGGCTTTGCGGCGCGCTTTAGGCCGTAGAGCAGCAGGAGCTCGTTGCCGGTGTCCACCATCGAATGGACGGATTCGCTGAGCATCGCCGAGCTGCCCGACAGCGCAGCGGCAATCCCCTTGGTGACTGCGATAAGCAAGTTCCCGACCAGCGCGGCAATGATCGCTGTTTTGGAAGTGTGCTCGGCCACAGCTTCACACAACCGCGCGGTTCAAACATCGTTGCAATGGGGCTCTGCTGGACGCGCTTGCTATTCATCCGTAGGAGCCGGCGGACCGCTCGAGCACAGGGAATCAACGTGGGAAACGTCACCGTCATCGGCGCCCAATGGGGCGACGAAGGCAAGGGGAAGATCGTCGACTGGCTGGCCAGCCGCGCGGACATGGTGGTGCGCTTTCAGGGCGGCCACAACGCCGGCCACACGCTGGTCGTCGGCGAGCAGACCTACAAGCTCTCGCTTCTGCCTTCGGGCATCGTTCGCGGCACGCCGTCCGTCATCGGCAACGGCGTCGTGCTCGACCCCTGGGCGCTCAAGGCCGAGGTCGAGAAGATCGCAGGCCAAGGGGTCGAGGTGACCCCGCAAGTCCTCATGATTGCCGACACCTGCCCGCTGATCCTGCCGATCCACCGCGACCTCGACGCGCTGCGCGAGGATGCCTCGGGCGCCGGCAAGATCGGGACCACCCGCCGCGGCATCGGTCCGGCATACGAGGACAAGGTCGGGCGCCGCGCCATCCGCGTCTGCGACCTCGCCCGGCTCGATGACCTCGCTCCGCAGCTCGACCGCCTGTGCGCGCATCATGACGCGCTACGCGCCGGCTTCGGCGAGCCGCCGGTCGACCGTCAGCGGCTGAAGAACGACCTCGCCGAAATCGCCGGCTTCGTGCTGCCCTTCGCACGGCCGGTGTGGCGCGACCTCGACGGCGCGCTGCGCAACGGCAAGCGAATCCTGTTCGAGGGCGCGCAAGGCGTCCTCCTCGATGTCGATCACGGCACCTATCCGTTCGTCACTTCGTCGAACACCGTCGCGGGAACGACAGGCCCCGGCAGCGGCATCGGCCCGGGCGGCGCCGGCTTCGTCCTTGGCATTGCCAAGGCCTATACGACACGCGTCGGCTCGGGCCCTTTCCCGACCGAGCAGGACAATGACGTCGGCCAGCAACTCGGCGAACGCGGCCACGAATTCGGCACCGTTACCGGCCGCAAGCGCCGCTGCGGCTGGTTCGACGCGGTGCTGGTGCGCCAGGCTGTCGCAGTCAGCGGCATCACCGGCGTCGCGCTGACCAAGCTCGACGTGCTCGACGGCTTCGAGACCGTGAAAATCTGCACCGGCTACACCCTCGACGGCGAGAAGCTCGACTACCTGCCCGCCCACGCCGCCGACCAGGCGCGGGTCCAGCCGGTCTTTGAGGAGTTCAAGGGTTGGGAGGGCTCGACCCGCGGAGCCCGCAGCTGGGCCGACCTTCCGGCCCGGGCGATCAAATATGTCCGGCGGATCGAGGAGCTGATCCGCTGTCCCGTCGCATTGGTCTCGACCAGCCCGGAGCGCGAGGACACCATCCTCGTCCGCGATCCGTTCCGAGGTTAGTGCCGGACCTCGAAGTCATCATAGCCGAATAGCTCGACATTCCAGAGATGGACGTCCTCGATCCGCGCGGAAGGTGGGCCTCGATATAACCGTTCGATCAGGCGCTCGACCGCAGCTTCCTCGCCTTCAATATGTGCGTCGACGCGGCCATCCGGACAGTTGCGCACCCAGCCTCTTACTCCAAGGCCTTCTGCCTGCTGCTTCGTCCAGACACGGAAGAAGACGCCCTGCACGCGGCCAGTCACGGTGATGTGCCGCGCAATTTGCTTCATCTGCCTTGGATTGATTGTTTCGCCTGTTCATCCAGTTCTTGGAACTGGAGAAACGCACGATCACAGCGCTCCCTTGTATCGTCGCAGCGCATTTCGCGTCCCATGTAGGTTGTCCCATTTTCCACATAGACATAGCGGCAAGTGGCGAGCGGGTACGCGGTGGCGCCGGGCTTGGCGAACGCCCACATGGTCAAGTCGTCCGGCCCGTCATAGCCGATGAACTGGTCGGTCTCCGTGATCTTTTTCGCTCTTGGGGACGCTATGACCTGACGCTGGAAGTCAGCCGCAGATGAAGCGGTGATGCCGCAATATGTCGCTGGGCCATCCGCCAGCTTATGAACCCCCTCGGGCACGAGGGGCGGCGCATTTTGCGCCAAAAGCACCGGACTAAAGACTAAGGCGAGAACGCTCTTCATACGGTCGAAATGTCGGGCGCGTCCTCGGCTTTCATACCGACAACGTTGTACCCGGCGTCGACGTGGTGGACCTCGCCCGTCACCCCGCCGGACAAGTCGGACAGCAGGTACAGCCCGGCGCCGCCGACATCCTCGATCGTCACGTTGCGGCGCAGCGGCGAATTATATTCGTTCCACTTCATGATGTAGCGGAAATCGCCGATCCCGCTTGCGGCCAAGGTCTTGATCGGCCCGGCCGAGATCGCGTTGACGCGCACCCCCTCCGGTCCAAGATCCATCGCCAGATATTTGACGCTCGCCTCGAGTCCGGCCTTCGCGACCCCCATCACATTGTAGTGCGGGATGACCTTCTCGGCGCCGTAGTAGGTCAGAGTTAGGAGCGAGCCGCCCGGCTTCATCATCGCCCGCGCGCGCTGGGCGACGGCGACGAAGCTGTAGACCGAGATGTTCATGGTCATCAGGAAATTGTCCATCGTCGTGTCGACGAATTTCCCGCGCAGCTCGTTCTTGTCCGAATAGCCGATCGCGTGGACGACGAAATCGAGGCCGTCCCAGCGCTTGCCCAGCTCGGCAAAGGTCGCGTCGAGCGCGTCCATGCTGCTGACGTCGCAATCGACCAGCATGTCCGAGCCGAGCTCGGCCGCGAGCGGCCGAACGCGCTTCTCCAGCGCCTCGCCCTGGTAGGAGAAAGCAAGCTCCGCGCCCTGTCCGGCGACGGCGCGCGCGATGCCCCACGCCAGCGACCGGTCATTGGCAAGGCCCATGATTAGCCCGCGCTTGCCCTGCATCAGTCCCGTCAAAGTTGTGGTCCCCCTGTTTCCAGCTCCACTTTCACGTCCTCGCCGGGCTGCGGCTCCTCGACTTCCAGCTCATCGGTGTACGGCCCGGTATAGACCTCGCCCTTTAGCGCGATGGCCCCGCTTTCGGCCAGCGCCGCGTTCAATTCCGCGCCCGTCACGACGCCGAGGCCAATGACGAAGAAGAAGATCAGTGCGATCATCACTCCCGCGAGGCTGCCGTAGGTGAGGTTATAGCCACCGAGCAGCCCGAGGATATTGGGCAGGACTTCGACCGTCGCCAGCCACCACGCGGTAATCAGCAAGGCGCCCGGCCACTTCCGGCACTGCCGCTTGCGATAGCGCGCCGGGGTCAGCGCGAAGAAGAGGACATAGAAGGTGAAGAACAAGGTCGCGGCCGGCACCAGCCGGTAGATTCCGAGCCGCGTCGCGAGGTTCTCCGCGAAGGGAAACCATTCGACCACCACATGATGGATCGAACTGAGCGCGACGCTCGCCGCGAACGCGATCATCAGCAGCATCACCGCGCCGAGGATGATCAGGATCGACCCGATCCGATATTCCCAGAATGGCGCGCAGAATTTCACTCCGAAAGCGCGGCGAAGGATGTCGCGGATGGTCTCGACAAAGCTCGCCGCCGTCCACAGGCCGACCAGGGCGCCGAGCCACAGGAGCGTGCCGGTCCGCGCCGTCAGCACTTCCTGCACCGGTTCCTTCAGCGTGTCGGCGACATTGGGCGGCAGGCGGCGCAGGACGTTGATGACGGTCAGCTGCGCGTCCTGGCTCTGGCCGAGCAAATGAGCGACGGCGGCGGCCAGGATGAAGAACGGAAACAGCGCGAGGATCGACAGATAGGCAAGGTTGCCCGCGTGAATGAAGCCGTCGTTGTAAACCCCGACCACGACCCTCTTCGCCACCTCGAGCGCGGTCACGCGGGGCTTCAGCTTCTGCTCGACCTCCGTTCCGAAGGCGGCGCGCATGCTCGCAAGGCGCTTGCGCCGCGCTTCCGGAGACTGCGGGGAGATGTCACGCATCGAGCGGTGTCAAACCCCGAGCGGCGCGCGCGGGTTGCCGCCGCCGGTCCAATTCTCGGCGAACTTCTGCAACTCCGGGTCCGAATCCGGTACGTCGATGCCGATCGCGACGAGCTGGTCGCCGCGCGCCCCGTTCTTCGCGGTAAAGCCCTTGCCCTTCAACCGGAGCACGCTGCCCGAGCTCGTCCCCTTCGGGATCGTCAGCATCACCGCGCCGTCGGAGGTCGGCACCTTCACCTTGGCGCCGAGCACGGCTTCCTTGAGCGTCACGGGCAGCGTCAGCCGGATATTATTGCCTTCGCGCGAGAAGAAGCGATGCGGCTCGACCTCGATCGTCACGAAGGCGTCGCCACGCCCTCCGGAGCCCTCCTGCCCTTTCCCGGCAAGGCGAATGCGCGTTCCGTCCTCGAGACCGTTCGGCAGTTTCAGGTCGATGGTCTTGCCATCGCCGAGGGTGATCCGCTGCGGCTTCAGGGCTACCGCGTCGACGAAGGGCACCTTAAGCCGATAGGAAACGTCGGCGCCTTTTTGCGGCGCGCGCTGGCGGTTGCGGAAGCCGCTGAAAGCGCCGCCGCCGGCGCCCCGGGCGGCATTCCCGCCGAACAGGCCCTCGAACAGATCGCTGAGGTCGGCCGCATCGCCCGCCTGGAAATTCTGGAAGCCCTCGAACCCGGCGCCCGGCCCAGCCTGCGCGCCGCCCGTGGAATAGCCGCCGAAGCCCGATCCGAACGGCATCTTGGGATTGCCTTCCTCGTCGATCTCGCCGCGGTCGTAGCGCGCGCGCTTGTCCTTGTCCGACAGCAGGTCATAAGCCTGGGTCACCTCGGCGAACCGATTGGCGGCGTCGGGCTTGTCCTTGTTGCGGTCGGGATGGAGCTGCTTGGCGAGGCTGCGGTAGGCCTTCTTGATCTCGGCTTCGGTGGCGCCGCGCGCGACGCCGAGGCGTTGATAGAGATCGAGGGCCATTCCCACTCCAATGCCGCAACCACGCTGGCCTGACCAGATGGGTTGCGGCGCGGCGGCGTCCAAGCCTAAGCGCGAGGCGCCATGACCCCCGACCCTTTCGCCCTGTTCGACCAATGGTTCGCCGAGGCTCAGGCCGAGGAACCGAGCGACCCCGAAGCGATGGCCCTGGCGACGGCAGATGGGGCCGGAAGCCCAAGCGTCCGCATGGTCCTGCTGAAGGACCACGGTCCGGAGGGTTTCGTGTTCTACACCAACGAGCAGAGCGCCAAGGGCAGCCAGCTCTGTGCCAACCCGAAAGCCGCCTTGCTTTTCCATTGGAAGTCGCTCCGCCGGCAGGTGCGCATCGAGGGAGCAGTCGAGCGCGTGCCCGACGCCGAAGCGGATGCCTATTTCGCCACCCGGGGCCGCGATTCGCAGCTCGGCGCGTGGGCATCGGATCAGTCACGCCCGCTCGACCGACGGGAAACGTTCGAGGCCCGATACGAGCAGGCTCGAGCGAAATTCGCGGACGGGGATGTCCCGCGACCGCCGCACTGGGGCGGATACCGCATGATTCCGCAGCGGATCGAGTTCTGGAGCGATCGCCCGCACCGGCTGCACGAACGCCGGCTGTTCAGCCGCGAGGGTGCCGGCTGGAGCGAAGGGCTGCTCTACCCGTGACGACCGCGAAGATCGCCGCCGAGCATTCCGCGATCTCGACCCGCGCCGCGCTTGCGAGCGTCAGCCTCGCGCTGATCCTCCTCGTCGCCAAGGCCTGGGCTGCCTATGCAACGGATTCCACCGCCATGCTCGGCAGCCTCGCCGACACCGCGCTCGACGTCATCGCCAGCATCACCACGCTCGTCGGCGTCCGGATCGCGGCCCTCCCAGCGGATCAGAACCATCGCTTTGGCCACGGCAAGGCAGAGGCGCTTGTCGCGCTTGCCCAAGTGGCCTTCATCGCTGTTTCCGCAATCGGCATCGCCTGGCGCGCGATCGACCGGCTGATGAACGGCGCGGAAACCGAGGCAATGGGCCTCGGTATCATCGTTTCCCTTGTCGCCATGGCCGCGACGCTGCTGCTGCTCTGGTACCAGGGCGGGGTCATCGCGCGGACCGGCTCGGTCGCGATCAAGACCGACAATGTCCACTACAAATCGGACCTGATGCTCAACGCCGCGGTGATCGTTGCGCTCGTCCTCGATCAGGCGCTGCACATTGGCGGCGCCGACGCCGCGTTCGGCATTGCCATCGCGCTATGGCTTCTGTGGGGCGCGTGGCGGGCATCGAGCGAGGCGGTCAACCAGCTGATGGACCGCGAATGGCCGGAAGACGAGCGACAGAAGTTCCTCGCCGCCTGCGGCGACTATCCCGAACTCGACGGCTTGCACGACTTGCGCACGCGGACCAGCGGCACGGTCCGCTTCGCCCAGTTCCATGTCTGGGTCCCCGCCGACTGGACCGTGCAGCAGGCGCACGACCGGCTCGATCACGTCGAGGAGCGGCTGCAGGATCGCTTCCCCGGGACGGAAATCCTGATCCATGTCGATCCGCAGGGGCAGACCGACCGGGAGACCCTGCTCTCGCAGACCATCACGGAGCGCGCCACATGACGACCCTCCCCTTCTTCCAGGTCGACGCCTTCACGATGGGCCCGCTGACCGGCAACCCGGCGGCGGTGATGCCGCTCGACCGCTGGCTGGACGACGCGTTGCTGCAGGCCATCGCCGCGGAGAACAATCTCAGCGAAACCGCCTTCACCGTCCCGAGCGAAGGCGGCGACGCCGACTATGAGCTTCGCTGGTTCACCCCCACCACCGAAGTCCCGCTGTGCGGCCACGCCACGATCGCCGCCGGCCACACGCTGATCAGCGCGCAGAAAGTCACTTTCTCGACCCGCAAATCGGGGATCCTGGCCGTCAGCCGGGATGACGACCTCCTGCAACTCGACATCCCCGCCCATCCCGTCGCACCCGCGGAAGATCCGGCAGTGCTCGATGCCCTAGGCGTGCAGGGCGAGCTGTTCATCGGCCATCGCGCCGAGTCGGCGGCGATCGTACTGCTCGAGAACGAAGACGCCGTGCGGGCGGTCAAGCCCGATTTCGGAGCGCTGAAGAGCCTGCAGGACCTGGTTGTCGTCACTGCGCCAGGAGACGAACAAGACGTCGCGAGCCGCGTGTTCGCGGTTCCCTGCGGGATCGACGAGGATCCGGTCACCGGCGCCGCTCACGCCGCGCTGGTGCCATTCTGGGCGGGGCGGCTCGGCAGGACCCGCTTCAGCGCGCTTCAGGCGAGCAAGCGCGGCGGTCTCCTCCACTGTCGCCTCGAAGGCGACCGCGTGGTGCTCGGCGGCGAGTGCCGCACGGTCATCGTCGGCCAGTTCCAGCTATGAGCCTGATTGCCCTCGCGCTGATGGCATCGCCGGTCGCCGAACGGTTGGCGATCCTTTCAGTCGTCCAGCGGATGGAGACGGCGTGGAACCACGGTGACTTCCGCGGCTATATGGCCGGCTTCAAGAAGCCCGACGTCGTCTTCGTCTCCGGCGGCAAGTTCCAGGCGGGCTGGCAAGGCACGCTCGACCATTACATCCGGGACTATGGCGGCTTGCCCGAGCGAAGCGGCCAGCTCCACTTCTACAATATGAAGGTCGACCTGCTCGCGCCCGACGCCGCAATGCTCATCGGGCAATATCGGCTTACGCGCGGTCCCCGAGTGACCGAGGGCGTGAACACGCGGCTGTTCAAGAAAGTCCGCGGCCATTGGCTGATCACGATGAACCACGTTTCGGCTTACGACGTGGAGCCGCCGCCGACCGCGCCAGCAAAGCCGTAAGGTCCGCCTTCCAGAACTTCGCCCAGGTGTGGGTGCCGTGGCCGTGGGTTTCGGCGCTCTCCGGAATGAGACGGAAGCGCGCCCGCGGCATCCGCTTCACCGCCTGCCGCGGCACGCCGAGGTTGCGCGGGTTGATGAAATCGTCGGCGGAATTGATCCACGTCAGCGGCACGCTTATGCGCTCCAGCCCCGGCCACGGATTGTAATCTCGCGACGCGTCGAGCTGGTAGATGAGGTCGTTGGCGTCCAGCTCCTTGATCCCGCTCGCCACTCGCTCCTCGGCGTAGCTGCTGGCCGCGACCCGCGTCGGATATTGCGCCTGGTAATAGAGCGGCGCTCCGCCCGCGACGAACAGCAGATTCTCGGCCGCTCGCAATCCGGTTAGCGGTTCGGTCGCGTAGTTTCCGCCTTGCCAGGCCGGGTCGGCCTTGATCCCGTTGATCGCCAGCTGCCGCCACATCCGGTTCAGGCCGGCGATTTCGATCGGCTCGCACGCCATTGGCATCAGGGCGCTGGCGAAGCCGGGCGAGGTCTCGCCCCACAGGAAAGCGTGCATGCAGCCCATCGACGTGCCGAAGATCAGCCGCAGGTGCTTCACTCCAAGGCCCTCGACCAGCATCCGCCGCTGCGCCTCGACCATGTCGGCATAGGCATATTTGGGGAACCGCATCCGGAGTCCGTCCGAGGGCTTCGACGATTTCCCGTGCCCGATGTTGTCAGGAAGGATGATCCAATATTTGCGGATGTCGAGCGGCTGGCCGGGGCCATAAAGCTCGTCCGCGAACTGCGGCCTGAGGAATTGGTTGCCGTCCCCGCCGGTGCCGTGAAGCACCATCACCGCGTTGTCGATCTCGCCCGCCCGATTGCGGTGAGGTGAGCCGAGCGTCGTGAAATGCATCCTCGTCTCGGCCATCACCTCGCCGTCGCGAAAGCCGAAATCGCGAAGCACGACATCGCCTTCGCGCGTCGGCCACTGCGTCTTGGCCGCCGGTGCCGGCGTTCCGCCCCAGCCCGACGGCGGCGCCACCGCCTGGGCAGCAAGGGCAAGCATCAGCGCGAACATTTCTATCCCTCCAGCTTTGCTTCCAGTGCGTCGAGCAACGGAAGCTGACTTGCAAGCATCAGTTCACGCGCCTCGGCAAGCGTCATCCACCGGGCCTGCTCGGCTTCGGGGAAGCGCTGGCGCCGTCCGCTGCGCGGCGGCCATTCCAGCTCGAACTCGATGCTGGTGATGGCATCCGGGTCGAGATCGCCTTCGAGCGCGAATGCCTGCACCATCTTCCCACCGGCCTGCCGCACCGTGGCAAGGGGGAAAGGCACGGCCGTCAGCCGGGTCCCGGTCTCTTCCTCGAACTCGCGGAGCGCGGCCTCGGCCGGGGCTTCGCCCGGCTCAATCATGCCCTTGGGAATCATCCAGGCGCCCTGGTCGCGATTGCGCCAATAGGGGCCGCCCGGGCGGATCAGCAGGACCTCAATGCCGCCATCGCGCTGACGATAGAGGAGGATGCCGGCGCTAGGCGGCGGCGGCATCCACCGCATCCGGAAGCGCGGGCGCGGTCTCCGCGATCACTGCCCCGCCGAGCAGCCGAGTCCCCAGATAGGCGACCGCCGCTTGCCCCGGCGCGACTCCATATTCGGGGTTTGCAAAGCGGAGCCAGTCGCCATCGCGAACCGCCGGGACTGGGGGAGCAAGCGACCGTACCTTGACCTCGACCTGGCGCTGGTCCTCGCCCAGCCAGTTCCAGCTCTCGACCCGCATTGCGTCGACCGCCAGCTCGCGGCGCGGGCCGACGACCACCGTCCGGGTCTCCGGCTCGATCCGGGTGACATAGAGCGGCTCCCGCTGGCCGCCGATTTCGATGCCCCGGCGCTGGCCGATGGTGAAATGGACGATCCCGCGATGCGTGCCCAGCACTCGGCCGGCGCCGTCGACGATCTCCCCAGGCGCCTCGGTCTCGGGACGCATGCGCTTCACCAACCGGGCATAATCGCCGTCGGGAACGAAGCAGATATCCTGGCTGTCCGGCTTCGCGGCGACCTCGAGTCCGGTCTCTCCCGCGATCCGCCGCACTTCGTCCTTGGGGAGGTGACCGAGCGGGAAGCGCAGGAACTCAAGCTGCTCGCGCGTCGTGCCGTAGAGGAAGTAGCTCTGGTCGCGCCGCGGATCGGCGCCTTTGTGCAGCTCGGCCCGTCCGTCGTTTACCAGCCTCCGCACATAGTGACCGGTGGCGAGGCAATCGGCGCCCAGTTCCCGCGCG
>Ga0207705_10002714_pt1 | contig 13551 bp, 14 predicted proteins | sample KBSC13metaG_FD_184314 | JGI IMG/M metagenome (GOLD analysis project Ga0207705, IMG submission 184314) | Corn rhizosphere microbial communities from Kellogg Biological Station, Michigan, USA - KBS C1-3 metaG (SPAdes) (version 2) | ecosystem: Host-associated > Plants > Roots > Rhizosphere > Soil ...
TCAAGCTCAGCGGATCGGGCGCACCCATCTTCACCCATTCAGTGAGGTCGGCGATCTCCTGGTTGGAGAGCTTCTCCCCCTTGGGCGGCATCTGCAAATCGGGATCTTTATACGAAATCGCCGTCAGCAGAAGGCTCTTCATGTCGCCGGGTTTCACCGCCGGTCCCGTGTCGCCACCCTTGAGGGTGCCTTCACGGGAGTCGAGCGTCAGACCACCCTTGGTCTTGCCGGACTCGACACTGTGACATTTGTAGCATTTCTCGGAGAGGACAGGCTTGACCTTCTTCTCAAAGAAATCGAGCTGATCTGGCGGAATATCCGCCGCGGCGCCAATCGACACCGTGGCAAATATCCCTGATAGGACAAGGAATGAGGTGCGCATATTGAGGCAGGGAACTGAGGATGCCAAATTAGGCGATGACGTCCTTGACGACGTTGCCGAAGTTGTCGGTGAAACGGAAGTCGCGGCCGTTGTAGCGGTAGGTCAGCTTGGTGTGGTCGAAACCGAGCAGGGCGAGCTGGGTCGCATGCAAGTCATGGATGTGGACCTTGTTCTCCACGGCGCGGGCGCCGAACTCGTCGGTCGAGCCGTAGGTGGTGCCACCCTTGACACCGCCGCCCGCCATCCAGGCAACCATGGCGCGGCCGTTGTGATCGCGGCCAGGAGCGCCACCGCCATTGCGGTCGCGGGTGACCGTGCGGCCGAATTCGCCACCCCAGATGATGAGGGTGCTATCGAGCATGCCGCGCTGCTTGAGGTCCTTGATGAGAGCCGCGGCAGGTCCATCGATGTTGGCGGCGCTGTTCTTGACGGTCACAGCGACGTTGGCGTGGGTATCCCAGCCGCCGACTTCCACCTGCACGAACCGGACGCCGCGCTCCACGAGACGGCGAGCGACGAGCATCTTGGCGCCGACTTCACTGTTATTGACCATGCCCATGCCCATACCGCCGGCCGGCTGGCCGATGCCATAAAGGGCCTTGGTCGCATCGGATTCCTTGGAGATGTCGAAGGCGTCAGTCGCCTCGGTCTGCATCTTGAACGCCATTTCGAAGGATTCGATCCGGGCCTCGAGCTGGGCGTCCTTCTGGAGCTGCTCCTTGTGCATTTCATTGAGCTTGCTGACGAGATCGAGCTCACGGCGCTGGCGCTCCATCGGCGTGAACTGATTCTTGATGTTCATGATCACGTCATCCAAGTCCATCTTGGAGTTGTAATTGACGTTGCAGCCCTGGTAGATGCCGGGGAGGAACGAGGCCTGACGCCAGTCAGGAGCACCACCCATGGTGATGAACCCGGGCATGTTCTGGTTCTCGGTGCCGAGACCATAAACCACCCAGGAACCCATCGAGGGCTTGGGCAGCTGCAGCGAACCCGTGTTCATGAACCGCTGAGCCACTTCGTGCGCCGGGATATCCGTCCAGAGGGAACGAATGACCGCCAATTCATCGATCACTTCGCCGAGTTTTGGGAAGACACTGCTGACTTCAACGCCCGACTTGCCCATCTTGGTGAACTCGAAAGGCGAGCCGAAGGCCAGACCATCATGACCCGGGATGGTCTTTTCATCGAACTTCTTCAGTTCGGGCTTTGGATCCCACGTATCGACCTGGGAAGGACCGCCGGAGGCGAAAATGTGAATGACGGCCTTGGCCTTGACCGGGAATTGCGGCTGCTTCGGAGCCAGGGGAGAGGCGATCCCAGCGCCGATCGCGTCGCCACAATTAATGCCAAAGAGAGCCGAGAGGCTCATCGCGCCAAACCCCATGCCAGTACGCGCCAGGAAGTCGCGCCGGGTAAAAATGATGTCGTCGGTGGAGGGCGAGTGTTCCTTGCGGAATTTTTCGGTCTTCGTGTGGTCGATGCAGGTCTCTGGGGTCATAATCAGTGTATTTGGTTGGCAGTGAGTGTGTAGATCGAGGTGATGATCGGGTTGTTATCGCCCCTATCCGCCAAGACTTAGCAATTATTTTACAGTGAATTTCCTATTTTTCCAGCCCTTTTGACTTTCTCGCTGACACCAGCCCATTTCACGCCTAAATTGCCCGCGCCATGTCCCACTCGTCTCAATCTCAACCGAATACCGGGATCACCGATTTGGAAATCAAAAATATCCTGTTGGTGGATGATGATGAGGAACTTGCGTTCACTTTGAAGCAGCTTCTCGAGTTGCACAACTTCATTGTCACGACCGCGCACAACGGCGCCGAAGCTCTTCGCGAGGTGCTGGCCTTCGATTTCGATGTCATTATTTGCGACATGATGATGCCGAAGATGCCGGGCGATATGTTTTACCTCGCGGTGCAGAGATCCAAGCCGGAGTTGGCCAAGCGGTTCATGTTCGTAACCGGCCATGCCGACAACCCGAAAGTCGATGCCTTTCTCAAGAGCGTGGACGACGCGGTCGTCATCTTCAAGCCCGTGCTGAACGAGGAGCTCGTCCGGATGATTTCGTTCGTGCTGAACCGGACGGAGAACAAGGCGAACTGACCCCGAAGTGGGATTGGCGCCTTGATGTCTGCCTGCGTTGACGAAGGGAAGTCGAGCGCGCGATGAGCGGTTGTGCAGAAAAGAGCCGGGTGCGTCCGAGTTGATATGTCTCCGCCCGCCAAGCCGAAGAACACATTTGCGATGATCGCCCTCGGATGCTCCGGGCTCGCAGTCCTCGCTTTCGGGCTTCTATTCGTGGGCGCCTACGCCTTCAAGGGCCCTTCGGCAAGCTCGTATCAGCTTACCTATGAGGGTTTTACGCAAGCAGCGGCAGACGGAAAATTGAAAGCTTCTGACGATGGCGTCATTCGCGTGCGATTTGTGACCGAAGAAGGGCGTCACCCCAAGCCACCCCACATCCAAGGGTTTTATTTCCGCTCTGAGAAGGACCGCACCTCGCAAACTTTGTCCATTTTCGCCACCGAATTGCCGACTGAAGCCCAACAAGCGGCATTTCGGTCATTCGCCGCCAACCACGCGATTCAGGTGGAGGACGTCAAGGAACGAAACTGGCTGCCATTCTGACGGAGCGTCCGGCCATGGGCAGCCGGTTCCACGCCCAAGCCTCCCGACTACGTCGCCTTGGCGTAGAGCTGGCTGTTTTCGTCGAGATTCTTGACGATCGTGCAGAGGTAGACGGGGTGGGGATGCACGTCCCGGTATTTCGTGATCTCCGACTTGTTGAGCACTTTGAAACCGTAGCGCTCGAAGATCTTTGTGCCCCGCCGATCCTCGAAGACCACCATCTGCCCGTAAACCCGCTTTTCCCCGCAGGCGTGGAGGTATTGCAGATAAGAGTCCGTCATCGCGCGGGTCGTGGCCACCTGGCGCGCGTCAGCGAGGAGATTGATGTGAAAATGCGCGGTCCGGCGGGGCGCGGCGGGGACCTCCTTCCAGGCGGTGCGCAGGATCCATTGCACGAACTTTTTCGAAGCCGCATTGTAGCGAGAGTAGCGGAGGATACCGCGGAGGAAGAGGCTGAGATTCTGATAGAACGCGTAGCACTGCTGCCGGAAGGGGCGGCGCGAACCCAGCAGGTAACCACGAATCTCTCCGTTCAACAGAAGCACGAACGACGACTCCGGCTCCCAATCGGTGTAGTAGGCCGTGAGATAGTCGGCGAAGAGCTCCCGGTCCTCGAAAACGGGGTCGATCGGATTCCCCAAAAAGCCGGTATCGCAACACAGATCACGCACCCGGGCGCGGTCGGCGGGCTGGAACTTCCGAATTTCGAATCGTTTCTCGTGGCTCATGGGGCGGAGTAGTTGTGAAAGAGTTCGGGGGCGGCGTCAAACTTACGCTTGCATCAGGGGCTACAAGGTCCGCATCCCAAGGGAAGAGTTCCCGCCGAAGGGGCGCCTACTACGTAGCGGCGAATTTATTCGCCGAACGTTGGCCGCGATCCACGTGTCGAGCTGGGATTCGGCGCGGTTTCGAAGGGAGTTAATCGACCCTGCTGCCAAGGTTCGGCGAATGAATTCGCCGCTACGTAGACGGAGTTCCTTCGATGGACCTTCCGCTGGGATACGAAGCTTCAACCCTTCATTGCTAACGCCGCGGAACGAAATTGGCACGCACCTCCCGATACAGGTCAAACATCCGCGAAAAGACCTGCTCCCAGGAATACTGCGCCGATACCAGGCGGCTGACCCGCTCCCCGCTGTGCTTCAAATCCTCCCGGCTCGTTTCCTCGATGGCCGTGGCGAGGGCGGCGGCGGAGTTCTCCCGCGCCCAGAGCGTCTGGTCGCTATGGATGATCCGGTCCATGTAGCTGCCATGAATGCCGATGACCGGCGTGCCGCAGGCCTGCGCCTCGAGCGTCACGAGGCCAAACGTCTCCTGCACCCCTGGATGCACGAACAAATCGGCGGCGCGATAGAGCGCGGCGAGGCGGGGCGCCTCGGCGCAGTATTGCAGCCAGGTCACCGCGTTGGAGCGGTCGCGCAAGGCCTGCAATTCCTTGCGCTGCAAGCCATCGCCCACGACGAGCAGGTGGAACCGGCCAGGAAACCGGCGTTCCAGCCACCGGAAAGCGGCGAAAAGAGTGCGGGTATTCTTTTCCTGCGCCAACCGGCCCACATAGAGAAGCAGCGTTCGGTCAGGCGGAATGCCCAGTTCCGACCGCACGTCTTCCCCGGGAGCGGCCTGCGGATGGAACGTGCCGGTGTCCACGCCCAGGTCGGTGGGCGCGAGATTTCCGACTCCCCAACTGGCCAGCAACTCCGCCAGGGCCGGTGAGGGCACGAGGGTACGTTCAAATCGATTGTAGAGGCTCCGGATATAGCGCCGGGAAAAGTCCATGAACATCTCAGTGATCAAGGGCCCGCAATACTTGCGCGCGGTGCGCACATACGCCTCGGGGAAATGGGAATGGTAGAACCCGACCACCGGAATGCGCAACGCCGCTCCGGAATGGACGGCCTTCCACGCCACCTGGTAGGGGTCCCCGCATTCGATGATGCCGGGCCGCTCCTTCATCAGGATCTCCTCGATCCGCTCCAGCCGCAGCAGGATGCGATAGCGCGAGGTGTGGGAAATGAGCGGCGACTTGATCGTGTAAACGCGCGCCCGATTCTCCTCGGTCATGGCATCGCGCTCGCCCGGTATGATGAGCACATGCTCGTCGCGCTCCGTGCGCTCGCGAATGTGCCGCACCTTTTCCGCGACGTAGCGTTTCACTCCCCCGCTGACCGGGGAATAGAACTGCGTGAGGTCGCAGACCTTCAATGATCAGTGCTCGAATTGCGCGAGATACTTCTCAGCATCGAGCGCGGCGGCACAGCCCTGGCCGGCGGCGGTGATGGCCTGCCGGTAAACGTGGTCGGCCACATCGCCGGCGGCGAAGACTCCGGGCACATTCGTCTTCGTGCCTTCGCGCTGGAGCAGATAGCCGTTTTCGTCCATGTCCAGCTTGCCCTTGAAGGGCGCGGTGTTCGGCGTGTGGCCGATGGCGACAAAGACGCATTTCACTTCCAGTTCGCGCTCCCCGCCGCCTTTCACATCCTTGATCTTCAGCGCCTGCATCTGGCCTTCGCCATCCGCCACATACTCGACCGGCACGGCATTCCACACGGGCTCGATCTTCGGATTGGAAAGCGCGCGGTCGGCCATGATCTTCGAGGCGCGCAGAGCGTCCCGGCGGTGCACCAGATAGACCTTGCTCGCAAATCGCGTCAAGAACGTCGCCTCCTCCGCGGCGGAGTCTCCCCCGCCGACCACAGCCACCGGCACATTGCGGTAAAACGCACCGTCGCAGGTCGCGCAGGAGGTGAGCCCGTTGCCGATCAATCCGCTGGGATTCTTGTCATCGCGCCGGGTTTCATTGGGGAGGCCCAGCCATTTCGCGCTCGCGCCGCTGGCCACGATGAGCGTCCGGGTCTCGTGCCATTCGCCGCAGATCTTCACCCTCAAAAAACCATCCTTCGGCTCGAACTCCTCCAGCGTGTCATAAGAAAAGCGCGCGCCGAACCGCTCGGCCTGCGACTTCATGTTCATGATCAATTCCGGCCCGTTGATCCCCTCGGGGAACCCTGGGAAATTCTCCACCAGCGTCGTTGTGGAAAGCTGCCCGCCAGGCTCGTGGCCTTCGAGGACGAGCGGCGACAGATTGGCCCGCGCCGCGTAAATCGCGGCGGTCAGGCCCGAGCATCCAGTTCCAACGATGATGACTTTTTCCATAGGGGACGCTGAATTAAGCGGGTGCGCCCATTCCGTGCAAACGCAGAAAGCAGACTTGCGCGGCGCGAAGGGTGCTGACACAAGAGGCGCACATGCACGAAGGGAGTATCACCATCCGCCTGCCCGCCGACCCGAAGGAGATCGAGCGACTCAACCGGATTGTCCGCCAGTTTGGCGATCTCCACGAGGTGCCCGGCCGCACGCTCTACGCCGTGAATCTCGCCCTCGACGAGCTGGTCACCAATGTCATCCTCCACGGATACGAAGACCGCACGGACCAGGAGGTGAAGGCCCACCTTACGGTGCAAGAGGGTGTCATCACCGCCGAAGTCGAAGACGGCGGCCGCGCTTTCAATCCGCTCGATGCGCCCACGCCGGACCTGAACGCCGCGCTCGACGAGCGTGAACTCGGCGGCCTCGGAATTCATTTAGTGAGAAGCCTCATGGACCGCGTGGAGTACCGCCGTGAAGGCGAAAAAAATGTGCTCACGGTTCGGAAACGAATCCGCTAGAGTCCCAGCCCTTCCTCCCAAATCGGAGCCCACATGCAGATCAAAGAAGACAAACAAGGTGAGATCTTGATCGTTACGGTCAGCGAGCACCTCGACACATCGACTTCGTCGATCTTCGAGTCTCGTCTGCTCGGGATGGTGGATCGGGGAGAACGGAAGATCGTCGTGGACTGCGGCACGCTGGAATACGTGAACAGCGCGGGCCTCAAAGTTTTTCTGCTCGCGGCCAAGCGTCTCGAACCGCTCGGCGGCAAGCTCGTTCTCTGCGCTCTCGCCCCGAGCGTGCTCATGATCTTCGAGATGATCGGCTTTACGCGCATCATGAAGATCGTGTCCACCCTGGACGAAGCGATCCGCGTGCTCAAAGGCGACGCTTCGCCTGCCTGATCCGCGTCCCGAACCACTTGTATCCCGAAAATACCTCCTGGATGGCGCTCGCCGGATGAAGGCGACGCTGTCCACGCGCTTGATCGTCTGGGTCGGCGTGCCGGCCGCCGTCGTCCTTGGCGTCGTGGTCTGGAACGCCTCGCGCCGGAGCTTCGACCGCGTGGCCGCGCAGACCGAGGAGCTCTCGCGCCTCATGGCCCGCACCTATGCCGCCGAGCTGGAGGATAATCTCGCCGAGGTGCGCAAGATCCCGGAGATGATCGGCCGCGCGCTCGAAACCGGCCATTTCGATACCCCGGAAAAAGTGGAGCGCTTTCTCCGCGAAGTGCTGGAAAAGAACCCGGAGATCTACGGGAGCTGCATCGCGTTCAAGCCCCACGGCCTGGACCCGGAAGTGACCGCCTACGCGCCCTACTGGTACCGCAGTGAGGAGGGTCCGAAGTTCGAGCAGCTCGCCAAGCCCGATTACAATTACTTCCAGTGGGATTGGTATCGTCTCCCGCGCGACGCCGGGCACGCCATGTGGACGGAGCCGTACTTCGATGACGGCGGCGGCAACACGATCATGATCACCTACTCGGCGCCTTTCCGCCGGGAGGACGTGTTCTGGGGGATCGCCACGATCGATATCGCGATGTCGCAGCTCATGGAGCAGGCGGCAAAGGCGCCGGTGGGCACGACCGGCTACGTCTTCATCGTGAGCAAGCAGGGCCGGTTTCTCGCGTATCCCGACGCGAGCAAGATCATGCAGGCGTCCATCCAGGATTCGCATCCGGAACTCGGCAGGCACATGCTCGCGGGCGAGAGCGGCTTCCTGCGCACGCGCGAGCCGTTGCAAAACCGGCAGGCGTGGATCGCCTATGCCCCAGTGCAAAACGGCGAACTTTCGCTGGCCATCGTCTATCCCGAAGCCGAGGCGCTGGCCGAGGCCCGCCAGCTCCGCGTGGAACTCCTGACCACCGGTTTTGTCGGATTGATCGGCCTCTTCGGCGCGCTCATCTTCATCGCCCGCTCGGTGAGCAAGCCGATCCAGCAGCTCGCCCGGGCGGCCCAGCTCGTGGCCGATGGCGACCTGGAGCAGCGGCTGAGCGTCACGTCCCCCACCGAGGAAGTGCGCCACCTCACGAACGCGTTCAACAAGATGACGCGGGATCTCCAGATGCGCATGCAGGAGCTGCGCTACACCACCACGGTGAAGGAGCGTTTCGAGGGCGAACTCAATGCCGCCCGCAGCATCCAGATGAGCCTCGTGCCCAAGAATTTCCCCGCCTTCCCCGGCCGGCCCGAATTTGACGTGCACGCCCTGCTCCGGCCCGCGCGCGAGATCGGCGGCGATCTCTACGACTTTTATTTCCTCGACGAAGATTGCCTTTGCTTCCTGATCGGTGACGTGTCGGGCAAGGGCGTGCCCGCCGCGCTGTTCATGGCCGTCACCAAAACGTTACTCAAAGCAAGCTCGTCACGGAGCATTTCCATGGCCCATCTCATGGAGCAGGTGAACAATGAGCTTTGCGAACAGACCGACTCAGGCATGTTCGTCTCCCTGATCTACGGCCACCTCGATGTCAAAACAGGGCAGCTCGAATTCACCAACGCCGGGCACCCCGCGCCCTACCTGATCGGCACGGATGGCGGCGTGCGCCCGCTGGCCGGCGAGAAGGATGTGGCCGTCGGCGCCATGGCCGGGCTCGAGTACCATTCCAACCGCGTCCAACTGGCGGTGGGCGAAACTCTCTTCCTGTTCACCGACGGCGTCCCGGAGGCCCTCGACCGCAGCGATCACTTCTACGCCAATTCGCGGCTCGAAATCGTCCTGCACGATCTCGCCGGCCTGCCGGTGGAAAAAATGACACGCGGGGTGGTGCGCGACGTGCGAACCTTCTGTGGTGAACGCGAACAAAGTGACGACATTTCCGTAATGGCGGTGCACTGGCTGGGGCCCACCCCCTCGAACCCATGAGCCGCAAACGCTACCCCTCTCCTTTGAAACACCCAAAACACATGGCCGTCAAAAAAAGCGATATCCCCCATACGAAGCACTTCGTCCTCGATACGAACGTCCTCATCCACGATCCGCAATCGATGTTCCATTTTGAGAACAACATCATTTGGATCCCAGTGGAGGTCCTCGAGGAACTCGACCGGTTCAAGGCCGAGTCGACCACGCGCGGCGCCAATGCCCGCGAAGTGCATCGACGACTGAGCGAACGCTTCCGCAGCACGGAGCAGATGCGCGCGGGGGTGAAACTGGAGAACGGCGGCACGCTCCACGTCTTCATAAACCCCGCGCTCAAGCACGAGGGCAAGGACTGGAAACTGATCGAGGAATCGCCGCGCAGCCGGATGGCGCTCAACCTTTTCCCCGATCTGGAATCGACCGACAACCGCATCCTGGCCAGCGCGGCGTATCTGGCCGATACCAAGGCCGCGGGCGCGATCCTCGTGACGAAGGATCTGAACATGCAGCTCAAGGCGCGCGCGCTCGGCCTCGAGGCGCAGGATTACCGCACGGATCGCGTGGAGGACAACGACATCCGCCGCACCCAGCGCCGGAGCGGCGCGGAAGAGCACGCGGCCATCGATCTACCCGGCCACACCATCCAGGCCTTCGCCAGCCAGGAGCGCATCACCCTGCCGCATCTGGAGATGCTGCTGCCGAACCAATATGTGCTGCTGCGCAACGAGGAGGAACCCACGCATGGCGTGCCCGCGCGGCACCTCGGAGAAGGGGTCTTCGTCAAGCTCCACCACGATCATATCAACATCCGCGGCGGCCGGAACCTGCAGGCCGCCAATCTCGGGCAGCGCTTCCTGCTCGATGCGCTCTATGATCCGTCCGTCACGCTCGTCACCGTTTACGGCAAAGCGGGTACGGGCAAGACGTTGCTCAGCGTCGGCGCCGCGCTCGAGCAGGTGCAGATGGGTGACTACGAAAAGATGCTCATCACGCGCGTGATCATGCCCACCGGCCGCGACATCGGCTTCCTGCCTGGCCGCATGGAGGAAAAAATGCAGCCCTGGGTGCAGCCCGCCTACGACGCCCTGGAGCTGCTTCTCTCCCGTCCGCGCAAGCCCGAGCATTTCGACCAGAAAAAGCAATCCAAGCGCAAGGCGGGCGACCATGCCCCGCAGCATCATACCGCGTCGCCCGCGAACGGCCAGGGCAACAAATTCGCCCGTCCCTACGAACCGCTGATGCAGGCGGGCGTCCTCGAAATCGAAGCCATCGCCCACATCCGCGGCCGCTCCATCCCCCGCGCCATCTTTATCGTGGATGAGTCGCAGCAGCTCACGCCGCACGAGGCCAAGACGCTCGTCACGCGGATGGGCAAAGGCTCAAAGATCATCCTCATCGGCGACCTGGCGCAGATCGACAACCCCTACGTCGACGCCCACACCAACGGCCTCGTGTTTACCCGCAACCGTCTCCAGGGCCAGCCTTTCATGGCCCACGTGAACCTGTTCAAGGGCGAGCGCAGCGAGATGGCCGAGGTGGCGGCGAATCTGATGTAGGCACCTTCCAAATTACGCGGATCCAAGGATCGAATGCGTGTCTCGCGGCCATGGTTCGGCGAATAAATTCGCCGCTACGTGGACGGACCCCTCCGATCCGGTCGGTCCCATTTCCTTGCTCTCGATGCTTCGGCGAGTGAATTCATCATACGAACAGAGCGCTTCCAGCGCGGCGCGCCGATTCATTATGCCGAAGGCGTTGAATAAGTCAGCCCAGGGTTGCGAGGAACGAGCTACCCTGGGTATTCGATGAAGTATGCGGCCAACTCTGAAGGAGTTGCAGAAGTCTGCGCTACCAAGGAGATCGTTCCTCCGGCGCGGCCTTCTTCAACCACCTTCGGGGTTGGCTCGTTTTTGTGGTGCGGCACCCAGGGTAGCCTCGCAAGCTCGGCAACCTTCTCGCCCACCCACCAAACACTCCTATTCCCCTCCGCCTCCTCGCTGGGCTGGTTTATTCAATGCCTTCGGCATATCCCGAGCCGGTAACCAGCCTTGAAATGATTGCGTGATGAATTCGGACGCCGAAGTGCAACGCCAGCGGGCGCTCATCCAGCAAAAGCTGCACGAAGTGGCGGAGGAGACGGGGTACGCCAAGCAGACGGTGGAGTGGGTCTACTGGGTGGTGGTGGCCCGTAGCAGCGCACCCCATCCCAAGGAAGGAGACCGGGTCGGGGTGAGCGCGGAAACTGTCTGTGACCAGCTCATTCGCCAGGCCAACGATTACAGCCCCGGGATGCTCCGAGCCGCTCTCGAATACAACCGCCTGTTTCGCAGCGAAAACGTGGGCGAAATTGTGACGAGCCTCATTGAGCACGACCTCCTCAGACGCGAGGCCGACGACTATTTCACGGACTTCGACGAGATCTTCGACGTCGAGAACCTAGGCCCCTACCTCGCCCGCCGCGGCATCAAGCAGCGGTTCATGGCGCCCGGGGCGCAACGCCGCTTCGGGTTGATCCTGTGCGCGATCGGCATCGGCCTCACGCTCGCGCGCTCGCTGGATTTCGGGAGCATCCCCAATCACTGGATCGGCCCTGTCGTCTGGTTATCGGGTTCCCTTTTGGTGTTCTTGTCCAGGAGCAAGCCCGGCTCGATGACGCCACGAGCGGATTGACTGGGGAGATGTCTGGGCGACCTTTCGGACGAATCATGCCATTTCCATTCAGCGTTGAGGACCGGATCGAAGTGCGCATCGATTCCCGGAGCAGGCTCCGCGCGTTGCGGAAGGCATTGAGCAGTGGTTGCTGCTTCTCGCCCCAATCGGCATTGCCGGCGTGTTACTCTTGGGATTTGTCGTGTGGAGTGCCGGAAGGGCTCCATTCCGAGCCTGTTTTGAAGTCGCCGCCATCCGCGGGCTCGCCGACGGCGCCGCGCGTGAGTATGATTCCCTCCGCTCTCGATGAAACCTCCCGTGAATCGGACGGTCGAGTTGCACGGCCAGATCGACGACGAAATGGCCAACGTTGTCATCGCTCAAATGCTATTCCTCCAGATGCAAGACTCCCGTGCCCCCATCACCGTCGATATCGATTCGCCGGGCGGCAGCGTGACGGCTTCGCTCGCCATCGTGGACACCATGGATTTTCTGACGCCGATCGTAGCCACACGTTGTCGTCACATGGCGGCGGGCACCGCGTTGCTGATCCTCGCCAACGGCCGAAAAGGGCACCGCAGCGCGCATGCCGATTCCGATTTCCAAATGGTCCGACTCGTCGGAGGAACGATCGCTGGATCGCCGTCCGAAGCACGAATATTCATCGAACGATTGCAGCGGCGGCTGGCGTCGCTCTTTGCTCGTGCGAGCGGCAGGTCGGCACAGGAAATCACTTCGCTGATGAACGACGAGACGTTCTTCTCGGCCGATGGGCTTCTGGCATTCGGCATGATCGATCGCGTGGAGCCGTGAAGGAATTGAATGCACATCGATCACGGTGAACGACCAATGCCCGCCGAGTACCTCATCATCTCCACCTCCTTGCGCCCTGGCAGCCTCAGCCGCCTGCTCGGGCAATTCCTCGCCGCGGAATTGGAAGGAGATTACATCGATCTGCGCGACTATCCGCTGCCGCTCTGCGACGGCGAGACGGCTTACGATGATCCGAACGTCGCGCGGCTGAGCGAAATGATCACGGCGGCGCGCGTGGTCTTTCTCGCCGTGCCGATCTACAACTACGACGGCAACGCGGCGGCCAAGAACCTCATCGAACTGACTGGCAGCGCGTGGAAAGACAAGATCGTCGGTTTCGCTTGCGCGGCCGGCGGACAATCCAGCTACATGTCGATCATGGGCCTGGCCAATGACCTCATGCTTGATTTCCGCTGCATTATCCTGCCGCGTTTCGTTTACGCGACGGGGGGCGATTTCGACGACGGCCAGATCACCAGCCCGAAGATCCTCCAGAGGCTAAAAGACCTCGCCAGAGAGGCTCGCAGCCTGCGCTACCAGCCATGAAAGAAGTCTTCCGCAGCCGCGACGGGGCCCTCATCGGCTTCTACCAATCCATCCTCGAGGACGCGGACATCCCGCATCTCGTCCGTAATGACCCCGCGCAGCCGGCGGTCATCGGGAATCTGATCGCGGCCATGCTGCCCCTGCCCGACTTCTGGCCAGCGCTGTGCGTGCTAAACGATGACGACTACCCCGAGGCGATGCGCCTGCTCAACGCCGTACGCGACGCCGCCGCGGCCCCACCGCAGGACCGGAAATGTCCCGAGTGCGGCGAGATGGTGCCGGGCAATTTCAGCGAATGCTGGAACTGCGAAGCGCCACTGCCGACGGATGACTCTCCCACTCGCGAATAGGCGATCTTCCTCTCCCTTCATTTTCATCTCCCTTGGAATGGCGAGAGGTCAGTTTCCTACCCGCAGCGTCGCAGGCCAGCATTCGTGGAATGCTCGACGAGCGTAGCGACGGCGTTATGGAGTGCGTGCGATTTATCGCCGCTTTGGGTTGCGGCGGAGCCGCGCTGG
>Ga0207705_10002722_pt1 | contig 13543 bp, 4 predicted proteins | sample KBSC13metaG_FD_184314 | JGI IMG/M metagenome (GOLD analysis project Ga0207705, IMG submission 184314) | Corn rhizosphere microbial communities from Kellogg Biological Station, Michigan, USA - KBS C1-3 metaG (SPAdes) (version 2) | ecosystem: Host-associated > Plants > Roots > Rhizosphere > Soil ...
CAGGGTCGGAGGGATACTGTCCGGCATTGATGCCATTTGCTTGGGAGAAGTTGAAGATACCGGAGCCGTCATCGATTGTGTGTGACCAAGTGTACGAGCTCTGGACAGACAATGAGGTTCCAAGGCGTCTATGTGCTGTCACTTGGAGACTGTGATAAGTGGAATCACCCACGTTATACGATCCTGTCAGTGTGCCCAGCGTAGGGAATGGTCTAGCATTTTGCGTTGCCAGCGTGGTATTGGCATATGCCACTGCAGTTGCCTGTGTAAAGGCCGGGAGATTGTCATTCAAGTACAGCGGGAGATGAACGGCATGGCTGCCGACATATCCGATCTCGATCACAGTTCCCGCAAACATCTGCTGTTGCACACTTGCATTCCACTGTTGATTCAAACTAAGTGGAGCGATCGATTGGTAGGACACTCCGCCGGGAGAAAACGGATTCGAAGCGGAAGCGCCGGCGAGAGCGGACTGTGGATTATTTAGGTCTTGTACACCAGTCTGTGGCATGCCTTGAGTGAGCGTGAAAGATTGAGCCACCCGTGTGCCAAGGTTGTTGAAAGAAACAGGGACATCATAGCCGGGGAACGAAACCTGACCTCCCAGATTCGACATGATCTGTCCATAAAAAGTACCAAAGCCTGCGCGAACGACGGTCTGGTTTGTCACTGCATAGACGAGTCCAAGCCGTGGCGAGAAGTTAAGTTTGGCCCCATTGATGTTAAGCGTGCGGGATGCGTTCTTGTTAGCTACCAGCAGAACGCCTGTGCGACCGTCGAAACGGCTGTAGCGATCAGTGGCAATGTACATGGGAGCCTCGTAGTCATAGCGAACTCCGAGATTGGCGGTCAGCTTCGGTGTTAACCGCACATCGTCCTGAGCGTAAACCCCAACGTTGAAATTGCGTCGCCCAAGCAACGGTTGAGGGATCGCGTAATTGGCTGTCTTCACCTGACCCAGCAGAAAATCTGCGAGCGCGTTCGTTGCCTTTCCACCGGAGCCGGTGACGTCAGTGATTGCACCGGTAAAACTGTAGGAACCTTGAAAAGCAGATCCAGTGTTGAAGACGTTGACCTGATCCTTCCGCAACAGCGCCCCTGCCTTCCAGGTGTGTCTTCCGAAGATCTTCGTTACCGAACCATACGGAGTGAAAGTATTGCTATAGGTTCTGCTGGTTGATCCATTCGATGCCCCGAAGGCGCTAAAGCTCGAGATACCGATATGAGGGGTTTCAGGGAAAGAGTTGCGTTGGATTCCCACCGTCTTGGACGGATCAGTCCCATAGCTGGCGGCAGTGCGCTCTTCTACCCACCGATTGAAGCCGAAGCGGACATCGACAACGGTAGTCGGGTTCAGCGTTAAGGTGCCGCCCGTCACCGCCTCCCAGCCCTGATCGCAGTTGCAGCCGAATGAGGTCGCCAGGATAGGATTGTGAAATGCCAAGGATTGCCCAGTGGCAGCAATCCAGCGATTGACGCTGCCGAGAAGACGCAGTTTGTCGCCGATTGAATGGTCGATCCGGCCTGAATATCGCGGTGCTGTGTATGGCACGGATTCCTGAAAATAGTAGTTGTTGGTGTAACGGTTGCTGACACTGTCGTAGGTCCCGAGAGTGTTCGGAAGAGGCATCTGCGACATAAAGGCGCTCGCTGCGTGGTCGATCCGGTCGGACGGGATCGTATTGTTTGGAAAGGGCGCATTCGTCAGGGGGTCATACACAACGACAGGGGACGACTGGAAATTTCCCGCTCTGAACTCAGCGGAGGGAACCGTTTGCGTCTGAGTTGCGGGGCTGCGTTGAAGAGTTTGATCGTAGTTGAGATAGAAGAATGTGCGGTTTTTACCGTTGTAGATCTTCGGCAAGATCATTGGACCGCTGAGGACCACCCCGAACTGGTTGTAGTTGTTCGATGGACGCTTGACCACCGGCGTCTGGAGTTTGTTGGCGAAGGTATTAGCGTTCAATACGGCGTTGCGAAACAGTTCGTACACTCCGACGTGATAAGAACTCGTCCCGTTGCGCGTCAACATGGTGACTACGCCTCCGGAGGTGCGTCCGTACTCTGCCGGCGCATTCGAAGTGATGACGCGAAACTCTCCGAGCATATCGGGTGACGGAAGTCGGCTGATCTGCCCCGTGACACCCTCAACGACAGAATTGCCGTCGAGCAGTACCTCTGAATTGAGAGTACGGCTGCCGTTGATGGAAAGCTGTGCCGAGTTGACGTTAGTAGCAGCGCCACCATGAATCACTCCCGGTGTGAGTGCGATCAGGTTGGTGATCTCTCGATTCGGTAGGGGCAGGTTTTGAACATCACTCGGGCTAATTAGAGTACTCACAGTGGAGTCACTTCTGTTCATTTCACTGGCCTCTGTTGTCACTGTGACAGTCTCGGCCACATTCCCAACCTGCAAAGTCACCGGCAAATCTGTGCGGGAGGCCACCGAAAGCTGAACTGGGATCTCCGTACGTTGAAAGCCAGGAGCCTCAAGGATCACGGTGTAGTTCCCTGGTGGCAGCTGCAACGCCGAGTAGTTGCCATGCTCGTCTGTCGTAACGTGGGCAACTTCACCTTTCGTTGCGGGATTTGCGAGCGTAATCTTTACTCCAGGAACAGCCGCGCCGCTTGGATCACTCACTGTGCCAGACAGGCGTGCAGAGGTGTCTTGAGCCATCGCTGTGATTGCCGCGAAGAGAAATATCAAGGCAAGATACCGGAGACGGGACATACGTTTTTAACTCCTTCTTTCGATGTGTCTTGCCGAGCAGCAAAACTGGTCGGCAGGGTGCGTTCGCGACAAGCGAAGCCGCCGTTATCAAACAGTCATACCCTCTGCGCAGTAGGAGGGGTCTGCAAGGGCTTAGCCCGCAAAAACAATGTAAAAACAATGTGAAATATTGCAAACAATGGGCTTATAGCTTTTGCATATCACTTGAAAATGAAAATGGAACTTGTCAGCCGATAGGCGATTGCTGTACCGTCATCGAATAAGGTCGATGCATTATGGCAATAGTTTCACCACCGGTCGGCAAACCGGAAGGTTCGATCGCCGACGAAGGACTTTTACGCGCCGACGAAAGTGCTGGAACTTTCGGTGATGCAAATGACGATCGACTCGAACTAATAGAACGCATCGCACAGAGCGAGGCATTCCAAAAGTCAACTCGTCTGCCGGTTCTGCTCCGTTATCTTGCGAACCGTACTCTTGCGAATGATCGCGCAGGGTTGACCGAGCAGGCGATTGGTAAAGCCGTTTTTGGCAAGCCGAAAGACTTTCACCCCACAGAAGACAGTTCCGTACGCGTCTACATCCGGCAACTTCGGCTGCGGCTGCATGAGTATTACCAAGCTGTTGGTCGCGACGAGCGAATTATCATCGATATTCCTAAAGGGGGGTATGCCCTCGCGTTTCATCTGAGGCATCCGCATCGCCTCTTGCGTGAGGCGCCTTCACTCATTCCTGCCGCCCCCCGCGCGGAATCGTCCAATGAGAGATCGTCCGTATTCCAAAGATGGCCTGTTTGGGTACCGTGGGTCCTCTTCGCTGCAGCGCTGGTTTTTGCGGCGATAGGCTGGTATCAATCGACGCGTTCGGCAGACCGAGCTATGCCGCCATGGCCAATCGACCAGGTACTCGTTCCAGGGCAACAAACCACGATTGTCCTTGCCGATGGTAGCTATGTGCTTCGACTATTGGGAGACCGAGATATTACTTTGGACGAGTATGCCGACCACCACTATTCAGACTCGTTGATACCTCATGACGCGACCAAAGGAGAACTCCGGCTCTTCCATTACTTGCAATCGTCTCAGCTGTCTTCCATGGCAGATGTCCGGGCCGCATCCGCCATCACATCAATGGCGGGCGTTCTCCGAGGAAACATCGTCATACGTTCCGCAAAGGAGATCAACGGGAAGATGCTCGCTAGCGGCAACGTCATTTTGATTGGCGCAAAAACTTCCAATCCGTGGGAAGAGCTGTACGAAGACCATTTGAACTTCCGCCTGAATGGACACATTAGTAATCGCTCACCGCAAGCTGGTGAGCCTTCCGTCTACTCGGCCACAGGACCGACCGGTTTCTCAGGCGAAGATTACGCCACCATATCGTTAGTACCGGGTCTGGGTGATCATGGAAACGTACTATTGCTGCAGGGACTGCGACTTGAGGGCACTGAAGCTGCCATCCGCTTCTTGAGCGACGATGAGAGCCGGCGCGATCTGGCAACGAAGCTAAAGGCAGCGAACGGCGGGAAACTCCCACGCTACTTTGAAGCTCTCCTCCACTCCCACTCCATGGGCGGTTCAGCAGCGTCCGTTGACTGTATTGCAGTGCGGATAGTATCACCGGCTAAGCATTAATTCGGAGAGTGCCTAGCATTTAATTGTGATTCTAATGATGGCCAGAGACGGGGTCGGTCTCACGCGTCGTTTCAGGGGCACTCGTGATCTCACAATCATTGCTCCGGAGATTGCCGGCTCTCCAAGATGATTGGAACCACTTCGGTTAATTATTCGTGGCTACCGGCAACGCTTTCCTCTGCGAGCGCGATCGCTCAGGCGGAAACCCTTTCGCTCTGCTACGGAGACAAAATAACTAGGTGCCTCAACTCCATAGAACCTCCGGAAATCAATTAACGGTGGTGTCAGGCATGCACAATCACGCGCCTATGGTCTATTTTCTCAAAATAAGCTCTGCGCTCTGTGGTTGGTACTGCTAAACGCTCTTCTCGTCATCTGAGACTGTTCTGCCGATAACTCGACTTGTCGTTACTAGTGGCACGTCACAGAGACAGATCCCTGCCTACGGTGAAGGATGACAATTCTATGTTGGTAGATAGTTCTACCTGATTTGGCAGGCGGCTGCACGGCTAAGGAGAAGGGCGCGTTCGCGGGTGTTTTGAGTCAGGGCGGCGGCCTGCTGGAAGTAGTGGCGAGCTTCGGGATCGCGGCCCAGTTTGTAGAGGAGGTCGGCGCGGACGCTGGGCAGAAGGTGGTAGCCGTCGAGAGATGGGTCAGTGGCCAGGGCTTCTACAAGGTCGAGGGCGGCCTGAGGGCCGGAGACCATGGAGACGGCTACGGCTCGGTTGAGCTCTATGACCGGGGATGGGGTTAGGTGGGCTAGTTCGGTGTAGAGGGATACGATGCGGGGCCAGTCGGTCTCTTCGGGGATGCGGGCTCGAGCGTGGCATGCGGCTATCTCGGCTTGGAGGAGGTAGGGGCCTCGGGATTTGCCGGTCTTGTGGGCGCGGTCGATGGCGGTGAAGCCTCGGTGGATGAGGAGGAAGTCCCAGTGAGCTCGATTTTGTTCGAGCAGGAGGATGGGTTCTCCAGTGGGGCTGACGCGCGCTCGCGTGCGAGAGGCCTGGATTTCCATGAGGGCCAGGAGGCCGTGAACCTCGGGTTCGCTAGGTGTGAGTTCGGCGAGGATGCGGCCCAGGCGGAGAGCGTCTTCGCAGAGAGTGGGGCGCATGAGGTCGTCACCGGCGGTGGCGGAGTAACCCTCGTTGAAGATGAGGTAGATGACTTCGAGAACCGAGGAGAGGCGGGCGGCTAGCTCGGGCCCCCGGGGGACTTCGAAGGGGATGTGTTTGTCCGCGAGGGTGCGTTTGGCGCGGACGATGCGCTGGGCAATGGTGGGTTCGGGGGTGAGGAAGGCGCGGGCGATCTCGTCAGTGGTGAGGCCACCGAGGAGACGGAGGGTGAGGGCGGCGCGGGACTCGGCGGAGAGGACGGGATGGCAGGAGATGAAGACGAGGCGGAGGAGGTCGTCGCTGATGGTGTTGTCGAGCGTGGAATTGAGATCGGGCACGGTTTGTTCGAGGGCTTCGAGTTCGCGGCCGAGCTCTTCGTATTTGCGCTCGGCAACTGCGTTGCGACGGAAGAGATCGATGGCGCGGCGTTTGGCGGTTGCGGTGAGCCATGCCGCGGGATTGTCGGGAACGCCAGATTTTGGCCACTGTTCCAGTGCGGCGACGAGCGCCTCCTGCGCGAGATCTTCGGCCAGGCCAACGTCGCGGGTGAGACGCGTAAGTCCGGCGATGACGCATGACGACTCGATGCGCCAGACGGCTTCGATGGTGCGGTGGGTAGCCTGATGTGGATCGGTAGCGGACACTGCTACCGATCACACCAGCTTTCGATCCGTCGATGCAAGTGCGGCTATTTTTTGATTGCCTGATTTGGCAATTCAGCCCGTTTCGCTACTTTGTGCTGGATCTCCTCCTGGGACAGAATGGGTGCGAAGTCTTCCATCTCAAAGACCTGGCGGATTTCGATTTCGGATTCGCCGGCATGGGGGTTGGGGCAACGCTTGACCCACTCGATGGCCTCCGCGAGCGACTTGAGCTGCCAGATCCAGAAGCCGGCTATGAGCTCCTTGGTCTCGGCGAAGGGGCCGTCGACGACGGTGCGAGACTTGCCGGAGAATTTGACGCGTGCGCCTTTGGAGCTGGGCTGAAGCCCATCCATGGCAAGCACGACGCCAGCCTTGATGAGCTCTTCGTTGAACTTGCCCATCTCGGCCAGCATCTGTGCATCGGGCAGGGCGCCTTCTTTTTCTGACTCGGGGGTTGCTTTGACAATGACCATGAATCGCATTTTTTGTCCTTTTTGGGTTGGGATGAACGTGGAAGTGTCGCGGCTTAACTGCCGGAACAAATTTCCGTGCTCTATGGATACGTCGAAGGAGATGTGGCTAAATCGACAAGGTGTGACGATTATTTTGAATTTAATTTGTGGGGCTGCAATCCCGCTTCGAGAGGTTCCTCCAGGCATAGACGCGATGCCATTCGGTGCGGTTCTCGTAGTCGCCCTTGTCGTTCTTCCAGCTCTCCTGAGCTGCGATGTTGAGGATGACGTATTCTTTGTTGTTCTGAGCGGTTTGGCTTCTGCGTTCTGTCCGAGGCGGCCGATGAGATGACTTTGTTGAACATGGTGTTTAGCTCCGTTTCTTTTGGTTTGTCCGCTGTCTGCGGTACATGCTTGCCCAACGGGTGTGCCGTCGCGACCCACTCCCTCGGCGACTGGAGGAATCTGCGGAAGGGGAGCCAAACTTGCTTTGGGGCCCAATGCAACCGGGAGAACGACAACGGGACCTAAAGCACCGATTTCTATCGCTCAATCCATCTCCTCGACTCCGCCATGGTTCTCCGGATGTAGGCAGCTCGCCGGGAAGCGCTGGGGTTGCGGGATAGGTAATGATCTTCAATGGCACATCCGATCCGGTCCTCGGCCATGCCATCGGCAAAAGCGGCCACACAAAAAGCGATGTCCGCCGCGGCAGGCCCGTCCCGGTACCTGCTTGAGCTTCGAAAGGGTTCAAGAGACAGGTCCGATAACCTCGCTCCCCTTCGGAGAGAAAGAGAACTTTCGAGACGCGTCGCCTCGTATTCCTGCTTGCGGGCGTCGTAAAGCCTCGTAATCTCCTGCTCGAAGGCACCGACCATCGGGTACTGTTGTCCGCTGTGGCTGTGCAGGCGTACGAAAGGGAAGAGGCCGTCCGGCCTGCGGTATTTGGGTTTGCAATTGGTAAAGCCAGGAAGCCGCCCAAACCTCCTCCAATCGGCCGCGCTGGAGCCGGCAAAGGATCTCAAAGGTTGGGAGCCGATAGGAAATGTCGAGAACAACAGATGGATAGCGCGCAATGGCGAGCTGGTGAAAGACAATTCCGAAGTACCCGGTCAAAGAACCCACGGGGCAGCCAATATCATGACCACGGAAAAGTTCCAAGACTTCAAGCTGCATATTGAAGTGAACTTCCCGGAGGGCGGTAATGGCGGTATCTATCTGCGGGGTCGCTATAAGCTGCTTCTTCGCAGCCAGGAACGATGGATACCGTTCCAGGCGGCCAGATGTGCAATATTTTGCTCAAAAAAGCCGAGGAAAATGACAGCCTTATTTTAACAACGCTTCGATTAGTTAATTTCATTGTTCCGGCAGCGGTCGATCTGTATTCTAAGTCCTCACTAAAAACTTAGGATCAAAACCGTGGCCTTACGATTGCTTCGTCTCCTGCCCTTGGTGTTTATTATTGCCTGTTCCTCATCTGTTACTAACAAACCATCAGAGCCGGTTGATGGATCATCGGGATCTGGAACCTCACTCCACGGTTCGTTATTTGGAGGGAAGCAGCCGGTTGCAAATGCGAAGGTCCAGCTCTTTGCTGTTGGAACAACTGGCGACGGATCGCCGTCCACGGCTTTACTCAATACTGCAGCCACTACAGATTCCAACGGGAATTTCATCACTGGAACCTATACGTGTCCGAGTTCTGACCCGCTGGTCTACATCACCGGCACAGGGGGCAACCCGGGTGTGGGTTCGGGGAACAACAATTCCGCGCTTGCCCTGATGGCTGCGCTTGGCCGCTGTGGAGACCTTTCCGCGAACACCTCTATTGTTGTCAATGAGATTACGACGGTAGCGGCGGCCAGTGCGCTGGCGCCCTTTGCGACTTCGGGTTCGTCTATCGGGTCATCGGTGGCCGATGCTGCCAGTCTTGCGGCGGCTTTTGTTCAGGCGGCTGAGTTTGCTAACACTTCCACAGGCTCGGCCCCCGGAGCGGCAACTCCTGACGGAACCGCCGCTCCAGTTGAAATGATCAACACCGTGGCGGATATTCTGGCCTCCTGCGTGGACTCCGCCGGTGGCGTGGCTGGCGACCTCTCCAACTGCGGAATTCTGTTTTCCCTGAGCGACCCAAACCGGACGGCTCCCGCGACAGATACGATCACCGCAGCGCTTCACATTCTTACTTACTCAACGTTGCATCCTTCTGCCCTGTTCAACCGAATGCCAGCCGACGCACCGTACCAGCCGGTTCTGAGTGCGGCGCCCAGCTCATTTGCCGTGAATCTTTCTATTCTCTCCGGCCTTCAGCCTTCGCTCTCGCGCCTCGCGTTAACCACTCCCGCTGTGGGCACATCGTCCACTCAGGCCCTGAAGCTGACGAATACGTCAAAAGCTCCGATTGCGCTCTCTTCGTTCAGTATTACCGGGCTTAATGGGGCTGAGTTCTCTCAGACAAATACCTGTCCTGCTTCGCTGCCGGTGTCAGCAGACTGCACTGTTTCTCTAAGCTTTGCTCCCACAGCCTCAGGCAACCGCATTGCGTCCCTCTCCATTGGAAACGATACCCATAATTCTCCACTGATCATTCCGCTCTCCGGGATCGTTATACCTGTCACACCTATACCTCAGATTGTTTCGGTCTCTCCCAGCTCGCTTCCGGCGGGGTCGTCGAGCACTACGTTGACGATTACCGGAAGCGGCTTCTCGTCGTCGTCCACGGTTTTGGTAAACGGACTGATGCAGTCCACGACCTACATCTCGCCTCAATCGCTAAGCTTCACGTTGACGGATGCTCAGCTCTCGAATCCCGGTTCGCTCGCGATCAATGTTCGTAACGGAGGCAATCAGTCTTCTTCCTATTTCTTTAGCGTCACGAATCCAATGCCGACGCTGACCTCCATCAGTCCATCGGCCATTACGGCGGGATCGCCTCGCTTTACTCTGACGGTTTCGGGCACAGGAATATTTTCGCAGTCTGCGGTCCTCATCAACGGTATTTCCCATACGGTTTCCACAAACGGCACAACTTACGTTGTCTCGGTGGATTCATCGGAGATTGCTAATGTTGGCGACCTCAGCGTCACTGTTGCAAATCCGGCTCCCGGGGGTGGAACCTCTGCAGCCCTGTTGCTCCATGTGATTGGTGCCGGCAATCGGCTTCGGACATTAGATTATCCGACGAATGACATCGTTCATGACGAGATCCATCATCTGTTGTATGCGTCTGTCGCCTCACCGTCGGCAACCAGTCCCAACAGCATCATCGCGGTCGATCCGCTACATGGGACCGTTGTAGCAACTCAGGCGATGACCGGCGAGCCGGCGAAGCTGGCAATCGCCGATGATGCCAGTTATCTGTACGTATCGTTACCTGCCACCGGTGAGATCAGCCGGCTGCGGCTGCCGTCTCTGACGCCAGATCTTCAGTGGTCGCTCAAGAACAGCAGCGGAGTGGGATACTCAGCTGTGGACATGGCGGTGGCTCCGGGGCAGCCCCATACTCTTGCGGTGACCGGATCGAGCCTGAACATCTATGACGATTCGACGCGTCGCAGTTTGAGTCCTACGCCGGGCTATCCCCTGCCTACCTTTGACACAATCGCCTGGGGTAGCGACGCTACGGTTCTTTACGCAACCTCTGCTGTCATGTCGACGGGCCCAGAGTACACTTTTTCCGTCGACCAGAACGGTCCCACACTTACCAAGACGACCACTTCTGTGTTTGGTGATTTTGTAAGAAGACTGGTTTACGACAAATCAACAAATCGCATTTACGACGGCTATGGGAGCGTAGCTGACCCTGCAACAGGGATTCCGGCTGGTCAGTTAGACGTTCACAATACGCTTACTTACGAACAAAACCCGTTTGCCATCGATTCCGCACACAATAAGGCGTTCTTTCTTAATGTCAACGCCTTTTTATCTACTCAGGGCATCGATATACAGGCATTCGATCTCACTTCCTTTGATTACATCAATGCCATCACCACACAGAACCTGTCGGGATCGAAGATCGTGACGTGGGGATCAAGCGGAGTGGCCATAGGCGGCGGCTCCAAAATCTATTTGATCGACGGCTCCTTTGTGTCTTCTGCCGGGACTTCTTCTCAGACTGGCAGCTATCTCGGAGTCTCTCCCACGCTGAACACGATCTCACCCCAGACGGTGGCCGTAGGCAGCGGTTCTATTGATATCACGCTAAACGGTCGCGACTTCAGCGAGTCGTCGATCGTCACCTGGAATAATCAAACGCTGCCGACCAGTTCCCAGACCGCCACAAAGATTGTGGCGACAATTCCATCTTCGCTGCTGGCGAAGCCCATTACCACGCCTGTTACCGTGTCGAATGGACCAGGTACAGAGAGTTCCGAGGGAGTGTCCTTTGCCGTGCTTCCTGATCTGGGACCGAACCTGCAGATCTCGGCGATCAGCATCTCAGGTCAGGACATGGCGTGGGATGCCACTCGTGGCCGTCTGTATGTTGCTATGACCGATGGACCTGCGGGCAGCAGCGATTCCCTTGGAGTAGTCGATCCTGCAACGACGACGCTGGCGAAGATCATTTTCACAGGTGGACGCCCAACTTCGTTGGGCTTGTCCGATGATGGGCACTACCTGTATGCCGGCTTTCAGACGGCGAATTTCGTCAAGAGATTCGCTCTTCCGGATTTCTCTCTCGATCTGACGATTCCGTTGAACTCCGGATCGCTCATGGAAAGCCATGCTGAAGACGTCAAAGTGGCGCCCGGCAATCCGCACACCGTCGCCATTGCGATGGGAAGTTACGGGATAACGCCGCGTGGCGCGGGCGGTCTGGCCGTCTTCGATGATGCAGTGCAACGTCAGACGAAGTTTTCAAGCGATGTTTACAAGGTAGCCTGGGGCAAAGATTCCACCCAGCTCTTTGCTCAATCGGATTCGAGCATCTCCAGTCAGGCGCTGTATATCTTCTCAGCCGACAGCAATGGAATCGTCGAGCAAGCAGCTTCAGGTGGGATTACCACTCTTGGTCTGCGTCCTCATTACGATTCGGCGACAAACCTCATCTATGGCGACGGAGGCCGGGTAAGCGATCCGGCCGCCGCCTCCGCCGCGGGCATTTTCCAGGCACGCGGTTTGATGGTTCCTGATGCAAAGCTGAATCGGGCCTTTGTTTTGCGACAGAATACGAATCTAGGCCCCACAGTCTATGAGCTGGATGTCTTTGACCTGGCACGGCAAACCCTGTTGAAGACCATCCAGGTCCCGGCAGTCAGTGGTTATCCAACACAGCTTGTTCGCTGGGGAAGTCAGGGACTCGCCTTCCTTACCGAGGGACAGGCTTATAACAACGCAACGGGAATGCTCTACATTCTTCAAGGCAGCGATATTACAGGTGCCAATACCCCGCCGCCCGGTTCGATTACGCTGAATCCTGCGGCGGTGATAGCTGGAGCGTCGAGTCTAGCGACAATCACCGTCGACGGAACCGGGTTTCAACAGACCTCCACTGTTCTTGTTAACGGTACGGCGCGACCCACCACTTATATAAGCCCAACCCAGCTTTCATTCCAGCTCTCGGCGGCAGATCAATCCTTTGCCAGCTATCTCGCCGTTGTTGTAACGGACCCAGTCACCGGAATTTCCTCTCCAGCGTCGGGCCTTTCGGTAAGCAACCCTGTCCCTCTCATCTCCAGCCTCAGTAGCGCAAAGCTGCCTGTCGGCTCGCCCGATACTCAGGTGATGCTGTCTGGAGAGGGCTTTGTGCCGACAACAGGCGTTCTGTTCAACGGCAAGGCCAGATCCGCTACTTACATTGCTCCAAACCAGGTTTCAGTTGCGCTCCCTCATTCCGACTTTGGGACTGCAGGCAGCTATACCCTGACGGCAATCAACCCCACACCTGGAGGTGGAACTTCGTCTGCTGCCCTCGAGATCGACAATCCTCTGCCAACCATTACAAGCGTTTCACCGACTACGGTTCAGACTGGATCATCCGCTAAGACAATCATTGTCAGTGGAACCGGCTTTGTTCGCGGCACTGTGGTGCAGGTCAACGGCACGCCACGCTTAACAACTTATTCCGCTCCGTCCTACGTCTCTGTTTCGCTTACTGCGGCTGATTTTGCTTCGCAGGGCAGTATCTCGATTATTGCCGTCAACCCAGCTCCTGGTGGTGGATCTTCCGCCGCCGCCTCCATTGCCGTCAACAACGCACTTCTGGGACCGATTACCCTTACCCCCAGCACCGTTACGCAGGGAGCATCTACTCCTGTAACGATTACAGTTACAGGATCTAACTTCACGCCCGATGCGTACGTTCTGGTGAGCAACTCACAACGGCCGACGACCTATATCAGCTCGACCCAATTGAGCTTCTCGCTGACCGTAGCTGATCAGGCCAGTGTCGCGACTAAGGTGGTTACGGTCGTCAACTCTCCGCCCAATGGGCCGAGTTCTTCAGCCTTCTTAAAGGTTGCCGCGGCAACCGCCCCCCCGGTGATCTCCTCCATCTATCCGACGCAGTTTGTGATCAATACAGCCGATGCCTTCCTCAGCATCTCTGGTGCCGGTTTCAATTCCAGTTCTGTTGTGCGATGGAATGGAAATCCACTGGTTACCTATTTCGGAGGCGCAAGCATTGTTAGCGCCTCAGTACCATCTTCATTGCTTGCCAGTCCGGGTACTGCCTCCATCACGGTTGAGACCGCAACCTCAACGCCACCGGATTCGAATGCCATTTCTGTAAACATTATCCTTCCTGCCGCACCCGCCATCACGAAGATCAGTCCTTCCTATGGACCTATCCATACGGGATTCACAACGACAGTCACGGGTATTGATTTCACTGCAAATAGCACGGTTACGTTCAACGGTGCGGCAATTCCGACTAACTATGTAAGCTCAACTCAACTTACAGCCACGGTACCCGATTCCGCCGTCCTGCCTGGAAACAGCAACATCGTGGTTACAACGCCGGCTCCTGGCG
>Ga0207705_10002724_pt1 | contig 13535 bp, 14 predicted proteins | sample KBSC13metaG_FD_184314 | JGI IMG/M metagenome (GOLD analysis project Ga0207705, IMG submission 184314) | Corn rhizosphere microbial communities from Kellogg Biological Station, Michigan, USA - KBS C1-3 metaG (SPAdes) (version 2) | ecosystem: Host-associated > Plants > Roots > Rhizosphere > Soil ...
TGTGGACGAATGCCCGCGACCGTGCGGACATCCCGGTGGCCTGGCGACCAGCGGCCGCCGCGGCATAACCGGGGTCGAGGGCATTCGTCCACATGTCGACAAGGAGAGACATCGACTCATCGGGTCGGCGATGTAGCTCCTTGGAGTCCGACGGCGCGGGCGGCACCCGGCCATTCTCCCCCGCACGCGCGCCCCCGGGCGCCATGACGAGCCGGACTTAGCCGTTTGCCGCCTCGATGACCTCGACCCACTCGTCGAGCAGCAGCGCGGCCCCGGTGGAGGTGGCTGCCTCGGCCCAGATGTGCGTCACCGCCTCGGCCGGATCCGGCAGCACGAGTGCCCATCGGCCGTCCGGCTCCACCACGCGCACCCCGTCGGTGGTGTCCACGACCCTGTCTCCGGCCGCCTCGAGGACAGCCCGCATCGCGGTTCCCTTCGCCGCCCACGGCGTGGCGACCGACCGGCGCAAGACGCTGGCGTGCGGGATCCGCGCGTCGATCTCGCTCATGGTGAGCTTGGTCCGCGCGACCAGGCCGAGTAGGCGGGTGAACGCCGCGATGCCGTCGACCTGCGCGGCGAACTCCGGCACCACGAACCCGCCGCGACCGTCGCCGGCGAACACGACACCGCTCTCGTGTGCCGCCGCGGTGAGCAGCTGCGGTGCGCTCCCGGTCCACTGGATGGACACGCCGTGGTAGGCCGCGACCTGCTCGGCGACCCGGGTCGTCGTCACCGGCAGCGCGACGCGGCCGCTTCGCCGCTCCGCGGCGACAAGGTCCATCACGACCAGCAGCGCCCTGTCGTCGTGGATGATCGCTCCTCGTTCGTCCACCAGCGCCAGTCGCTCCGCGACCGGGTCGAACCGAGCCCCGAACGACGCGCGTGACGATGCGACAAGCTCACCCAGCCGTTCCAGTCCGGCCATGTGCTGGCCGATCGTCTCGGTCGGGCTCGACTCGTCCAGCCGGCCGTTGACGATCAGCGCGTCGACGCCGAGCCGGCCCAGCAGTGTCGGCAGGACGACCGCGGCGGCGCCGCCTGCTGTGTCGATGACGACGCGCAGGTCAGCCTCGTGCACGCCGGAGGTGTCGACGCTGGCAAGCACTTCCTGCGTGTAGGTGTCGACGACCCGGGCCGGATAGGACAGTTGGGCGATCTCGCCCGGGAACGCGCGGCGGAACTCCTGGCGGCTGAAGACGCGTTCGAGCTTGCGCTGGCTGGCCTGGGACAGGTCGGCGCCATGCTCGTCGAGGAAGCTGATGTCGACGCTCTGCGGATCGCCCGGCGTGGTGTGGATCATGATGCCACCGGCGGCGTCACTGTGAGCGGTCGCGAAGCGGGCCACCGGCGCGGGGGCGACCTCGAGGTCGCGTACGTCGATGGCGCTGGCGTTGAGCGCGCTGACGACGGCTCGCTTGAGCGCGGTGGCGGCCCGGGAGACGTCGCGGCTGGCGATGACGACGCTCGCCTTGGACATGGTGGTCGCCCAGGCGCTGGCGAGCCGGACGGCGAGATCGGGGGTGATCTCGACGTTGACCAGGCCGGAGACGCCGCGCGGCCCGAACAGGCTGCGGTGGCCCCGCGACTCCCAGATGACGCTGGTGGTGACCACGGCGCCGGCCTCGACCGTCTTGAACGGGTAGACCTTGACTCCTGCGGACAGGAACGCCTCCTGCTCGACGACGCAGTCGTCGCCGACCACGGCACCCTCCTCCACCCGGGAGGCACGCATGACGTCGCTGTTGCGGCCGATGACGCAACCGCGCAGGTCGGCGCGCGGGCCCACGAAGACGTTGTCGTGCACGATCGCGCGTTCGAGAACCGCGCCGGCCTTCACCACGACGTTGTCGCCGATCACGGTGTAGGGCCGCAGCGCCGCTCCGGCCTCGACCCGGGAGTAGTCGCCGACGAGGAGCGGTCCGCTGATCTCCACATCGGGGTCGACCTCGGCGCCCTCGGCGATCCAGACACCGGGTGACACCTCGAACGCCCCGATCTCAACCTCGACTTCACGGTTGAGCACGGCAAGGTGAGCCTGTCTGTAGCTCTCCAACGCACCGACGTCTTCCCAGTAGCCGTCGAGCTGGTAGCCGAAGACCGGGGCGCCGGCGGAGAGCAACCGCGGGAAGACGTCTGCGGACCAGTCGACCTCGGTGTCGGCGGGGACGTCGTCGAGCACGGCGGGGTCCATGACATAGATCCCGGTGTTCACCGTGTCCGAGAAGACCTGGCCCCAGGTCGGCTTCTCGAGGAAGCGGTTGACCCGGCCGTCCGGGTCACAGATGACGATGCCGTACTCCAGCGGGTCGGGCACCGCCTTCAGCCCGACCGTGACCAACGCGCCTCGCTCGCGATGAAACTCGATCATCGCGGACAGGTCGACGTCGGTGAGGGCATCGCCGGAGATGACCAGGAAGGTCTCGTCCCGAAGCGCGCTCTCCGCGTTCTTGACGCTGCCGGCGGTGCCGAGCGGGCGCTCCTCGGTCGCGTACTGCAGCGTCATGCCGAGCTCGTCGCCGTCACCGAAGTAGTTGCGCACCAGCGAAGCGAGGAACTGCAGGGTCACGACGGTGTCGGTGATGCCGTGCCGGCGCAGCAGCCGCAGCACGTGCTCCATGACCGGCCGGTTCGCTACCGGAAGCAACGGTTTGGGAAGGTTCGCCGTCAGCGGCCGCAGCCGGCTGCCTTCGCCGCCGGCCATGACTACCGCCTTCATCGCTGTGCTCTCATGAGAGGGCCTGCGCCCGCTGGCGGTCGCCGGTGAACAGGCGCCGTGTCTGCACGCCGTACAACGTCCCGGCCCACCAGTAGAGGGCCACTCCCCAGATCGCGAACGCCCAGCCGATCGGACGGGCGATGTCTCGCACCGTGCCGCCCTCGGTGGACAGCAGCAGGATGGGGAAGGCGTAGAGCAGGCACATCGTCGCCGCCTTGCCGATGAAGTTGACCGGCAGCGCGACGCCGTAGCCGAGGTGGCGGAGTATCGGCAGCACCGTCACCGCCAGGAGCACGTCGCGGGCAGGGACCGCGATCGCGAGCCACAGCGGGATGACGTCGCGCACGGTGAGCGCGACGATGATCGCCAGAATGTAGAGGCGGTCGGCTGCCGGGTCGAGCAGCGCGCCGAGCCGGCTCGACTGGTTGAACCGCCGCGCGATCTTGCCGTCGGCGTAGTCGCTCAGTCCTCCGAGAGCGAGCACGACGATCGCCCACCCGTTGGCCTTGGGACCGAGAGCGAGCCAGAGGAACAGCGGCACACCCAGCAGGCGCAGCACGCTCAGCAGGTTGGGTACCGTCCAGACGCGGTCTGCGGTGGGCTGGTCGACGCCGCTGGGAGTGCTCATGGTCTCGGGCGCAGGAAATCACACCTGCCATCGCGGCAACAGGGAGGACTTGTCAGCGCCACCTGACCCCAGGGGGTCACCACGTGCTGACAACTGTCCTCTACGTCGGGCTGACAGGATTTGAACCTGCGACCCCTTGACCCCCAGTCAAGTGCGCTACCAAGCTGCGCCACAGCCCGCTTTCCGACAGGTTATCCGCTCACCGCTTCTTGCGTTCGCGCGCGCGGACGCTGATCTCGACCGGCGAGCCGCGGAAACCGAACCGCTCGCGCAACCGCCGCTCCAGGAACCGGCGGTACGACGGCTCCAGCGGACCGGTCGTGAACAGGACGAACCGCGGCGGTGCGACACCGGGCTGCGTCGCGAACAGGATCTTGGGCTGCTTGCCGCCCCGAACCGGGGGCGGCGTCGAGGCGATCACGTCGCCGAGGAACGCGTTCAACTCCGACGTGGGCACTCTCAACTCCCACCCGGCCAGCGCCTCCTCCAGTGCTGACGCGATCCGTTGCACACCGCGGCCGGTCTGCGCGGAGATGTTGATCCGCGCCGCCCACGACACCCGCGACAGCTCCCGCTCGGTCTCCCGATCCAGCTCCTCGCGGCGGTCGGCGTCCACCAGGTCGGCCTTGTTGAAGGCGAGCACCAGCGCCCGCCCGGCCGCCACGACAGTGGCGATCACCCGCTGGTCCTGCTCGGTGATCGGTGCATCCGAGTCGAGCAGCACGAGCGCAACCTCGGCTGCCTCGATGGCCGCACTCGTGCGCAGCGTCGCGTAGTAGTCCGCTCCCTGCGCCTCCCGGGCGCGTCGACGCAGCCCGGCGGTGTCGACGAACCGCCACTGCTTGCCGTCCAGCTCGACCAGCGAGTCGACTGGGTCGCGGGTGGTGCCCGCTTCCGGGTCGACGAGGGCGCGTTCGCTGCCGGCCAGCCGGTTGAGCAGACTCGACTTGCCGACGTTGGGCTTGCCGACCAGCGCGACTCGCCGGGGACCCCGCTCCACGGCATCGAGCTCGGCCGGGGCGTCCGGCAGGACACCCAACACGGCATCGAGGAGGTCGCCGCTCCCCCGGCCGTGCAACGCGCTCACCGGCCGCGGCTCCCCCACACCCAGCTGCCACAACTCCGCCGCAGCCGCCTCAGCCCTGGCGTCGTCGACCTTGTTGGCCGCGAGCACCACCGGCTTGTCGGCACGCCGGAGCACGCGCGCCACCGCAGCGTCCTCTTCGGTGACGCCGACCGTCGCGTCGACCACGAGCACCACCGCGTCGGCCGCACCTACCGCAAGCTCGGCCTGCTCCGCGATGCGCCCGGCCATGCCGCGAGCCGATCGCTGCCAGCCGCCGGTGTCGAGCACGGTGAACCGACGGCCGTTCCAGTTCGCGTCGTACGCGACGCGGTCCCGGGTGACGCCGGGCACGTCTTCGACAACGGCCTCCCGCCGGCCGATGATGCGGTTGACCAACGTCGACTTCCCCACGTTGGGCCGCCCGACGATCGCGACGACGGGGATCGCGACATCAGGGGCGGCCGGCTCGGAGCCGGTCATGCCGCTCGCGCCGTGACCGCCTCGAGGTGGGCGAGCAAGTGCACGCGCACCTGCTCTGCCGCCTCGGCGACACTCGCCCTGGCCCGCGGATCGCCGCTGACTTCGATCCGGAACGCCGGACCGAAGACCACGTCGATCGGTGCGCGGAAGCGGGGCAGCAGCTTGCCCTTCGGCAGCGCGTCGGCAGTGCCAGTGCACACCACCGGTACGACGGGGCACCCCGCGCGCAGCGCGAGATAGCCAATGCCGTGCTGCACCGTCTCCAGCCGACCCTCGCCGCGTGTGCCCTCCGGGAACACTCCGAGCACCCCATCGGCGCCGAGCACGTCGAGGGCTCGGCGCAGCGCAGTCCGGTCCGGAGTGCCGCGGTGGACCGGGATCTGCCGGGCGAACTCGAGCACCTTGGCCCACGGGCCGGAGTAGAGCTCGGACTTGACCAGGAAGTGCGACGGCCGCGGCAGCATCATGAACACGATCGGCCCGTCGAGGAACCCGGTGTGGTTTCCGGCCAGGAGCACCGGACCGGTATGCGGCAGGTTCTCCGCGCCGAGCACCCGCAGTCGGAACAGCAGCCGCAGCAGGCCGGCCACCAGCCGCCGAATGATGCCAAGGGGGATCGTCTCCCGGGTCGGGTCCAGGCGGCGGGCGCTGGTCACGTACGCACTCCTTGCACCTGCGCTACGACCACGTCGATGACCTCGTCGGCGGACAGATGGGTGGAGTCGATGACGGTCGCGTCGGCTGACTGCGCCAGCGGCGAGGCGGCGCGACCGGAGTCGAGCGCGTCGCGGCGCCGGAGCGCATCCCTCGTCGCATCGAGGATTCCGTTGGTCTCGTCGGCGCGACGTTGCGCCCGCGCGTCGGACTCCGCCGTCAGGAACACCTTGACGTCCGCGTCCGGCGCCACGGTGGTGCCGATGTCGCGGCCCTCCACGACGATGCCGCCCGCGCCGATCGCCGCCCGCTGCCGCCGCACCATCACCGACCGCACCCCGGGCACCGCGCTGACCGCGCTGACCGCCGCGGTGACCTCCGGTCCGCGGATCGGGCCGGTCACGTCGTGGCCGTTCACGACGACGCGCGTCCCGTCCGGCTCGGTGGACAGCTCGATCTGTGCCTCCTCGGCGAGCGCAGCGAGCGCCGGGCCGTCATCGAGCGCGGTGCCGCGATGCAGCGCAACCCAGGTCACCGCGCGATACATCGCCCCGGTGTCGAGAAAGCGCAATCCGAGCCGACGCGCAACCCCTCGCGCGACGGTGGACTTCCCGGAGCCGGACGGTCCATCGATCGCGACGACGACCGTCGACGGCGCGGCGTGCACGTTTCCTCCCGCATCGTCTACCGGACCTGTGGCGAGACTACCGGCGAGTCACAGCGCTTCCTCGGCGCCTTCGGTCACCGTCCAGTCGCGGGCGCGCAGCCCGGCGACCAGGCGCCCGCGGTCGTGGGGGGCGACGAACAGCTCGGCGAACCCAACCGGCTGGCCCGGCGAGTGGTCGACCCGGATGTCCTCGATGTTGACCTCGTCCGCGGCCGCGTCCGCGAACAGCCGGGCCAGCGCGCCCGGCTCGTCCGGGACGACGCATCGCACCACGGCGAGCGGCACGGCCCGTCGGCCGTGCTTGCCGGGCAGCATGGCTCGTCCGGCCCGGCCGCGTACCAGCAGCGCGCGCACCTCCGCGTCGGCCGCAGGTCCGTCGGCGGAGTCCAGCCGGTCGGCGAGGGCGAGCATCGGCTCCGCGACGGCCCGTACGGCGGCCGCCAGCTCACGGGCGTTCGCGGCGGCGATCTGGCCCCACATCGTCGGGTCGGAGTCGGCCAGGCGGGTGGTGTCGCGCAAGCCCGTGCCGGCCAGCCTCGTCTCGTCCTGTGTCATGGCGGCGAGCGTGGCCGCGAGCGCCGACGCCACGATCTGCGGGGCGTGCGACAGCCGCGCGAGCAGCTCGTCGTGCTCGCGCGGACGCAGCACGACCGGGTCGGCCCGGCATGCACCGGCGAGGGCTGTGACCGCCTCGACCGCCTCGGGTGAGCTGCCCTCGAGCGGGCAGATCGCCCACGGCCGGTCGACGAAGAGGTCGGCCGAGGCGGCCGCCGGGCCGGAAACCTCGCGACCGGCAATCGGATGACCACCGACAAACCGCTGCACGAATGACGTCAACTGAGCCTCGACCTCCGCTGCAGGTGCAGCCTGAACGCTGCATGCATGGGTGACGATCAGGTCCGGTTGGCCGGTCAACAGCTGCACGCACGTCTGCCCGACCAGCGCCGGCGGCACCGCGACCAGGGCCAGCGCGGCACCACTCCCCGTCCCGGCGGCTGCGGTGACCGGCCGGCCGGCACCCATCGCCGCGGCCACCGACACGCGGTCCGGGTCCACGTCGCTGATCACGACGTCCCATCCCGCCGCCGTCGCGGCCAGGCCGACCGAGGTGCCGATCAGCCCCGCACCGACCACGAGGAGGTCGGGTCGGCTCACTGCGGCAGGTCGGTGCGCAAGGCGGCCGCCCCCCGCAGGTAGACGTGGCGGACCTCCTCGCGCGGCAGGTCACACTCGACGTGCGCGAGCAACCGGACCACTCGCGGCATTGCGCCGGGGACGTCGATCTCGGTGGCGCACAGGAACGGCACGTCGGTGATGCCGATGGCCCGGGCCGCATACGCCGGGAACTCCGCGGTCAGATCCGGCGTCGCGGTGAAGATCACCGAGATCAGCTGGTCCGGGGAGATGTCGTTGCGCTTGAGAACCTCCCGGACGAGTTCGGCGGTCGCCTCGATGACCTCGTCACGCTCGTTGCGATCGACCTGGATCGCGCCCCGCAGCGCGCGCACCGCCACCGACACCACTCCTCCCGGGCCTAGTCATGGGCTGCGCCCTGAGGCGCCCCGGGCACCTTACCGGCCAGCCAGGCCGCGTCGTTTGTTCATAAGTCGGTGAGTCGATAAAGCGATTGAACTTCCGTCGTCGTCAGCCGGCGGACCCGGCCGGGGCGTAGGTCGCCGAGCCGGATCGGCCCGATGGCGGTTCGGACCAGTCGGTTCACCGGATGTCCGACCTCGCCGAACATTCGGCGGACGACGTGCTTGCGCCCCTCGTGCAGCACCACTTCGACGCTGCTGTGGCGCGGGGTGGAGTCGACCACGGCAAAGCTGTCCACCGCGACCGGGCCGTCGTCCAGGTCGATCCCCGCGCGCAGCGCCCGGCCGAGGCTTCGCGGGACGACGCCGTCGATCTCCACCAGGTAGCGCTTCGGCACCTCGTACGACGGGTGCATCAGCCGGTGGCTCAGCGTCCCGTCGTTGCTGACCAGAAGGAGACCCTCGCTGTCGGCGTCGAGCCGGCCGACGTGGTGCAGGCCGGTCCCCCGGCCGGCGACGAGATCGCCGACGCAGGGCCGGCCGTCGCGGTCCGACATCGCCGAGAGCACTCCCCGCGGCTTGTGGACCGCGAGGTGCACCAAGCTGCCGGCGGTCGGCAGCCGGTCGCCGTCCACCCGGACGACGTCGCGGGCCGGATCGGCGCGGGTGCCGAGGGTCGCGGTCACGCCGTTGACCTGGACCCGGCCTGCTGCGATCAGCTCCTCACAGGCGCGTCTGCTGCCCAGCCCGGCCGATGCCAGGATCTTCTGAAGCCGGACGCCAGCGCCACGCGACCCGTCGTCAGAGCGATCCTCAAGTTGACGTGGAGACATCTTCCTCGTCGAGCGCATAAGGATCGGGCAGGTAGTCCGACAACGGCGGCAGCTCGTCCAAGCCGGCGACGCCGAGCCGCTCGAGGAAGAACGGCGTTGTCCCGAAGAGGATTGCGCCCGACTCGGACTCGCTCCCGACCTCGGTGACCAGGCCGCGGGCCACCAGCGTGCGCATGACGGCGTCGACGTTGACGCCGCGGATCGCCGCCACCCTCGAACGCGACACCGGCTGCCGGTAGGCCACGACCGCGAGCGTCTCGAGTGCCGCCTGGGTCAGCCGGGCCTGTTGCCCGTCCCGGACGAATCGTTCGACGAAGGGTGCACAGGCAGCGCGGGTGTAGAACCGCCAGCCGCCGGAGACGTTGCGCAGCTCGAACCCGCGCCCGTCCGCGTCGTACTCGCGAGCCAGCTCGCGCAGGACCTGGGCCACCTCGTCGGTGGGGCGCTCCACGACCTGGGCCAGCATGACCTCGGCGATGGGTTCGTCGACGACGAGGAGCACCGCCTCGAGCGCCGCGCGCAGCGGCGGAAGCTCGTCACCCGCGTCGGCCAGCGCTTCGGCCACAACGGACTCCTCGACGTCAGGCCCAGTCTGCTCGTTCTGGTCCTCGGGGCGCTCCGTCGCGTCGTGATGGGTCATTCGTCGATCTCCTCGGCAGCGTCGTACTCGTCGGCCTCGCCGGTTTCTGCCGCCCAGCGGGCCAACTCGGCATCGGCGTCGGCGCTCGCGGCCCAGCGAACGTGCAGCTCGCCGAGTGCCGCCACCTGCTCGAACGACACCGCGCCCTCGCGGTAGAGCTCGAGCAGGGCCAGGAACCGCGCGACGACGACGAGCGTCGAGTCGGCGTCAGCCGTGAGCGTTCGGAACGTCGCGGCGCCCAGCGAGCGCAGCCGGGTGGCCAGCACGACGGCCTGCTCGCGCACGCTCACCTTGGGCGCATGCAGGTGACCCAGCTCGACGACCGGCGCGGCTTTCGGTGTCATCGCCCGCGCGGCGATGGCGGCGAACCGACGGGGATCGACGCCGAGCAGCACCTCGGGGAGCAGCTGGGTGAATGCCGGCTCCATCGGCACCTGCCGCGGATGGCGAACTCCCTCCGCCGCGAACCGCTCGGCCAGGATCGCCGCCAGCTGCTTGTAGGCGCGGTATTGCAGCAGCCGGGCGAACAGCAGGTCGCGCGCCTCCAGCAGGGCCAGGTCGTCCTCGTCCTCGACCTCCGCGGTCGGCAGCAGCCGCACCACCTTGAGGTCGAGCAGTGTCGCTGCGACGACGAGGAACCCGCTCGCCTGGTCGAGGTCCCAGTTGTCTCCGTGCGCCCGGATGTGGGCGAGGAACTCGTCGGTGACCTGCGACAGCGCCACCAGCGTGACGTCGAGCTGCTTGCGGGCGATCAGCGACAGCAAGACGTCGAACGGACCCTCGAACACCTCGAGGTGCACGTGGAAGCCGGTCCCCGCGCCATCCATGGCAGCGTCATCGGTGCCAGGGTCGTGGACCGCTCCCGGCACGCTGTTCACGGCGTCGGATGCGGCCACGGCATCGACGCTAGCCCAGCGCCCGCTTGATCACCGGCTTACGCGCCGGGCTCACACCAGTCGCAACAGCGGGTCGCCGACGATGTTCAGCAGGGCGAGCAGCACCGGCTGTTGGCCGGCGAGCGGCAGCAGCAGGCCGACGAGGATCACGGCGACGCCCCAGGCCTCTTCGAGAAGGCGGTAGGCGAGTCGCCGGGCGCCGGGCGTGCGCGGCAACCGCGACCACAGCAGCACACCGAGCTCCAGCGGGGGGATCGGCACCAGCGCGAGCAGGCCGCAGGCCAGGTTCTCCATGCCGAAACCGACCGCGATCTGCTGGCCGGTGGTCCAAAACCCGACCGAGCCGTGCAGCACATCCGCGACTTGCACGCCGTGGCCCAGCACCGGCGGTCCGGACAGAGCGTTGTACGCCGCGAGCCCCACCACCGCGAGCACCGCGTGAACGCCAAGCGCGACAAGCAACTGGCCGACCGCCCCACGGCCGCCGGGGCGCGCGGGCGGCCGGGCACCCCAGCCGACGCCGGCCACGATGAACGCGACGGCGCCGTACGGGTCGATGTAGGTGGTCCACGCTTCCCGCGCCCGGGGCCGCCCGACCGGGTGCAGGCCGCGTCTGCGCGACAGGACGGTGATCCGGCCGGAGGCGGCCAGCTGCCGCTGCAGCAGGGCCCGCAGCCCGATCCCGATCACGAATCCGAGCAGCAGCCCCAGCAGGGTGGCCGGGTGACGCAGGGCAAAGAGCACGTCAGTGGTCGCCGGTGGTCACGAATTGCGGAGCCGGCGCACGAGGATGCTGTCCGCGCCCTTCGCCTCGAGATCGGCGAGCACGACCGCGACAGCCTCCCGGACGATCCGGCCGCGGTCGACGGCGAGGCCGTGCACGGCCCGCAGCTCCAGCCGCGCCTGCTCCAGCGTGAGCAGCTCTTCCGGCGAGACGTAGACGGTGATCTTCTCCTCGTGCCGCTCGCGGCCCGTCGGCCGTCCGGCCGCCCGACCAGCCACCGGCCCGGTGACCGGTGTGGTGCCCCGGACCGAAGCGAGCCGCACCGGCGCAGTCGGGGCCTCCTCGGACTGTTCCGCGAGCGCCTCCTCCGCCTGGCCGGCGGCGCGCGCAGCAGCGCCGGTGGCGCGGAACAGCTCATCCGCGCCGGGCAGGCTCACCCGGCGAGACACCGCGCCACCACCTCTCGACCCAGGTCGCGGTAGGCGTTCGCACCGGCCGAGGACGGCGCGAACGACGTGATCGGCTCCCCCGCGACGGTGGTCTCGGGGAAGCGAACGGTGCGGTTGATCACGGTGTGGAAGACCTTGTCGCCGAAGGCCTCGACCACGCGGGCGAGTACCTCGCGGCCGTGCAGGGTGCGGCCGTCGTACATCGTGGCCAGAATCCCCTCGAGTTCCAGTTGAGGGTTAAGCCTTTCACGCACCTTGTCTATCGTTTGGATCAAGAGTGCGACGCCACGGAGTGAAAAGAACTCGCACTCCAGCGGGATGATCACGCCGTTGGCCGCGGTGAGTGCGTTGATCGTCAGTAGGCCGAGCGACGGCTGGCAGTCGATCAGCACGACGTCGTAGTCCGGCAGCACCGGCTCGAGCACCCGCTTCAAGGTCTGCTCGCGGGCCACCTCGCCGACCAGCTGGACCTCGGCCGCGGACAGGTCGATGTTGCTCGGCAGCAGATCCATGCCGGTGACGTTGGTCTTGAGCAGGATGTCGTCGGCAGTCACCTCGCGCGCCATCAGCGCGTTGTAGATCGTGCGGTCGAGCTCCATCGGGTTGACGCCGAGGCCGACCGAGAGCGCGCCCTGGGGGTCGAAGTCGACCAGCAGCACCCGCCGGCCGAAGTCAGCGAGCGCAGCGCCGAGGTTGATGGCCGTCGTCGTCTTGCCGACGCCGCCCTTCTGGTTGCACAGCGCGAGCACGCGGGCCGGGCCGTGCCGGTCCACTGGGCGCGGTTCCCGCAGCCGAGGCAGCGGACGGCCAGTAGGGCCGAGCAGTTGTTCGCGGGCAGCACCCTTGGATGTCGACATGTCGTTGAGTCGCTCCATCGTCAAGACACCAGCACGACATCTCGATCTGCGGACAGGTCGAGGAGTCCGGGACTCTAGTGCGACCCGGACGACGCCCGCAAGAAAACGGCAACGTCGAGTGCGAAGAAACCCACCGGATAACCGTGCAATGGCGGGGTTTTCGTCGCACTCGACGTCATGAATCAGGCTCGGGCGCGTGGATGTGCCGCGGCGTAGACCTCGCGCAGCCGCTCGACGGTGACCATCGTGTAGATCTGCGTCGTGGCCACCGACGCGTGCCCGAGCAGCTCTTGCACGACCCGGACGTCGGCGCCGCCGTCGAGCAGATGGGTGGCGAACGAGTGCCGCAGCGTATGCGGGCTGACCGGCGTGGTGATGCGGGCTTGGGTGGCCGCCGCCTTGAGCACCGCCCAGGCACTCTGCCGGGACAGCCGCCCGCCGCGGTGGTTGAGGAACAGCGCCGGAGTCCCCCGCCCGGCCGCGGCAAGCGGCGGACGCCCCCGGACCAGGTAGCCGGCCACCGCCTCGCGCCCGTAGCTCCCGAGCGGCACGACCCGGTCCTTGCCGCCCTTGCCGCGCAAGAGAACGGTGCCGCCGTCCAGATCGATGTCATCGACGTCGAGGCCGACGGCCTCGGAGATGCGGGCGCCGGTCCCGTAGAGCAGCTCGAGCAGAGCCCGATCACGCACCCCGCGTGGGGTGTCCACACTGCCTGCAGCGAGGATCGCGAGCACGTCATCGAGCGGGAGCGACTTGGGCAGCCGCCGGGCCGGCGCCGGCGGGCGGACGGCCGCAGCGGCGTCGGCCGCGACCATCCCCTCGCGCGCGGCGAACCGGTGCAGGCCGCGCGCGACCACGACCGCCCGGGCCGCCGATGACGCCACCAGCGGTGGATGCCGTTCGTCGCCCCGGCGCAGGTCGGCGAGAAACCCGCTCACGTCGCCTTCCGTCACCTGGTCAAGCGACGTGATGCCGCGGCTGGCCAGTGCGCCCAGGTAGCGACGCAGGTCGCGGCGGTAGGAGCTCAGCGTGTTGGATGACAGGCCGCGCTCGACCATCAGATGGTCGAGGTAGACGGACGCGACTCGTTCCAACTCCCGGCTGGGCGCCGGGCCGTCGTCGTCAACCACCGATCACGTCGTCCAAGGGGGTCCAGGGCAGTGCGTGTGCCTCGGCGACCGGCCCGTAGACGACGGTGCCGTCGACGACGTTGACCCCGCGGGCGAGCGCGACGTCGGCCTTGACCGCGTCTCGCCAGCCGCGGTCGGCGATCCGTTCGGCGTACGGAAGTGTGACGTTGGTCAGCGCGTAGGTGGACGTGTGCGGCACGGCGCCGGGCATGTTGGCGACGCAGTAGAAGATCGAGCCGGCCACCGGGTAGGTGGGGTTG
>Ga0207705_10002728_pt1 | contig 13532 bp, 15 predicted proteins | sample KBSC13metaG_FD_184314 | JGI IMG/M metagenome (GOLD analysis project Ga0207705, IMG submission 184314) | Corn rhizosphere microbial communities from Kellogg Biological Station, Michigan, USA - KBS C1-3 metaG (SPAdes) (version 2) | ecosystem: Host-associated > Plants > Roots > Rhizosphere > Soil ...
ACTCGAACGCCGGGATTGAATGTCAGCGAAGGGCCGAGCTTCCATTCGTCCTGCGCATAAGCGGCGACCGCCGTACGGTGCACGGCAGAACTCAGCGCATCCAGTTCGTCTGTCGTGGAGCGGTCGACGAGCAGGCCGAAGCGAAGCGTATGGGACGCGCTGATCGTGTCGCTGGCGTCGATCTGGGTCCCGAATGTTCTCCGGCGCTCGCGCGTGCGGCCCTTGAATCGAGTCCGGTCCGTCGCCTTGCCGCCGAAAAGCGATGCCTGGACGGTGAAGCCGCCATCGCTGTGCTGGAAGGTCCCGACCGCATAGCCGTCGCTGCTGGCCTCGATCCCGGGCCCGATGGTGGCCCCTGAAATCCTGTGGCGCTCGCTCGAGCCGCCGAAGACCATCGAGACCCGGTTGTCGGCATCGATGACGTGATCGGCAAAGGCCAGGCCTTCGAATTCCGATCGCCGGTCGCGGCCCGCCACATTCGAAACATCGGCAATCCTGGAGCGATCGCGCTCAAAGCTTCCCGACGCGAACAGGCTCGTTGCTGCGGCCGAGCCTGCCCATTCGAAGGCCGGTTCGATCATCCCTCCGGTCCCTGCGAACAACTCCGCCTGGCCGCCGCGCTGATAAAGACCGTTCTTCGTCGTAACGCTGATGACTCCCGCCGGAGCGAAGCCGAATTGTGCCGGCAGGGTGCCCGTAATCAGGCGCGTGGTTTCGGAGAGTCGGGAGCTGAGATGGTCCGCCGGATCGGAAATGGCTTCGGGAACGATAACGTTGTTGATCCTGACCTGGTTTGCCGGCGATCCGCGAACGTTGAGCGTCCGGCCCGAAATCGTGACCCCCGGCGCCTGAGCCAGTATCTGTGCGATGCTTCCGGTTTCCCCAGCGGGGCGATTTTCGATCGTTTCGTTGGTCAGCGAATAGAGGGTCGACCCCAGGGCTGCGTCGATCTGGGTCCGAGCCGCGTCCAGCCTGCGCGCGGTGACGACGATCGTGCTGTTTGGCTGGGGGCGTCCTTCCTCGTCTTCCTCGTCGGATTCCGGCTTCTGTGCCGGAGCGGCGGCAGGAGGATGCTTTGATTTTACCGGCTCATCGTCATCGGCGGGAGGCGGCGCGGTCGCTCCGAGCAGCAACGCAACGATGATTGCGGACATGAGGAGCGCTTTGGGGAGGCGCGCGTCCGCTCACAAGTGTCAATGCTGTAATAAAGAACGAGTCCAGTGGCTTGGAGAGATAAGCGAGCTTATTCCGGGTTCTTCTCGAGCCAGGCTTCGAGCCACTTGATCGTATAATCGCCGGCGTTGAACTCGGGATCGCGCGCGATTCGCTGATGGAGGGGCACCGTCGTGTTCATTCCCTCGACGACGAACTCCTCGAGCGCGCGCTTCAGGCGCATGATGCAGCGCTCGCGCGTTGTGCCGTAGACGATCAGCTTGGCGATCATGCTGTCGTAATAGGGCGGTACGCGATAGCCGGTGTAAAGGCCGCTATCGACCCGGACGTGCATTCCGCCTGGCGCGACGTAATTCTTCACCAGGCCCGGCGAGGGCACGAAGGTGCGCGGATCCTCGGCGTTGATCCTGCACTCGATCGCGTGGCCGTGGAGGCGGACGTCCTCCTGCCGGCACGAGAGGCCGTCGCCGTTGGCGACGCGGATCTGCTCGCGCACGAGATCGATTCCGCTAATCATCTCGGTGACGGGATGCTCGACCTGCAGCCGGGTGTTCATCTCGATGAAGTAGAATTCGCCGTTCTCGTAGAGGAATTCGATGGTTCCGGCGCCGCGATAGCCCATGTCGGCCATCGCCTTGGCGACGACCCCGCCCATCCTCTCGCGCTGCCCGGCGGTGATGACGGGGGAGGGGGCTTCCTCGAGCACCTTCTGGTGGCGGCGCTGGAGCGAGCAGTCCCGCTCGCCGATGTGAATGGCGTTGCCGTCGCCGTCGCCGAACACCTGGAATTCGATGTGGCGCGGGTCGCCGAGATATTTTTCCATGTAGACGGTGTCGTCGCCGAACGCCGACCGCGCTTCGGACGCCGCCTGGCTCATTAGGCTTTCGAGCTGGTCCTCGGACTGAACCACCTTCATTCCGCGACCGCCGCCGCCCGACGCGGCCTTGATCAGGACCGGATAGCCGGTGTTCCTGGCGAGCTTCTTGGCCTCGGCGATGTCTTCGAGCGGGCCGTCGGAACCGGGAACGAGCGGGAGTCCGAGCTTCGCGGCGGTGCGCTTGGCCTCGATCTTGTCGCCCATGATCCTGATATGTTCGGGCTTCGGCCCGACCCAGGTGATGTCGTGGCTTTCGACGATCTCGGCGAACTGCGCATTTTCCGAAAGGAAGCCGTAGCCGGGATGGATCGCATCGGCGTGGACGATCTCGGCCGCGGAAATGATGTTGGGGATGTTGAGGTAGGATTCGGCCGCCGCCGGCGGTCCGATGCACACCGTCTCGTCGGCTAGCCGGACGTGCATCGCATCCGAATCGGCGGTCGAGTGAACGGCGACGGTGCGGATGCCGATTTCGTGGCACGCCCGGTGAATCCGGAGCGCGATTTCGCCGCGGTTGGCGATGAGCAGTTTCTGGATGGCCATCGGGACTCTAGCCGAGGACGACCAACGGCTGGTCGAACTCCACAGGCTGGCCGCTTTCGACGAGAACCTGCTTCACGACACCGCCGTGGGGCGCCGTGATCGGATTCATGACCTTCATCGCCTCGACGATGAGAAGGGTGTCACCGGCCTTTACGGCTGTGCCGACGGAGACGAACGGCGCGGCTCCGGGCTCGGACGCCAGATAGGCGGTGCCGACCATCGGCGAGCGGACGCTTTCGCCCTCGGGCTCGCCCACCGGCGCCTCGGCGTGCATCGGCGGCGCGGTCATCGGCTGGACCGCCGGAGCAGCGGCAACGGGGGGTGCGGACGCGGCGGCGGCCACGAGGCTTCGCTGAACGCGAATCTTGCGGTCGCCGTCCTCGACCTCGATCTCGGTCAAATTGTTCTCGGTCAAAAGTTCCGCGAGCTCGCGGACAAGCGCGGGATCGATACGCATCCCGCTCGTCACGCCGTCCTTTCTGGCTGGTCCGGCCATTCTACTCCCCTAATGAAATTCGGCGCGCCTGTGGCGTGACGCCCCTTGCAGAGCCGCGCCGCCGCGTCCAGTCCGGGTCCGCGGCTGGCGCCGGGGCGCCGCCGCTCTATATGAGCGATATGGCATGTGGCAAAGCGCGTTGGCGTAAATGACTGAAACGGCCCAGAAAGTGACGATTTCCATAAGCGTGAACGGCGAAGTGCGCCCGGTTCGGCCCGGAATGAGCATCGCCGACATGCTTGAGGCAATCGGACTCAATCCGCGCAAGGTGGCGGTGGAGCAAAATTTGGAAGTCGTGCCGCGTTCGACATTCGGCGAGGTCATGGTGAGCGAGGGGGACCGGTTCGAGATCGTGCATTTCGTTGGAGGTGGTTGAAGTGAATGCCCCGCAAACCGTTGCAGCCGATATCTGGACCGTGGCGGGCCGAACCTTTTCGTCGCGGCTGATCGTCGGCACCGGAAAATACAAGAGTTTCGAGGAGAATGCCGCCGCGGTTGAAGCCTCTGGCGCCGAGATCGTGACGGTGGCGGTGCGGCGGGTCAACATCGCCGATCCCAGCCAGCCCATGCTGACCGATTTCATCGATCCGAAGACAATCACCTATCTTCCCAATACGGCCGGCTGCTTCTCCGCCGACGAGGCGATTCGGACGCTCCGCCTGGCCCGGGAGGCGGGCGGCTGGAATCTGGTGAAGCTTGAGGTGCTGGGTGAGGCGAAGACGCTTTACCCCGACATGCGCGAGACGCTCAAAGCCACCGAGGCCCTTGTGAAGGAGGGTTTCGAGCCGATGGTCTATTGTGTCGACGATCCCATCGCCGCGAAGCAGCTGGAGCAGGCGGGAGCGGTCGCGATCATGCCGCTCGGCGCACCGATCGGGTCCGGCCTTGGAATCCAGAACCGGGTGACGATCCGGCTGATCGTCGAAGGCGCGAATGTGCCGGTGCTGGTGGATGCGGGAGTGGGCACCGCGAGCGATGCCGCGGTGGCGATGGAGCTGGGCTGCGACGGCGTGCTGATGAATACGGCCATCGCCGAAGCAAAAGACCCCGTGATGATGGCCCGTGCGATGAAATCCGCGGTCGAAGCAGGGCGCATGGCCTATCTCTCGGGCCGGATGGGCAAGCGTCGCTACGCCGATCCCAGCAGCCCGCTTGCCGGGCTGATCTGATCAAAAGTCCGGCCCGCTTGCCGGGCTGATCTGATCAAAAGTCCGGCCCGCTTGCCGGGCTGATCTGACCAAAAGCCCGGCCCGCTAGCGGACCTCGTCCGGCAACGCGACTCCGCCTCCATGCGTTTGCTGCGGGGAGGTGAACCATGGTCGACACCATGACGAACTTCGCGGCCGAGCGCGACGCGATGATCGAGCGGCAGATCGCAAGCCGCGGAATCCGCGAACCGACGATCCTCGAGGCATTCCGCTCCGTGCCGCGCGAGGCGTTCCTGTCGCCCGAATATGCCGACCTTGCTTACGGCGACCACCCGCTGCCGATCGAGGCCGGGCAGACGATCTCCCAGCCCTATATCGTTGCGCTGATGATCCACGCGGCGGAGATGAAGGCGGGCGATAACGTGCTCGAGGTCGGCGCCGGGTCGGGCTATGCGGCGGCGGTCATGAGCCGGATCGCCGGCCACGTCACGGCGATCGAGCGCCAGCACGATCTCGTCCGGGTTGCGCAGGAAAGGATGCAGCGGCTCGGCTTCGACAATGTCCGGATCGTCGAAGGCGACGGCACGCGCGGGTGGGAACCCGAAGCACCGTACGATGGGATCCTTGCGGCAGCCAGTGGAAGCCACGTCCCGCCCGCCTGGGTGAAGCAGCTGGCCGACGGCGGCCGGATCGTCATGCCCGTGGGCGAGCCCAATTGGGTGCAGAAGCTGATCAAGGTGACCAAGGGACCGGCCGGCAAGCTCATCACGGAGGACCTTGGCGGGGTGCGCTTCGTTCCCCTGATCGGGGAGGAAGGATGGAACGATGCCTGACATGCTGACCCGCACGCTCCCCGAGCTCATGCGGGATTCGGTCGAGCCGTTGCCGGAGATCGAGGACGACCGCTTCGGCGCCTTCTTCGACCGGTTCGGCGACGCGCGCGTGGTCTGCCTTGGCGAAGCGAGCCACGGCACGTCCGAATTCTATCGCGCGCGGGCGCAAATTTCGAAGCGATTGATCGCCCATCACGGCTTCAACATCGTCGCCGTCGAGGCCGACTGGCCCGACGCAGCGACGGTCGACCGCTACGTCCGCCACCGCAAGCCGCGCGAAGGTGAGCAAAAAGCGTTCGAGCGCTTCCCGACCTGGATGTGGCGCAACAAGGAGTTCGACGGCTTCATCCGCTGGATGCGCCGCCACAATCACGGCCGCGACTATCCCGAAATGGCGGGCTTCTACGGGCTCGATCTCTACAACATGAGCATGTCGATGCGCGCGGTAATCGACTTCCTTGAGGAGGAGGACCCGGAGGCGGCGAAGATCGCGAAGAAGCGCTACGGCTGCCTCGACCCCTGGGCAGACGAGCCGCAACGCTATGGCGCGATGGCGCTGTACGAAGGCTATGCGCGCTGTGAGGTGCCGGTCACCCAGATGCTGATGGACCTGATGTCCCGGCACTTCAGAGGCCTGTCGGAAGATTGCGACGAGTGGCTCGATGCGGCCGCCAATGCTCGCGTCGTGAAGAATGCCGAAGCCTATTACCGGGTCATGTACCGAGGTGCCGAGGAGAGCTGGAATCTCCGCGACACGCACATGTTCGAGACCCTGACGGAACTGCTCGACGCCAAGGGGCCGAACTCCAAGGCCATTGTGTGGGCCCACAACAGCCACATCGGCAACGCTGCGTACACGGAGATGGGGCAGGTTCGCGGCGAACTGAACATCGGCCAGTTGATCAAAGGGAAGTTCGACGCGAAGGCGCGGCTGATCGGCTTCGGCACCCACACCGGCACCGTCGCCGCCGCCGACGACTGGGACCAGCCGATGAAGATCAAAGCGGTGAACCCGTCGATGTCCGAGAGCTACGAGCGCGTTTCGCACGACAGCCGGTTGCCCCGCTTCCTGCTCGACCTGCGCGCCGAGGAGATCGGCCGCGAGATGAGGGAGGCGCTGATGGAGCCGCGCCTGCAGCGCTTCATCGGAGTCATCTATCGCCCGGAAACCGAGCGCTGGAGCCATTATTCGAATTGCATCCTGCCGCGCCAGTATGACGGATGGGTGTGGTTCGACGAGACGAAGGCGGTGACACCGCTTCCGGGCGAGCAGAGGCCGGGCGACGAAGAAACCTATCCGTTCGGCCTCTAAGCGGTGCCCGCTTAAGCCGACTCGGAAATGCTGCTAAAGCATTCGCGTGGGCGAGACGGAGGCGGCGATGACCGACACGAGCTGGACCATCAAGGGACGCGAATTCGTCCACTGCAACTGCGCCTACGGCTGCCCGTGCCAGTTCAATGCCCTGCCGACGTATGGAGACTGCAAGGCGGTGCTCTCCGTCGCCATCGACGAGGGGCGGCACGGCGACGTCGATTTGTCTGGGCTGAACATGGCCGCGATCATGGCCTGGCCCGGTGCCGTCCATCAGGGCGGCGGCCATATCGTCCCCATCGTCGACGAACGCGCTGACGCGAAGCAGCGCGAGGCGCTTCTCCGGATCATGAGCGGACAGGACACGGTGCCGGGAGCAACCGTGTTCCAGGTCTTCTCGACGACATACGAAAAGGTCCACGATCCGGTGGTGGCTCCGATCGAGCTCGATATCGACATCGACGGCCGCAGCGCCCGTCTCCACATCCCCGGTTGGGTCGATGCGCGCGGCGAGCCGATCAGGAATGCGGTGACCGGCGCGGAAAGCCGCGCCCGGATCAATCTCCCCAACGGTTTCGAATATGACGTCGCGGAACAGGGGCGCGGCTGGGCCAGGACTAGCGGGCCGGTCGACGTTCAGCTCGAGGATTCGCACGCGCATTTTGCCGAGTTGAACATGACGGAGAGCGGTGTCGTTCACTGATCCTGCGGACGGAGCGGCTGTCGTTCCTCGGCCGAGGCCATTCCTTTCGCGTGACACTCTGATCGTTGCGGCGGCGCTCGCTTTGGCGGCGCTGCTGGCCTGGGGGTGGCTTCTGCGACAGCAGGCAGTGGGGATGCATGGAGCGCCCGCGCCCGATCCGCTGTCCCCGGGTTACCTGCTGCCGGCATTCGCGATGTGGGCGGTCATGATGGTGGCGATGATGATGCCGTCGGCCGCGCCGATGTTTCTCCTTCACGCCCGGATCGACCGGACTCCGGATGTCGCGCGGCGCCGGCTCAACAGCCTGCTTTTCGTTTCCGGCTACCTCCTCGTCTGGTCGGGTTTTTCGGCGGCGGCTGCCCTGGCGCAGGCGTTGCTGGTGGAATCCGGTTCTGTCTCGGCAGCGTCGCTCGCCATCGGAAGCAAGAACCTCGCGGCGGCGGTGTTGCTGGTTGCAGCAGGCTACGAGATCACCGCGGCGAAGAGGGCGTGTCTCGGCGTATGCCAGGCGCCGATGCTCTTCGTTCTCAATCACTGGACGCCCGGCGCAGCAGGCGCTTTCCGCCTCGGCCTGCGGCATGGCCTTTATTGTCTCGGCTGCTGCTGGACGCTGATGCTGTTGCTCTTTGTCGGCGGCGTGATGAACCTGGCGTGGGTGGCGCTCCTCGGCATCCTCGTCGTCGGCGAAAAGCTCGCGCCACCGAATTGGCATGCGAACCTGTTCGCAGCGCTCGCGCTGATTCTCGGCGCAATGCGGCTGGTCGGTTGAAGCCGGGCAACTCTCCTCCGGTCCGGATGTTGTTGATCTGAACCACGGCGAGCTCGGGCCGTAGACTCCTAAGGCGAGTCTGGAGAAGGCCTGTGTCGCGTCGCGGAAGCTTTCACGAGGACTGGAACGATCTGCTGCTGCGGTTCGCTCACCGGCGAATGCACGAGCAGCCGCGCGAGGCGAGGCTGGAGCAGGCGAAAGAGGAAGCCCTCAAGTCCGAAATTTGTGAGCCGTTCGACCCTCACCAGGCGCTGTTCGAGCGGGCCCAAGTCCCTAAGCGCGCTTCGACTTCCCGCGAATTTTCGTAATCGTCGTCGCATTGCTGATCTGCTCGACGTCGGTCTTGCAGTGGATCAGGCGGATTCCCTTTTTGTCCAGAGCGGCGTCGAGCGCAGGGGCGAAGTCTGCGGTCTTCTCCACGGTCTCCGCCCAGCCACCATAGGCTCGGGCGAGGACAGCGAAATCGGGGTTCGTCAGCTCGGTCGCGCTCAGCCGTTCTGGATATTCGCGCTCCTGATGCATCCGGATGGTGCCGAAGCTTCCGTTGTCCACGAGGATGACGAGAAGGTCGCAGCCATATTGCGCCGCAGTCGCGAGTTCCTGCCCGTTCATCATGAAGTCGCCATCGCCGGCAACTGCGACCACTGGCCGATCGCCGAAGCGGAGAGCGGCGGCCACTGACGCCGGCACTCCGTAGCCCATCGTCCCGCTGGTCGGCGCGAGCTGGGTCGGCATCGGCCCGTAGCGCCAGTAGCGGTGCCACCAGCCGGAGAAATTGCCCGCCCCGTTGCAGATGATCGTGTCGTGCGGGAGCCTCTCGCGCATCGCGGCGACGCACGGGCCGAGGTCGAGCTTCACGCCGTCGCGGGCGTTGGGCTCGGACCAGTCGAGCCATTCCTTGTGCGCTTCCTCGCCCGCGTGGAAACGGACGAGATCGGGGTCGATCCAGTCGTCGACCGTCTCCGCGAACTCGCCCATGTCCGCGCAGATCGGCAAATCGGCGTGATAGACCCGGCCGAGCTCGTTCGGGTCGGGATGGACGTGGACCAGCGTCTGGCCGGGATGGTCAGGAGTGACGAGCGTGTAGCCGTCGGTCGTCGCTTCGCCGAGGCGGGTTCCGATGGCGAGGATGACGTCGGCTTCGCGGATTCGCTGCTGCAGTTTCGGGTTCGGCCCGTAGCCGAGGTTGCCGGCGTACACGCCGCACTTGTTGTCGACCGAGTCCTGCCGTCGGAAGGACGCGGCGAGGGGGATTCCGTAGCGGAAGGCGAAGTTGGCGAGGTGATGGCCAGCGCGCGGGCTCCAGTCGCCGCCGCCGATTATCGCGACCGGCGCGCAGGCTTCCTTGAGAATCTCGAACAGCGCCTGGATTGCGCCGGGATCGGGCGCTTCGCACAAAGCGGGGACGGCCGGCCGGTCGGGTACGTCGACTTCGTCGCGGAGCATGTCTTCGGGGAGCGCGAGCACAACCGGACCGGGCCGGCCAGCGGTCGCGACTCGATACGCGCGTGCGACATATTCCGGGATTCGCGCCGCGTCCTCGATCCTCGCGGCCCATTTGGCGATCGGCGCGAAGAAGGCGGGAAAGTCGATTTCCTGGAAGCCCTCGCGGTCGCGGTCGCCGCGGGCGACGTCGCCGATGAACAGGATCATCGGGGTCGAATCCTGGAACGCGACGTGGACGCCCGCGCTGGCGTTGGTCGCTCCCGGCCCGCGGGTGACGAAAGCGACTCCGGGACGCCCGGTCATCTTGCCGTCGGCGTCGGCCATGTAGGCGACTCCCCCTTCCTGCCTGCACACCGTGACGGCAATTTCCGGCGTATCGTGCAGAGCGTCGAGGACGGCGAGGAAGCTCTCGCCCGGAACGGTGAAAATCCGGTCGCAGCCGTTGATCTTCAGTTGGTCGACGAGGATGCGCCCACCCGTTCTGGCGCCTGTTCGCTTTGTCATGGGCCGCGCTGTAGCCGCTGGCAGGCCAACTGAAAACGGGCTAGGCGGCGCTCATGTACATCCTCACCGTCACCTATCCCAAGTCCAAGGGCGCGACCTTCGACTTCGATTATTTCCGCAGCAAGCATTTGCCCGAGGTCGGCAAGGCCTTCGGCCGGTTCGGGCTCGGATTCGCAAGCGTCCTCAAGGGCGAGGAGAGCCTCGACGGCAAGGACCCGGCCTATTTCGCGATCACCATCCTCAGCTTCCGCGAGGAGCAGGGCGCTCGCGACGCCGCGGCGAGCGACGGCGCCAAGGCGCTGATGGAAGACATCGCCAACTTCACCAGCGTTAAGCCGGTGATTCAGTTCAACACGGCGGTGCCTTAGCGCAGAGGCCGTCACGGGAGTGAATCCCGTGACGTCGATCCGGTCGCTTCGCGCCGGTCGGCCGGCTTTCGCTGGCTCTCCCGTAAGCGCCGCTCGCTTTGCTCCGCTCCGCTCCGCTTACGCTCGGCAGCTCAAGCTTGGTGAATCGCCTTTACGACCTGGTAGGTTTCGAGGCCTTCCTTGCCGCCCTCCGACCCAAACCCGCTTTCCTTCACTCCGCCGAACGGTGCGTCGGCGATGGAGATGGCGAAGGTGTTGATTCCGACCATGCCGGCCTCGATCGAGTCGCCGAGGATGTTGGCGCGGCGGCCGTTCTCGGTGAAGGCGAAGGCAGCGAGGCCGTAGGGGAGGCGGTTCGCCTGTTCGATTGCCTCATCGAGGTCCTTGAACGGGCGCGACACGGCGACCGGGCCGAACGGCTCGTTGTTCATGATCTCGGCATTGAGCGGCACGTCGGCGAGCAATGTCGGCTCGAAGAAGAAGCCCGAATCGCCGCGGTTGCCTCCGGCGAGGACTCGCGCGCCCTTCGCTTTCGCATCCTCGACTAGAGCGCCAATCGCTTCGGGACGACGCTCGTTGGCCATCGGGCCCATGTTGACGCCTTCGTCGAGGCCGTTGCCGACCTTCATCCGCTTGGTGCGCTCCGCGAAGCCCTTGATGAAGGCGTCGTAGATTCCTTCCTGCACGTAGAAGCGGGTCGGCGAGACGCAGACCTGTCCCGCGTTCCGGAATTTCTGCGGAACGACCATGTCGAGGGTCTTCTCGAGATCGCAATCGTCGAAAATCAGCACCGGCGCGTGGCCGCCGAGTTCTAGCGTGATCTTGGTGACGTTGTCGGCGGCGAGCTTCATCAGATGCTTGCCGACGGGAATGGACCCGGTGAAGCTGACCTTGCGAATGATCGGCGAGCCGATGAGCTTTCGGCTGACCATGTCGGGGACGCCGTGGACGAGCTGGAACACGCCCTTGGGCAGGCCGGCCGCATCGAGCGCCTCGGCAATCGCCAGCGTGTTGCCGGGCGTTTCCTCAGGCGGCTTGGCGATCACCGAGCAGCCGGCGGCGAGCGCTGCCGACACTTTCTTCGCGAGCAAGTAGATCGGGAAATTCCACGGAGTGAAGGTCGCGACCGGCCCCACCGGCTCGTGCATCACTCGGCTCAGCTGGCCCGGCGGGCGGACGAGGACGCGGCCGTAGTCGCGCTTGATCTCCTCCGCGTACCAATCGAACAGCGAGGCGGCCCCGAACACTTCGCCCTTGGACTCGGCGAGCGGCTTGCCCTGTTCCTGGGTCATCGTGCGGGCGATCTCGTCCGCGCGCTCCTTGAGGATATTCGCAGTCTTGTGGAGGATCGCGCTTCGCTTATCGACCGGGGTCGCGCGCCATTCCGGATAGGTCCGCTTGGCGGTCTCCAGAGCCTCGTCGAGATCGGCTTCGGTGGCGAGCGGAAGCTCGGCGATGCCTTCTCCGGTGACCGGGTTGACGACTGGGAAGCTGTCGCGGCCTTCGCCGGTTCGCCAGCTTCCGTTGATGAAGAGCTTGAGGTCTGCTTCGTATCCCATGGGGGCCAGATAGGCTCGGCTTGAAGCTGGGGCAACGGCTCGCTAGGCGAGTAGCTAAAGGAGACTTGCCATGACGAAGCAGGAACTGGCGGTGAAGATGCAGGGCAACCAGGCCTGGGTGCCTGGCAAGACCGTGAAGCTCGACTTCGGCGACCAGGGCGCGATCATGCTCGACGGCAATGCCCAGCAGGTGACCGACCTCGGCCCCGGCGATCCCGGAGCCGCCGACACCACGATCAAGGTGAACTGGGATGACTGGCAAAAGATGGCGGACGGCGAGCTCGATGGAATGACCGCGTTCATGACCGGCAAGCTCAAGATCGAGGGCGACATGTCCAACGCCATGCAGCTGCAGGGCGTCCTCGCGAAGCTGCGCGGCTGATGCTCAAGCTCTTCTATTCGCCGGGGGCATGCTCGCTGGTCAGCCATATCGCGCTTGAAGAAGCCGGCGCGGATTATGAGGCGGTTTCGCTGAACTTTGCCGCCGGGGACCAGGCCAAACCCGAATATCTGGCGATCAATCCGCACTCGAAGGTGCCCGCGCTGGTCACCGACGACGGACCGATCACCGAGAATATCGCGATCCTGAACTTTATCGCCGACAAGTTCGGTGCCGAAGGCTCGGTGCCGCGCGGAAGCGCTTTCGCCGCCGCCCGCTGCAACGCGCTTCTCGGCTGGCTCGCATCTTCGGTGCACATCGCGTTCGCGCAAATCTTTCGCCCAAGCCGGTTCATCGGCGACGAGGCGCTGTACGACGCCGTCAAGGACGGTGGCCGCTCGGCGTTGAAAGACCATTTCGCCGAGATCGACGGGCTGTGCGGCGATGGATGGGTGCTCGGCGACTACACCGCCGTCGATTCGTATTTTGTCACCTTCTACCGCTGGGCGCTTCGTCTCGGCTTCGATGTGAGCGGCTACCCGCGCTGGGCGGCACTGGTGGCGCGCGCGGTCGAGCGACCGGCCGTTCTACGCGCGCTCGAGCAAGAAGGGCTGAAGCCCTCCGAATTCACCGTTTCGTAGAGAGGTATCGTGGCTCAGAAAATCTATCCGGACGCGAAAGCGGCGCTCGACGGCCTGCTGTTCGACGGAATGACCATCGCGTGCGGCGGGTTCGGGCTATGCGGGATCCCCGAGCGGCTGATCGATGCTTTGGTCGAGAGCGGCGTGAGGGACCTCACCGTTGCTTCGAACAATTGCGGGATCGACAATGTTGCGCTGGGGAAACTGCTCCGCACGCGCCAGATCAAGAAGATGATCAGCTCCTACGTCGGGGAGAACAAGGAATTCGAGCGGCAATTCCTGGCAGGCGAAGTCGAGGTCGAGTTCACTCCGCAGGGGACGCTCGCCGAGCGGATGCGCGCCGGCGGAGCGGGAATTCCCGGCTTCTACACAAAGACCGGAGTCGGGACCCAGGTCGCCGAGGGCAAGGAAACCAAGGAGTTCGACGGCCAGACCTATGTCCTCGAACGCGGAATCCATGCCGACATCAGCATCATCAAGGGCTGGAAGGCGGACGAGACCGGCAACCTCATGTTCCGCAAAACCGCGCGCAACTTCAACCAGCCGGCCGCAACCTGCGGCAAGGTGTGCATCGCGGAGGTCGAGGAGATCGTTCCGGTCGGAAGCCTCGACCCCGACTGCATCCATCTGCCGTCGATTTTCGTCAACCGGCTGATCGACGGAAGCCCGTACGAGAAGCAAATCGAGTTCCGAACCGTCCGTGAAAGGGAAGCCGCCTGATGGCCTGGGATCGCAACCAGATGGCGGCGCGCGCCGCGAAGGAGCTTCGCGACGGCTATTA
>Ga0207705_10002733_pt1 | contig 13522 bp, 6 predicted proteins | sample KBSC13metaG_FD_184314 | JGI IMG/M metagenome (GOLD analysis project Ga0207705, IMG submission 184314) | Corn rhizosphere microbial communities from Kellogg Biological Station, Michigan, USA - KBS C1-3 metaG (SPAdes) (version 2) | ecosystem: Host-associated > Plants > Roots > Rhizosphere > Soil ...
CGCGCAGCGCCGTGTCGGTCGGCGAGCGGGTGTGGTTGCGCTCCACCTGAGCCCTGGTCGCCTCGATCAGCTTGTCGTACTGGACGCCCGACGGGCACGCGGGCACGCAGGCCATGCAGCCGAGGCAGCGATCGAAGTGCTCGACCATCGAGTCCGACAGCGGCTCGCCGGTCAGCCCCTGGCTCATCAGCTGGATCCGGCCGCGGGGCGAGTCCATCTCCTCGCCCCACAGCGCGTACGTCGGGCAGGTCGGCAGGCAGAAACCGCAGTGCACGCAGTCGGAGATCAGCTCGGGGTCGGGCGGCCGGTGCGCGTCGAAGGCGGGCATGCCCAGCGAGACCGGCTCGCCCTTGCTGGACGCCGGGACGTCGCCGGTGCCGTGGGTCGCGTCGACGGACACGTCAGATCCCTCCCACGAACCGGCCGGGCGCGAGCAGCGCGTCCGGGTCGAACTGCTCCTTGACCCTGCGCATCAGGTCGAGTCCGGACACCGGTCCCCAACTGTCCACTTCGGACCGCACCGGTGCCGGCGCGGCCAGCACGACGACGCTGCCCTGCCAGGCCGGGGCGGCGTCCCGCAGCGCCTTGACGAACGCGGCCACCGCGGCGGGGTCGGTGCCGGGCAGGGCGGCGTGGAACACGCCGACGCCCCCGCTGCCGCGGACGGCGGCGGTGGTGCCGGCCGCGACGGCCGCCCGGTCGATCCCCTCCAGCAACCGGCCGGTGCCGGTCAGCTCGGTGGTCGCCTTGACCAGGACGCCGCGGTCGGACCCGGCCGGCAGCGTGCCCCACCAGCCCGGCCGGTCGATCCGGGCCGCACCCTCGCCCAGCGTCGCGACGGCCTGCTCGGCCCGCGCGGTCACGCCGGCCTCGGTGCCCTCGACCAGCACGGCCGCCTCGACCGGACCGCCCGGCTCCGGCCGGTCGAGCTCGATCGCGGCCGGCACCCACTGCGCGTGCAGCGCCCGCTGCACCGCCTGGTAGGCGCTCGCCGGGTCCGGCAGCCGGACCGAGACGTACGCTGCCGCGGGCGGGATCGGGTGCAGCCGGAACGCGGCCTCGGTGACCAGCCCGAGCGTGCCGTAGGCGCCGGTGACGAGCTTGGCCAGGTCGTAGCCGGCGACGTTCTTGACCACCTTGCCGCCCGCCTTCGCGACCACGCCGTCGGCGCGGACCATCGTCACACCGAGGACGAGGTCGCGTACCGCCCCGGCCTGCAGCCGCCGCGGCCCGGTCACGCCGGTGCCGAGCATGCCGCCGACCGTGGTGCCGGGCACCACCTCGTCGACGGCCAGCCGCTGCCGGTCGCCGGCCAGCCGCTCGCCGAGCTCGGCCAGCGGCACGCCGGCCTGCGCGACGACGACGAGGTCGCCGGCGGCGTGCTCGACGATCCGGTCCAGCCGGCGGGTGTCCACGATCAGGTCGAGCCGGCGCGGGGGAGTGCCCCAGCCGAGCTTGGTCCCGGCGCCGCGGGCGACCACCGCGAGGCCCTCGGCCGCCGCGACCCGCACCACCGCGGCCGCCTCCGCGGTGGAGCCGGGGGCCGCGACGAAGCGGGTCGGGACGCCGTCGACCGCGTCGCCGTCGCCGGCCGGCCCGGCGTGGCCGCCGGTCGCCTGCCGCAGCGCGTCGAGCACCCCCGCTGGCCCGGTCATCAGAACTGCTCCGCCAGTCCGGCCTCGACCAGCGGGTGGGCGCCGCGGTGCCGGCCTGGTACCTCGCCGCACAACCGCGGAGTGGGGAACACCTTGCCCGGGTTGGACAGCCCGTCCGGGTCGAACGCGCACCGCACCAGCTGCATCGTGTCGAGATCCGCCGCGGAGAACATCCGCGGCATGTGCTTGGCCTTGTCCGAGCCGACGCCGTGCTCTCCGGTGATCGACCCGCCGTGCTCCAGGCAGAGGTCGAGGATCGCGCCGGACACCTCCTCGGCCCGCTCGGCCTGGCCGGGCACGGCGTCGTCGAAGAGCACCAGCGGGTGCAGGTTGCCGTCGCCGGCGTGGAAGACGTTGGCCACCCGGACGCCGGACTCGGCCGAGAGGTCGGCGATCGCGCGCAGCACCTCGGGCAGCGCGGTCCGCGGGATCACCCCGTCCTGGACGATGTAGTCGGGGCTGATCCGGCCGACCGCGGCGAACGCGGACTTGCGGCCCTTCCAGAACAGCGCGCGCTCGACGTCGTCGGCGGCGATCCGGATCTCGAATGCGCCGGCCTTCTCGCACAGCTCCCGCACCTGGGCGAACTGAGCGTCCACTTCGGACGCCGGACCGTCCAGCTCGACGACGAGCACGGCGCCGGCGCCGGCAGGGTATCCACAGTGGACGGCCGCCTCGGCCGCCTCGATCGCCAGCGCGTCCATCATCTCGACCGCGGCCGGGATGACGCCGGCGGCGATGATCGCCGACACCGCCTGGCCGGCCGCGTCGGTGCCGTCGAAGCCGGCCAGCAGCGTCTGCACCGACTCCGGCGCACGGGTCAGCCGGACGGTCACCCGGGTCGCGATCCCCAGCGTGCCTTCGGAGCCGACGATCGCGCCGAGCAGGTCGTAGCCGGGCGGGTCGGGAGCCTTGCCGCCGATCTCGACCACCTCGCCGGACGGCTCGACGAACTCGACGCCGAGCACGTGGTTGGTGGTGAAGCCGTACTTGAGGCAGTGCGCGCCGCCCGAGTTCTCCGCGACGTTGCCGCCGATCGAGCAGACCTGCTGGCTGGACGGGTCGGGGGCGTAGTAGTAGCCGGAGGGCGCGGCCGCCCGGGTCACGTGCAGGTTGATCACGCCCGGCTCCACCACGGCGCGCTGGCCGTCCCGGTCGACGTCGAGGATCTTCCGCATCCGGGAGGTGACGACGAGCACGCCGTCGGCGTGCGGCAGGGCTCCGCCGGACAGGCCGGTGCCGGAGCCGCGCGCGACGAACGGCACCCCGGCCTCGTTGCAGGCCCTGACCACCGCGGCGACGTCCGCGGTGGTCTCGGCCAGCACGACCAGCCCGGGCACGACCTTGTAGTGGGCGAGCCCGTCGCACTCGTACGTGCGCAGCTCCTGCCGGTCGTCGATCACCTTCGCGGCACCCAGTTCCGCCCGGAGGCGGGACGTGAGCTCGGACAGACCGGCCATGGCAGCGCTCCCTACGGCATCCGCTCGTACGCCGGCAGGGTGAGGAACTCGGCGAACTCGTCCGACAGCGCCATCTCGGAGAACAACGCCTTCGCGTCGTCCCACCGCCGGCCGGGCCCCTCCGTCCGCACCTTGGCCAGCTCCTCGTCGATGATGCGCTCGACCAGCTCGCGGGTCACCTGCTGGCCGTCGGCGAGCGTCACGTCGTTGTGCAGCCACTGCCAGACCTGCGACCGGGCGATCTCCGCGGTGGCCGCGTCCTCCATCAGGTTGAAGATCGCCACCGCGCCGCCGCCCCGCAGCCAGGACTCCAGGTATTGCAGACCGACGCTGATGTCGTTGCGCAGCCCCGCCTCGGTGATCTCACCCGGCGTCGCAGCGACGTCCAGCAGCTGCTCGGCGGTGACGTGCACCTCCTCGCGCTTGCGGTCGATCTGGTTGGGCCGTTCGCCGAGGACCGAGTCGAAGACCTCCCGGCACAGGTCCACCATGTCCGGGTGGGCGACCCAGGAGCCGTCGAAGCCGTCGGTGGCCTCGCGGGTCTTGTCTTCCCGGACCTTCTGCATGGCGACCTCGGTCACCTCGGCGTCGCGCCGGTTGGGGATGAACGCCGCCATCCCGCCGATCGCGTGCGCGCCGCGCTTGTGGCAGGTCCGGACCAGCAGCTCGGTGTAGGCCCGCATGAACGGCGCGGTCATCGTCACCGAGTTGCGGTCGGGGAGCATGAAGTCGCGGCCGCGGGTGCGGAACTTCTTGATCACCGAGAACAGATAGTCCCACCGGCCGGCGTTGAGCCCGGCCGAGTGCTCGCGCAGCTCGTAGAGGATCTCCTCCATCTCGAACGCGGCCGGGTAGGTCTCGATGAGCACGGTGGCTCGGATGGTGCCGCGGGGCAGGCCGAGGAACTCCTGGGCGGCGACGAACGCGTCGTTCCAGAGCCTGGCCTCGAGATGGCTCTCCATCTTCGGCAGGTAGAAGTAAGGCCCCTTGCCGATGTCGAGCAACGCCTGCGCGTTGTGCTCCAGGTGCAGGGCGAAGTCGACCAGGCTGCCCGAGGTCTGCTCGCCGTCGACGAGGATGTGCTTCTCCGGCAGGTGCCAGCCGCGCGGGCGGACCACGATCGTCGTCGACAGGTCGCGCAGCTTGTAGTCCTTGCCCTCGGGCGAGGTGAAGTCGATCGTGCCGGCGATCGCGTCGCCGAGGTTGAGCGGGCCGGAGACCACGTTGCCCCAGTGCGGGGTGTTGGCGTCCTCCTGGTCGGCCAGCCAGACCTTGGCGCCCGAGTTGAGCGCGTTGATCGTCATCTTGCGATCGGTCGGGCCGGTGATCTCCACCCGCCGGTCGACCAGGCCCGGCGCCGGCTCGGCCACCTGCCAGCTCGGGTCCTCCCGGATGTCCTTGGTCTCGGCCAGGAAGCTCAGCGTGCCGCCGGCGGCCAGCTGCGCGTAGCGCTCCTGGCGGGCGTCGAGCAGCTCCCGCCGGCGGGCTTCGAAGCTGCGGTGCAGTTGTGCGATCAGCGCCAGCGCGCGGTCGGTGAGGACCTGCTCGTAGCGATCCTCGGGCGGTCCTGCGATGGTCACGCCGTCCGCGCTGCCGAGTGCCTGCGTCATGCGCCCTCCGGTTCCGCCGATTTCGTGGTGGACGTTAAGCATCGCGCGTTTTCCCGGTCAACGAGCCCCGACGAGCGGTACGACCAGGTGCGGTCCTGGTGCGCCCAGTGGAGCCTTCGGTGTGACCGGATCGGCTCACCCCCTACCCTCTGCTCGTCGCGGATACGCGGCAGGCGTACGAGTCAGTGGGCGGGAGATCATGCGCGACCAGCAGGGCTTCACCGACTTCGCCACCGCGCGGGCCGGGGACCTGCGCCGGCAGGCATACCTGCTGACCGGCTCGCCGGAGCGGGCGGTGCGGCTGGCGGACAAGGCGCTGGCCGAGACCGGCCGCCGGTGGGACCGGCTCGGCGGGGTGGTCGCGGCCGAGGAGCACGCCCGGCGGGTCGTGGCGACCGGGTCGCTGCGCGGGCGCGGGGTGACACCGGCGGTCGCGCTGACCGCGCGCGGGACGGCGGCGCCGACCGACGACGCCGGCGAGGCGGTACGGCGCGCGCTGGCCGGGTTGCCGCCGCGGCGGCGGGCCGTGCTCGTGCTCCGGTACGACGAGGGCCTGGACGACGCGGCGGTCGGGGCGCGGCTCGGGCTGCCGCCGGCGCAGGCCGCGGCCGAGGGCGAGGCCGGGCTCGTGACCCTGCGCAGCCTGCTCCGCCGCCGGGGTCGGCCGGAGGACCTGCTCCCGACCGCCCTCGCCGAGACGCCCCTCCCGATCCCGCTGAGCCCGCCGTCGCATCCCTCCGGCCCTGCTGCCGGTGCCGAGCCGGCCCGGTCCGACGCTCCCGCCGGGCCGGCCGCGTCCGAGGACGCTGCGGTCGGCGCCGCCGCAGGCAACTCTGTCGCTCCGGCCGCGCGGCCGGCGGCCCCGCCAGCTCCGCCGGCGGCCGCCGATGCGCCGGCCGGGGACGTGCCGGCCGGGGACGTGCCGGCCGGGGACGTGCCGGCCGGGGACGTGCCGGCCGGGGACGTGCCGAGTGCGGATGGGCGGCCCGGCTCGGTGGGCGCTGCCTCGAGCAGCAGCAGTCTGGCGGGGAAGAACGGCGCGCCGGCTCGGGATGCGGGTGGGGGCAGCGGCGCAGGCGCGGCGCCCGCGGCCGGGAAGGGTGCCGGCGCCGGGTCCGGGAACGCGGGCGGGTCCGGGAGTGCGGGCGGGTCCGGGAGTGCGGGCGGGTCCGGGAGTGCGGGCGGGTCCGGGAGCGCGGACGGTCCGCAGCCGAAGCCCGCCGGGGGAACAGCGCAGAAGGCCGGCAGCACGGCGCAGAAGGCGGGCGGCACAGCGCCGGAGGCCGGCGGCCGGCCGGGACACAAGCCCGGCGCGGCGGCGCAGAAGACCGGCGGCGGCCCAGGCCAGAAGGCCGGCGCGGGGGCGCAGAAGACCGGTGCGGCGCAGAAGGCCGGTGGCGCATCCCGCAACGGTGCTGCCGCCACGTCCCCACCCGTCGGCGTCGCCGCCGGAGCCGGGTCAGCGCAGACCGGTTCCGCGACCGCGCGCCCGGCGGGCCGGCGCCGGTGGCTCATCGCGGCCGTGATCGTCGTCGTCGCCGGGATCGGGGCGGCCGTCCTCGTGCCGGCCCTGCGGGGCGACTCGACGCCGGACGGCCCGGTGCCGGCCGCGGCCGGGTCCGGTCACGACCAGCTGCCGTGGACGGTCCGCGGACCGCTCGCCGGCGACCAGGACCTGCTCCGGTCCGCGCTGCACGCCTGGCAGTCGGGCGTGCCGGAGCGCCAGCGCCCGACGCGGGCTGCCGCGCTCTGGGCCGGCGACCTCGACGGCGTCCGTACCGTCCTGCTCCAGGGCACCGACGGCACCGGCCAGACCTGGGTCGCGCACGTCATCGGCAGCGGCGAGACCGCCTCGCTGCGGTCCACCGAACCGCTCGGCCGTGCGTTGCCGCTGCTCGCGATCGGCACCAGCGCCGGCGCCGCCCGCCTGCTCGCCGACCCGGACACGCCGCCGAACGGAATCCTCGCCGGCATCGGCGACTCGTTCCGCCCGCTGGCCGTGGCGCAGGACAGCCTGACCCAGGGGGTGACCGTGCCGGCCGCGGGCCTGCAGGTCGTGCTGACCGACGACGGTGCGGTGGTGCGCTCGGGCACCGTGCTGCCGGGCCGGCTCTCCCCGCTCACCGGCACGGTCGAGCTGACCCGGCCGACCCTCGACCTCGGCCCGGCCCAGCCGCCCGTCCAGGCCTGGTACGACGACGGCGAGCTCATCGGCCGCCGCCTCGGCGGTCCGGTCGAGCTGGTGCAGGCCGGGCCGGTGCGCAGCGCGTCGGTCGGGGTGAACGGGCGGGCGACGAAGGTGGAGCTGCGGGCGTACGAGGTGGTCCGCGGCGGCACCCGCTACCTGGCCACGGTGGTCCGTTCCGGCGGGGCGCCGGCGTGCACCGACACCGCGATCGTGGGTCCGGCCGACTCGGTGCCGGCCAAGCCGGTGGCGCTGGTCGCCCGGTGCATCCCGCGCGGCAGCACCGGTGGCGTGCTGGCGGCGGTCGGCACCCGCGGTGTCCGCTCGGTGCTGGTCACGCTCGCGCCCGCGACGCCGGCGGCGCCGGGCCGTCCCGGTGTCCCGTCGCGCCCGGCCCAGCCGGCCCGGACCGTGTCGGTCACCGGTGCGAGCGGGTCCGGCCTGGTCGCGTTGACGGCCGTGTCGCAGCTGCCGACCAACCCCGCCTCGGCCGTCGCCCGGGACGTCGGCAACCACCAGCTCGACCGCGTCAGCCTCCCCGCCTACAAGGCCCCCCGCCCCTGACCGGCGGGCACCCACGCCCGGACCGGCTCAGTCGGAGGTCCGGGCGGTGAGCTCGGTGCGGACCGGAGGACGTCCGGTGTGGCCGGGCTGCGCGAGCACCGGCAGCTCGGCCAGGCCGAACCGCCCGTGCAGCCGCCGCAGCGGTGCCGGCGCCCACCAGTTCAGGTCGCCGAGCAGCGTCATCGTCGCCGGCACCAGCAGGCAGCGCACCAGCGTCGCGTCCACCACGACCGCAACCGCCAGCGCGAATCCCATCTCCTTGATCCCGAGCATCCGCCCGGCCGCGAACCCGCAGAACACGATCACGATGAGCAGCGCGGCCGAGGTGATGATCCGCCCGCTGCGCTGCAGCCCGACCCGGACCGCCTCGTCGTTCGGCGAGCCGGCGTCGTACTGCTCCTTGATCCGGGCGATCAGGAACACCTCGTAGTCCATCGAGACGCCGAACGCGAACGCGAACACGATCACCGGCACCCACGTCTCGATCGCCCCGGTCGAGGTGAACCCGAACGCGTCCTCGAGGTGCCCCTGCTGGAACACCCACACCAGCGCCCCGAACGTGGCCGCGAGCGAGATCGTGTTCATCACCAGCGCCTTGACCGGCACCAGCACCGAGCCGGTCATCAGGAACAGCAGCACGAACAGCGCCACCGCGATCACCCCGAACGCCCACGGCAGCCGCTCGGCCAGCGACCCGGAGAAGTCGATGAGGACGGCGGCGTCCCCGGTCACCCAGCTCTGGTACGGCGGGCGGTGCTCGCGCAGCACGAGCACCAGCCGCTGTGCCGCGTCGCCCTGGGAGGTGCCGGTCGGGGTGATGTCCACCGAGGCGTACGGCGAGGTGCCGAGCCGGGCCGCCGGTGCCACCGCCGCCACGTCCGCCCGGTCCACCACCGACCTCAGCCCGGCGACGTACGCGTCGAGCTCCTCCGGTGTCGCCCGCGCCAGCACGGTGACCGGATCCGTACCGCCGCCCGGGAAACGGACCTGCAGGTTCTGCTGCAACCGGACGCTCTCGAACGAGTCCGGCAGCAGGTTGGCGCCGCCGTTCTCGAGCCGCAGCGACAGCAGCGGCGCGCCGGCGGCGAGCAGCACCGCGGCCACGGCGACCGCGACCAGCCAGGCGCGCCGCTGCACCGCCCGGGCCAGCCTGGAGAAGAACCCCTCGGCCGGCGCCAGCGCCCGCCGCACCGGGATCCGGCCGCCGACCAGCGCGAGCAGCGCCGGCACCAGCGTCAGCGCGGCCAGCAGCGCGACCACGACCACGGCGACCCCGGCCGCGCCGATGGCCCGGAAGGTCGGGTCGTCGAAGATCATCAGCGCCGACAGCGAGACCGCGACGGTCAGCGCGGAGAAGGTGATCGTCCGGCCGGCGGTCGCCGCGGTCCGCTCGACCGCCCCGGGCACGTCCGCGCCGGCGGCCCGCTCCTCCCGGAACCGGCTGACCATCAGCAGCGCGTAGTCGATCGAGACGCCGAGCCCGAGCAGCGTCGTCACCGGCACCGTGTTCGGGTCGAGCGTGATCACCGCGGCGAAGCCCAGCAGGCAGACGAACGCGCCGCCGATCGCGGCGACCGCGCCGATCAGCGGCAGCAGCGCGGCCAGCAGGCCGCCGAAGATCACCACCATCACGATCAGCGTGACCGGCAGCGAGACTGCCTCGGCCCGCTCGGTGTCGGCCTTGACCTGTGCGTTGATCTCCCGGTTGAGCAGCGGGTTGCCGCCGATCTGCACGCTCGCGCCGGGGATCTCGCCCGGCAGCCGGCGGAGCCGGGCCGCGGCCGCGTCGATCGCGGCGTCCCGCTCGCGCGCGGAGATCCGGCGGTCGAGATCGACGACGACCACGCCGCCGCGGCCGTCGGTGGCGACCAGCCCGGCGCGGGCGCCCGCGTACGGGTCGACGACGCGCCCGACGTGCGGGATCCCGGCGACGTCCGCCGCGGCGGCGGTGATCCTCGCCCGTACCGCCGGGTCCGCGATCGGCACGTCGTCGACCAGGCCGAGCATCCTGGCCCCGTACGTGGCGTTGTCGCCGATCACGTCGAACGCCTGCACGGACTCGAGCCGGTCGCTGGCCCGGCTGGCCTCGAGCCCGGCGAACACCGGGCCGCTGGCGAGCGCGCCGGCGGCGACCAGCAGGATCCAGGCCGCGAGCACCGGCCACCGGCGCCGGGCGCAGAACCGTCCGATGGCCGCGAACACACCCCCAGCATCCCTGCCCCCGGCCCCCGCGGGCCGGGCGGGCTCACGCCGGGATCGTCGTGGGGCGGCGGTACCTTCGGGCGGTGACGCTGTTCGACGCCGCGGCGGAACAGGCGCAGGCGGCGACCGCCCCGCTCGCGGTCCGCATGCGCCCGCGCACGCTGGACGAGATCGTGGGCCAGCGGCACCTGCTCGGCCCCGGCACGCCGCTGCGCCGGCTGGTCGAGGGCGACGCGCCGATGTCGCTGATCCTGTGGGGCCCACCCGGCACCGGCAAGACCACGATCGCGTACGTGGTCTCGCACGCCACCCAACGCCGGTTCGTCCCGCTGTCCGCGCTCAACGCCGGCGTGAAGGAGGTCCGCGCGGTCATCGAGGAGGCCAAGCGTGACCTCGGCATGTCCGGCCGGCAGACGGTGCTGTTCATCGACGAGGTGCACCGGTTCTCCAAGACCCAGCAGGACTCGCTGCTCGGCGCGGTCGAGGACCGGGTCGTCACGCTCGTCGCCGCCACCACGGAGAACCCGTTCTTCTCCGTCGTCTCCCCGCTGCTGTCGCGCTCGCTGCTGCTCACTCTCGAGCCGCTGACCGACGAGGACATCGCGACGCTCGTCCGCCGGGCGCTGGCCGACGAGCGCGGGCTCGGCGGCCGGCTGCAGCTCGACCAGGACGCCGGCGAGCACCTGCTGCGGATCGCCGACGGCGACGCCCGCCGGGCGCTGACCGCGCTGGAGGCCGGCGCCGGCTCCGCCCAGGCCAAGGGCGAGGACCGGATCACGCTGGCCACCCTGGAGGCGGCGGTCGACCGGGCCGCGGTCCGCTACGACCGCGACGGTGACCAGCACTACGACGTGACCAGCGCGTTCATCAAGTCGATGCGGGGCTCCGACGTCGACGCGGCGCTGCACTACCTGGCCCGGATGATCGACGCGGGGGAGGACGCGCGGTTCATCGCCCGCCGGATCATGATCCTGGCCAGCGAGGACATCGGCGAGGCCGACCCGACCGCGCTGCCGCTGGCCGTCGCCGCCGCCCAGGCGACGCAGCTGGTCGGGCTGCCGGAGGCCGGCATCATCCTGTCCCAAGCGGTGATCCACTGCGCGCTGGCGCCGAAGTCCAACGCGGTCGTGGCCGCCCTCGGCAAGGCCCAAGCGGACGTCAAGGCCGGGCTGGCCGGCCGGGTGCCCGCGCACCTGCGCGACGCGCACTACTCCGGCGCCCGCCGGATCGACCACGGCAAGGGCTACCGCTACGCGCACGACCACCCGGGCGGCGTGGTGGCGCAGCAGTACGCGCCGGACGAGATCACCGGCCGGGTGTACTACGTGCCCAGCGACCACGGCGCCGAGCGGGGTGCGACCGATCGGCTGGCCCGGCTGCGCGCGATCCTCCGCGGCGAACCGGACGATGCGGGCACGCACAGCGACAACGGATCGGCCGGCCGGGTGAACCCTGCGGACAGCGGCGCCTGAACGGCCGCCGAAGTTCTGGTTCTGCTGGCGGTCCGGCAAAGAGTCCGCTAAGTACACGGCTACGGCGCCCGTGCGGCCCCACCCGCGTGCGCCGGCCGTGGCCCACCCCCGGTCCGCGGCGCTGATCCGCACCGCACCGGCCGACCACGGCCGGGCGGGTGTGCGGTCACCGGTCCCGTACGGAAGGACGACCGTGGCTCCAACTTTCACCAGGCGGATCCGCCTCTCCGCCGCCGTGGGCGCGTTCGCGCTGGTCGCCGGTTTGGCGACCACCGTCGCGTCGACGCAGGCGGCGCAGGCGGCCCCGGCCCAGGGCACAGCGACGTACCTGGTCCAGCTCACCGACGCCCCGGCCGCCGGCTACACCGGCGGTGTCCCCGGCTACGCCGGCACCAAGCCGGCGGCCGGCACCAAGATCAAGACTTCCGCTCCGGCGGTGGCCCGCTACCGCGGCTACCTCGCCCAGCGCCAGGACGGCGTGCTGCGCGCGGCGGCCAGCGCCCGGGCGATCCACCGCTACTCGGTGACCTTCAACGGCTTCGCCGCCAGCATGACCGCTGCCGACGCGGCCAAGCTCGCCCGCACGGCCGGCGTCAAGGCCGTGATCAAGGACGAGAAGCGCAAGCTCGACACCACCCGCACCCCGGAGTTCCTCGGCCTGACCAAGCGGGGCGGGATCTGGGACCAGCTGGGCGGGCCGAGCCGCAACGCCGGCGCCGGCGTCGTGGTCGCCGACCTCGACTCGGGCCTGTGGCCGGAGAACCCGTCGGTGGCGCCGCTGCGCAACCCCAAGCCGGTACGGCAGTTCTCCGGCGTCTGCCAGACGGGTGAGCAATGGGACGCCTCCGACTGCACGACGAAGGTGATCGGGGCGCGCTACTACACCGCCGGGGTCACCGCGAGCATCGGTGACATCAAGGCCGCCTTCCCGTATGAGTTCATCTCGGCTCGCGACGCCGACGGTCACGGCACCCACACCGCGACCACCGCGGCCGGCAACTACAACGTGCCGGTGACGGTCGCCGGCGAGCCGTTCGGCAACGCGTCCGGCATGGCCCCCAACGCCCGCATCGCGGTCTACAAGATCTGCTGGGGCCGCGAGGAGCCCGAGGCCGGCTGCTACACCTCGGACAGCGTGCAGGCCATCGAGGACGCCACCACCGACGGCGTCGACGTGATCAACTTCTCCATCTCCGGCAGCCGGACCAGCTCGGTCGACGCGGTCGAGGCCGCGTTCTTCGGCGCCGCCGACGCCGGCGTGTTCGTGTCCACCTCGGCCGGCAACGACGGCCCGGGCGCGTCCACCGTCGCGCACAACACCCCGTGGGAGATGTCGGTCGCGGCCGGCACCCTGGACCGGGCCAACAACAAGACCGTGACCCTCGGCGACGGGCAGTCCTTCACCGGCGTCGGCCTCGGCGCCGCCGTGCCAAGCTCCCCGATCGCGCTGTCGTCCACCGTCGGGCTGGCCGGGCAGGACCCGGACGACGTCCGGCTCTGCTTCCTCAACTCGCTCGACCCGGCCAAGGTCGCCGGCAAGATCATCGTCTGTGACCGCGGCGTGAACGACCGGGTGGAGAAGAGCGCCGAGGTCGCGCGCGCCGGCGGCGTCGGGATGGTGCTGGCCAACACCTCGCCCAACTCGCTCAACGCCGACATCCACTCGGTGCCGACCGTGCACGTCAACGAGATCGCCGGCGCCGCGATCAAGGCGTACGTGTCCGGCACCGCCGACCCGACCGCCTCGCTGGCTGCCGGCGTGCAGGAGTTCGGCGTGAAGGCGCCGCTGGTGACCGCGTTCTCGTCCCGCGGGCCGGCCCTGGCCGGCGGCGGCGACCTGCTCAAGCCGGACATCATGGCGCCGGGCGTCGACGTGATCGCCGGCTTCTCGCCGGCGAACAACGGCCGCGACTACGACTTCGTGTCCGGCACGTCGATGTCAAGCCCGCACATCGCCGGCCTCGGGGCGCTGCTCATCCAGAAGCACCCGACCTGGTCGCCGATGATGGTCAAGTCGGCGCTGCTCACCACCGCCTCGGTGACCGACAACAAGGGCCAGCCGATCAGCACCGACGCCGGCGCCGTCGCCAACGCGTTCGACTACGGCTCCGGCCAGGTCAACATCAACGCGGCCGCCGACCCGGGGCTGGTCTACGACAGCAACTCGACCGACTGGCTGCGCTGGCTGTGCGGCACCGGCCAGCTGGCCGCGACCGGGGCGACCTGCTCCGCCGTGGGCAGCATCGACCCGAGCGACCTCAACCAGCCGAACATCGCGATCGGCGCGCTGGCCGGCAAGCAGACCGTCACCCGCACGGTGACCGCGGTCGACAGCAAGGGCTCGTCGAGCTACACGCCGCGGATCGTGGCGCCG
>Ga0207705_10002734_pt1 | contig 13521 bp, 13 predicted proteins | sample KBSC13metaG_FD_184314 | JGI IMG/M metagenome (GOLD analysis project Ga0207705, IMG submission 184314) | Corn rhizosphere microbial communities from Kellogg Biological Station, Michigan, USA - KBS C1-3 metaG (SPAdes) (version 2) | ecosystem: Host-associated > Plants > Roots > Rhizosphere > Soil ...
GGCCGGAAGATGCCCCCTGGCCGGCGACTTGGCCGGGCTGATAGACGAGCGGGCCGGTGATGCCAACAGGCATTTTGGCCGCTTTGTGACGGTCGTGGAAAACGCCCTAAAGCGGCAGCCCGATCAGCGAAATCTGCCGCCCGTAGCTGGGTTCGCCGCGATGAGTGGCGCGGCGGTAGGAGTAGAAGCGGGCTGAATCGGGATAAGTATCGAGCCCCAACCGGTCGACCCGGCCAACCCCCGCGCGGGCAAGGCGGGCCGCGGCGTAGCCTTCGAGGTCGAACTGCCAGTGACCGGTCTTGCCCGGTGCGAAAAAGGCTTCGTCGGCGCCGGTGAAGGTCGCGCGGAAGGCTTCGTCGACCTCGTAGCTCGGCTGCGCGATCGCCGGGCCGATCGCCGCGACGATCCGCCCGCGCACCGCCCCCAGCCCGATCATCTCGCCGATCGCGCTTTCGATCACCCCGCCGTGCGCGCCGCGCCAGCCGGCGTGCGCCGCGCCCACGACTCCGGCCTCCACGTCCGCCAGCAGCACGGGGGCGCAATCGGCGGTGACGATGCCGAGAAGCACACCGGGCCGGTCGCTGGCCATCGCATCGGCCCGGGGCCGGTCGGCGTCGGGCCAGGGCCGGACCACCGTCACCGCATCGGCCGAGTGGACCTGGTACACGGTCGCCAGCTGCGCACCCGGCAGCACCGCCGCCACCACGCGCCGGCGATTTTCCGTCACGGCTTGGGCATCGTCGCCCGCCCCGAGGCCGACGTTGAGGCCGGAGACAATCCCTCGCGAGACGCCACCCCTACGGCCGAGGAATCCGTGCGCAATCCCGGCCAACGCGTCCGATCGAATGACCTCAACCGCCTCAGTCAAGGCTGCGGCTGACCTGCTCATGCGTATCGCGCGACAGCTTCGGCGCGGCGGCGATCCGTTCGAGCTGGGCGCGCATCAGCGCGGCGCGGCCGGGCTCGATCCGCCGCCAGCGACCGAGCGGCGGCACGAAGCGCGCGGCGGTCTGCGGGTTCAGCGGATCGAGCGCGAGGATCAGGTCGGCGATGATCCGGTATCCCTCGCCGCTGGCCGCGTGGAAGCCTTGCGCCGTGCCGGTGAACGGCATGTACAGCGAGCGCACGCGGTTCGGGTTCTTGAGCGTGAAGTCGGGATGCTCGGCGAGCGCCTTGACATGTTCGAGCAGGTTCGGGTTGAGCGAGCTCGATTGCAACGAAAACCACTTGTCGATGACCAGGGCATTACCTTTGAAGCGGTCGTAGAAATCGAGCAGCTTGTGGGTCCGTTCGGGCGTGTCCAGCCCGGTCAGAACCATCAGCGCGCTCTGCCGGTCGGTCATGTTGTCCGCCGCATCGTACTGGGCGGCCGCCAGCCCGGCGGCGCGACCGGGCGCCGCCGCGGCAAGGTAGGCCAGCGCCTGGGTCTTGACCTTGCGCGCACCCTTGGCCGCCGCCGAAGTGCCATGGCCGGCGGCCGTGGCCCGCTCGTGCAGGGCCACGAACCGCGCTTCGAGCGTCGTGCCGAGCCAGGCCTTGAGGCCTTCGCGCTCGTCGTGGATCGCGGCCGGCTCGGCGACGAGCATTTGCTCGGAGAGATAAGTCTCGCCGGGGAGAATCAGCAGCTCGCCTCGCATCAGGTCGTCGAGCGAGCCGTCGCCGAGCACCGCCGCGAACGCCGCGCCGATCGCTTGGCGCCCCTGCTCGCGCGCCCTGTCGTCGAGCGAGCCGCTCAGCGCGCCGCACAAGTGGCGCACGACGAGGTCCTGCATCGCCTCGCAGCGGGCGAACGGATCGTCGTCGTGCTGGGCGAGGAACACCAAGTCGTCGTTGGACACTGCGCGGTCGATGGCGACGGGCGCCGAGAAGCCGCGATTGATCGACAGCACCGGCGCTTCGGCGAATCCGCTGAAGCTGAAGCTTTGTTGAGCTTCGGTTAGCGTAACCAGTTGTTCACCATGGTGTTTCCCGGTTTTCCGGTCGAACAGCGCGAGCCGCAAGGGAATCGGCATCGGCTTCTTGTCCGGCTGGCCCGGAGTCGGCGGTACCGTCTGCGAGAGGTTCAGCGTCGCGGTATCGTTCGCATGATCGAGCGAAACCGAAACTTTCGGAGTGCCGGCTTGCGAGTACCACAGGCGGAACTGACCCAGGTCCAGCCCCGCGCCCTGCTCGATCGAGCGGACGAAATCCTCGCACGTCGCCGCCTCGCCGTCGTGGCTGGCGAAATAGAGGTCGGTGCCCTTCCGGAACCGCTCCGGCCCGGCCATCGTGCGCATCATGCGGATGACTTCGGCGCCCTTGTTGTACACGGTCGCGGTGTAGAAATTCGAGATCTCGCGGTAGCTGTCCGGCCGGATCGGATGCGCCAGCGGCCCCGAATCCTCGGGGAACTGCACCGAGCGCAGCACGCGCACGTCCTCGATCCGCTTGACCGGCTCGGAGTTCATGGCCGCGCTGAACAACTGGTCGCGCAGTACCGTGAAGCCCTCCTTCAAGGAAAGCTGGAACCAGTCGCGGCAAGTCACCCGGTCGCCCGACCAGTTGTGGAAATATTCGTGGCCGATCACCCCCTCGATCGCGTCGTAATCGCCATCGGTGGCGGTCTCGACGTCGGCCAGCACGTACTTGGTGTTGAAGACGTTGAGCCCCTTGTTCTCCATCGCGCCCATGTTGAAATCGCTGACGGCGACGATGTTGAACGTATCGAGGTCGTACTCCCGGCCGAAGGTCTCCTCGTCCCACTTCATCGCGTGCTTGACCGACTGCATCGCATGCTCGGTGCGCGCGAGGTCGCCCCCGTTTTCGTTAGTGGCGCGCACCCAGATGCCGAGCTCGACCTGGCGCCCGCTCATCGTCGTGAAGCTGTCGCGGTTGCAGACGAGGTCGCCCGCGACCAGCGCGAACAGGTATGAGGGCTTGGGCCACGGATCGTGCCATTCGGCCCAGTGCGTCCCGTCGGCCGCTTCGCCGGTGGCGACCCGGTCGCCGTTCGACAGCAGGATCGGGAACCGATCGCGCGGCCCTTCCATGCGCACGCGGTAGGTCGAGAGCACATCCGGCCGGTCGGGAAAGAAAGTGATCCGGCGGAAGCCCTCGGCCTCGCACTGCGTGCAGAGCATGCCGTTCGAGGCATAGAGCCCCATCAGCTTGCTGTTGGCCGCCGGGTCGATCTCGGTGACGATCTGCACTTCGTGGCTTTCGCCCGGAAGCGTGACGCACAAGTCGTCGCCGTCCATCGACCAGGAGTTGATCGCCTGCCCGTCGACGGTGATCTCGACCGGCGTGATCTCGTCGCCATTGAGCCTGAGGACCGAACTCGCTTCGCCCGCGGGATTGCGCTCGACCAGCATCGTCGAGCGGATGCGGGTCTTCGTCAGGCCGAGCGTGAAATCGAGGCTGACCTCTGGCACGCGCCAGGGATACGGCTTGTAATCCTCGCGCCGGATCAACGGCGGCTCGGTCGGCTTGACGGGCGCGGCGTCGGCCATCTCGGGATTTCCGTCGGGCGTAGCGGGGGTGCGGGCGATATCCATGAGTGCTCGGGTCTTCCTGTTCGTTCTGACATGGCTAGAACGCAGCGATGGCGCATCTGTTCATATTCGGCCTCGGCTATTCTGCGAAGCGGATCAAGCGTTCGTTGGAACGCCTCGGCTGGGCCGTCAGCGGCACCGGGCAAGACGGTGATCTGGCGTTCGCGGACGATGAGGCAGTTCATGCGGCGCTCGGGCAGGCGACGCACGTTCTCTCGTCGGTGCCGCCAGCGGACGAAGCAGATCCGGTGCTCGACCGCTACGGCGACTGGCTACGCCACCCGTGGCTCGGCTACCTCTCCTCGACCGGTGTTTACGGCGATGCCGGCGGGGCCTGGGTGGACGAAACCGCGCCCACCGGAGCGGGACGCCGCACCGCTCGCGCCGGGTGCGACGCGCGCTGGCTTGAACTTGGCGCTCGCGTCTTCCGGTTGCCGGGCATCTACGGCCCCGGCCGCAGCGCCATCGACCGCGTGCGCTCGGGAGCCGCGCGCCGTATCGACTTGCCCGGCCAGGTCTTCAGCCGCATCCATGTCGACGACCTCGCCGCCGGCGTCCTCGCCGCGCTCGAAGCGCCACCCGGCGCGTACAATCTCGCCGACGACCTGCCCGCAAGCCAGAACGCGGTGATCGAGGAAGCCTGCCGCCTGCTCGGCCGCGAACCGCCGCCCTTGCAAGCGCTCGATAAAGCCGGCCTCTCGCCCCAGGCTCGCGCCTTCTATGCCGAGAACAGGCGCGTCGCCAACGGCAAGGCCAGGCGGGCGCTGGGCTGGGTGCCGCGCTTCGCCGACTTCCGCGCCGGCCTCGCCGATTGCTTCACACGCTCTTCGCCCTGAGCGCGACGAGCAGCCCCACGAGCGACAGCACGCTGCCGGCGATCGCCAGGTTGGTCCAGCGGTAGCCTTCGAACGCGGTCGAGATCAGCATCGCCACGATCACCACCAGCACATTGTGATAAGCCGCGCGCCCGGGCCCGATCTCGCGAATCAGACCGTAATAAAGCGGGAAGGTCACCACCGAGCCGGCCAGCGCGAGATAAGCGGTGCCGAGCCAGTAAGCCTCGCCCGGCAGCCGCGGCGGCGCTCCGACCAGCGCCCAGGCTATCGCGATATCGATGGCGGTGCCATAGAGCATTCCCCACGCGATCAGCGTCAGCAGCGGCACCGAGCGGCCGGTCTTGTTTGCCTGGATCACGTTCGAGATCGACGCCGCCAGCATCGCGCCGAGCGCCAGCCAGACGCCGGTCGTCACCCCGCCGCCGATCCGCGCGGCGCGCCCCTCGTTAACCAGCAGCAGCGCGATGCCGACGATCGCCACCGCGCTGCCGATGGCGAAGCGGCGCGTGATCGGCTGGCCGAGGACCAGGCGGCCGAGCACCGCGTTCGGCACGATCATCATTCCGATCATGACCGCGACGATGCCCGAAGTGAGGTGCCGTTCGGCCTGGTAGACCCAGCTGTAGTTGCCGGCGAACTGGCACAGCCCGACCGCCACCGCGAGCAAGTGCGCGCGCGGCGGCATCTTCAGCTTGCTACCCACCGTCAGCGCCAGGCCGAACATCGCCGGGGTAGCCAGGATAAAGCGGAAGGCGACCGACCATTCCGCCGTCACGCCGTGGATCTGGCCAGTGATGACGAACCAGGTCGAGCCCCAGATCAGCGCGATCGTCAGGAACGGCAGCGCCACGCGCGGCCGCAGCAGCGCGTGGGGATGGGCGCGGCTCACAATCCGGCGATCGCCTTGCCGAGCGCTTCGGCGTGCTCGGCGCGCGTGTCCCACGCGGCGACGAAGCGGGCGGCGCCTGGCCCCCAGTCGTAGAACCCGAAGCCCTGGGCGCGCAGGGCCGCGCGGTCGGCGGCGGTGCAGGCGAGGAACACCTCGTTGGCCTCGACCGGATGCAGCAAGCGCTCTCCCGCCCCTGCCGCGATTGCTTGCGCGGCGGCGTTGGCGGCGGCGGCGTTATGCAGCCAGGTGTCGCCATCGAGCATCGCCAGAAGCTGCGCCGCGAGGAAGCGGCCCTTGCTTTGCAAATGCCCAGCCCGCTTGCGGCGATAGCGGACCATGTCGGCGAGCGACGGATCGAAGAACACGATCGCCTCGGCATTCATCGCGCCGTTCTTGACGAAGCCGAAGCTGAGCACGTCGACCGGGCCCGCCACTTCCGCCGCCGGACGGCCGATATGGATCACCGCGTTGGCGAAACGCGCGCCGTCCATGTGCAGCCTCAATCCACGCGAACCGGCGAGCATGTCGATCTTCGCCAGCTCGCCGGGCGTGTAGCAGCAGCCGTATTCGCTCGCCTGGGTGAGCGAGATCGCGAACGGCTGGACCTGGTGGACATCGGGCCGGATCGCGTCGAGCACTTTGCCGATCCCCGCCGGATCGAGCTTGGCATGTTCGCCGTCGGCCAGCAGCAGCTTGGCGCCGGCGAGGTAGAAGCCCGGCGCGCCGCATTCGTCCATCTCGATGTGCGCCTCGCGGTGGCAGACCACGCCGCCGTGCGGGGGGCACAGAGCGGAGAGGGCGAGGCAATTCGCCGCTGTTCCGGTCGCCACCCAGAGCACCGCGACCTCGCGCCCGAAGACGTATGCGAAACGGTCGTCGAGCTCGGCCGAGAGGCGATCGCCGTCGTACGGCGAATCCGCCGCGTCGGCCGCCTGCATCGCCGCCCAGACATGGGGGTGGACGCTGGCCGCGTTGTCCGACAGGAACTGCATGCGGAACGCCATGGCCAAGCCGCGGGTTCGGCGCAAGAAGGAGTGCTGCAGCGATGCCGGAGATTGTCCGCGAAAATCATGCGACCCACGGCGCCTACCGCGCGGATGTCGAAGGCGCGAGCCGCCCGGCGGAGCTCACCTGGGTCGCCCGCGGCGAAGCGCGGATCGCCAACCACACATACGTTCCGCACGAAGCGCGCGGCAAAGGCATCGCCGCCGCGCTGGTCGACGCGCTGATCGCCGACGCGCGGGCCGAAGGCTTCAAGATCGTCCCGCAATGCAGCTACGTCGAAGCCGCCTTCCGCCGCCATCCTGAATGGTCGGACGTTCTGGCGCATACGCCGAGTTAGAATCACCGGCCTCAAGTAGCGGAAGCGGTAGGCCGAAATCGCGCCTCAAGTAGCGAAGCGGTAGGCCCAACAAAATGGTGCTGCTGGAGAGGATTGAACTCTCGACCTCACCCTTACCAAGGGTGCGCTCTACCACTGAGCTACAGCAGCTTACCGGGAACGGCGGCGCCTTAGCTGGCGCGGTATGCTTGTCAAGCACGGCAGCCTGCGGCAGGCAAGGGGCATGACCGACGCCAAGTCGACCCGCGAAGAGCGCCTCGCCGCCAAGCTGCGCGAGAACCTGCGCCGGCGGAAAGCGCAAAGCCGCGAAGCGAGTTCGCGCGAGCTGGCGGGCGAAAAGCCCACTCTTCCCAAAAACGAGCCGAGCCGATAGGGCGTGGCGCTCCCGAGACCGGAGGAGCGCTTCCTTGCCCACGCTGATCCTTGTTCGCCACGGCCAGAGCCAGTGGAACCTGGAGAACCGCTTCACCGGCTGGTGGGACGTCGACCTGACCGAGAAGGGCATCATCGAGGCGATCGAGGCGGGCGTGCTCCTGGGCAAGAAGGGCCTCCTGCCCGATGTCGCCTTCACCTCGGTCCAGCTGCGCGCGATCAAGACGCTGCATCTCGCACTGGAGGCGTGCGGCCGGCTGTGGGTGCCCGAAACCAAGGACTGGCGGCTCAACGAGCGACATTACGGCGGGCTTACCGGCCTCAACAAGGCCGAGACCGCCGAGAAGCACGGCGAGGAGCAAGTGCATCTCTGGCGCCGCAGTTTCGACCTGCCGCCGCCCGATCTGGAGCCGGGCAGCGAGTTCGATCTGTCGAAGGACCCGCGCTACGCCGGCATCCCGATCCCGCGCACCGAAAGCCTCAAGCTGACGATCGAGCGCGTGCTGCCTTACTGGGAGAGCGCCGTACGCCCGGTCCTCGCCGGCGGGAAGACGGTGATCGTCTCGGCGCACGGCAATTCCCTCCGCGCGCTGGTCAAGCACCTGTCCGGCATCTCGGACGAGGCTATCGCCGGGCTGGAGATTCCCACGGGCCAGCCGATCGTTTACGAGTTCGACGACACCATGCAGCCGGGTGAGCGGCATTATCTGAAGGACCGCTGATGGGGGCACCAGTCGCTATCGTGATGGGCAGCCAGTCGGACTGGCAAACCATGCAACGCGCCGCCGAGGTGCTCGACGAGCTCGGCGTGGCCTACGAGGCGAAGATCGTCTCCGCCCACCGCACGCCCGAGCGGATGTACGCCTTCGCCCGCGGCGCGGCGGCCGAGGGCTTCAAGGTGATCGTCGCCGGGGCCGGCGGCGCCGCCCACCTGCCGGGCATGGTCTCCTCGCTGACGCACCTCCCGGTGCTCGGCGTGCCCGTCGAATCGAAGGCGCTGAAGGGCATGGATAGCCTGCTGTCGATCGTGCAGATGCCCGCCGGCGTGCCCACCGGAACACTGGCGATTGGCGAGGCGGGCGCGACCAACGCCGGGATTTTCGCGGCCTCGATCCTCGCGCTGTCGGATGAAGCGCTGTCGCAGCGCCTGCAAGCCTGGCGCGCGGCGCGGACCGAGGCGGTGGGCGAGACGCCGACCAGCGGATGATACCTCCGGGCAGCACCATCGGCATTCTCGGCGGCGGCCAGCTCGGGCGCATGCTGGCGGTCGCCGCGGCGCAACTCGGCTATCGCTGCCACGTCTACGCCCCCGAAACGGCTAGCGGCGCGGCCGAAGTAAGCGCCGCGTTCACGTGCGCCCCGTGGTTCGACCGCAACGCGCTCGGCACGTTCGCCGCGCAATGCGACGTCGTGACCTTCGAGTTCGAGAACGTCCCCGCAGGGCCGCTCGGCACGATCCCGCCGGGCAAGCTCTGGCCACCGGTCAGGGCGCTCAAGACGGCGCAGGACCGGCTGCGCGAAAAGGCCTTCGCAGAGACCTGCGGCGGGCGCCCGGCGGCTTATGCGGCAGTCGATTCGGGCGACGACCTGGCAACCGCGGTCGAGCGCATCGGCGCGCCGGGCATCCTCAAGACGCGCCGCCAGGGCTACGACGGCAAAGGCCAGTGGCGGATCGAAAGCCCGCGCGACGCCGAAGCGATGGTCCTCCCCGGCAACGACCTGATCTACGAAGGTTTCGTCACCTTCGCCGCGGAGTTCTCGGTCATCCTGGTGCGCGGCGCGGACGGCGAGGTGCGCTTCTGGGACAGCCCGTGCAATACCCACAAGAACGGCATCCTCGACACCTCGACCCTGCCCGCGCCGGCGGCAGTGGTCGAGCAGGTCCCGGCCGCGCGCGCGCTCGCCGGCCGGATTGCCGACGCGCTCGGCTATGTCGGGGTGATGACCTGCGAATTCTTCGCCACCGAGGCCGGCCCGGTGTTCAACGAGATGGCCCCGCGGGTCCATAACTCCGGTCACTGGACGATCGAGGGCGCGGTCACCAGCCAGTTCGAAAACCACGTCCGCGCGATCTGCGGGCTGCCGCTGGGCGACACCCGCACGATAGCGCCCCGGGCGAGCATGGAGAACCTGATCGGCCGCGATGTCGAACGCGCCGCGCAGATCCTCGCCGAGCCGGCCGCGCACCTGCACCTCTACGGCAAGAGCGAGGCGCGCGAGGGGCGCAAGATGGGGCATGTCACGAGGCTGGGCTGGTGACGCACCAACGGCAAGTGGTGTTCGTCGTCGCCCGCGCGGACGACGGCACGATCGCCAAGAACGGCGACGTGCCGTGGCGCATCAAGGAAGACCTCCAGCGCTTCGTCGCCCATACCCGCGGCATGCCGATGGTCATGGGCCGCAAGACTTTCGAAAGCCTGCCGGGCCTCCTCCCCGGCCGGCGGCACATCGTGCTGACCCGCAACCGCGAGTGGTCGGCGCAAGGCGCGGAAGTGGTGCACACGGTCGAGGAAGCCTTGGCGACGGCCGGAGATGGCGATGTCACGGTCATCGGCGGGGTCGAAGTGTTCGACTTGTTCATGCCGCTCGCCACCCGCATCGAACTGACGGAAGTCCACGAGCGCGCCGGCGGCGAGACGATCATGACATACCCGAGCAACGACTGGATCGAGACCGCGCGCGAAGAGCGCCCGGCTGACGGCCGCTGGCCGGCGCACAGCTTCGTCACGCTCGTCCGCCGATGATCCGCCTCGATCATCGCCAGCCAGTGCCGGAGAGCTTGCGCGGGGGCATCGTCGCGCTGGGCAATTTCGACGGCTTCCATCTCGGGCATCAGGCCGTGGTCGGGGAGGCGGTCGAGTGGGCGATGGAGCAGGGCTGCCCGGCGATCGTCGCCACCTTCGATCCACACCCTGTGCGCCACTTCGCGCCGCACGTGCCGCCGTTCCGCCTGACCACGCTCGGCCAGCGCGAGGAGCTGTTCGCCGCCGCCGGAGCCGATGCGACGCTGGTGTTCCATTTCGACGATGCCCTCGCCGGGACCACGGCCGAGGATTTCGTTACCCGCCTGCTCGGCGAGCGGATTGGCGCACGCGGCGTCGTGACCGGGGAGGACTTCACCTTCGGCAAGGACCGGGGCGGCAACCTCGAACTTCTGCGCGAAGCCGGCGCGCGCGCCGGGATCGAGACCCGCGCCGTGGGGCCGGTGATGGATGGCGGCCGCGCGGTCTCCTCCAGCCGCATTCGCGATGCGCTCAAGGCCGGCGACTGCGCCGAAGCGGCGCGCCTCCTCACGCGCCCGTTCGCCATTCGCGGCGAAGTGGTCCACGGCGACAAGCGCGGGCGCGAGATCGGCTACCCGACGGCCAACATGGAACTCGGCCCCTACTTGCGCCCACGCTTCGGCATCTATGCCGTGACGGCGCGTGTCCTCGCCACCGGCCAGCAGCTCAAGGGCGCCGCCAGCCTCGGCGTACGGCCGATGTTTGATCCGCCCAAGGAGCTGCTCGAACCCTATTTCTTCGATTTCGCCGGCGATCTTTACGGCCAGCAGCTCGAAGTCGAGCTGTGCCACTTCCTCCGCCCCGAGATGAAGTTTGACACGCTCGCCGCGTTGCAGGATCAGATGGCTCGGGATTGTCGGGAGGCTGGGGGGCTGCTCAAGTGAAGCGTTGGCTCTTGCCGATCGCCGCGCTGCTCGCGGTGGCGCTGCTCGTGCTCACTTTCGTCAACGCCAGCTGGCTGGCGCCGACGCCGAGGGGCCGGGTTCAGCTGATCGCCCACCGCGGCGTCTACCAGGCGTTCGACCATCGCGGCGTCACCGCGACGAGCTGCACCGCGACCCGGATCGAGCCGCCGTATCACCCGTTCCTCGAGAACACCCTCGGCTCGCTCGAACGCGCGAAATCGCTCGGCGCGGCGATGGTCGAACTCGACGTTGCGCCGACGAAGGACGGGCACCTGGTCGTCTTCCACGACTGGACGCTCGATTGCCGCACCAACGGCCACGGCGAAACGCGCGAGCATACTCTGGCCGAGATCAAGGCGCTCGACGCCGGCTACGGTTACCCCGCCGACGGCGGCAAGACCTATCCGTTCCGCGGCAAGGGGGTCGGGATGATCCCGACGCTGGAGGAATACCTGCAGATCGCCGGCAGCAAGCCGCTGCTGTTCAACTTCAAGAGCCGCGATCCTGCCGAAGCCGACGAGCTCGCCGCCGCGCTCAAGGCCGCGGGGCGCGACCCGGAGGCGATCGGCGACGGCTTCTACGGCGGCCCCGAGGCGGGGCCGGTGGCGCGCATGCGGCGGATCTATCCCAGAGCCTGGGTATTCAGCACCGAGCGCGCGAAGGCGTGCAGCAAGGCTTACGCGATCGAGGGCTGGCTGGGCGTGGTGCCCGCGGCCTGCCGCAACGGCACGCTGCTCGTGCCGCTCGATTATCAGTGGCTGATGCCCGGCTGGCCCAACCGCACGATCGCCCGCATGGAAGCCGCCCACGCGCGCATCCTGATGGTCGGCCCCCAGCGCGGCAAGGGCCGTCCCGCCGGCGTCGATCTGCCGGAGCAACTCGGCGACGTTCCCGACAGCTTCAACGGCTACCTGATGGTCGACGACTTGTGGAACGTCGCCCCGGCGCTGTACCCGTCGCTCGATCACCGCTCGCCCGATCAGCAGGACGCGGCCGACAAGGCGCTGGCACGGCGCAGAGCCATGCGCTAACGGCGCAGCCGCAATGAGCGAACCGCGCGACTACCGACCGACGGTCTTCCTGCCGAAGACCGACTTTCCGATGAAGGCCGGCCTCCCCGAGAAGGAGCCGGGCATCCTCGCGCGCTGGGAAGCCGAGGGGCTGTACGAGCGGGTCCGCGAGGCCCGCGCGGGGCGGGAGAAGTTCATCCTCCACGACGGCCCGCCGTACGCCAACGGCGACATGCACATCGGCCACGCCTTAAACCATGTACTCAAGGACATGGTCGTGCGCACGCAGACGCTGCTCGGCAAGGACGCGCCCTATGTGCCCGGGTGGGATTGCCACGGCCTGCCGATCGAGTGGAAGATCGAGGAACAGTACCGCAAGAAGAAGCTCGACAAGGATCAGGTCCCGGTCAAGGAATTCCGCGCCGAATGTCGCGCCTATGCCCAGCATTGGGTCGACGTGCAGCGCGCGCAATTGAAGCGCCTCGGCATCGGCGGCGACTGGGACCATCCCTACCTGACGATGCAGTTCGACAGCGAGGCGACGATCGTTTCCGAACTGCTCAAGTTCGCCGAGAGTGGCCAGCTTTATCGCGGCGCCAAGCCGGTGATGTGGAGCCCGGTCGAAAAGACCGCGCTGGCCGAGGCCGAGGTCGAGTACGAGGACATCGTTTCGACCCAGGTTGATGTGGCGTTCGAAATTACCAAAGCTGCATACGTCAATTCAGGCTTTGAGAATGTCGAGGGCAAGTTCGATCACGACAGGTCGGCGCGCGTGGCTGCGTGGCTTGTCGGAGCCAAGGCCGTCATTTGGACGACCACTCCTTGGACTATCCCAATCAACCAGGCCATCGCCTTCGGACCAATGCCGTATGCCTGCCTCGAATCACAAGGCGACAGGCTGCTCGTGGCACGCGACTTGGTCGACTCTTTCCTCGCTCGAACCGGCCGAACTGGCGAAGTTGTTGATGTGATTATGGGGCATGGCATGGTCGGCCTTGAGGCCAAACATCCGATGTACGCACTTGGCGGATTTTTTGCTGAGCCGCGGAGGTTTTTGCCCGGCGAATTCGTGACAACAGAGAGCGGCACTGGTCTCGTGCATTTGGCTCCTGACCACGGCGAAGACGATTTCGAGCTGTGTAGACTCAACGGCATCGAGCCGAAATTCGTGGTCGAGGCCGATGGCCGTTACCGCGAGGACTGGGGCTGGCTGCCGCGCACCGACGAGCGTTCGATGTCGGTCATCAACCCGAAGTTCAACGCGCCCGACGGGCCGGTCTGCGCGGACTTGCGCCAAGTGGGCGCGCTGCTCGCGGCCTCGACCGATTACAAGCACAGCTACCCCCATTCGTGGCGCAGCAAGGCCAAAGTGATCTTCCGCTGCACCCCGCAATGGTTCGTGCCGATGGATCGCCCGATCGAGGCGCTCGCGCCCGACGACCTCGCCGGCATCCCGCTGTGCGAGACCGAGGCGCTGATCCGCGCCGAGCAGCGCTGGGAAGGCGAAGGCGGCCCCATCGGCCACGGCTCGACCCTGCGCGCGCTGGCGCTCGAAGCGATCGCCGATACCCGCTTCGTGCCCGAGAAGGGCCGCAACCGCATCGGCAGCATGGTCGAGGGGCGGCCCGACTGGGTGCTCAGCCGCCAGCGCGCCTGGGGCGTGCCGATCACCCTTTTCGTCGACAAGCGCACCGGCGAATACCTGGTCGATCCGGCGGTCAACGAACGGATCGTCGCCGCTGTGCGCGAGCAGGGCGTCGATGCGTGGTCGGACGAGGCGGCGCAGGCCCTGCTCGGCGACCAATACAAGGCCGAGGATTACGAACGCATCGTCGACATCCTCGACGTGTGGTT
>Ga0207705_10002735_pt1 | contig 13520 bp, 15 predicted proteins | sample KBSC13metaG_FD_184314 | JGI IMG/M metagenome (GOLD analysis project Ga0207705, IMG submission 184314) | Corn rhizosphere microbial communities from Kellogg Biological Station, Michigan, USA - KBS C1-3 metaG (SPAdes) (version 2) | ecosystem: Host-associated > Plants > Roots > Rhizosphere > Soil ...
CTCGGAATGGAAGTTCATCCCTGTCCGGCGGACGGCACTGTTCCTCGAGGAGACACTTTCCCGCGGCACCCAATGGGCAGCTTTCGAACCCAACGATGAGACGCTGTGGTCGCAGATTCGCAAGAGTGTCGGCGATTTTCTGCAGGGACTATTCCGCCAAGGAGCTTTCCGAGGAAGCACGCCCAGGGAAGCCTACTTCGTGAAATGCGATAGTGAGACGACCACCAAAGCCGACATCGAACTCGGGGTCGTCAACATTCAGATCGGATTCGCGCCACTCAAACCTGCCGAGTTCGTGATCATCAATCTGCAGCAGGCCGCAGGCAACGCCCCAACCTGAAGGAACGAATTCACGACCCGTCTTTGGACTCAGTACAAAGGCTCGATCCGTGCGAGAAGTTCAGCTTCCAGCTGCAGCCTCGGGTCAAGGAGTTCGCGCAAGGCTTCGCGTCGGCGATGGCCGGCGCGCATCCGATGGATTTCACCGCTACCTCCACGAAAACCCTGCGCAACAAGAAGATCTACTTGGATTACCTTCGCAACGGCCGCGGCGCCACCGCGGTCGCGTCCTACTCACTGCGCGGAAGGCCAGGGGCGCCTGTCGCCATGCCACTGCGCTGGGAAGAGCTGGGCAAGATCAAGAGCGGCAACCAGTTCGACATCAAGAGCGCCCCGGTGCGGCTGAAGCGGTTGCGGAAGGGTCCCTGGGAAAGTCTCGACACGGTGCGGCAGGATCTCGAATCCGTGCTGCAGAAACTCGGCGAGAGGAACTGACACGCCATGACACCTCTGGACAAGCCGATCAAGCGCGCACTGACCGTCGACGGCAAGACCTACACGCTGGTGATCGATCCTGATGGCATGAAGCTCGCCGAAAAGGGCCATCGACTTGGAATCGAGCTGCGCTGGAAAGATGTGTTGAGCGGGGATGCCGGTCTCGCAGCCGCGTTGCAGGCGTCTGTGGTGCATAAAAAGACGTGAGGCCAACTGGCCCCGCAACCTTTTCATTGCCGTCGCGATCCAGCTTGCGTTTAGGAAAGCTCGACGGCGTGCTCGGACGCGCCGAACCGATGCGGCTCGTCGACCATTACCGAACACAGAGCCGCAGCTGTGCGCGGCGCGCTCGGCGTGTACCTTGGCCAGCGACAGGAAGGCCGTCGGGAGCGATGGGAGACCAAGCGGGTATCTCGGCTGACAATCGCTGCGGGGTATAAGGCTTGGCATTGCGGGGAAGCTCACCGGTCGCCAGCAGGATCGGCAGCTTACCGTGACACGCACGCCTGACGATCCAATTGATCAAACCAGCAAAAAGTGGCACGGTGAAAGGGCAAAAGGTGTCACAAGAGGTGCCGGAATGACAAGAAGCGGCCTCTGGACAGATCCGTAACCCGACATCAACGCGGTCGGCTACTCGCGGCGAAGGCCGGCCGATATGGGGAGCCGCGACCCTGTTGGGCCCGGTTCTCCTCGTTCTCCCACTTCTGACGCTCTGTGGCTTTGAAAGGCGACTCAACAGCTTCGGCGATGCCGCGCGGATTCCGGGTTCTGGCCGCGGTAGTCAGTTGCCGTGGCTCATCAGTCTTGCCAGGGCGGATGTGCGGGAATCATTGACAGTATTTGGACTTGGCCAAGTTGCGCTCGTACACGTCGCTGCTGCCGTGATGCTTCAGGGGAACCTTGTGATCCTCCAGATCCCGGCACAACTCTGATGCATCGAGTTGCTGCTGTTGAACGGGTATACGTTCGAGCGGGACGGAGGACCCGCGCGTGAGGTCGCTCTCCATCGTGTAGTTGTCCCCATCGTATCGCGGGTCTTTCAGGTATATCCGCGGGCAAGGATCCATCTGGATCCATACCATCGATCCAGCCGTACACTGATAAGCGGAAGGTGTCACGTTCTGCGCATTGGATCTCACGGCTTGCCGGCCTGCGATGCGTGATGCAGCGTAGGCCGATGCAGCAACGCCGACACCGACCGCCACTACCACGAACGCGGTGAGCTTGGGGCTGCGTTTCAGGCTGCGCAAAGCGAGATCGAGGCAGTGGGTGAACATTCCTTTACTCCGTCTGACGTTTGCGGCTGACCGTCACTTGCGGCAATTTGCTGCCAGCGCATGGCGCATAGCTTTTACGCGCCCTTTCATCAAATTCCGAAAACGCCCACCCCGGAAGTCTCGTATCCGCGGATACATTGTGGACGACGCAGTCAGTTTTCACCCGGGTCGGTGGTGTCCTGCGGAATCATCTCGCGCCGTAGCCGCGCTGTTCCCAGGGGGGCGACCGGGGCTTCGAACATTCGATCACCTAGAAAGCTGCCAAGCCAGTACGTGCCGTGGTATCTGACCGCCGCGGACGCGGCGCCAAAATGCGCGGACGGTGGAACAAGTTCCGTTGCGGCAATACTCCCTTGCGCCGGGTTGAAGACGACAAGCATCGATGGCGTGTCGCAAATTTTCCGCGGACCGCAAGCCAATATCTTGGACGCTTCGCCAACTTCACCCGCGATCAACAGCGTACCGTCATGTTGCCAATGGATATTGTCCGGATGGAAGTCCCCCAGCCGAACACGCATCGCTGCCCGGCTCTCATCCCTGGAGAGGATCCACAACGTGTCATTTGCCCAGGCGTTCACGTAGAGAGTTCGGCCATCGGGTGAGCTTTCGATGCCATTGTCCCCGGGTAGATCGCTGCCCTTGAGGTGCACCCAGCCGGTTCGCTTTGACCAGGTCATGACGAACCCGCTCGGGCGACCAGCAACGAGATTGACCATCTTCGGATCGTCGGGTGAACCAAAACTCGTAACCGCTACACCATCCGGCAACGGTGCCACGGCATTCGCCAAGACGGTTGGCGGGACGCGCACGCAGCCCTGCCAAATCAACGCGACACTCCTGCCGCGCACGCGCCACTCGAACATCTCGATGGACTGCTTGCCGCCATGGTTAACCACGTAGAGTCGACCATGATCCGGACCGTCGGACCGGCTCGATAGTCCATGTGTGATCAGCGTGCCGAAGTTCTGTGGCCGAGTGCAGTTGGGGTCCAGGGAGGGCTGTGTGTCTGGATCCATCGTGGGGACAAGCGGTGTTGCAATCCTGGATGCCAAGTCCACCAGATACAGATGACTGAGTGAGCGGGGGGCACGGGCCAAACTGGACGCAATCGCGAACTGGGTGCTACCCAGTCGCACGACATCCTCCGGATTCCTGAGCCCGCATATCGCATTGCGTCCGCAGGAATCCACGCCCACATGCGCGATCCCATCCGTTACATGCATGGCACCCGCCGGCGAAAGCACCAGAACAGCACCCGTAAACAACAACCAAGCGAGATATTTCATGGCCATACTCCGAGAAAATTCCATCAAGCCGCGGCGCGTGGCCAGCGTGGCCGAGGATGCAATCGAGCTCTGCGAGAAACACCTAGGCTAAGAGAGACCAAGGCTTCCGAACCCAGCCAACACGTTCGGCGCTATCCGAGCCATAAAGCTCCAACACCGATTGGTACACAATCACCGCTTGTCCAGCCACACGCACGGTTTTTGGCGACCCGTCCTCAACGTCGACGGAGACTTCGACGGCGCCCGGTCGCCCCATCGCTTCACCTTGCCGCGCACGAAACACCAGCGTGCCGCCAGCAGGAGATGCCAAGCGATGGCGCACGAGATAAGCCCCCAAGGGACCGTTGGCATTTCCGGTCACCGGGTCTTCGGCTATACCTATGGCCGGCGCGAACATTCGACCGTGAACAAGATATTCATCAGTTGGCGTCAATGCGAACACGTAGTAGCCATTGCAGCGGATACGACGACTGATTTCCGCCAGTTTCGACAGGTCCGGCTGCAACGAATGCAGTTTGTTCAAAGTTCGAATGCCTATCATGACCTTCGAATGGCCGGTGGAGACAATTTGAACGGGACAGTCGCCGCGAACGTCCTCAACCTCGAGTCCGAGCGCCCGCACAATCTGATCACGCTGCCTTCCTGACAAGGGCTCCTGGAACTCCGGCTCCGCCTGCGTCATTACGACGTGGTAATCCGTGTCGTTCCGCACGACCTCTACCGGCAAGATGCCCGCCCCAATTTTCTGAACGACCGTGCACGTCGGCAGTGCATTCTCGATGGCCCGCACGTAGTGCGCTGCAATCGTTGCGTGACCGCACGATGGGACTTCCGTCTTGGGGGTGAAGAAGCGGACCCAGACATCATGGCCTGCATGCTGCGGCGCGCAGATGAACGCCGTCTCCGAGTTGTTCAGTTCCCGCGCGATCGCCTGCATCTGGTCATCACTCAGCCCATCGGCATTCGGGACGACCCCTGCGGGGTTGCCGGTGAACCTCTCGGTCGTGAAGGCGTCCACTTGATACAGTCTGTATTGCGCCATGATTGTCTTCTTCGCTCTCCGTCTAGCCAAACGCTTGAATCGAGCCACGCGGTGGAGTGGCGCGGCTTTACCTGGATGCGACGCTAGCCGTTTCACGCGTGTCGTATACGCTCGGGATCTCCATCAATGCATTGCGTACGGATGGCCCGCCCGCATAAAAAAGCAACGTCAACAGCGATTCGATCATTTTTTCGCGACTCACTCCAAGTTTGGCGGCGGACTCCATATGCGCCCGCAACTGCGGCTGTGCGTTGCCGCGGGTTACGCAACTTGCCACCAGCAGAAGCTCGCGGGTAGCAAGGTCCAGGCCCGGCCTTCCCATGATTCCGTTGATTGCCCACTCAATCGTCATGGTGGCGAAATCGGGGCAGATTGCCTTCATTTCCTCCACCATGGCCTCGCCGACATGGCCTCCATGCAGAGTGTCGAGTAGTTCCAGTCCGCGACGGTGTGCGTTGTTTTTGTTGTCCATATCGATCTCTTCTGAACAATGTTCGATCTCTGCCAGCGAATTCCGGCCCGTGGGTCGGCTTTTGGGATTCGCGTCGCGCGTTATCAGGCCTCGAACACCGCACGCTGATACTCGCGCAGCAAGTCAGCATCATCGATGGATCCGTGGTGGTGTATCTGTCTCCATTCGCCGTCAATCAACCGAAAGATACGGCTGGTGCGAATCGACATGGCAAGCTTGCCCCGGTTCGATGCGTACTCGCCGCGTTCCCGGCCCACGACATAAAACACGTCTCCTGCTTCGTGGAGGCTGTAGTCGTAGAACTCGAACCAGAATGATGCCGCACTTCCGAAAAGCCTTTCATATACCACCCTGATTGCGGGCCAACCCCGCTTGATACCACCGATGGGGTTGTCCATGACAGCTTCTTCGGTCTGAATCCAATTGCGAGCCATTAGCTCAAGGTCACGGTTGTTCAGTGCCCGATAAAATTGCGAAAGAGCACGCATTTTGGGGCCGGCCAAGGTCTCTGATTCACGGCCAGTGACGGGCAGTTGTTCGAGTTTCACAGTTAGACCTTTTTGCGAATCTTCGATGAGTGGTGCTCGTGATGATGCGCACTGTATGCCTCACTGGCGCGCGTATCCAACGGATATTTCTCATGCGAGATATGAATTCAACTAATATGGGCGGATGCCTGATCGCCTGCCCGCCCTGCGTGCCCTGCAAGTCTTCGAAGCCGCCGCCCGCCACTTGAGTTACAGCCGTGCCGCGGAAGATCTTTTCCTCACCCAGAGTGCGGTCAGCCACCAGATCAAGGCGCTGGAATCGGAACTCGGCACGAAGCTGTTTCGACGCGCGGGACGCGCCATGTTGCTCACCAGCGAGGGGCAACGGCTCTATACCCACATACGCGACGGCTTGGCGTCTTTCGCCAAGGGCGTGGCTACCCTGCGCGCGGACAGCGGCCCTCAAACGCTCAACATCAGCGCGACACCCTCGCTCGCGGCCGGCTGGCTGGTGCCGCGGCTCTCGGATTTCTACTACCGTCATCCCGACATCGACGTCAATTTGCGCGCCACCACCGCGTTGGCGGATTTCGACCACGATGAGGTGGATCTGGCCTTGCGCTACGGCTCCGGCAAATGGCCGGGCATGCGCGCGGAAAAGTTGCTGAGCGCGAATGTTTTCCCCGTATGTAGCCCGCACTATCGCGGCGGCAAGTTGCCCACCAAGCCTACCGATCTGCTGAAAGGCGATTTGCTGCACGTCGGCGGATTGCCGTCATGGGAAGAGTGGTTCAAGTCCGCCAACATCATGCTTGATGGGCCGCTGCGCGGGCCGCGCTTCGGCGATTACACGCTGGCCGTCCAGGCCGCGAAACGCGGGCAGGGCGTGATGCTGGGTCGCGGAGCCTTCATCGCCGAAAAGCTGGCCAGCGGACAATTGGTCCGGTTGATGAAGAAGCTCCCTTCCCTTCGCACATTCGATTACTACATCGTGTATCCGCATGGATTCGATTTGCCGCGCAAATCGCGCGCGTTCCGCGACTGGATCCTCGAACAGGTTCGCGACGCCTCGCATTGAGTGCGGCCCGGGCAATTCGCTCGCGGGCAATGGCTTGCTCGGCGAATTGAAGCGCGTGCAGTTGAAGCTTCAACGATTGACTTCTTCCATGACGACGCTCGGGCAGAATTTCAATCGGTCGCTGCATTCTCGGGCAGCAGCTCGGCCTCGATTATTCCGGCCCCGACCATCTGCACGTCTCCCGCCACCGTCACGGATGCGGGCACGGCAGCCGACCCCGCTACCTCGACCCGCATTTCGCTCGGACGACCAACGAACCGTCCCTGTCGAATCACGAATGGCTGTTTCGCATCGATGATCCGATGCCGAACGAGGTACGCGCCCGTTGGCCCTGCCGCGCTCCCCGTGGCCACGTCCTCCACAGCCCCGGCGTTGTCCCACGTCCGTCCTTTCCGCCCCTCGGCGTCGAAGACGTAGACAAATTTCGCCCCAATCTTTTCGAGCAGGCCATCAAGGTTCGCCGCGCGAATCCGGGCGCGGGCGAAACCATTCGGCGTCACGGGCACGATGAGGTATGGAAGACCTGTCGACACTACTTCCAGCGGAAGATCACGATCGCGGTATTCCGGTTCAAGGCCGAGCGCATCAAGAAACGGCGCTTCTTCGTCCTCGCGCAACACGCGCCCGAATGTCGGGCGGCCCTGCGCCATGGCGACGCGGTAAGCCTCTTGCCCTATGCGTTCAGAATCGAGACGCACCCGTCCTGCGGGCAGGGCGAGGACGAACGTAGCTTTGTCGCTGCCGCGAGCTTGCATTTCGTGGATGACGGCGCCGGCACCCAGTGCAGGATGTCCGGCAAAAGGAAGCTCTTCTTCGACGGTAAACACTCTCGCGTCGAACACGCATGGGTCAGCCGTGGCAGCCAGGAAGATCGATTCGAACTGGCGGAGTTCCTGCGTGAGTCGAAGCATGAACCTGGCGCTGAGCCCGCCCGCATCGGGAAAGACGGCGAGACCATTGCCCGAAAACGGTTCACGCGCGAACACGTCGACATGGCGGTAATGGAGTCCGTTCATCTCGAAGGTACTGGACTGAAAGAGGAAGCACAGGCGTGAGTTCAGCGACGCAGTTCGTCAGACGGATCGAACTTCAGCGGCAACAATTGTTTGGGCGTTACTCGCATCCACTGGCGCCGCCGGTTTCTTCCCGCGAACAGAAATCATGGGTGGTTGAGCGATATCCAGTACACCCGCCTGCACGTTTTTGAGATGTTGTTCGATTTCGTGTTCGGTGGCAATGCTGTTCTTCAAGAGGTCGCTTCGAATCATGCGTACCGTCGCGACCTCCAGCGGGATGCACTCGGGCATGGCGACTGGGAAGTACGCCTCGGCCGAAAGATCAACCATGCCCGCGTTGCGAAACATTCGCGGAAGCCTTCGTCCAAATGAAATGTCTGCTCCCCGGCTCGACAACAACGCTCTGAAGCCTTGCCTGATCCGGTTGGCCAGTTCCTGTTCGGGGCCGTACTCATCGATGCAGCTCAAAGGTTGAAGCGCGGGGTCGGCATCTTCCAGCACCAGCCAACCGCCCGGTTTCAGGACGGACATCATGTTCCGGAACGCACGTTCCCGTTCCGGAAGGTGGACCAATACGAGGCGGGCGTGTATCAGATCAAACCATTCATCGGGTGGAGGGTCCTGCGCAACGTCGTGGATGCGCACTTCGATGGTGTGGGACGTGGCCTCTTTTGCCCAGGAAGCATCAATATCGGTCGCCAATACGCGGCCTGTATCGCCAACGCGTTCTGCAATCTTTCGTACCAGCGTGGGGCCGCCAGCGCCCACTTCCCAGCATCGCCAGCCGTGGCGCATGCCACAAGCATCGAATTGCCGCAGTGAAGCGGGATCGAACAACGCCGACAGCAAGACCAGACGTTGTGCAGCCTCCTGTTTTCGGTTTTCGAGCAGGTAACCCGAATCGGTCATCAAAGTCTCCGTCGTTCGTGTGTTATGGGCAGCGGAGCAAGCGGGTGTCGTTCACTCACCGAGCAGGGCATGCAGGTCGATCGCCTCAGCCATGACGCGATTGCCGGCATCACCTGGATGCAGATGGTCGCCGGAATCGTATGCAGGCAGCAGTCGGGTCGGGTGTTTCGGGTCGCGCAGGATGGCATCGAAATCGATGACCGCATCAAATGCGCCGCTGTGGCGAATCCAGTCGTTGACCTGTTGCCGGACGCGTTCCTTGCCGGCGCCGTAGTAGCCGCGCATAGGCGTATCTTCGAGCGCGCCCTCGAAGGGCGTTAGCGTGGTGCCGATGATGCGCACGCGGCGAGCGTGAGCACGGGCGATCAACTGCTGGTAGCCGGCGATCAGGCCCTGGGCGGTGGTCGATTCGTCGGACAAGGCCAGCGGCGTGTCCTTCCAGGCAATGTCGTTGATGCCCATAAGCACGATCACCGTCCTGGTGCCAGGTTGCGCCAGCACGTCACGCTGGAAGCGCGCGAGTGCGTTCACACCCATCTTGTCGCGCAGCACGCGCGCGCCGGAAATGCCGGCGTTGAGCACGGCCACGTCGCGCGGTGCCAGTCGTTGCGCGAGAAAATCCGGCCAGCGCGCGTCGGCATCCATAGTGGCACCGTCGCCATCGGTGATCGAATCGCCGAATGCCACCACCGTGCGCGTTCCGGTTGCGGCCTCCACCTGGATGGCGGCGAGGAACACGCGCGTGGTCAGGGTGGAGTCGACCTTCAGTGACGTCGCCGCCGTCTGATTGCCGGCCCCGATATAAGCGGTCTGGCGCGCATCCCAGTGGAAGGTGGCGGGCGCCGTGGGATCAGGCAGATACAGGCTGACGGCAAGGTGCGACAGGGCGGCAACATCCAGGTCGACCGGGTCGCTGAGCACCGGCGCGCCAGGCGGAATGACCACCGTGGTCTTGCCGCCGAAGGTCAGTACGCGATTGCTGCCGGGTACGATCGAGGCATCTTTCCCCGACAGGGCAATATCTGCCGCACCGATCTTGAGAGGGTGCGTGCCGTAGGCGTTCGACAACACGATGCGCACGCGCGAACCGCCGATGCTGACCCGCGCGACCTGACGCACCGTCTGGTCCCAAAGCTGGTGTGGCAGATTGGTGGGCAAGGGAAAGTCGCCGTTCCAGCGCGCTTCCGGGCTGGCTATCCAGGTCGCGATCCATGCGGGTTGCGCTTGAACCTGTTCCGGTGCGGCGTGCGATGGGTGGGCGATGCCGGCCATCGTCAGCAAGGTCGCGAGCAGGCCAGTCCAGCGACGTGTCTTCGTGCTCATGTCTTTTCCTGATGCAGCGGTGCGAATGGTGTTTCAGCGGAGAGCGAGGATTCAGGCCTGCGGACAGGCCACGGACGTGCGGACGGTGCGCCGGCGTTCGCTGCGCACCGCAAACAGTGCCAACGCAATACCGACCAGGGTGATCAGGGCTGCCACCCACGGCAGCGCGGTGAGGCCGAACCCACGCGCGATGGTTTCGCTGCCAAGCCACGCGCCAAGCGCATTGGCGAGGTTGAAAGCACCGATGTTGAGACTGGAGGCCAAGCTCGGGGCGGCGGCGGCCTTTTGCATCACCCACAATTGCAGCGGTGCCACGGTGGCGAACATGGCGGCGCCCAGCAGCGCCGTGAACAGAACCATCAGCGCGCGGTTGTCCAGCACAAGCGCGAACGCACCAAGCACCACAGCCAGTGCCGCAAGCGTGCCGAGCAACGCCGGAACCAATCGACGGTCGGCCAGCCGGCCGCCGAGCGGATTACCGATCAGCATGCCGACGCCAAACATCAGCAGGATCGGCGACACCGCCGAGTCGGCAAAGCCGGTGACTTCGATCAGCGTCGGTGCGATGTAGGTGTAGATCACGAACACCCCGGCGAAACCGAATATGGTCGTGACAAGCCCCAGCAGTACCGGAGCGCCGGCGATGGCGCGCAGCTCAGTAGCGAGCGCGACCGGTCTGGCGTCTTCGCGGATGTTTGGTGCCAGCCACGCCAGCGCTGCGATTGCGGCCACGCCGATCACCGAAACTGCCCAGAACGAGGCGTGCCAGCCGAAGTGCAGGCCCAGCCAGGCACCTGCCGGCACGCCAAGCAAGGTGGCTATGGCCAGACCATTGAACATGGTGGCAATGGCTGAGGCTTGGCGATCGCGTTCCACCAGCGAGGTGGCTACGACCGAGCCCACGCCGAAGAAGGTGCCGTGCGCCAGCGAGGTCACGATGCGCGCCGCCATCAACATGGTGTAGTCGCTGGCCAGCGCGCTGAGCAGGTTGCCCAACGTGAACACGGCCATCAAGGCCAGCAGCACGGTCTTGCGCGACCAGCGCCTGGTCCCCAGCGTGATCAGCGGTGCGCCGACGAATACACCGAAGGCATAGCCGGAAATCAGCAGCCCTGCGATGGCGATGCTCACGTTCAGATCGGTAGCGATCTGCGGCAGCAGGCCCATGGGCAGAAATTCAGTGGTGCCGATGCCAAAAGCACCGACGGACAGCGCATACAAAGCGGGCGGAGTGCGCGAGGCGGGAGCCATGGCGTGAACGCTCTAATCGAAAGCGCGCAGCCTAGACACTTGCCTCTCCAGCAAAAACCACCAGTATGCTGATTCATTTTCAATGAATCGTTGAGAATCGTGGACCACCTCGATGACCTTTCCCTGTTCCTGCGGGTGCTGGATCAAGGCTCGATCAGCGCGGCGGCGCGTAGCCTCGATCTTTCCGTGGCGGTGGCCAGTCAGCGGTTGCAACGACTGGAGCGACGGCTGGGCGTGCGTCTGCTGCAAAGGACCACCAGGCGGCTGCACCCGACGCCGGAAGGCCGCCTGCTGGCTGAGCACGGACGTGTGCTGGTGGAGGACCTGGATGCACTCACCACCGGATTGCGCGAAGGCTCGACTGGTGTGTCGGGCACATTGCGCGTCACCATGTCGGCCGGGTTCGGTCGCGAATACGTTTCGCCGCTGCTGCCTGAATTCCTGGCGCGATATCCAAAGCTGCGCCTGTTCGCACATCTTTCCGATGAACTGGTGGACGTGGTCGGCGCGGGTTTCGATTTGGCCATCCGCATCGGTCAGCTGGGCGATTCCAGCTTGGTGGCGCGACCGCTGGCCAGCAACCGGCGCCTGCTGTGCGCCGCGCCAGACTATCTCGATCGACATGGCCGTCCGCGTACGCCTGGCGATCTGGCGCGGCATGAGTGTTTGCTGTTGACCGGTCGCAACGGTGTGCAGGACGTGTGGCGGCTCGTCGATCGACGCGGTCGCGAGCATGTGACGCGCGTGAAGGGACGTTTCGAAACCACGCTGGGCGAATTGATCCGCGATGCAGTGCTGGCCGGTCAGGGCATCGCCTTGCACTCGCTGTGGCACGTGCATAAAGAGCTGGCGAACGGCCGCTTGGAAGTGGTGCTGCCGCGCTACACACTGCCAGAAAGCAGCATCTGGGCGGTGATGCCGCAACGTCGGTTGGTGCCACCGCGCGTGCGCGCCTTCACCGATTTCCTGATCGAGAAGCTTGGCGATCCGCCACCGTGGGAGCGTCAGCAGCGCCGCCGCGCGGGCTGATCTTGTTCGCGACAATCAATCGGGGCGAGCTCATCGCGGAGTCTCAAAACCACTGGCGTCGCTCTGAAATCCCGCGCGACTCAAAGTTGCGTAGTGAACACCAGATCCGGCAGCACCACGTATCCCGCGCTTCCAAGAAACGCATGGCGTGCGGAAACTTCAGCAAAGGCTATCGTCACGTGCGGTCAAACCATGCTTCCCCTGAAATCCTGGATTTAGCCAGAGGGGGCTCTATGTTTCGTGCACAAGAGCACTATGCATTCTTCCGAAGTTTGTCGCCAGACTCGCGCAAAGTTTGTCGCGACGCGTCGATCGAAATCCGGATGGTGGCACGCGTGGGTGCCTTCAGCCGGCAAGCCTGAACTAAACGTCTCAGAACGACCCGAAGGAGCCAGTCGCCACGGTCCGCTCCCGGGAGCGGCTGAGCACCTATGCACGTCGAACTTGATGCTACGCTTCACCCGGCCACGACCATGGAAAGCCGGTGCGGCCGCGCAAGGCCTCGGACCTTTTCTCCGACCTCAACCAGTGGCTACTCAAGGTGTTGCTGGCACCTGAGTTGCCAGTGCATTTGCTGAACGCACCACGCGCCAGCTACCGCCATGGCTCGGCGCTGGCCGAAGCGGCGCGCGTTTCGGTGATGGGCGCGTCGCGTTTCCTGCGGCGGATGCGCGAGGAAGGCTTCCTGGAGAACTCTGCGCAAGCTTTCCGTGTGGTCCGGTGCGGTGAGTTGTTTCGCCGCTGGCAATCGGCCGCGTTGCGGACTTCGCCGGAATTGCGCATGGCCTACCTGATTCCGGCACCCGGCAGTCGCCAATTGCAAAAGGTGGCAGCGGGAATGGGTGGCTGCATCGGCGTATTTGCGGCGGCGGATCTGCTGAAGCTGGGCCACGTCAGTGGTATACCACCGCATCTTTATGTGCGGCATCTGTTGCCAGCCTCGCCCGACGCGAGCTGGGCTGGCTTGGTGCCGGTTTCGCCGGGCGAGCCCGCGCAGATCATCCTGAAACAGCCTGCTGCCCCGGAGTCGCTGTTCCGCGCTGCCATGCGCGTGGACAACGTGCTGGTTTCGGATGTGCTGCAAATTTGGCTGGACGCCTCGGTACAGCCCTCCCAGGGCGCCGAGCAAGCCGACTTTTTGCAACATGGGTGCTCGCGAATGTGCTGGGAGAATCGCATTGAACGATCGCGCGGCATTTATGAAACTGGTGAGCGCGCTTTTCCCTTGGCGGCACCGGTTGGTATTCGTGAGCGGCTGGGCGCAGCGGCTGTTCCGCCTGCACCCCCGAGCCCGGGCGCTTGAATACGAGCCATTGGCGACCCTCGACACGGACGTGGCATTCGGCCGACAGGAGCAACTGGAAGGCAGTCCCCCTCTCGCGCCAGCGCAGACCTAGCTATCGGCGTCAACTTCGCCAAGCCGGAAAAGCCCGCAATCAGACTATCCCTACTTCACCCACGACCCAACGGTAGGATGGTCTCCGGGGCCGCTCGTCTCCGTCGATACGACTGGAAGGCGGGAGGAAGGTCGCTTTACGGGAGGCAATCTACGGACGTCGACGTCGACTTTTA
>Ga0207705_10002736_pt1 | contig 13518 bp, 11 predicted proteins | sample KBSC13metaG_FD_184314 | JGI IMG/M metagenome (GOLD analysis project Ga0207705, IMG submission 184314) | Corn rhizosphere microbial communities from Kellogg Biological Station, Michigan, USA - KBS C1-3 metaG (SPAdes) (version 2) | ecosystem: Host-associated > Plants > Roots > Rhizosphere > Soil ...
AATCGCGTCGCCGAACTCTGCCGGCCCTGACCCCGATACGTAGAGCGCCGCCGCGGCATTGAGCACCACGGCAGCGATGGCCGTCGGTGGCGCCTCATTGCGCAACACGGCCAGCACCGCCGCCGCGTTCTGCGCTGGCGGGCCGCCCGTGAGCTCCTCCGCCCGCCCTGCGGCAAATCCGAGGGTACGAGGGTCGATCGTCCACTCGCGCGTCGTTCCGTCGCGAATTTCCACGACGTGCGTCGCGCCGAGCGGCGACACTTCGTCCATGCCCGGCTCCCCGTGGACCACGAGTGCGTGCACGGCGCCGAGCGAGCGGAGCGCACCCGCGATGAGGGGGACGCGCGCCGCGTCAGCTACCCCGACGACCTGACGTCCCGCCGACGCGGGGTTCGCCAGGGGGCCGACGATGTTCATGACCGTCGGGATCGCGAGCTCGCTGCGCACCGGTCCCACGTGGCGCATCGCAGGATGCATCAACGGCGCGAACATGAAGACGATCCCGGCATCACGTAGCGCACGCTCCATCACCTCCACGCTCACCTCGATCGGCACGCCGAGCGCCTCGAGGACGTCGGCGCTTCCGCACTGGGAGGTAAATGAGCGATTGCCGTGCTTGGCGATCCGCACTCCGAGTCCTGCAGCGAGCAGGGCCGCGGCGGTGGAGATGTTGAAGGTCCCCACCGAGCCGCCCCCAGTCCCGCAGGTGTCCACCAGGAGGTCCGGCCGCTCGGCGGGCAGCCGGACCATGGCGCCGCGCAATGCGTCGGCGGCGCCCGCCACCTCCTCGGCCGTCTCGCCTTTCACACGGAGTCCGACAAGGAGCGCCGCCACCTGCGCCGGCGTAGCTTCGCCTCGCATCACGATGCCGAACGCCTCGCGCGCCTGCGGCTCGGAGAGCGAGCCGCCCATGGCGAGCTGTCGGATTGCCTGGCGAAGCGCCGGAACTGGCGTGGCCGTCACGTCAGCCGACGCTCAGCGTTTCGAGCATGCGCTCCGGGAGTCGAGCCTGCGTGGCGACGAGGCCGATCACCAGCGCAAGCAGCCGCACGCGCTCGATGTCTTCCTCGACGAAGATCCCGTGCATGGCGCGATTGGTGAGGTTCACCACCCCGACCAGCGCGCCGTGATAGACGAGCGGAAAGCTGATGAACGATCCGGTGGTGAAGTGCTCGTCGCGAAGGAGCGGGTGGTTCTTCGCTTCATCCACGTCCTGAACGAGCAGCGGCTGTCTCGTGGCCGCCACCTTGCCCGCGACGCCCTCACCGAGCCGGATGCGATGGCCAGCCGGCACGTTGGGCGCGATGCCGCGCGCGGCCGCGAGATACAGCATCTGCTCCTCGGGCGACATGAGGAGGAGCGAGCAGCGCTGGGCGCCCATGTCGTCACCGACCAGCGTCAGCAACCCGTTCACCATCTCGCGCGGATCATCGGTCGTCGCATCGAGGGTGAGGACCCGATCGATCAGGTAGAGGGTGCGCGTCTTCTGTCGCAGCGTCTCGCTGCGCCGGTGCAGCTCGATGTGCGCCTTCTCCAGCTGCTCCACGGCCGACGTCACCTGCTGCTCCACCGCCTGCGCGCGGCGGCCGGCGCGCCGCGCGTCCTCGAGCGCGTTCGCCGCCTCGCGCTCCAGGGTCAGGAGTCGTTCGGGATCCACCCCCTTGGAGCCTGCGGCCTGCGAGAGCTTCTCCTGGAGCGTGCCTAGCCGGCGCTCGTATTCGCCGTGCACGCGCTGGGTCACCTCTTCCAGCGTGTGCACCGCTTCCTCACGCGCCTCGCGCTCGAGAAACCGCACGAACGCCAGTTCGAACAACGCGCACGACGGCGCGATGCGCTCCGATGAGCGCGCGCCGAAGAACTTTCGCGTCTCGTACAGCACGAGGACGGCGGCGAGCTGGCCGTCGAAGCGCAGCCCGCGGAGCGAGAGCCAGCCCACATCACTGAATTTCGTGAAGCCGAGCAGCACAGCGAACTCGTCCGACTGGTCGCCGAAGTCCACGAACGCGCCCCCCGCCGCCACGGCGATCCGCTCCCGCGTCGGCAGGTGGTCGAACGTCGTCTCCAGCCGGTCCTGGGTCACCGTGTCGCCGGCCGGAACGAGGCGGTCGACGAGCATCGACCGCCGTGCGTCGAATCGAACCAGCGCGACCTGTGCAAACCGATCCACCTCGGACAGCGCATCCGACAGCGCGAGCAGCGCCGACTGGACGTCGGGAGCGACGCTGAGCGCGTGAGCGAGCGTGGCGAGCGTGCGAGGGGGCATCCGGCGGGAAGGAGTGCGACGCCGGGAGCGGCGGCGGGCTCGAAAGTTGTCCGCGGCGCGTCGGCAAAGTCAATCATTGTGAACACGCGCAACGATGCATCAAAGCAACGTGCGAATTGCTTGACACACCCTCGCCACCGGGTAGTTTTTTCACTCGATGCCGACTCGCACGATGCAGCTCGTGTTGCACTACGACGGCACGGGCTTCAGCGGGTGGCAGCGGCAGCCGGACCGTCGCACCGTGCAGGGCGTTCTCGAGGCGGCGCTGAGCCGGATCTGCGCGCAACCCACGTCCGCTCTCGGCTCGGGACGCACCGACGCCGGGGTGCACGCCCGCGGCCAGGCCGTCGGCGTTCGCGTCGCCGATCGTTGGACGCCGATCACGCTTCGGCGTGCCCTCAACGCCGTGCTGCCGGCCGACGTCTGGGTGGCTGGCGCCCACGCAATGCAGGACGAGTTCCATGCGCGGTACGACGCGGTCGCCCGGCGGTACAGCTATCACGTGGGAACGGATGAGGAGTCCGAATCCCCGTTCCGTCGGCGGACGGAATGGAGCGTACGGCGTGAGCTCGACCGTTCCGCGCTGGACGCCGCCGCGGCGCTCACTCGTGGCGAACACTGCTTTCGGGGATTCGCCGTCCGTGGGACGGCGCGGGCCGATGACGACCACCGCTGCATCGTCGGGCATGCGGCCTGGCGCGATCAACCTGGCCGCGTCGTGTTCGAGATCGAGGCGAATCGGTTCCTGCACCACATGGTGCGCTTCCTCGTCGGCACGATGATCGACGTCGCGCTCGGACGACGGCCGATCAGCGACCTCGAGGCGTTGCTGCGCGCCGGAGACAATTCGGAAGTGTCGCCGCCCGCGCCGCCACACGCCCTGTTTCTCGATCGCGTCACCTACCCGACCGCCCTCTATCTTTCCACGGAATGAAGATCTTCCTCGCCACCGCCCGAACCGACGACGTCTCCTGGGGCGCCGCGCACGGCATGCTCGACGGGGTGCTCACCACGCCCGGCCTGCTTGCCGTGGAATCACGTGGCGACGCACGCGCGCACCTGCTGGAGCTCTGCCGACTCGTGCACGGTCCGATCTTCGCGGCGGTACAGTCCATCGATTCCGAGGGCGCCTATCGCGACGGTCGCGACCTGGCGCGCATCTCGGACCAGATCGTCGTGCAGATCCCGCTCGTCGAGGAGACGCTCGGTACCATGCGCCGGCTGCACACCGATGGCATTCGCGTTGCCGCCACCCACGTCTACAGCACGGCGCAGGCGTTGCTCGCCGCGCGTACCGGCGCCTTTGGCGTCGTCACCTTTCTCGACCAGCTGGACGCCGCTGGTCATGACAGCATCGGGGTCGTCCGCGACATCCGCCTCGCCTTCGATAGCTCGGACGCCGAGTGCGATGTGATCGCCGTGAACGCCTCATCACCCACGCAGTTCGGGGCCTGTGCCGTCGCCGGCGCGGACGCCGTCGCCATCTCGGAGGAACTGTGCCGCGCATTGCTCGTGCATCCACTCACCGATCGCGGCGTCGACCAGTTCCTCGGCGACGTCGGACGGCTCCGCCACATATGGTCAGCCGGCTGATGCGGCTCGGCGCTCTCCTGATCGCGCTCGGCGTGGGAGCCGCGTGTACCGGATCGCCATCGGAATCGGCGGCGCAGGTGGCGCGCACCGCTGACTCGGCGCGCGCCGCACGAATTCCCGACTCTCGCCGCACCGCCATTACAGACGCCGTCGCCCGCGTTGCTCCGTCGGTCGTCACCGTCCAGACGGAGGTCGTGCAGCGTGTCGCCGCCGATCCGTTCGACGCCTTCTTCGGCGGGCGGTCCGGCACGCAGACGTCGGCGGGACTCGGCACCGGGTTCATCATCCGGCCGGACGGCGTCATCGTCACCAACGCACACGTCGTGGCCGGCGCGACGAACATCTCGGTCATGCTGCGCGACGGCACCACCTATCCGGCGCGCACCATCGGCACCGACGAGACGAACGACCTCGCCGTCCTCAAGGTGGACGCGAAGAACCTCCCCGTCGCGCCGCTCGGTGATTCCGACAACCTGCTCGTCGGTGAGTGGGCAATTGCAATCGGCAATCCGTACGGCTTCATGCTCGGCAACTCGGAACCGAGCGTCACCGCCGGCGTGATCAGCGGAGTGGGACGAAACCTGGTGGCTCGTGGCGAGGGTCCGTCGGCGTACTTCGACATGATCCAGACGGACGCCTCGATCAACCCGGGGAACTCCGGCGGACCGCTCGTCAATGCCGACGGCGAGGTCATCGGCGTCAATTCGTCGATCTATTCGACGAGCGGCGGCTCCATCGGCCTCGGCTTCGCCATCCCCATCGACCGTGCGCGGCGGGTCGCCGAAGACCTGCTCAATCACGGTCGCGTGCGGCGGCCGTGGATCGGCGTGCAGCTCGAGCAACCGCGCACCCGGAACCCGCGAGATCTCATCGCACGCGGCGCACTGGTGGCGAGCGTCGCGCCGTCGTCGCCCGCCGAGAAGGCCGGCATCAGGGCGGGCGACGTGATCGTGAAGTTGCGAAATCGCGCCATCCGCAACCGGTTCGATTGGGAGGCGGCGCTGCTCGACCTCCGCGTGGGGGACCAGGTACCGCTCGTCGTCCGCCGCGGCGATCGGGACGTGCCCGCAACCGTCACCATCGCCGATCTGCCCGAGGTGAGCGCCCCCAAGGTGGAAGTGATGCGCGAGCTGCAGCTCGTCACGGTCACGCCGGCCATTCGTGCCGAGCGCGGGATCCAATCGAGCCGCGGAGCCCTCATCTACCGGGCGAGCGACCGGATCACCCAGGAGCTTGGCATGCAGGCAGGCGACGTGATCGTACAGATCAACCGCACGCCCATCAGCTCGGCCGAGGACGTGTCGCGCGCACTCGACTATTATGCGGGACGCGGCGTGATCCGCCTTTTCTTCGAGCGCCAGGGCCAGATCTACCCCACTGACTTCGTGATTCGATGACGGCGCAGGACCAATACTCCTCCCCGCTCGCCGATCGGTACGCATCGCGCGCGATGCTGGAGCTCTGGTCTCCGCGATCGCGTTACACACTGTGGCGCCGGCTGTGGCTCGCACTCGCCGAGGCGGAACAGCAGCTCGGCGTGCCCATCCCCGACGAAGCGCTCGCCCAGATGCGTGCCCATCTGGGAGACATCGACTTCGATGCGGTCGCCGCCTACGAGCGCCGATTCCGGCACGACGTGATGGCGCACGTCCACGCCTTCGGCGATGTGGCACCCTCCGCACACAAGTTCATCCATCTCGGCGCGACGAGCGCGTTCGTCACCGACAACGCGGACCTCGTTCTCATGCGTCGCGGGCTGGTGCTGCTCCGCGGCAAGGCGTTGCGCGTGCTTCGCGCTCTCGCTGCGTTCGCGCGTGAGTGGCGCGACGAGCCCACGCTTGGCTACACGCACCTGCAGCCAGCGCAGCCCACCACGGTGGGCAAGCGCGCGACGCTCTGGATGCAGGATCTCGTGCTCGATCTCGCTGACCTCGATCATCGGGTCGCGACGCTTCCCTGCCGCGGCGTGAAGGGAACCACCGGCACCCAGGCCAGCTTCCTCGAGCTGTTCGGCGGCGACCACGCCAAGGTGCGCGAGCTGGATCATCTCGTGACGGCCGCGCTGGATTTCCCGGCAAGCATCCCGGTGAGCGGCCAGACCTACACCCGGAAGCTCGACGCCCAGGTGCTCGGTGTGGTGTCCGGGATCGCGGCCAGCGCGGCCAAGTTCAGCGCGGACATTCGCATGCTGCAGGCATTCGGCGAGATCGAGGAGCCGTTCGAGCGGGAGCAGATCGGTTCGTCGGCGATGGCGTACAAGCGGAATCCGATGCGTTCCGAGCGCATCGCCTCGCTCGCACGGTTCGTCGGATCACTGGAGCCGAACGCGAACCAGACGCACGCCGTGCAGTTCTTCGAGCGCACCCTCGACGACAGCGCGAATCGCCGGCTGTCCATCCCGGAGTCCTTTCTCGCCACGGACGCCATCCTTGGCCTGATGGAAAACGTGGCGTCGGGGCTGGAGGTGCATCCGGCGCGAATTCGTCGCCGGTTGATGGACGAGCTGCCGTTCATGGCGACCGAGGAGCTCATCGTGCGGGCCGTGCGCGCGGGAGGCAATCGCCAGGAGGCGCACGAGCGCATCCGTCGCTACAGCATCGACGCGGCGCGCGCGATCAAGGACGGCGCCGAGCAGAATGACCTCCTCGACCGGATCGCCGCCGATGAGACGTTCGGCATCACCCGCCTCGAGCTCGAGCAGGCGATGGACCCCGCGCGATTCGTCGGACGCGCGCCGCAGCAGGTGGATGAGTTCCTCGGCGAAGTCATCGAGCCGCTCCTCGCTGGTGCAACCACGGATGCCGTCCTCGAGGAGATGCGGGTATGATGCTCGTCGCCGAGAGCACGCTCCCGCTCCCCCTCGTTCGTCGCGGAAAGGTGCGTGAGGTCTTCGCCGTCGACGCCCATCGGGTGCTGCTGGTGGCGAGTGATCGCGTCAGCGCCTTCGACGTCGTGATGAACGAGCGCGTGCCGTACAAGGGCGCGGTGCTCACCCAGCTGACCGCGTGGTGGCTCGCGCAGCTCGGATCCCTCGTGCCGCACCACCTGCTCTCCGCGAACGCTGACGAGATCATCGAGCGCGTGCCGGTGCTGGCGCCGCACCGCAGTGCGATCGCCGGCCGCGCCATGCTCTGCCGCCGCACCGAAGTGTTTCCCGTGGAATGTGTCGTCCGCGGCTATCTCAGTGGATCGGCGTGGAAGGAGTACCGGGCCACCGGAACGCTCGCCGGCGAACCACTGCCGGAAGGACTTCGTGAAAGTGATCGCTTCGATCCACCTCGTTTCTCTCCCGCCACGAAAGCGGAGTCCGGACACGACGAGAATATCCCGGTCTCCGAGGTCGCGCAGCGGCTGGGCGTGAAGGTTGCCGCTTCGCTCGAGCAAATGAGCCGCCTCGTCTACGCCCGCGGACGAGATCTCGCCGCCGCGCGGGGTATCATCATCGCCGACACCAAGTTCGAGTTCGGCCGCGACCACGCCGGCGAGATCCGCCTGATCGACGAAGTGCTCACGCCCGACAGCTCGCGATTCTGGCCGGCCGAGGGCTACCACGCCGGGGGACCGCAGCCGAGCTACGACAAGCAGCCCCTGCGCGACTATCTCGACGCCCAGCGACGTGCTGGCCGCTGGAACGGCGAGGCTCCGCCCCCCACGTTGCCCGCCGACGTCGTCAACGCCACCAGCGCACGGTACCTCGACGTCTTCGCGCGCCTTACCGGCGCCCCACTCGACACGACCGACCTCTGACCCACCAATCGTGAGCTTCGCCCGGGAAGGCCTCATCTTCATCGCCATCGCCGCACTCATCGCGGCCGCGACGTATGCGCTGGCACTCAACCGGCGCTCGTGGCCGCTCTGGCTGCTGGCGTTCCTGCTCACCGTCATCACCCTGTGGGTCGCCTACTTCTTTCGCGATCCCGAGCGCACCGGCGCGCGAGGCGACCAGCTCGTCATCGCGCCCGCCGACGGCAAGGTGGTGCTCGACACGATCATCGACGAGCCGGCTTTCATGGGCGGGCGCTCGCGCCGCATCTCCATCTTCATGAACGTCTTCAACGTGCACGTCAATCGCTATCCGGTGACCGGTACCGTCCGCTACCTCCACTACAATCCCGGCAAGTTCCTCAACGCCGCGGCCGAGAAATCCAGCCTCGAGAACGAGCAGATGTCCGTTGGCATCGACACCCCGCGCGGTCGCGTGCTCGTACGCCAGATCGCCGGTCTTATCGCGCGGCGCATCGTCACGTACAGCAGGGAGGGCGAGCACGTCGATCAGGGTCAGCGGATGGGACTCATTCGCTTCGGTTCGCGCGTTGACGTCTTTCTTCCTGAGGACGCCGTCGTGCGCGTCAAGATCGGCGACCTGACGGTCGCCGGCACGAGCGTGATCGCGGAGATGCCCAACCGATGATGGCCCTGGCGCGTCGGAAGCGGCGGCGGCCGGACATGCGCCGCGCCGTCATCCTGTTCCCGAGTGGACTCACCCTCGGCAATCTGTTCTTCGGCGTCTTCGCCATCATCGCCGCGTCCCGACTCGAGTTCGTCGCCGCGGGCGTCTACGTGCTGCTCGGCGGTATCTGCGACGCACTGGATGGCCGCGTGGCGCGCGCCACCAATGCCGGCACCGAATTCGGCGAGGAGCTCGACTCGCTCGTCGACGCGATCACCTTCGGGCTCGCGCCCGGGATGATCATGTACTTCGCGGTGCTCAATCGCAGCGGCTGGGACTGGGTGTGGGTCTTCCTGTTCGCTGCGTGCGCCGTGTTGCGCCTCGCGCGCTTCAACATCGAGCAGGCCGGCTCCGCCAAGACCTACTTCCAGGGCCTGCCCAGTCCCGCCGCCGGCATCACGCTCGCGTCGTACTACTGGTTCAGCCAGTCGTCGCTGTACACGTATGGGGCAATCGCCGACCTCAAGTGGCACGTACTGCTGCGCTACCTGATGGTCGTCCTGTCGTTCCTCATGATCAGCAATGTGCCGTATCCGGTGTTCCCGCGTACGGGATTCCGGAGCCTCCGCGCCATCGGCGCCACGGTCCTGCTGATCGGATCCATGATCCTGCTCGCCACGCGGCGCCTGGAATACTTCTTCCCCTTCGCACTCATCTACGTGGCGTGGGGACTCCTGCGCTGGGTGCTCTCCGGCCTCTTCGAGCGTCGTCAGCCCACCATCCCGTACGACCTTTCCGAAGGCGAGGACGACGAGGATGAAGACGAGGATGACGAATTCGAGATGGATTCACAGGTCCACGCAACGCGTCGCAGCCATCGCGGTGATCGCGCAGCACGACCGGATCGCTCGGAACGCACCGAGCGTGCGGGGCCTTCGCCGCGCGAGGAACGTGGGGAACACTCGCGCTCCCGCCTCGACCGCACGCCCTCCCGCACGGCTGTCGCCGAGCGCACGACGGAGCGGACGGAACGACCTGAGCGCAGCGGCCGGACAGAACGCGGCGATCGGACCGAACGCGGGACGCGTACGCGAGACGGCGAACGTCCGAAGCGGGAAGGACGCCAGAAGGAGCGCGGAAATCGCGGTGAGCGTTCCGCACGGGAGCCGAAGCTGGAATCAGCGCCGATGCCTGCGCCCGTCGCTCCGGACGAGCCGGCAGCATCGGGGGTGGACGCCATCACGCTCGGTCATCCCGAGCAGGACGCGACGTCTGCCGCGAACACGCCCGGCACGCCGGATGTCGAGCTGGTCGCCTCCGACGCCGTACTGATTCCAGCGGAGGGAGGCAGTGCGCCACGCAAGCGAAAGCGTCGCCGCCGCCGTGGAGACCGCAAGGAACGCGGCGCCGCTCCCGCTGGTTCATCACCGGAGTCCGCCGCGCAGCCAGACGATCAGGACGATGATCACGATGGTGATCAGCACGACAACCCCTATCGCGAAGCGCCCGGAGAGCCCGTCATCCGGCAGGAAGCGCCGGCCGCGCCTCCAGCCGAGCCGGCAGCCGAGCCTCCCCTGCTGCTCCCCCGCCCCTCCTCGGAACCCACCGAATGAGCCGTTTTCGCGTCGCCGTTCAAGTTGTTCCCCGCCGTGGCCTGCTCGATCCACAGGGCAAGGCAGTCGCCGACGCGCTGCACACGCTCGGATTTGCTGCCGTCGCCAGCGTCCATGTGGGCCGATACCTGGTCCTCGAGCTCGACGCTCCCGACTCAGACGGCGCCCGAGCGATGACCCGCGAGATGTGCGAGCGACTCCTCGCCAATCCGGTCACCGAGGACTTCCACATCGCCGAGGTCAGCGCGGAATGAAGTTCGGCATCGTCACCTTTCCAGGCTCCAACTGCGATTACGACGCCTATCGCGCCGTCGTCGATGCGCTCGGCGAGGAGGCTGTCTATCTCTGGCACAAGGATCACGACCTGCAGGGTTCTGACGTCGTGATCCTGCCCGGCGGCTTCAGCTACGGCGATTATCTTCGCGCCGGCGCCATTGCCGCCCTCAGCCCGGTGATGCGAGAGGTGATCCAGCACGCCCGTCGTGGCGGCCCCGTGCTTGGCATCTGCAACGGTTTCCAGATCGCCTGCGAGGCTCGCTTGCTGCCCGGCGCGCTGCTGCGCAATGAATCGCTCAAGTTCGTCTGCGCGCCGATCACGCTGCGTGTGGAGAACGCTGACACGCGATTCACATCGGGCTACGAGCGCGGACAGCTCATCACGCTTCCGGTCGCCCACGGCGACGGTCGCTACAGCGCCGACGAAGAGACGCTCGATCGCCTCGAGGGCGACGGACACGTCGTCTTCCGCTACGCCCCCGACCGGTTGCAGGCGGAGGAGTCGTACAACCCGAATGGCTCGATGCGCGACATCGCGGGTATCGTCAACAGGGAGGGAAACGTCCTTGGCATGATGCCCCATCCCGAGCGGGCCGTGGACCCGGTGCTGGGCCGGCCGGACGGACTCGCGCTCTTCGAATCGCTCCTCCAACACGTCGCCGCCTGAGCGACCCGGAGCCTCCATGCGCCATCTCCTCGTCCTCGCGCTCCTCTGTGCTCCCGTCGCCTGCCTGTCGCAGGAGAAGGAGAAGACCATCTCTCCTGGCATGTCCCAGGCGCAGGTCGTCAACGCGCTCGGCAAGCCCGCTATCACCCGGAAGAACGGAGATCGCACGTACCTCTTCTATGCCAACTCGTGCGGGAAGAGCTGCGGGACGAACGATCTCGTCATCCTGACGCGCGACAGCGTCACCGACGCGATCTTCCGCTCGCCGGACCGTCACTACACGGGGACCAGCAGTTCCCCCGAGTCCATCTCGGCAAAGGAAGCGGCGAAGCCCGCATCCGCCGGCGCCCCGATTCGCATGAAGCCCCCCGCGAAGCCGACCGACGCGACCCCGTCGATTCCCGTCTCGCCGCCGCAGGTGAAGCCGGCGACTCCATCTTCAACTCCGCAGCAGACTCCGTGACCGTTTCCGCACGTCCTGGCGATCCACGCATTACTCCCGCGCTCGTCGCCGAACATGGACTCACCACGCACGAATACGATCGCCTGGTGGCCATGCTCGGGCGCGAGCCGACCTTCACGGAATTGGGCATCGTCAGTGCGCTGTGGAGTGAGCACTGCTCGTACAAGCATTCGCGCCCGCTGCTTCGCACGCTGCCGACCAGGGCGCCATGGGTGTTACAGGGTCCGGGCGAGAATGCGGGCGTGATCTCGATCGGCGACGGCCTCGCCGTCGCCTTCAAGATCGAGTCGCACAACCATCCGTCGGCGGTGGAGCCGTACCAGGGCGCCGCGACCGGTGTCGGTGGCATCCTGCGCGACGTCTTCACCATGGGGGCGCGACCCATCGCGCTGCTCAACTCGCTCCGCTTCGGATCGCTCGACTCGGCGCGGGTGCGGTACCTCTTCGCTGGCGTGGTGAAGGGTATCGGCGACTATGGCAACTGCGTCGGCATCCCGACGGTCGGCGGCGAGGTGATGTTCGATCCCGCGTACGAGGGAAATCCGATCGTCAACGCGATGTGCGTCGGGCTGCTCAAGGAGAAGGAGCTCATGCTCGCCGTCGCCCAGGGCGTCGGCAATCCCATCATCGCCGTTGGCGCGCGCACGGGGCGCGACGGCATTCACGGCGCCTCCTTCGCCTCGGAGGATCTCTCCGAGGCCAGCGACGCCAAGCGTCCGCGCGTCCAGGTCGGCGATCCATTCACCGAGAAGCTGCTGCTCGAGGCGAGCCTCGAGCTGATTCACAGCGGCCACATCGTCGCCATCCAGGACATGGGCGCGGCGGGGCTCACGTCGTCGTCCGCCGAGATGGCGGCGCGCGGCGACGTCGGGGTCGTCATCGACACGACGAAGGTTCCGGCTCGCGAGGAAGGGATGACACCGTACGAGCTGCTGCTCAGCGAATCACAGGAGCGCATGCTCGTCGTCGCGAAGCGCGGTCACGCGGATGAGGTGCGAGCCATCCTCGAGAAATGGGACCTTACGGCTGCGGTCATCGGTGAAGTCATCGAGGAGCCGGTGTACCGCGTCATGGAGGGCGACCGAATCGTCGCCGAGTTCCCCGGCATCCGGCTCGTCACCGACTGCCCGACCTACACTCCTGAAGCGCGGGAGAGCGACGACATCCGCGAGCGTCGCGAGCGTGACGTGATCGCGATTGCCGAGCGTTCCGAGGAGTCCGATCCGGCATGGACCCTCGATCAGCTCCTTCGCTCACCGACGATTGCCAGCAAGCGCTGGGTCTATCAGCAGTACGATCACACGGTACGCACCAGCACCGTCCAGGGGCCGGGAAGCGATGCCGCCGTTGTCCGCATTCGCGGCACCGATCGCGCGATCGCGCTCACCACCGATTGCAACGGCCGCTACGTGTATCTCGACCCGCGCGAAGGCGCGCGCATCGCCGTCGCCGAGGCGGCGCGCAACGTGGCCTGCGCCGGCGGACGGCCGCGCGCGATCACCAACAATCTCAACTTCGGCAATCCCAAGCGACCCGAAGTCTACTACCAGCTTCGCGAGGCCGTTGCTGGAATCGCCGAGGCGTGTACCGCGCTCGAGACACCGGTCACCGGCGGCAACGTCTCGCTGTACAATGAGAGCCCGATCAGCGCCGTGTATCCCACGCCGGTGATCGGCATGGTCGGAGTCATCGACTCGCTCGAGCACGTGACGCGCTCCCACTTCACCGACGACGGCGACGGCATCGTGCTCCTCGGCGAGAATACCGCTGAGCTCGGGGCGAGCGAATACCTGCAGCGTATTCATGGCGTGGTTGCGGGAGTGCCCCCCCGCTGCGATCTCGACGCCGAACGCCGCCTGATCGAGGCGGTGCTCGATGCGATCGCCAGCGGAGCGGTGCGCTCGGCACACGACTGCGCGGATGGCGGTCTCGCTGTCGCGCTCGCCGAGTGCGTCATGCTCGATCGCAATCGCCTCACGGGCGCCACGGTGGATCTCTCCGACTGGCGCGACCTGCCGCTCCGCGCGCTGCTGTTCGGCGAGGCGCAGGGCCGCGTCATCGTCTCCGCGCCGGACGCGCTGGAGGTGCTGGCCATCGCGCGGCGTCATGGCGTGCCGGCCACCACCATCGGCACCGTTCGCACCGAGACCGGTTCGCTCGACATTACCGTCGGTCAGCGCCAGTGGCGGATGTCCGTCGCGCGGCTCGCCGAGGCGTATCACGAGGCGATGCCTCGCATCATGCAGCGCAGCG
>Ga0207705_10002740_pt1 | contig 13507 bp, 10 predicted proteins | sample KBSC13metaG_FD_184314 | JGI IMG/M metagenome (GOLD analysis project Ga0207705, IMG submission 184314) | Corn rhizosphere microbial communities from Kellogg Biological Station, Michigan, USA - KBS C1-3 metaG (SPAdes) (version 2) | ecosystem: Host-associated > Plants > Roots > Rhizosphere > Soil ...
GAGAACGCGCTGCGGACGGGTCACGAAGGCCATTAGCAGATCAAATTCGGCACCTGTCAGCGCGACTTCCGCGCCGTCCGGATCGCGAAGGCTGCGCGCACCGGCATCCAGCCGCCAGCCGGCGAACCGATGGATTTCGGACGCCTGTTGCCGCACGGCCGTCCGTACGCTGCCCCTCGTTCGCCGCAGGATGGCGCGCACGCGGGCGACGAGTTCGCGCGGATTGAACGGCTTGGGCAGATAGTCGTCCGCGCCGATCTCCAGACCGACGATGCGATCGATATCGTCGCCCTTGGCCGTTACCATCAGCACCGGCACCTCACCCGCCGCGCGCAGCCGGCGGCAAAGCGATAGCCCGTCCTCCCCCGGCAACATGACGTCGAGGATCGCAAGGTCGATCCGGCGCCGCTGCGCAAGCCGGTCATAGTCCTCGGCAGTACGGCACCCGCCCGCTTCGAAGCCCTCGCGGGCGAGCAGCGCCGTCACGAGCGCACGTATCTCGGCATCGTCCTCCACGACGGCGATGAAGCTGGGGTCAGGCATCGCGCGATTGTAGGACCGGGGAAGGGATGCGGGAAAGCCGTCTCTCCCTTGCGATACGTTTCGTAACACTTCGTTGCCGCACTGAAAGACCCTGCACATGTCCAACGCCTAGAGGCTGGACGACCGAATGACGGTTCGACCCCCAAAGGAGCGTACCCATGTACAAGATCAAATTCCCGTCCCTGTTGGCCGCCGCGATCGGCCTGATCGCCGCTGCTACGCCCGCTTTCGCCTGGCATGGCCACGTCACGCGCGTGGAGGGGCCCCTCGGCCGCGGCTATGTCCACAGCCGCTCTGTCTCGCGCGCGCCGGGCAGCGTTTCCGTCAACCGCGATACACAGACCAATCGTGGCTACGGCATGGCCACCAGCCGGCAGGCGAACTGGGGCAACGGAAGCTACAACGGCAGCGCTACGCACACGCTCAACAACGGCGAGACGTTCGGCCGCACTACCAGCCTGACCCGCAATGGCGACGGCACTGCCACCTATTCCGCGACGCATACCAGCATGGATGGGCAGAGCAGGACCATGACCGGCACGGTCGGCAATAGGCCGCAATAAGCCCTCCCCCTGGCCGCGACGCCGCGCGGCCATTTTTTTCGGATTTGACGGAAATGATGAAGCGCATGTTTTTCCTGGCACCTCTCCTGATGCTCGCCCATCCGGCGCATGCCGCATCCGGCGGTAAGCTCGATGCGATGCTCGACAAGGCAGATACGGATCATGACGGGCGTATCACCCGTACCGAATTCATCGCTGCGCGCCGCGCGATGTTCGACCGGCTCGACCGCAATCACGACGGCGTCGTCAGCAAGGACGATTTCGGCCGGCTGAGACGCTTCCGGCCTAAGGCGGCCGAGCAGATCGACGCCTTCATCGCCTCGGCCGATGCCGACCACGATGGGCGCGTGACCCGCGCCGAGCTGGAATCCGCACCGACCAAGGGCTTCGACCTGCTCGATACCAACCACGACGGCGTGATCGACGCGACGGAGCGATCCGCGGCCGCTGCGCGACGGGCAAACAAGTGACCGGTGGGTTGCATCGCGCGCCGTTGTGGCTGGCCATCGTCGCGGCCTGCGTGCTGATCGAGTTCGCATGGCGCAAGCGTGCGGGGCGCGGTTACGATGGCGGGACCGCGCTTGCTTCGCTCGGCCTGGCGCTCGGCAACATTCCCGCCGCCGCGCTCAATACCGCGATCATCGGCGGCGGCTATGCGTTGGTTTGGCGGTACGCGCCGATCCGCTGGCCGCTCCACGATTGGCGGACCTGGAGCGTGGGCTTCCTGCTCGTGGAATTCGCCTATTACTGGTTTCACCGCGCAAGCCATCGTGTCGCCTGGCTATGGGCTAGTCACTCCGTCCACCATTCGGCCGAGCAGCTTACCTTGCTGTCGTCGCTGCGGCTCGGTTGGACCAACGCACTGTCCGGCGGATGGCTTTTCTATCTGCCGCTGGTTTTCCTGGGATTCGATCCCCGGCTGGTTCTGGGTGTGCTGGTGCTTGACCTGCGCTACCAGTTCTTCCTTCATACTGAAGCGGTAGGACGGCTGGGGCCGCTCGAGTGGATCTTCAACACCCCCGCCCATCACCGCGTCCATCACGCGTCGAACGCGCCTTATCTGGACCGGAATTTCGGCGGCATCCTGATCATATTCGACCGGTTGTTCGGGACGCTCGCCATCGAGCGGCCGGACGAGCCGCTACGCTATGGCCTTGCCCACCGGCAGGCGAGCCGCAACCCGATCCGCATCGCGCTGGGCGAATGGGCCCGCTTGTTCGGCGGCATGCGTGCGAGGAAAGGCATTCGCGCCCGACTCGATCTCGTCTTCGCGGCGCCCGGAGACGAATGATGCGTATCCTGATTTCCACGCTGCTTCTGCTGGCCCTGCCGTCCGCCGCGAGAGCGGTCACCATCTGCGACGCGACCTGGGTCGATCCCGCCCGGGAGCGCGCGGTGCCGGTCCGAATCCGAATGCCCGACGGACGTGGCAAGGTTCCGGTTGTGCTGTTCAGCCACGGCCTGGGCGGTAGCCTGGATTCCGGCACCGACTGGACCCAGGCATGGGCGGAAGCAGGCATCGCTTCCGTCACCCTCCAGCATCCGGGCAGCGACCGCGGAATCCTCGATACCGGGATCACCACCGGCATGTCGCCAATGCAGCTTGTGGCACGGGTGCGCGACGTCCATTTCGTGATCGACGAGCTCGCCCGCCGCCGATCGGAGGGAAAGTGCGATCTTGCCCGCATCGACCTGGCCAAGCTGGGCATGTCCGGCCACAGCTTCGGCGCGATCACCACCCAGGCAGTCAGCGGCCAACATTATCCGTTGGCAGCGATGCAGGGCAGCGCCGATCCCCGCATCGTGGCCGCGATCGCCTTCAGCCCATCGCCGCCCATGCGTGGGCATGACGACGCGGGGGCCTTCGGGACCATCCGCATTCCTTTCCTCTCGGTCACAGGGACGGAGGATGTGGTACCGCTCACACCTCAAATCTCGGCCGCCGACCGCCAGCGGCCGTTCCGCGCCATGCCACCCGGCCGGAAATATCTGCTGGTACTGGCCGGAGCGAACCACATGCAATTCAACGGCCAGGACGTGCTGCGCAATGGCATGGCGCCCGATCCACATGTTCGCGCAGTGACGATCGCCGTCACGACGGCCTTCTGGAAGGCGACATTGATGCATGACGCCAAGGCTGCCGACTGGCTGGCTCGCGGCGGACCGCAAGAAATCCTGACCGCAGGCGATGGTTTCGAAACGAAATGACGGATCTGACACGCTTCAATCGCCGCTTTTTCCGCCGTTGGGAAAGGCGTAGAATAGGAGCGGGAATGAGAGCTTCCGGTGAAGAAGGAGTTTGAAGCTCCCTGCCGGGATCGCTGCCCGGGAGAGATGCTATGGCGATCACGCAAGCAATGCCGATCGGCGCTGAAGCTCCGGTCACGATACGACACATCGATATATCCGATATCCGCGCATCCCTCCGCGATGGATGGCGCGACTTCGACGAGAAGCGCGGCGACATTTTGGTCGTGGGCTTCCTCTACCCGGTGATCGGCCTCGTCGTCGCCGCGCTCGCGCTCAACGACCAGTTCGTGCCACTCGCCTTCCCGCTTTGTGCAGGGCTGTCCCTACTCGGGCCCGCGGTCGCAGTCGGCTTCTACGAATTGGCACGACGGCGCGAACGCGGCGAGGAGTCCGATTGGAGCCATTTCCTCGATGGCTTCCGCCGCAACGGCGCGTCGATCGTGCTGGGGACTTTGGTGCTAGCGTCGCTCTTCCTTCTGTGGCTCGCAGCCGCCTGGCTGCTTTATGGTTGGGCCTTCGGCGCAAGCAGCTCCACACTATGGTCGTTCGACCGGGCCAATGTGACATTGCCCGATTTCCTCGCGCATCTCTTCACGACGCGCGAGGGCTGGATGCTGATCCTGTTAGGCAATCTTGTCGGCGCGGGCTTCGCGATCGCGGTGCTGGCACTGAGCGTGGTGACCTTTCCGATGCTGGTCGATCGCCCGGTCGATGTCGGCACCGCCTTTGGCGCGTCGCTGCGTGCCTTCGCGGCCAATTGGAAGAGCCTGATCGGCTGGGGCATTATCATCGGCGCATTGCTCGTATTGGGCTCGATCCCTGCGTTCATCGGGCTGGCCGTCGTTTTGCCGGTGCTGGGTTATGCCACCTGGCATCTCTATACGCGGATGGTCCCGCGCTAACGGCCCGGGGGCAGCGGACGATCGCCATCGCCCGCTCCCCCCGATGCTCAGACCGTTATTGAATAAAGCGCGTGCTGGCAGAAGATATAGAGCGTGCGCTTGCCCTTGCCGCCAAAGACGAGCTGGATCGGGCGTTCAGGCACGTCGATCCGGGTTAATTCCTTGCCGTCGGGCGCGTAGACGAAGATCTGGCCGTTCGCGACGAACACCTTGCCGTCGGGCCCGACCGCGACGCTCTCGCCGCCGCGCGTGGCGAAGACCTTGAGGTCGGTCACCGTCCCGCCCGGGCCGACCAGTCCGTTGAAGGTCCGGTCCTCGGACTCGTTGGTCAGGAACACTCGCTCGCCCTGCTTGGCGGTAACGAAGCCCAGGGCATCCATCGTGTCAGAGAAGCGCCAGTCGCCCTGCCGGAAGGCACGGAAGGCGGGCAGGACCAGGCTGCCGTCGGGCGAGACATATTCGCGCGCCTTGGGGGTCGCCATGCCCTTGGCGAACTGCTCGGCCAAGGTTGGGAAGCGATAGGTATCGTGATCGAGCTGGTCCTGGAATTCGGCGTCGTTCTTCCAGACATTGCCCGGCAGCGCGACCGTCACGCCTTCCTGTGATTTGGCCGGCGTCGGCGGAATGAAGGTGACCTTGTCCGCCGGCTCGTCCGGCTTGAAGCTGTAGACCGTCACGTCCGGCCCCTGCGGCGACAGCACCATGATGTCGCCCGATTTGTCGATCGCCAGGTTGACCGGATCGAGCGGATTGTCGCGCACGATCTCGATGCCCCTCTCGGGCGTGAAGCGATAGATGCGCTGGGTGCGGCGCTCGACGAAATAGAGCGTGCCATCGGGCGCGGTCGCCGCGCCCGAGATCGACGCGAAGCCGTCGGCGATCTTCTCGACCGCGCCGACGCCCGGAAGCGGTGCAGGTGGTGCAGAGACCGGCATTTTGTCGGTGATGTCGAGCACCGCGAATTCGCGCTCACGATATTGCACGTGGCGCGTCACGTCGGTGATCGCATTTTCATACGGATATTTGCTCGCGCGCAGATAGGGCGCGCAGCCATTCTCGTCACAGATCGAATAGCCGCTCTCGGCATTGGTGTGCAGGTTGCGGAAACGTATGTCGCTGGAGTTCTGGATGCGGACCGCGGTCGGCGCGACCTTGGGCATCCGCGTCACGCGATAGGCATGATAGTTCGCGAACAGCAGATTGCGCGAATTACGGATGTCGAGGCTGATCGTGTCGCCGCTGTCGCGCACCTCCTCCTCGGTCTGGGGTGCCAGGAATTCCCAATTCTCGACGCCGTCGAGCACGATCTCGTTGCGGAAATGATGCTCGTTGGAGAGCTCGTAGATATGGCCCGGCGTCTTAGTGTTGGTGACGAACAGTCCAGCCCAATTATAGGGATGCGGCATCCAGATATTGGCGAAGGTGCCGCCGCCATTGTCGGTCACCCAGATGCTCGGATTCTGCCCGTCGACCTTGGCATTGGCCACGCGCTCGGTGAATTCCCGCGGGGTGCCGCCGCCGCCCTGGAACTTGACGTCGTTGATCATCGAACTGGCGCCGGCCTTCCACAGGATGCCGGTCACGCGCGGATTGGTGACGCCGGTATAGATGCCGAAGCCGCTCAGGATCGCATCGCCGCCCTTGGCGCTCTCTATCATCGCCTTGGGCGCGCCCGGAGCGACATAATTGGGCGCATTCTCGGGCAGGAACAGCAAGGTCTGGGCGGGATGCATGCCGATCAGAACGCTGTCGGGCCGCAGCCTCAGCGTATCGGTGATCTGATACTGGCCTTGCGGAAAATAGAGCACGCGATGTGTGTCGATCGCTTTCTGCAGCGCGGCGGTATCGTCGGTCTGACCGTCGCCCTTGGCGCCGAGATCATGGACATTGGCCCACTCGCTGGTCGGCGGCAGCGGGCGGATCGCGCGCGTGGCGGCGGGAACCGTATGCAAGGGTTCGGCCTGCCAGTTGGTGCGGAAGGTGCCCATGCCGCCCAGCGTGTCGATCGTCAGGCCATAGTTGAACGCCTTGACCCGGTAGCGCGCGCCCTGCGCCCCGATCGTCTTCCCGCTGTCCCGGAAGCGCGCGAAGGTGGGCGTGTTGAGGCCAATCGCATTCTCGAACCCGATCTGGGTGAAGGCGCTGTCTTCGGCGCTGATGATCACGCCCGCCTTGCTGACATTCTCGAACCGGACATCCTTGCCCCAGAGCGAATCCGAATAGCCCTCGTCGATGTCGATCCCGACCGGCGTGTTGCGGATCGCGACGTTGACCAGGGTCAGATCGACCTCATGCTCGCGGATCGCGGCGTCGCGCTGTCCGTCGAACGAGGAATCGACGAGCGTGAACTGCCATGCGGGCGAGGTCTTCTCGCTGATGATCCCGTAACGGCCGCCGTGGAAATGGAGATCCTCCATCTCGTTGCCGGCGAGATAGACCCCCGCCAGGCCGGACCCCAGGTTGAAGTCCATGTGACTGAGGAAGGTGTGCTGCGCGACGTGGAAGCGCGCCACGACCGCGCCGGCATTGCCTGCGCCGATCTCGAAATCGACATTGCCCATCGCCGAATAGAAGGTGCTGCTATTGGCATCGGCGGTATCGGGGTTGAAGGGTACAGCGGTCGCGACCGGGAAAGGCGGCTTCTTGTTGCCGTAGGTATCGCGGCCGGTGAACACGATCATCGTCGCGACACCCTTGGTGAAGCCGGGCGTGTCCGGGCCGAGCAATATCACCGGCCGGGTCTTGCCGACGCCGAAGACGCGTACCGCAGGCGGGATCAGGATCGATCGCGCGATGCGGTAGCGGCCCGAGGGCAGGAACACGACACCGCCCCAGCGATTATCGACGGCCTTGTCGATCGCGGTCTGAATCGCGCCGGTGTCGTCCGCACGACCGTCACCTACGCCCTTCACGACGATCGCGCGCGGATCGTTCGGCATGGTCTGATAGACCGATGTCGTTGCCGCGGACGCCATCACCGGCGCGCCCAGCAGGGCCGCCGCGAGCAATTTGGTCTTCATGCCATCTCCACCAAACGAAGCTGATTACTGGTCCGGGTCCTTGCCCGTAAACGGCGAGCAGCAGGGTTTGCCGATCGCGTGGAATTCCATGATCTCCGCCCGCGTCCCGTCCGGATCGAGCAGATTGAGCTGCCACTTGGCGTCGCGCCCGATCTTGGGCGTTTCCTTCTGCCCCTTCAGCCGGTCGCCGTTCCAAAGCAGCGTGAAGGCCGCGCGGGTATCGGCAACGCCCAGCGAGAAATGGTTGAGCACGCCCAGATCGTGCGGGTTCATGGTCGGGGGGATGCCGACCGTGTCAGGCGTGCCGACCACCATATATTCGAGCCAGTCGGTCCCGTCGGGCACCTGCAACGAGATCCAGGTGGGGTTATCCTCGCGCATCCCGCCGAACCAATAAGGCCGGAAGCCGAGGATGTTGCGCCAGAAGGCGTCCTCATTGCCGCGATTGTGGATGATGAAGCCGACATGGATGATGTGGCGCGACAGCGGATTGGGCGCGATCGACGGCGGGTTGGCCGGGCCCTGCACGAACTGGACCTTGGTGCCTTCAGGATCGGTCACGTCGAACCAGCGGCTGCCGTCGGCGCCGCTCTCGACCTTGGCAGGCACCTTCACGCCCTTGGACTTCAGATATTGCCGCATGCCTTCCGCATCGGCGGTGTTGAACGCGGCATGATCCATGCGGTTGATCGAGCTGTTCCCAGCGGGCAGCGGCAGCACTTCGACGAACTGGCTCGGGCTGAAATAATAACGCGCACCGGCGGAATTTTCGGGATCGGGCAGCTTGGTCGCGCCCAGATCGTGCACGTAGAAAGCTTCGCTCGCGGCCGGATCGGCGGCATAGACCGCCAGATGCGAGACAGAGGTCAGCGGCGGCCGTGTGGGCGGGGCGGCAAACAAGACAGCGCTGCCAATCAAGGCCATCGCACAGCCAAACGCACGCCGCATCACCATCTCCCCTACGACCATCGCTTCGTTGTTAGCGCGACCATAGCCCGATATGATCCGCTTGCCAGCCCTACAAAGGTCGCAGGCAGGAGGATGAAATGCCAAAGGAAATCACGCGTCGCAGTTTGATCGAGCTTAGCGTTGCGGGTGTCGCCGTTCTCGCCGCGGCCGAATCCAAGGCGATCGACCGCCCTATCTTGCCCAAGGACCAGAAACTGGGCTTCGCTGTCGTTGGTCTCGGCAAGCTCGCGCAAGGTGAGATCATCCCCGGTCTGCGCCAGGCCAAGGGTGCCAAATTGGTCGCATTGGTGAGCGGCCATCCGGACAAGGCCAAGCGCATCGCCGACGCCGAGGGCCTGCCAGCCGATGCAATCTACAATTACGAGAATTTCGACCGGATCGCGAAGGATCCGCGTATCCAGGTCGTCTACATCGTGCTGCCCAACAGCATGCACGCCGAATATACGATCCGCGCCTTGAAGGCCGGCAAGCATGTGCTGTGCGAAAAGCCGATGGCGACCACGGTCGCCGATTGCGAGGCGATGATCGACGCGGCGAAGAAGGCCGATCGCAAGCTGATGATCGCCTATCGCTGCCACTACGACCCCAAGAACCTCGCCGCGATGCGCGCGGCGCGCTCGGGCCAGCTCGGCAAGCCGCGCTTGTTCGTGACCGATATGGGCCGCCAGGCCGATGTGTCCGATCCATCCGATGCGTGGCGCGTCGACAAGACGCTCGCGGGTAGCGGCGCGATCGGCGACATGGGCATCTACGGCATCAGCGCCGCGCGCTACATGCTCAACGAGGAACCGATCGAGGTCCGCGCCTGGTCCAACACCAATCCCAATGATCCGCGCTTCAAGACGGTCGACGACCTGATTTCCTGGCAGTTCCGTTTCCCCTCGGGCGCGATCTGCAACGGATCGACGTCGTTCGATTATAACGCGACCATGTCATTCGAATTGTGGGGCGAGAAAGCACGCCTGCGTGCCGATCCCGGCGCCTTCTACGGCGGCAACCGCTTCGAGATCGTCGATGGCGGCAAGTTCACGCCGATGGACATCCCCGAGGTCCACCAGTTCGCGCGCGAAATGGACTGGATGGCCGACGTCGTGCGGGGCAAGGCACCGATGGTTTCGCCCGGCGAGGAAGGGATGCAGGATCTTCGCCTGATCCTCGCGCTCATCGAATCCGCCCACAATGGCGGTGCGCCGATCAAGACCGACTGGGGCTACAAGCGCGCGGTCGATCCGGCGGCCGTGGTCGATATCGTGGCGTGAAGAATGGGGAGGACCAGCGGATGGCCGGTCCTCCCCTTTCCTTGGCCCTCCCGTAGCCGGGAGGCGACCGGTTTACGAAAGCTCGTTGGTCGGCTTGGCGCCCCACAGAGCGTAAAACAACACGTAGAGCTCGCACGCGGCAGTCAGCAGGAACGACAATTGCAGCCCGTACGTATCCGCCAGCTTGCCCTGAACGATCACCAACGCGCCGCCGGCAATCGCCATGATCAGCAGGCCCGACCCTTCCTCGGTAAGCGGGCCAAGGCCCTTGATGCCGAGCGTGAAGATGGTCGGGAACATGATGGAGTGAAACAGCCCGACCAGGATCAGCGACCACATCGCCACCGGCCCATGCGCAAACACCGTGATCATCATCACCACGAACGCGCCGATCGAGAAAGCCGCGAGCACGGTTTCGGCGCGCACCTTCTGCATGATCGCCGAGCCGACGAAACGGCCCACCATCATCCCGCCCCACAGGAAGGTGAGGTAGCGGCCCGCCTCTTCATGCGTCAGATTGGCGATGGTCGGCTGGCTCACGAAATTGACGAACAGGTTGGCGACGCCGATCTCCGCGATCAGATAGATGAAGATCGCGGGCACGCCGAACACCAGGTTGCGATGGCGCCATAGCGAATGATGCTTGCGCTCTTCCTTGGCGACGCGGCTGGTGGCCGATCCCATCGCGGGCAGCGGAAAGCGCGCGATCACCACCGCAAGCACGGTCAGCACGATCGCGACCAGCACGTAGGGCAGTACCACTGAATGCGCGTCGGCCAGCCGCTGCGCGGGGGTAAGGACGGTGCCCTCCTTGACGGTGCCGCCCACGGAACGGCCGAGGATCAGATAGGCGCCGAACAGGGGGGCGAGCATCGTGCCCGCCGAGTTGAGCGCCTGGACCAGATTGAGTCGCGAAGAGGCAGTGGCGGGCGGGCCGACCACCGCGACATAGGGATTGGCCGCGACCTGCAACAAGGTGATCCCGCTCGCGATCACGAACAGCATTACCAGTGTCACGCCGTAGGACGGCAAGCTCGCCGCCAGCACCATGCCGAGCGCGCCCGCTGCCATGATCAGGAGGCCCACCACCAGGGATTTCTGATAGCCGATACGCTCGATCAGCTTTGCAGACGGGATCGAGGCGAAGAAATAGGCGATGAACCACACGCTCTCGATCAGCGTGGTCTGGGTGTAATTGAGGTCGAACACGCTCTTCAGGTGCGGCAGCAGCGTGTTGTTGATGACCGTGATGAAGCCCCACATGAAGAAGAGCGTCGCCAGCAGCGTCAACGCGGGCCGGTAATCGAAGCCCGGATCGACCGTGCCCTCGGCTACGGATGTGGTTCCAATCGGTCCAGCCATGATCCTCCCTCAATTCCTAACGCTGAAGGCTTATTGCCCTTTGGTCATTTGTATGAGTATTGAGGCAAAGCCCTAGCGTCAATCTCGCCGCACCGTAGCGCTCCCATTAAAACGCCCATACAGACGAGGCCAATGTCCAAGCTCCGCTCCCGCGCCTGGTTCGATAACCCCGAAAATATCGACATGACCGCGCTCTATCTGGAGCGTTACCTCAACTATGGCCTGAGCCTGGAGGAGCTCCAGTCGGGCAAGCCGATCATCGGGATCGCCCAGACCGGGTCCGACCTCTCGCCCTGCAATCGCCACCACCTCGTGCTGGCCGAGCGCGTGCGCGAGGGGATTCGCGAGGCGGGCGGGATCGCGATCGAATTCCCGGTCCATCCGATTCAGGAGACGGGCAAGCGCCCGACGGCCGGCCTCGACCGCAACCTTGCCTATCTCGGCCTGGTCGAGGCGCTCTACGGTTATCCGATCGACGGCGTGGTTCTGACGATCGGGTGCGACAAGACCACGCCCGCCTGCCTGATGGCGGCGGCGACGGTGAACATTCCGGCGATAGCGCTGTCGGTCGGGCCGATGCTCAACGGCTGGCACAAGGGCGAGCGTACGGGCTCGGGCACGATCGTCTGGAAGGCGCGCGAGATGCTCGCGACCGGCGAGATCGACGCGCAGGGCTTCATCAAGCTCGTCTCCTCGTCCGCGCCGTCCACCGGCTATTGCAACACGATGGGCACGGCGACGACGATGAACTCGCTCGCCGAGGCGCTCGGCATGAGCCTGCCCGGCAACGCCGCCATCCCCGCGCCCTACCGCGACCGGCAGGAGAGCGCCTATCATACCGGCCTGCGCATCGTGGACATGGTGCGCGAGGATTTGAAGCCGTCCGACATCCTGACGCGCGACGCCTTCCTCAACGCGATCGTGGTCAATTCGGCGATCGGCGGATCGACCAACGCCCCGATCCATCTGGCCGCGATCGCGCGCCATATCGGTGCCGAGCTCGATATCCGCGACTGGCAGGAATATGGTCATAAGGTCCCGCTACTGGTGAACCTCCAGCCCGCGGGCGAATATCTGGGCGAGGACTATTACCGCGCGGGCGGCGTGCCCGCAGTGGTGGCCGAGCTGATGAAGCAGGGTTTGATCCGCGAGGACGCGATCACCGTCAACGGGCGCAGCATCGGCGACAATTGCCGCGACGCGACGATCGAGGATGAGAAGGTCATCCGCCCCTTCGCCACCCCGCTGAAGGAGGAGGCCGGCTTCCTCGTCCTGTCGGGTAACCTGTTCGACGCAGCGATCATGAAGACCAGCGTGATCAGTCCCGAATTCCGCGCACGCTACCTCTCCAACCCCGGCGATCCGGATGCGTTCGAGGGGCCTGCGGTCGTGTTCGACGGGCCCGAGGATTATCACCACCGGATCGACGATCCCGCGACCGGCATCACGCCCGACACGGTGCTGTTCATGCGCGGCGCGGGGCCGATCGGCTATCCGGGGGCGGCGGAAGTCGTGAACATGCGTCCGCCCGCTTACCTGATCGAAGACGGCATCCACGCCCTTCCCTGCATCGGCGATGGACGCCAGTCGGGCACGAGCGGGAGCCCCTCGATCCTCAACGCCTCGCCCGAGGCGGCGGCGATGGGCGGGCTCGCTTTGCTCCAGACCGGCGACCGCGTGCGGATCGACCTCAGGAAGGGCAGCGCCGACATGCTGGTCGACGCGGCCGAACTCGACCGCCGCCGCGCCGCGCTCCAGGCCAAGGGCGGCTATCCCTATCCCGCCTCGCAAACGCCGTGGCAGGAAATCCAGCGCGCCGTCGTCGGGCAGATGGACACCGGCGCGATCCTGGAAGGCAGCGAGAAATATCAGCGCATCGCACAGACCAAGGGCCTGCCGCGGGATAATCACTAGAAGACGTCCCCCCGGACTGTTCCGGGGTCCACCGTGTCACAAGCTTGGTCAATGCGGATGACGGGTTGATGCCGGAACAAGTCCGGCATGAAGGGTCGAGCTCACCCCTGGAGCGACAATTCCGTGTCCTCAAGCGCGAGCCGCACCAGTTCCGCCATCTGCTTGCGCGCCGCAACAGGATCGCCCGCGACGATCGCGTCGTAAAGCAGCTCATGGTCCGGCAACGGATCGCGCGGCAGGCCGCGCTTGCGTTGCTTGAACACCGTGGTCCAACTCACTGCCGCGGCGATCGAGCTCGACAAGGTGACGAGCGGCGCGTTGCGTGCGGCCGACAGAATCGCGGTATGGAAGGCCTGGTCGGCGGCCTGGCCCTCCGGCGTGGCGAGACCATGCCGACGCATTCCCTCGATCGCTTCCTTCATTCGCTCAAGATCGGCCGCGTCGCGGCGGCGGGCGGCAAATTCGGCGGCGGCGGGTTCGACCACCATCCGCAATTCGAACAGGTCGCGCACGAAATCCTTGTTGGGCTCTCTCTCGAACGACCAGCCCAGCACCTCGGGATCGAGCAGATTCCAGCGTTCGCGCGGGGAGACGCGCGTGCCGGTGCGGGTGCGGCTTTCGACTAGCCCCTTGGCGATCAGGATGCGTACCGCCTCGCGATAGGCGCTGCGCGACACGCCCAGCGTCTGTGCGAATTCGATCTCGCCGGGCAAGGTCTCGCCAGG
>Ga0207705_10002742_pt1 | contig 13499 bp, 6 predicted proteins | sample KBSC13metaG_FD_184314 | JGI IMG/M metagenome (GOLD analysis project Ga0207705, IMG submission 184314) | Corn rhizosphere microbial communities from Kellogg Biological Station, Michigan, USA - KBS C1-3 metaG (SPAdes) (version 2) | ecosystem: Host-associated > Plants > Roots > Rhizosphere > Soil ...
TACAATAATAGGAACAAGCAATGAACAGAGCTTTCCACATACGATGGTGTCTGATACTCGTCGGGACTGCGTGTCTCTTCATGCTACCGGCCTCAACATACGCGCAGTTGCCAAAACCTGCCTACGGTTGGAACCTCGGAAATACGTTCGAGGCTACCTGCGGCGTGGGCTGCTGGTCTCCGGCGCCTACCGAAGCGATGATCAACTCCGTGAGCAAGGCCGGTTTCAACACGATTCGTATCCCCTGCGCTTGGGACATTCACTCCGACAAAACTACTCATCAGATTGATGCTGCCTATATGGCGCAGGTGAAACAGACGGTCGACTGGTGTATCGCAAAAGGACTATATGTCGTTCTGAACGACCATTGGGACGGCGGCTGGCTCGACAGCAAACTCACAGGAACGGTGAAGCCTGAGATCGACGAGAAGATGAAGGTTTACTGGTCACAGATTGCCACGACATTTGCCGGTTACGATAGCCACCTGCTGTTTGCCGCCGCCAACGAACCGCCCGTCGACAATGCAGCCAAGATGTCGGAGTTGATGGCGTACTACCAAACGTTCGTGAACACTGTTCGTGCCTCCGGCGGCAACAACACGTCGCGCTGGCTGATCGTTCAAGGACCAGGCACCGACATCGACAAAACCGATACCTTGATGACCGGCCTGCCGGCTGATCCGACGCCCGGTCGACTGATGGTCGAAGTCCACTATTACGGTCCGTACAATTTCGGGATGATGGACAAAGACGCGTCGTGGGGCAACATGTCTTACTTCTGGGGCAAGGGCTATCATTCGACCTCGCTGAAGAAGCGCAATGCAACGTGGGGCGAAGAGAGTTATGTGGACACCGAGTTTGGCAAGATGCAGACCAAGTTTGCCGACAAGGGGATACCCGTGCTTCTTGGAGAATTCGGCGCCATCAGGCGTACCTCCTACCCGGACCTCACGGGCACGGATCTCAGCCTTCATCTCGCGTCGAGGACCTACTGGGAAAAGTACATTGTCGACTCGGCGCACAATCACGGCATGTATCCCATGTACTGGGACGACGGCGGCACAAACAACAACTCGTTTGGGCTTTTCGATCGCAAGTCGACTGCCCTCGTCGACGTCGACAGCGCCCGCGCCTTGACTGGTGGCCCCGCGTTGCCGCCTTCGACCGTCGATAAAGGACATCCCACCCGCGGTCATCACAAACCCACTCGATAGCACAACCGCGCATCTCCGTGTCGACCGACTACGCCACCTAACCGACTCAACAGCCCGATGCCGATGGCATGGGGCTGTTTTATTCTTTGTTAAATTCTCGTAAAACCAGCCACAAATGTCGTCAACGCGGTCATAATATGCATACAAAAACAATATTGCGGAGCATCCATTGAACGCCACGAAGTTCCCCCAGACGCCCGGTCGTTCCCTCGTTCGCATTCTGACTTGTGTTGCCGTCTTGTTGACGGCCCATGCCGCCATAGCCGACCCGTCCGGCAACGCGTCGACACCGTCGATCCGCGTCGTGCCGGCCTCGACGCCAGGAGCCACGTCACAAATCGTCCTCGCCTGGAACACAGCTCCCACCGCAACCAGCTACAACGTCTACCGTGGCACAACCGCCGGGGGCGAGGATCCCACGGCCATCAAGACGGGGCTGACGTCGCCTGGCTACACCGATTCCTCGGTCAACAACGGAACAACCTACTACTACAAAGTGACAGCCCTCAATGCCGCGGGTGAAAGCCCGAAGTCGAACGAGGCCCATGCCACCACGCCGACCGCAAATGTGAGCTTTGTAAAGACCGACGCCGCCACACAAGGCAACTGGAAGGGCGTTTACGGCGTCGACGGCTGGAACGTCGTTGGCGACTCCAGTACCGACAATCCCAACTATCCTGCCTACGCCTCGGTTTCCAGCAGCGCTTCCACCATCGTTTGGGCCAGCCCGTCGACGTCGCCCGCTGCCCTCGAGGTCGCCGCGCCGGGCGCAACGAACCGGATCGCCGCGGCCCTGAACGCGAGCAGCTTCACCATCGACGTCAACCTCACCGACGGCAACAGTCACCAGGTCGCGCTCTACTGCTTCGACGGAGCCGGGGGCGCTGCCGAAACCGTCACCGTAGCCGACTCCGGCAGCAGCGACATCCTCGACACGCGCTCGGTAACGTCGTTCGCCAATGGCGCGTACCTCGTCTGGAACGTCACCGGCCACGTCGTCCTCACCGTGGCTTCGCAGAATGCGAACAACGCGGTGGTCAGCGGCCTCTTCTTCGGCCCCGGCGACACAACCGCGCCGACCACAACCGCGTCAATCGTCAGCGGAACCAATGGCGTCGCCACGATCACGCTGTCCGCGACCGATCCCGACAACGCAGGCGCCAACCAGATCGCGACACTCTACGCTATCGACGGAGAAGCGCAACAGACGTACACAGCGCCGGTCACGGTCACCGCGTACGGCAGCCACTCGGTCGCCTTCCAAAGTGTCGACACCGCTAACCAAACCGAGGCCACTCAAACCCAGAACTTCTCGGTTGCGCCAATCCTGAAAGATCCAATTTCAGTGTCGCCCAAGAGCCTCACCGGCGGCACGGGCGCTGTCCTCACCGCAACACTCACCGGCCCCGCTCCGGTAGGCGGCGCGAAGGTGACGCTGAGCAGCAACCTACCGAACGTGGCGAAGTTTACCACGACGTCGATCACTATCCCGGCTGGGTCGACATCGGGCACGGCCAACGTGGTCAGCTTCTCGGACACGGCCACCACGTCGGTGACGCTCACCGCCAAGTACGGCGTGTCTCACACGACACACCTGACCGTGCTCCGGCCCAAGCTCCTCACCGTCAGCATCACGCCGACCTCGCTCTACGGCGGTGCGACGTCGACTGGCACGATCACGTTGACGGGACCGACTGCCGTGGACACCACCGTCGCCGTCAGCACCGACAATCCAGCCGCCACGATTGTCGGGCCGGTTGTGGTGCCGGCCGGCAGCAGCACCGGCACGTTCACGATCAAGACGACGCCGGTGACCACGCTGACGCCTACTGAAATCATCGCCGTGCTGGTATCGACGGATAAGGTGAAGCTCAACATCAAGCCTCCCACGGTCAACACGGTGACCTTCATTCCGTCGACCGTGACGGGCGGCGGCACGGTCAGCATGAAAGTCGCGCTGAAGTCGGCCGCGCCCACGGGCGGCCAGGCGGTCGCGATGACCTACCCGACCAACGGCTCAGTCTTCGTCAGCCCACCGTCCACCATCACCATTCCAGCGGGATCGTCGAGCGTCACGATGACGTTGCACACGACTTCGGTGGCCACATCCACCCAGGTGACAGCCACGGCGACTATCGACACCGCCGGCGTGTCCGGATCTGTCACGGTCAATCCATGACGTGACAGGTCGAACAGCCTTGGCGCCGGGTGCCATGCCGGGCATGGCACCCGGATGCGGGAGTTTGGCTTCGACTCCATCGACACCTCCACCGTCAACCCTGACTTCTGATCGGCTGCGCCCGACTCTTGGTCTTGTGTAGGGCTCCCTTAGGGCGAACTGATGTCGCATTTGTCGACAATATGCGTTCGTTCGCCCGCTGGGGGCCCGCGCCAACTACCCAGTCTCCGGACCTCCAGATTGTCTCCGCTCCATCCACACACCACTTCCAATACAATTTCCATCGCTGACCTGTTAAAATAGACGATAATGAGTGCTCTCGCCTACGACCGACTCGACGCGTCTCGCAAGGAACTTCTCGACCTCAGTTTCCGCAACGCCCTCCTCAACTATCGACTGCTCCGCTCACGCGGCATCGAAGTCAAAGGGGCAGTCGCGGCCCAGGTCTACGAGACCCTCGTCGTCGACGATAAGAAGATGTCGTTCGCGTCGACGGAGCGCGAGCCCACCGGCTCCTTCGACACCGCGCGCTACGGCTTCCGCGACACCTATCGACAACGCCACCCCTTTGGATCCGGCGACCCCGGCTTCGTCGACCTCGCTAAAGTCAAGGCAGACTCCGTAGCACCCGCTGCCGACGAGATCATGTTCGCCCTTGACATTCCACAAGCCGTCGACGCCCTCGCCGTCAAGCCGGAGCCTCGTAAAACGGTCAACACGCTCCCAACGTCGCACACCGCCAAAGAGCTCCAGTCGCGCCTCCTCAACACCTACTACACCGCGCGCACGTTCCTGGAGGAGCAGGGCATCAACACCCTCTACCTCACCCTCGGCTCTCTCGTCTGGTACGAGGACGACCACAGCGACCAGGTCCGCATCTCCCCGCTCATCCTAATCCCCGTCGACATCGAGCGAGCCGGGGTAGGGGGCCGCTTCCAGATTTCCTACCGCGACGAAGAAGTCGGCGACAACATGTCGCTCGCCGCTTACCTGTCCAACAATTTCGGCCTGACCCTCCCCGATCTGCCCGAGGAAACCGACGACATCAACATCGACGACTACTTTGACAAAGTCCAGGCCGTCATTCACCCGGAAGGCCCGGCAGTGCGCGGACGCTGGCGCATCGACCGGAGTGCCGTCGCCGTCGGCTTCTTCTCATTCAGCAAATATCAGATGTTCCGCGACCTCGAGGCCTACGACCCCACCGACGGCGCCGAGGTCCATCCTATCCTGGAAGCCCTCCTCGGCGACGGTTTCAACGAACCGGAAAGCCAGTACTCCGATAACGAAAACCTGGACCAGGTGATGTCGCCTCGCACCGCCAACACCGTCATCGACTGCGACAGCACCCAGGCCCTCGCCATCCTCGACGTCGCCGCTGGCCGCAACATGGTCATCCAGGGACCGCCCGGGACCGGTAAGAGCCAGACCATCACCAACATCATTGCCGACGCCATCGGCCGCGGTAAACGCGTTCTCTTTGTCGCCGAAAAGAGCGCCGCCCTCGCCGTCGTGCGCGACCGCCTCGACCGTTTGGAGCTCGGCCATTGCTGCCTCGAACTGCACAGCAATAAGACCAACAAAAAGGCCGTACTGCGTGATCTCCAGAGCACGCTCGAACTCGGCCAGCCCGTCATGCCGCACAACGAGGACAATGCCGCCATGCTCATCAGTCTTCAGAACCGGCTGAGCGACTACTGCGGCGCGGTCAACACACCCGTCGGGCAGAGCGGCCTTACTCCATATGCTCTGTTCGGTGAATGCATCGTCACCGATTCTGGGGAGGGTGCGGACCTCATACAGATCCCCATTCCCACCGCCTCGGACTGGACATCGCTCGAATACCGCGAGCGTGAGCAGCTCGTCAACGAGATCCAGGCCCAGCTCAACGCGATCGCCACGAGCCTTCCGCCCAAAGGGGTCCTTGCCGGTCATCCCTTCTGGGGCAGTCGACGAACCACATGCCTCCCCGCCGACATTGATCACTGCCGGGACACCGCCAAAGCAGCCGCCGACACAACTGTCAAACTCCGCGACTCCGTTGCAGTACTCGAGGAAGCCCTGACGCTGCCGCCGTCGATCTCGCCCGAGGCCGCCGCCACCGTCGTCCGCGCTACACGCGCCACCGTTGATGCTCCCCCACACGCCGCCGTCGCCGACAACCCGGCCGACTGGCTCGCGTATCCGAAGCCGATCGAAGACCTCCTCAAAGCCGGCCTCGCCGCCGCCAAACTGCGCGCCAAGTACGAGGCGTTGCTGATCCCCGACGCCTGGACATCCCCGTCGACGTCCCTCAACGACGCCCACCGCATTCTTCTCGACCACAAGACCAAGTGGTGGCGCATCTTCGTTCCTGCCTGGCATCGCGCCCACGGTGTGTCCCTCGCTCTCTGGCGCGACAAGCCGTCGACCATCGACGACGAACTCGCCGCCATCGACGCGATTTTCGACATGCAGTCGCAGCAGACCGTGATCGCTAAGCAAACCAAGATCGGGGAGAAGCTCTTCGGGCAGATGTGGGACGGGGTCGACTCCGACTTCTCGACACTCGCCTCAATCGCAAACTGGATCATCGAACTCGCACACAAAGTCAGTGCCAACCAGTTATCGCTGGAGGCTATGCAAAATCTGGTCCACGGCACGAACATCCAGCAGCACACCGCTGAACTCGTCGAGGCCGAAACCGGGCTCGCGGCCTTCAGCTTGACATGCGCCTCCGCCGTCGACGCCGTCACCTTCGACCCGTCTCGCCGCTTCGGAGGGGGCGCCACTCTCGAAGCACAAAGCTTCAGCATCGTCGCCGGCCTCTTCGCCAGCTGGGCCTCCAACGCCGGCGCGCTTCGTGAGATGTCCGTCTTCAACAGTGCCGCCGAAAGGGCTGAGGGGCTCGGCCTCGGCCCCGTCGTCGATGCCGCCGCCAGGATGACACCCGGCGGTAGCCTGTTGACGAGGTCCTTCCGCCGCTCCTACCTCGGCGCCCTCGTCAACCGATGCCTGCAGGACACTCCGGCACTCGCCAGCTTTAGCGGCACTGCGCACGACGAAGTCGTCACCCAGTTCCGCGCTCTCGACCTCAGGCTCCTCGCCGACAACCGGACCAAACTCGCGCGTCTTCACTGGGACAACCTTCCCTCAACAAACGGCGAGGGCCAGGTGCGTATCCTGCGCCGCGAGTTCGAGAAGAAATCCCGTCACCTCGCCCTGCGTCGACTTCTCAGCGAAGCCGGCCGCGCCGTCCAGGCCATCAAGCCCGCCTTCATGATGTCGCCGCTCTCCGTGGCCACCTACCTCGCGCCGCACCAGGTCGACTTCGACCTCGTCGTCTTCGACGAAGCCAGCCAGGTGCGCCCCGTCGATGCCTTCGGTGCTCTCCTGCGTGGCCGTCAAGCGGTGGTAGTCGGCGACAGCAAGCAGCTCCCGCCCACCGCCTTCTTCGACACCATCACCAGCCTCGACAATGTCGCCGACGACAGCGTCGTCAGCGATGTCGAAAGTGTGCTGGGACTCTTCCTCGCCCAGGGCGCCCCCCAGCGAACCCTCCGCTGGCACTACCGCAGCCGCCACGAATCGCTCATCGCCATCTCAAACGAAGAGTTCTACGACAACAAGCTCGTCATCTTCCCGAGCCCCGACTCTGAGCGTCGACAGTATGGTCTCTACTACCATCAGCTGCCGGAAACCGTCTACGACCGCGGCCGCAGCAGCACCAATCGACTGGAAGCCAAAGTCGTCGCCGAGGCCGTCATGGCCCACGCCTCCGCCCAGATCCAATTGCCCGACACACAGTGGCACAGCCTGGGCGTCGCCGCCTTCAGCATGGGGCAGATGGAGGCTATTATCGAGGAGGTCGAGGCCCTGCGCCACACGCGCCCGGAGTGCGAGCCGTTCTTCGCCGCCGGCCGGGTTGAACGGTTCTTTGTGAAGAATCTGGAAAGTGTTCAAGGGGATGAGCGCGACGTCATCTACATCAGCGTGGGCTATGGCCGGGACGCCGCCGGCAAAGTGTCGATGAACTTCGGTCCGCTGAACGGCCAGGGAGGCGAGCGTCGACTGAACGTCCTCATCACCCGCGCCCGTCTGCGCTGCGAGGTGTTCACCAACCTCGCCGATACCGACCTCCGCGTCGACGACAATACTCCTCGCGGCGTGGTCGCCTTCAAGCGCTTCCTCGCCTTCGCCCGCACTGGCATCCTCGACAGCCCGGCATCGACGACCGCCGCCGCCGTCGCCACTGATTCCATGTTGGCCGCCATCCGCGCGGCTCTCACAGACCGCGGCGGCTATAAGATCGCGACCCAAGTCGGGTGCGCGGGCTATTATGTCGACATCGCCGTGCGCGACCCGGCGGACGAATCCCGCTACCTCGTCGCCGTCGAATGCGACGGTCCCAACTACGGCAGCGCCCGTAGCAGCCGCGACCGCGACCGCCTCCGCGAGCACGTTATGCGCACTCAGGGCTGGCAGGTCCATCGCGTCTGGAGCACCGACTGGCTGAGCGACCCGCGCGGCAGCCTCACACGCTTGATCCAAACCGTCGAGGACGCAAAACGCGTCGAGGTCCCCCTCGATACAGCCCAGCCCGACGTCGAGGACAAACCCGTCGAGGCCGTCGTCCGCGTCCAGGCCGCACGCGCCACCCGCGCCATCGCACTCTACACCTGCGCCGAACTAGCTCCGCTGACCGGCTGGTCCAACGCCGCTCCACCCGCCGGGGCACAGGACACCGTGACTCAGATCGTCACCATCGAAAGCCCCGTCCACATAGCCGAAATCGCCCGACGCATCGCCGACGCCGCCGGCATCACCCGCGTCACCGAAAAGTTCCGCGCGACTGTCGAAGCCGCTATCGCCGAAGCCACCGTCGACAAACACATCATGCGCCGCGGTGATTTCTGCTGGATGACTGGCGCCGTCGACACGCCCCTGCGCAACCGCGCCTACCTGCCGCCGGTATCGCGGAAGATGGAATACGTCGCCCCCGAGGAAATCGACGCCGCCCTGCGCTATTGCCTCGCCGAATCCTACGGCATGCCCACCGACGACCTCATCCGCGCCACCGGCCGCGCCCTCGGCTTCGAACGCCTCGGCGACGACAACCAGGCCATCGTCGAAGTCCGCATCGAAGCCCTCGAACTCGCCGGCCACATCATCAGTGCTGATGGTCGCGTCCGGCTGGTCTGATCGACAGGTATCTTTCCGGGTGCCATGCCTGCAGCTCTGGGCAGGCATGCCGTCTCACGCCCGACTGCGTGAAAAGTGCGCACGCCTCTGCCTTCGCTCCTTTCGTAGGGGCGAGATGGAGGACACAGAAATGTGCACCCGACTTCGGATCCGCCAATGCCGTGTCCGTAACCTCGCTCGTTCCTGCGGCCTTGACAACGACGTAACCCGAGCGTCCTTCCGGCCTACTTCTCGAACGGCCCCTTCTTCCTCAGCAGCCACGCACTCTTCGACGCGGCCGTGCGCAGCGTCGCTTCGATCAAGTAACCGAAACCCGCCTTCTCCAACCGCAGCACCAACTCGTTCCTAGTCGTCTGCAGCGACGTCGCCGCATCGTCGAGATTCCACTGCGCCACTGCCAACTGTGACAGCAGATACGCCCGGCGCGCCTGCGCTGCCGATAGCCGGTACGTCTTCAAATACTCCATCGTCCCGTCTTCCCGCACGATCGCCTCGCCGAAATGGTTCTCCTTGTCGAGGTCGAGGTCCGTCATAAACCGCTGCAAGGTAAACGGTCCCGCCTGGTAAACGGACTGACTGCGCACGGGCCGTCCTAACAGATCCGCCGCCATTACCCCGTGGAACTCGCCCCATCGGTGACGCACGTTCGACACCGCCTCGCGCAACCCCGCCAGATCGTCGACATCGGCCTCGTCAATGCCGACCGTGAGCGGCATCACCGTTTTGTACATCAGCGCGTACTGCCAGATCAGCTCGCCGAAGAAGTCGGCCAGCAGCGTCCGGTGCAGGGAACGGTAATCGTCCGGCGTCGACACCACAAACGCCGATGCCATGGCGTCGGCCACGAATACCAGCACGCCCACCTGATTCTCGTGGATCTCGAAAATGCGCAGCGCGTTCTCGAAGCCGGCGATGCTCTCGCCGTCGTACGCCCACTCGGTACGCGGGGTCAGTCCGTGTCGAACGACGCGCTTGGAATACTCCGTCCAAACGATGTTCGGTCCTGAGAAGTAAAGCGAAAGGAAGCCTTCCATCGCCAGGTGCAGGGGCAGCAGACGGAGCGAATTGCCGGTTTCGCGCTGCGCGATACGCTGCATCCATCGAATCTTTGCGACCTCGAAGTCCCTAACACGTCCATCTCGCCCTTTGAGCTGCGAGCCGTTAGCCGCAATCGCACTCCCATCATCGCTCCAGGACATCACGAGCCCGTGCGGAATGTACGAAAAGTATGTGCAATCCTTGCCCGCGCCGACGCCGGCAAGCTCCTCGTCGTATTGTCGCCTAGCGATGCGCAAATCCCCTGGTGCCCCCGGCCGCAGCACCGGGACGAGCCGGATCGACCCCGACACCTGCGACGGTGCCAAGGTCAAACCGGCCAACGTTACTGCCTCAATTATCTTCGCATCCGCAAATTTCATCGTCCCGTCCTAACCACCGGTCGCAATCTATCGATCCGGTCCCCAGGATTGCGGACTAGGGTGCCGAAGCCTTAGTCAACGCAGCCGCACTGGGTTTCCGCTCCATAATCATCGACGTCGACCTTGCCGCGAGATATGCCTCCAACTCACCCAGGCTCTCCGACCCGTCCGCGAACCGAGCGAAGCCCAGCATTGTCGATAGGTCCTCCGCGTCCCGCAGGCCGACGGTTGGGACAAAGGGACTGACCGGCTTTAGCAAGTAGTCATCAGGATCGAACACCGGATTGCAGTGGACAATCGAGACCTTATGCTCCGGATCGAGCTTGCTTCGAAAGACTCGCAGCACCTCCGACGCACCATTTGGCGGATCGTTCTCGCAGCCGTCGGACACGATGACCAGTAGCTCCGGCCCCCAGTCCAGGGCGTCGAGGATCGGCGTCGCGAGGTCCGTCTGTCCGTGCGCTCTCGTCGACAACGGATCATCCGTCGGTGTCGACCAGAACGTCCGGTATTCCGTCGACGCCGTCCTCAGGATGACATCCGACGCGATCGCGACCGCCAGAGGCCGTCGACGCTTCTCTGACGAGCCAAAGCTCGAATAACTATTGTCGAGCACCGCCGCTACCTTGCCCAGCCTCAGCGGTGATCGACGCAATGCATGACGCGCCGCGGTCGACATCGCAGCCTCCAAGCGTTCGCCTTCGACAATGCGCTGCTCGGGTGTCAAAGAAAGCGCGTAGAGTGTCAGTTTGGTCAGCGGCAACCTGGTCCAATCGACCACGGGGCTCTTCGCATCCGCGCGATCCGCGGACCGCTGCATCCGCATCTTCTCGCCATCGGTCATCTGCGCTTCGATCTTCTGCAGAAACACATCGCGCGGAATCCCATGCTTGACGGCGAGGCCTTCGGCGATCGTAAACGGCAGTTTGTAGATCGCGGCTGCCCCGTAGTGGCCGGCGCGATACGCCTCGTACAGCGGCGTCGCAAAGACGTGCTGCTTCCAGCCTCGAAACAGGAAGGCGCCGAGCTCACCCGCCTTCGTATCGTGTGTGTGACGCAGCGCCGACCGCACCTTGGTCCGATACTTGACGCTGTCGAACACGATGTCCCTGCTGCCTGCATACTCACGCACGATAGCCCGCGACCGTCGATTGTTGATCTCGCGCTCCCGCAATGTCGCCAGCACGCGCCATGCCCTCTGCGGCGGCAGTCGACGCAGGGCCGCCGCAATCAACGCGCCTTCCTCGACCCGGTGGGCGGACTCGACCAACCGGCCCGTCGCCAGCAAGTTGACGATAATCTGCGACGCGTTAAAGTCGTTGATCCCCGCCGCCAGCGTCCGCGCATACAGCAGCCGATAGTTGCCCAGGATATAGCGATGCAGGAAGTCGATCGACACCCGCTGACGTCCACCGTCGCTATAGAATTCCTTTTGCCCCGTGCAGGCAAAGCAGGCGTTAATGAAGAGGACCAGATCCTCCCGCGCCACCTGCTGCTGTCTTGCTGTAAGTGCGTTCATCCCTTGCATCCAAAAAATAAAAGCTACTCGGGGAATGGCGGCGCGACGGGCATACGCAGTTTCCAAAACTGTTTCCGGAAGTCACACCAAAGTCCCGCAAGTAGCTAGATGGCAGTATACCTGCCCATAATTTTTGTCGACACCGAGAGACGATTTGCTAAGGAAGTTCTAAGCCTCCGTCCTTTACGCGGATGAGTAAACCGGAATCCGTTCGATGTTGCAGGAGCGACAGTACTTCGTATTGCCACCTTCCAACTCGCGATTGCAGTACCGGCAGAAATCATCCGAGTAAGGAGGAACCGCGGCAAGTGCTTGCTTAAGCGGAATGGACGGTAGGTAGCTGACAAATCGATACCCGCAGAACGCGGCGAGGGCCGGCATAACGATCCGCATCCCCCACGTCCAGGAAGCATCCTGCGGAGCGACAGGCATGAACCACGCGGTGAACGTCAGTAGCAGGCACACAATGCCGCCGGCAAGAAAGGTGACACGCATAGTCTCCGTCCGCGAATGCGGATTTTTGCCACAGCATGTGCAGTGCCAACGTTTGCGAAAGCCAAGAGGGAGGAAAGGGATCCAGAAGATGTGGCCGCAGTCAAATGTTCGGTGCCGCTCAGAGACCACGAACGAACGGCAATTCAGACAGACGTCATTACGATAGGCGATGCGTCGACGTCCCCACCGATAGGCGCCATAGATAACAAACATAGAACTTGACTCCTGACAATCGGAGTCAAACAACACTCCTGTTCGATATTCTACCTCCAAAGCGGGCAGGCATGAAGCTCACCGATTAGGAATCGCTGATCCTGTTAACGGCGTCAAGTGGCGACCACGGCATTTCTCTTTCCGTAATGCCAAACTCCTGCGCTTGTGCCGCTGAACAGATCGCCCTGGCACCGCGATATCGACGACCCGGAGTATGGCGCGACGGTCGGCCGAGCGAACTTCGGTCACTTGGCGTCGACGCCGCGTTGACTCCCAATCCCGCCCACGGGTATCCTGAGCCATATGCTGGAATTCGATACAAGTAAGCACTCACGCGCCGACATCGACGCCGCCCTGACCGCCCGGGCCACCGAATCTTTGGCGAACGTCGAGGCGGTCGTAAGGGACATTCTCGCCGACGTCCGCGTGCGCGGCGACGAGGCCGTGGTCGATTACACGCGCCGGTTCGACTGGCCCGAAGCCACCGCGTCGACACTCGAAGTGTCCCAATCCGACCTTATCCGTTCGAACGGCACGATGGATAAAGCTGCGCTCGTCGCCCCACGTACCGCCGCCGAGAACATCACCAACTTCCACCGCGCCGAGATGGGGCAGCTCCAGTCCTGGATGAAGTCCACCGGACCCGGCCGCATTCTTGGTCAGGTCATCCAACCCGTCAAGCGCGTTGGTATCTACGTTCCGGGCGGCAAGGCCTTTTACCCTAGCACGGTGCTCATGACAGCGATCCCCGCCCGCGTCGCCGGTGTCGAGGAGATCGTCCTCTGCACACCGGCGGGCAAGGACGGTGACCTGCACCCGCTCATCAAGGCCCTCGCGTACGAGCATGTCGACCGTGTGTTCAAGATCGGCGGCGCCCAGGCCATCGGCGCGATGGCGTACGGAACTGACACTGTCCCCCGCGTCGACGTCATCGTCGGTCCCGGTAACGACTATGTCAACATCGCAAAGCGCATGGTCTACGGCGAAGTCGGCATCGACATGCTGGCGGGGCCGAGCGAAGTGGGCATCATCGCCGACGAACTCGCGAACCCCGGCTACGTCGTCGCCGACCTCCTCGCGCAGACCGAGCACGGCCCCGAAAACCGCGGCGTCCTGATCTCACCGTCGACCAAGCTCCTCGACGCGTGCAAACAAGAGCTCGTCACCCAGCGGGCGAAGTTGTCGAGGCAGGCTATCTTGCAAGCCACCGACGCCAACCTGATCTTTGTCAAAACGACCTCGCTGGCCGAAGCGGTCGACTTGTCGAATACTCTCGCACC
>Ga0207705_10002743_pt1 | contig 13496 bp, 12 predicted proteins | sample KBSC13metaG_FD_184314 | JGI IMG/M metagenome (GOLD analysis project Ga0207705, IMG submission 184314) | Corn rhizosphere microbial communities from Kellogg Biological Station, Michigan, USA - KBS C1-3 metaG (SPAdes) (version 2) | ecosystem: Host-associated > Plants > Roots > Rhizosphere > Soil ...
GTTCGACTGCGGCCTGGGCGATCGCGCCCGATTGGTCGGGCGTATCGCTCTGGCGCAGGATCAGCGCCAGCACCTGCGCGCGGCATCCGTTCGGCACGGTGAAGTCGGCGCTCGTCTCGGTTCCGCCCCGGCGGGGTTGCTCGACCAGGGCGAGCTGTGCGCCGCCCTCCTCGCTGCAGGTGATCGTCCAATAGGGGTTGGCGTCGCTATCGACCGCAGGCTCAGCGGTGCGCGTGCGGAAGCGATAGGAGCCCGGTGCGAGCAACAGGATTTGTGTCGCGACCTGCCCGAAGCCGCCCGGTAGCGAACGCCAGAGCAGGGCCGGACTACCTTTCGATTTGCCGCGTTCGGCAATGATCTCCCCGGTATTGGTCAGCCCCCAGCCGAAGGGAAAGTCCGTTTCGGGACGCGCGAAGTCGGGATCGCGGATCAAGGCCGTACCCGCCAAAGCCGGATAGAATGCGTCGTGGACTTGCAGGGCAAGGTCGAATCTCTGCTGCGCGATCAGCCCGCCGATCAGGACCTGGTCGATCCGCTCGCCGCGCAGCATCGCGCGGTCGCGCATACGCATCGCGACTGCCGCTATGCCGTCGGCCGCGTCGGCTTTCTCGATCGCGTAATGGAAGAAGGCGATGCGCCAGTCGCTCGGGCGATCGAGCATCGCCGCGATCCGCGCGGTCAGCGTCGGATCCTCGGTCGCGCGCGCCAGGATCGGGAAGAGGATCGGGGGCGCGGCGGTTGATGTGCGGAGGGCCGCGTCGAATTGGGCCAGCGCTGCCGCCACGTCGCCGCGGTCGACCGCCTTCTGGATCAGCCAGAGATGCGTCGGCAGGCTGCGCTGGCTGATCGCCGCGGACAGCGCGAAGAGATGCGCGGCGCGCGCATGATCGCCTGCCGCATCCAGGTCGAGCGCGCGCAGCTCAATCGTGGCGGGCTCGGTCACGTCGCGCGCGACACCCGCCGCAACCCATTGCCGCACGCGCGGGCTTTGCGGGGTGGCGCCCCGATCGATCGCGTCGCGCGACGCCGCGATCAGCATGCGCGCGTCGTGCGGGGAAATAGCGGCCGCCTTGTCCGGATGCTCGCTTATCAACCAGACCGACGCGCCGACGCGCACGACCAGCGCCGCCACGCCGATCGTGACCAGCAGCAGGGCGATGCGCCATGCCAGCCGCGAGGAAGCGGCCGACAGGGCGCGACTACTTGCCGTAGCCGTAGCCATAATCGTAGCCGTAGCCGAGATGAGCGTGGCGGGCCTCGAACTTGGTGAGGATCGCGCCGAGGATGTTGACGTGCGCGGTGCGCATCCGATCGAGCGCGATCTTGACCGTGCCTGCCTGGATCGAGCGCGATTCCACCACGAAGATCACGCCCTGCACCGCAGCGCCGACCAGAGGTGCGTCGGCCAGGCCGATCACGGGTGGGGAGTCGACGATCACATGATCGAATTTTTGCTGCAGCCGCTGGACCAAAGCGCTCAGCCGGTCGCCGGTGAGCAATTCGGCGGCGTTGGGCGGCTGCGGGCCGGCGGTTATCACCGACAAGCCATCCTGGCCGGTCGCATGCAGCATGGAATCGATACCTTCGACGCCTGCCAGGAAGTTGCTTACGCCGTGCGTGTTGGCGAGGCCGAAGGCCGCATGGACCGAAGGCGAGCGCATATCCGCGTCGATCAGCACGACCTTGCGGCGCGCGCGCGACAGCGACTGTGCGAGCGCGATCGTGGTGGTCGACTTGCCTTCGCGCGGGCGCGTGCTGATCACCGCGATCGAGCGCGGCGTGCCGTGCGCGGTCGAGAGTTCCAGATTGGCCTGGACCGCGAGATAGGCCTCGACCAGCAAAGACCGTGGATTCTGGAGCGCTTCAATCGGCGCCTCACCAACAACCTTGGGCGCGGTGCCGAGTAAAGGCAGGCCGAGCTTCTCCTCGATCTCGGCCGGGTTGCTGATGCCTTCGTCGATCTGTTCGAGCACCGCGACGATCAGCGCGCCGATCGCACCGCCTGCCAGGATCGACAGGATCAGATTGACCATCAGGCGCGGCGAGGATGGATTTGCAGGAACCTTGGGCGGATCGGCGATCGCGATATTGTTATTCTCGATCCCCCCGGCGACGCCGATCTCCTTATAGCGCTGCAGCAGCGCGTTATAGAGTTCGCGGTTGGTGTCCGCGTCGCGCTGATAGATATTATATTGGATGCTGCGCTGGCGGAGGTCGTTGAGATTGGCCTTGAGCGCCTCGACACGTTCGCTGAGCGCGGCCTCGCGGGCGCGTGCCGAATCGTAGGATTGGCGTAGCCAGGTGCGGATGCGATTTTCTTCCTGCGCGATCGCCTTGTCGAGTTCCTGAACCTGGAGCTGGACCGCGCGTGCCTGCGGATATTTGGGCTGAAGCTGCGCCATCAGCTTGGCATAGTCGCCGGCGGCTTCGGCGCGCTTCTGGCGCAGCGAATTGAGCGCCTCGTTGGACAGGGCCTCGCTCGAGGCATCCGGATGATTGGCCTCGCGCAGCCGGGTCTGGGCGATGATGCGTTCGGTAGTCGCGGTTTCGAGTGCGGTATTGAGCGCGGTCAGATCATCGGTCAGCATCGACCGGTCGCCGCCGGCGCTCGTGGTTCCGTCTTTCTGGTTGCCAGGGGCGGGCAGGTTTATGATGCCCTGCCTGGCGGCGTAGCCGACCTCCTCCTTTTCGGACGTCTCCAGTTTCTCGCGCAATTGTTCGAGCCGGACCTCCAGGAAGTGGCGGGCATAGCTCGACGCCTCGTAGCGACGCTCAAGATTGCTGGCGATGAAGTCGCGCGCCCAGGTTGCGGCGATGCGCTGGGACAGCGCCGGATCGGGCGTTACCGCGCGCACGTCGACCAGGCTCGACCCGCGCACCGGCGCCACGCCGACCACGCCCAGCAAAATCCGACCGGCAATGTCATTGCGCTTGGCGCGGTCCTCGTCGGACGGGTGGCGCCCGTTGTCGGCGAACAATTCTTTGTGACCGAACATGCGGAAGAAATTGGGGTCGTCGACCACGTTCAGATCGCGCGCGACGCGTTCGGCCAGAACCTGTGCCTGGAGCAGACCATATTGGGTCTGGTAGAATTCCTGATCGGCGACGCTGGTATCGCGCTCGACACTGTCGATGTTCACGACATGCGCGGTCTCACGCGAGATCTGCAAACGCGCGGTCGATGAATATTGCCGCGTCATCATCAGCGTCACGAAGATGCCGAACAGCGCGCCCGCCAGCACGCTGCCGATCAGGACCCAGCGCCAGCGCGACGCGATGCGCAGCAGGCGCCGGAGCGGCGGGATGCGCGGCGCCGGGGCGTTTTCGGGCGCGCCGCCTTTGCCGGTGAACAAGGTGTAATCGGAGCTGAGGCCGAGCATCTGCGGCGAGATCGTGTCCATGCGGGCTCAGAGTCTCTCAAGCGCGAGGATAAGGGGCGTCGTCAGGATCGGCGTGGTCTGCAGGAATTGCTGGAACATGCGCCGCGCCTTGGAATCGCCGACCACGATCACGTCGTTCGCGTAGATCTTGGGGTCGTGATACAGGCCGCGTCGGATCGCTCCGAGGTTGTAGAGCGCGGCGAGCGGTTCGCCATTGACCGTGCGGAACACGACCACATCGTCCTCCCGCGCAAATTCGCTGGTGCCCTGCGCGTTCGCGACCGCGCGCATCAGCGAGACGTTGCCGGTGATCGGATAGGTGCCGGCTTTCCCGACCTGGCCATCGACGGTGTAAACCTGGCTGCTGGTTTCCTCGAGGTTCACCACCACTTGCGGATCGCGCACCCATTCGCGCCCCAATCGGGTGGCGATCATGGCGCCAAGCTCGGTCGGGGTCTTACCCGACGCGTCGACCTCCCCGATCAGGGGAAAGGACAGATGCGCTGCGGCATCTGTCTGAAATTTGCCGCTCAGATCCTCCAACCCGAACACGGTGATCGACAATTTGTCGAGCGGCCCGATCCGGTAGGCGGTCGTCGCGGCGACCAGGTCCCCGCCGGACGGCGGGGGCAGGTCCTTCTCCTGCTTGACCGCCATCGGCAATTTAGTTTCGCCCAGCCGCGGCTGCTCCGCGCATCCCGCCAGCACCAGCGCAAAGAGGGGCAGGCCGCGCACCAAGGCGCGGCCTGTCCAGTCGAGGGGCCGGGGAGAGGGGATCACAGGCGGTACCGGAGCGCGATCTGGAAGACGGTCTGCGCTTCGAACGGCTCGAACCCGATCAGCTGGACCCGCGCGCCGCGATGACTGCGCACGTTCAGCGCTTCGGCGAACGCTGTCAGGTGATTGGTAAGGTTGGTCCGTGCGGCGACGGTCATCGCCCAGCCATTCTCGCTGTTGTTGGGATCCATCTCGCTGCCATGCTCGTGCGTGCCGAAGGTCTCGACCCGGCCCGAGACGGTGATCGTGTCGATCGTCTGCGCGAGTAGGACGTAGGCGGAATCGAACTTGGTATGGACCCACGGCGTGTTGTTCACGTCGAAGCCCATGATGGTCGAACCCGTCATGGCCTGCGCCAGAAGCTTGGTGTTGGGGCCGAGATCGGCGTTGACGCCGATATTCCAGAAGCGCGTACGCCAGCCCCATTGCAGGGTCTTGGTGAAGGCCTTGGGGTCGCCGCGATTGTCATAATAGAAGACCGCGACGCCGAACGGCCAAGGCGGCCGCCAATCGAGCCGGCCGTAGAAGCCGGGGCGGTGATCGATCTCGATCGTCGATCGGGTCACGTCCTGCTGCGCGCCGGTCAGGAATGGATTGCGCGGCGGCAGGTCGAAATGCGCGAAGGCGGTGGCCTTGATATCCTGTAGCGCCCAGCCGCGGAACGACAGCAACGTGCCCGACGTGTCGTTGAACCCGAAGATGCCGCCGGTCGCCGACAGCTGATGTTCGCCCAGGCTGGCGTGGAGCGTGCCTTCGGCACCGCCGACTTTCACCTCCTCGCCGATCCACGAATTGATCGCCGACGGCGTGATCGTATAGACCGTGCTCCAGGCGCCGCCGGTCGAATGTTCGAGCGAGATTTCGGGCCACATCAGGCCCGCTCGTGCCGAGAAGCTGACCTTGCCGCTTTCGCGCGGGAGATAGTTTACGAACGCCTCGATCAGGTCGAAACCGTGATCGCGCTGCCAGCCGGCCGAGACGTTGGCGCTGAGCGAGCCGGTGAAGCGCGGCTGCCAGATGATATCGCCTTCTGCCGGAACGACCCGCGCCTTGAAGCCGCCATTGCCATTGCCCTGGAAGCGCGTCTTGCCGAGCCCGCCATTGACGAAGGATTGCGCGCCGTTCGCGACAACCAGCCGCGCGTCGATCAGCGCCGACAAGGTGTTGCGGGAGAGGATGTCGGTGTCCGACTGGGACGTATTGCCTGCGTCCTGGCTGGACGAGGAGGTGATCTGCGCGTTGGTCGGCGGCGCGTCGGCGGCCGGTGCGGGCGGCGGTCCGTCCGCTGGAGCTGACTGGGCGATGGCCGGCGCCGAGGCGAGGCCGAATACGGACAGCATCAGGGCAGTTGTGAGGGCTTTCACGCCGCTGTTGCGACGGGCTGCACTACGCACTTGCTCGATGGAAATACTCTTCACGAAAGCCTCCCTGCGGTCCCCTGCTCGGGATTGTTCTTGTCCAGCGGGTCACGGTGCCGACCCTCATTTGACGCCCCTTGCCGATCAGAGGTTCAAGCAGGGGGGCAAAGTCGGGCCGCGCGACGCATGGCACCCCGCCCACCAGCACCAGCGCGACATCTTCGGCCGACGCTTCCGTCATTGGGCGGGCGAGCAGGACGAGATCGGCCGGGCTGCCGGGCTCGAGCGAAGGTTTCGGCAAGCCAAGGCGCCGCGCCGCGGTGGCGCCCACCGCAGCCTCCAGCCGGGCCTCGTCAAGCAGACCGTATCGGCGGGCATGGCGCAGTTCGTCGAGCAGGTCGCCCACGCCGGTCAGCCGGGAATCGCTGCCCAAGAGGATATCGACGCCTTCGCGCAGCAGAGCCTCGGGCGCGGTGCGGTTGAACAGGAAGTGGTTCGAGGTCGGACACCAGGCCAAAGCCGCACCGGACGCGCGGAACCGGGCGATGCCGGCCTTGTCCAGACCCACGCAATGCACCGCGATCAGATCGGGCTCGAGCAGCCCGCGCGCGGCGAGTTCATGCACTTCCTCCGCTGCGGTTTCGTCCATGCCCTCGGCCAGGTGCAGGCTGTAAGGGCCGGCACCGCGCAAGGCCTCCAGCGCGGGCGACATGCCGATCGAATCTACGGTGCGGATCCGGACCACGCGCAGCGAAAAGTCCGCATCGAAGTCCGGCTCCCACGGATCGTGATGGACCAGGCTGGTCACGCCGGCGAAAAGGTTCTTCCAGACGCCGGCCAGCAACGCCTCGCGCCGGGGCAGCCGACGGTGGTGCGCGATATGATCGGCATGGCGCGCCTGGATATCGGCGGCCCAATCATAGGCGTTGTGATAGGGGGGCTCGCCCAGCCGCCCATAATGGTTGCGGTGCAGATGTTCGTGCGCGTTGATCAGGCCGGGCCGGATGTCGGCATCGGGCAAGCGCAGGGTGAGATCGAACCCGCCGGCGGTGTCGACGATCCTGCCATCCTCGATCGCCACCGTGCGATTGCGCGCAACGATCCGCAGCCGCACGTCAATTATCCTTGCGGAACGCGAACCCGAGCACGAGGGGCAGGCCCGCCGCCTCCTGGTAGAGCGCCATACGGTTGGTGCTGGCGAACATCTCTTCGACCTGCGGACCAATCTTCGCGTCGCGCTGCGCCATCAGCGAAAGGCCGGCAGCCCGGGCCGCCGCGATATGCGCATGCGGCTCGTAGACATGATGTTCGAGCTCGTGAACCTGGTCGCCGTTGCGGAAGGTGCGCTTGTGTCCCGCCGCGACCGCATCGGGATGGAAATCGGTGACGATGACGGTCGCGCCTTTGTCCGCGACCCGTGCCAGTTCGGCATAGGCGCGGTCGATCGCGGGCAGGTGGCCGATCACCAACCGGCACCAGACCAGGTCGAAGCTGCGATCCGGCAAAGGCAGATCGCGCACATCGCCGACCATCGTCCGTATGCGGCCGTCGTCGAAATCGCTGCCCAGCCCCGCGTCGAGCATGTCGGGGCTCAGGTCGACGCCGGTCGCGCTCGCGGCGGCGCAATCCTGGAGGCGTCGGCCCGTGCCGCAGCCCGCATCGAGCAGACGCAGTCCGGTCATGGGCGGGGTCAGATCAGCGACCAGCAGGTCGTCCAGCTTCGAGGCGACGGTCTCCTCGGCATAGGATGGCGCCCACAACCGATAGCCTTCGCGCACTTCGAGCATGGCCCTTGGGTTCCGGACGCTGCACGCGAAGTTCAAAGCTGCGGCGCGGTCACAGCCCGGGCTGCGGGATCAGGCGGGCCAGGTCCTCGGGGAGAGTGATGGCGCGTCCGACCGCGCCTTGCGCCTTGATGCGATCGACCTCGGTCTGCATCAAGGCGAGCCGGTTCTTCCAGCCGGGATGGGTTGCGTCGCCAAAGGTCCAGACCCTGGTGCTGAGGCGGCGCCAGAATGCCATCGCCTTGTCGGGCGAGAAACCGGCGCGGGCGAGCAGGTAGATGCCCATGCGATCGGCCTCGATCTCGGTTTCGCGGATATGCGCCGCGTTGCGGCCAAACTGGCTCAGCAATCCGCGCGACACATGTTCGCTGTCGAGCCGGACACGATGGTGCAGGATATTGTGCGCCAGCTCATGCGCGAGCGCTGCCGCGAGCTCGTCATCATCGGTCGTGAGCGCCACCAGCCGGCTCGAGACCTTCACGTGCAGGCCGTCGGCCTCGCCGTTGATCTCATCGTCGGTCACCACCTCGAACAGGCCGATGCAGGCCGGGGTCGCGGATATATCGAACGCCAGGGCCTGATCGCCACGTTGCACCGAAAGCACCGCACTTCCGTGCGCAAACCCGTCGATCAGCAATTGCCGTGCGCTTTGAGTATGCGCGAAATCGGCATCGTGCGCCGGCGCCAGGATATGCGGCATCGGCGTGGCGTTCACCGCCGTAAGCGCATCGCCCGCACGCAGCCCCGCGCTTTCGGCGGGCGAACCGGGCACCACGTCTGTCACCCCGGGCCACGCGCCAAGGCCGAGGATGCGAACCGCAGCCGCGCGATAGACCGGCCGATATTGATCGATCGCCTGCACGAGAATGGCCGGATCGGGTCGGGCGTCGGGGCAAAGATCCGCATTGGCGGTCGCGAGCCGATAGCCTGCATTCTCCACCGCCTGATCCTGCGCCTGCAGCGCCTTGACTATCGCGGAGGCATCGGGCGACGGCTCCACCGCGCGGCCGGTCCCCGTCAGGAAAAGGGCGGCACCTGCCAGAGCGACGGATCGTGCGAACGTGCGAAAAATATTTTCCTCCCGGGCAGGCCGAAAATGAACCTTTTGCCCTCCAGTGGGAATGGACAGGCGTAAAGGTTCATCCAGGGAGTTTGCAATGCGCCTCGCCTCTATTCTTGCCGCCGCCGCGATTGCGACGATGGCGATCGCGCCTGCGGTGGCCGGCACGCAGAATCCGGCTGCCAGCCTGTCGCTCGCCGCGAAGAATGTACGCGCCGATGCGCCGGCGAAGAAGTCGAACAAGATTGCGGGCACGCCGCTGATCATCCTCGGCCTCGCCGCTGCCGGCGTTGTGGTGGGTGCGGTCGCGCTGAGCCACCACGACAGCAAGTCCGCCAGCTCCTAAGCTTTTCTTTTCCTCCAGACGGGCGGCGGCCTTTGGCTGCTGCCCGTCGGCGTCTCTGCCTTGGATAGGATCAGACATTTCAGCCTGAGCTCGCGGCGGACCTACCGCCTGCTTGTGCTTGGCTTTTTGGGCGTGGCCCTGGCCGTGACTGGCGGGGCGTCTCGCTTCGATGAAACGCAGCAGGTGCTGGCGCGTCTCGGCGCGCTGGCGGCGATCCTTGCCACGCTCTGGCCGGTCGATTTTGAAACCCTGCGGCGTCACGGCCGCCTGCTTGGCGGATTGCTGCTCCTCTATGCCCTGATCGCGGCGCAACTGGTGCCGTTGCCGCCGCAAATGTGGGCGTCGCTGCCGGGGCATGGGCCTTACGCGCAGATCGCGGCGGGAACGAATGCCTGGGTCTGGCGCCCATTCAGCCTGACGCCCGACCGCACGCTCAATGCCTTGCTCGCCTTGCTGCCGATGAGCGCGGCTTTGCTCGCCAGCCTCTATCTCGATGCGCGGGGCCGTCAGTGGGTCGGCTGGGGTATCGTCGCGATCGCGGGCGCCAGCGCCTTGCTTGGGTTGGTTCAGCTGTCGGGCGGCGGCACCAGCCTTCACCCGTATCGCGAAAGCAGTCTGGATTCGCCGGTCGGCCTGTTCGCGAACCGCAACCATCAGGCGGTGCTGCTCGCCTGCGCATTGCCTTATATCGGGGCGCTGAGCGGCATCCGCCTGCGCGACGGCGCCAACCGGGTGCTGCTCGTCGGCATGCCGGCCCTGGTCGGCCTGATCCTGCTGGCTCTGGTCTCGACCGGCTCGCGTATGGGGCTGGCGCTCGCCGTGCTGGGACTGGTCACCGGATTCTGGTGTTTCTGGTCGAGCGGCTATCGCGTGCCGAGGGCGCGCCGGCGCGCGCCGGTGCGCGCGGCGATTGCGGGCGTCGTGCTGATCCTGCTGGCGGCGGTGTCGCTGGCTGCGATCCATGGCGGCGTGATCGAGCGTCTCACCGCCACCGACCGGGTGAGCGAAACCCGCGCCGCGATCTTTGCGCCCCTGGTCGAAACCGCGCGCGCTTTTTTTCCATTGGGAGCGGGCTACGGGTCGTTCGAGAATGTCTATCGGCAGTTCGAGCCGAACAGCCTGTTGTCGACCATCTACATGAACCAGGCGCATAACGAGCCGCTGCAGCTCGCGATCGAGGGGGGCGTCCCCGCCTTGATCCTGCTGCTGCTGTTCCTCGCCTGGTGGGCGCAGGCGGCGTGGCGCATTGCCGTGCCCGCCGAGCCCGGCCGCCGCCGCGCGATCGCCCGCGCGGCGTTTTCGGCGACCGTGATGCTGATGCTCTCAAGCCTGGTCGACTATCCGTTGCGCACGCCGCTGTTGAGCGCGCTGTTCGCCGTCGCGTGCATCGAGATGCTGAAGGCCGGGCGCGAACCGGCGGCATGATCGCTGAATTCCGCGTGCGCGTCAGCCCAGCTTAAACCTTTTGCCCTGTTCGGTGCCTCAAACGTCGAGCAACGACCAAGAGGAGCGAGCTTGTGAGAACCAGCATAATGTCGGCGATTCTGCGTGGCGGATTGATCATCGGTGCTGTGGCAGCGATGACGGGATGGGCAGGCAGCGCGTCGGCCGCATCCTATACCGTGACGATGGCGAACATGAGCTACGGCAAGGTTCCGGCCTCGCTCGTCGTCGGCGATACGATCATCTGGGTGAACCGGGATACCGTGCAGCATACGGTCACCGCGCGCGACAAGAGCTTCGATATGAGGGTCGCGCCCAACCAGTCGGTCGCGCAGACCGTGCAGAAAGCCGGCACTTTTCCCTTCTATTGCATTTACCATGCGACGATGCGCGGCACGCTCAAGGTGACCGCAAAGTAAGCGGGTGGCAAAATCCCGTAGGCTGAACAGTCAGAAGGTCCAGCTGGCGCCGGCGACGAGCGCGGTCTTGGTGTGCGGGCGCCCCGCATAATAATCCTTGGCCGGGCCGCCGCCTGTCAGCGCCAGATGAAGGTCGAATCCGGCAAAGCGGCGCGACGCGGACAGGCGCCAATCATATTGATCCTGCCGCATCGGCCGGCTCCAGGGCTGATCGACGTAGAAGAGCCGGCCGAAATGCGCGTTCAGCCTGATATCGGCGACGGTGCGCACCGTTCCTTCAAGCTCGCCGTAGAGCGTCCTGTATCCGGCGCGGAAATAATTGGGCGAATAATAGACATGACCCGCGACGTGCGAGGTGAGCAGGCCAAGATAGAGCTCGGTATAACGGGTCGATCCGTAGCCGGAGAGATGATGGAATTCGGAATCGACAACGCCGCCGTCAATCGACAGGCCGGGCGAAAGCCGGCGGGCATAGCCGGCATTGGCGGTGAAGCCGTAGAGCTCGGGATCGTCATAATGCTTGAGCGCGCGGAAGGCCGTGCCGCCGACATAGAAGCCAGAGCTGTCGTCGTAAGAGAGCGACGCGATGCCCGTCGGTTCGCCTTCGCTGAGCGAATAGCCGCGTAGGCGATAGTCGCTTTCGACAGCCACGCTGCCCGTGACCTGGGCCGCGACCGGGCCAGCCAGCAACAGAGCAAGTGTTGCCGCCGCGATCCGCCCGGCGCGGCTAGCGCGCGATCGATGCCGGCCCGCCGCTGGGGCAGAGGCAATTGCATGATTTGCCGAGCAGCAACGTGGCGCAGGCATCAATCGCAGGGCCGTGCTGCGTGACGGCCAGCGTGACGCGCACCGACGGCGCATGTTCTTCCCGGACAAGCGCGATCAGCCCGCTGACATGGGCTGCGGCAAAGGAACTGCCGTCAACGAGATACCACTTCCCTCCAGGCTCGGTGGTCGGGACGTCGTTGCCGGGCGCCGCATAGACGCCCGCCGGAAGCCTCGCCATGGATTCACTGGCGACTGCAATAACGCCCGACTTCGAAGCGGGAAAGCCTCCGTCCGGCAGCGCAGGGTCGTAAGCGGCCACAACCGAGATGTTGCGCGCCTGTGCGATCTCGATCAGCCGGTCGAGCAGGCGATCGGGCGGACCGGCAAGGCTGAGGTTGATCACCTTCGCGCCGTGCAGGATCGCATATTGCAGGGCTTGGGCGAGACCGAGGCTGTTGCATAAGGTCGGCGCGTTGAGTTCGTTGCCATTCTGCCAGCAGGCCCGGAGCGCCATCAGGCGCGCGCCCGGCGCGATGCCGACTATGCCGATGCCGTTGTCGGCCCTGGCGGCGATCACGCCCGCCACCGCTGTGCCGTGCCGTTCCGGACCGGAAGGCCGATCGGTCACGAAATCCTGATTGGCGATGAATTGGCCCAAAAGATCGGGGTGGTTGATCTCGATCCGACTGTCGATCACCGCTACCTTGATGCCGCGACCGGTCGCGATCCGGTGCAAGTCGTCGAGGTGCCACGAGACTTCCGCCGGCTCCGCCAACAACAAAGGATCCCGCTTGCGCTGCGGCTGTCCGGCCTGGCCCCGATAGACCTGCATCGGCTGCGACCAGGCCACCTGCGGATCATGGCCGACCGCATCGACCGCACCGGCGACGGTCATGTCCTGTGGCACCCGCATCACGAAACAATCCAGCCCGAGCACGGGCATGGGCCAGCCCTGGTCGAGCAGTTCCAGCCGATGGCGGTGCGCGATCTGCGCGGCAAGCTGGCGGCGGGCCTTGCTGGTCAGGCCGTCGGCATAATCGCCACCATAGCTGGCATTGGGGCGGAAATGATCGGGCATCAGCCGCAGCATCACGATGATCTCGCGTGCTTCATCGGCGCGGATCTCAGCGGGCGGCATGGTTGCCGCCGATGCCGCGATCGGCGCGCTTAATATCATGATCGCGGCCAGCGCACGGCCGAATGCCTGGAAAAGGGACCTCATCGTCTTCGTCCTAAAGCCATTCCTGCAAGTCACCCGGCAATCGCCGCCGCAAATGGCGCCGCGCGTGGAACATGCGGGTTTTTACCGTATCCAGCGGGCATTCCATGATCGCAGCGATCTCGCGATACCCCATTTCCTGATAGTAAGTGAATTCGACCACCGCGCGATGCTCGGGCGAGAGCTCGCGGATCGCACGCGCCAGCAGGATCTGACGCCGATCGCGGCTCAAGTCTTCCTCCGGGCCGCCGTCGGGATCGACGCGCGTGTTCGCGCCATGATCTTCTACCGGTTCGTCCTGGCTGCGCAGCCCCTTCATCGCCTTCCGATACGCGATCCCGAAGATCCAGGTCGAAAGCTTGCTTGTGCCGTTGAAGCTCTCGGCACGATCCCACACGACCAGCAAAGTGTCGTTCAGGACCTCCTCGACCAGGCTGGGGCGATCGACCAGGCGCGACAGGAAACGCGTCAGCCGGCCATGATAGGTTCGATACAACTCCTCAAATGCGGCGACGTCGTGGGCCAGGATCCGTTCCATCAGCAAGTCGTCCTTGCCTCGGTTCGTCTGCGCTGCCCCCGGCCACCGATTCATGTCCATAAACAGTCCGCTCGCCAGGCTTTCCGCGCCTGTCGGGCATTAGTGCCGGTGGAGGGAGGGACGGTTTAATCGCGCTGAAATGCGCAAGTTCTCCGGACAGGCTATTGCCTAGCGCTGCTCCACCTTCATCAGATAGGCGGCGATCCTGTCGGCCTGATCCTGCGTCAGCCCCATGTTCGGCATGGCATTGCCGGGATCGATCCGCTGCGGGTGCATCAGCCAGCGCGCCATATTGCCGGGCGTGTTGGGCAGGCGGCCGGCGATCATCTTTTGCCGGGCTATGCCGCTCAGCGACGGACCGACCTTGCCGACCGCCCCTGGGATGCCGGGCACGACGTGGCAGG
>Ga0207705_10002748_pt1 | contig 13480 bp, 13 predicted proteins | sample KBSC13metaG_FD_184314 | JGI IMG/M metagenome (GOLD analysis project Ga0207705, IMG submission 184314) | Corn rhizosphere microbial communities from Kellogg Biological Station, Michigan, USA - KBS C1-3 metaG (SPAdes) (version 2) | ecosystem: Host-associated > Plants > Roots > Rhizosphere > Soil ...
CGCGAGCAATATAAGGACTATAAGCTGGCAAGCGCGGCTTGAGGCGACTTAGCAATTGGTTAAGCTGGCGAACGTAAGCTTTTCGGCGTCCGGCCGGGGAGCAAATCAATGGAAATCCACCTCAATCACAAGCATTTCCTCGCTCTTGCAGGAGTTTCCGTCGCGCCCTTGTTGATCGCTGCGACGATCCAGGCAACGACGAGCCCAGACAATGATACTCGTATCGACATTACCGGCTATGGTAGCGCGCCTCAGCCGGTCCAGTTGCTTACCATGAGCGCGGGCGTCGAAACGTTCGATACCAGCGCCTCGGCCGCGATGACCGAGCTCTTCTCCCCGGAGCACAAGACGGTGGGTTTCCATAAGCGGATGCTGAACTAACAATGGCGGATGTCCAATGCCGAAATAAAGGTGAGGGGCGCAGAAGTCGGCCGTTATCGAATGAGATTTTGTTATGAAATAGATTCAGATCTAAGACGCTCAAGCAGCTTGGAAAGTTTTGGGGTTTTGACACGCTTTACTGGGCGTGACTCGCCCTTCACAAGTTTCTTGAGAAACTCGACGGCAACGTTCCCGGACAAGGTTGGGGTAGGTTGGACTTTCAACGACATCTGTAGTGACCCTACCACTTCCTGCGCTTCTTATCCGTAGGCACCAGAGCATCCACGGAATAAAGGCCGGCACCGGAGAGCAGGATCGCGATGGCCGGAATGATGTAGAGCACCGCCAGTTCCTTCGCGCCACCGCCAGCGGGCGGCGCAAACCAAGGATCCAAACCATGTTTTCCAAAGGCTGCCACCACCATGGTGAATGCCAGCGCAAAGGCTGCCGGGCGGGTCATCAGGCCGAGGATGATCATGGCGGACCCTGCCACTTCTGCGAGGATCACGGCGATCAGGCTCACCTGAGTGCTCATGAGATTGAAAGGAGGCAGATCCGGGGCCTTGAAGGTCGTCGTCAGATGGGCGTAGTTCTGGATCTTCGGGATTCCATGGCCGATCAGCATCATCAGGGCGAAGGAAAGACGCAGAAACAGAAAGCTGGTGGAGGTGACCGCATCGCGTGTCCCGGAATCGAAGAAAAACTTTTTCATGCTGATGGCGCGGGAGGTTGTTTCGCGGAAATGGTGATGCGTTTCAGGCGTTCTTCTCCCTCGGGGGAATGTGATATCACCTGCGTATCGCCGACGAGCACATTGTGTACAAGTCTGCGATAATATGCATTCAGTGGGCGCATGCGGAAGGGTTTCCCGGTTTCCACCACCCGGGCGGCGATGCCACGCACCTCTTCATGCAGCCGGTCCTCCTGGATGGCGCGGTAGTGTTCACAGTCCACCTTCACCCGCTCCGCCTTGGGAAACTGGCGGCGCAGGATGCGGTTCACCAAGTATTGGAAATCATCCAGCCGGTCACCATCATGGCCGATCAGGGACTTGCTCTCCGAGGAGCTGATTTGCAGGCACGGGCCGTCATGGGTTTGCTGCAGCTCGATCGAGGCAGAAAACCCCAGATGGCCAATCATGGTATCGAGAATTTTCTTCGCAGAGTCCACCGGGTTCATGATTCCTAGGCTAACGAGATCTTGCCTGCGGTCAATCATCCGGCTGGATTTTCCAAACCTCTGGCGATTTTTCGCGCTGTATCCGCTAGAAAGTCTTTTTCCTCTGCGGTGAAATCATGCGGTGCCTGCATGCCCACGCCCAGTGTGCCGATGACCGCCCCGGATGTTTCCGAGAATACCGGCACGGCGATGGACCCGGAGACACCTGTCTGGCGCGCGGCGGATTTCGCCACCCCGCCCAGATCCTCCTGGAGATTGCACAGCTCCACCGGCTCACCGGAGGAGGCCGCCACTCCGGCGATGCCTTTGCCAAAAGGGATGTAAGAGATGCGTTCCAGCAGGAAATCCGGCACTCCCGTCTGGCAGACCAGTTCCAGGTGCTGGCCATCCGGCGTGGTGCGGTGGATCGTGCCGGTCTGGCAGGAAAGGTGGGTGAGGGTGTGGCGGAGGGTGTCCGGGAAGGTATCTGATGGCATGAGTGGGACTTAACATGAAGCCCGATGTGCTGCATTGTAAAATTCCTTCTTGGCAGCAGCGGTTTCATTCAGATGATCCCGGCTATCTGTAAGCGCCCGATTTCCCAGGGCGTGTTTCAAACCCTTTTTCCATCGTGAGTGTTTCTCCCATTCTAGAAGAGTCCTTCGGCACCTTGCCGGATGGCCGTGAAGTTTCCGTTTTCACCCTTACCAACAAGCAGGGCCTGCGTGCCCGGGTGACCAATTACGGGGCCCACCTCATCTCCATGGAAGTGCCGGATAAATTCGGCCACCTGGCGGATATCACGCTCGGCTACGATTCCCTGGCTGGCTGGCAGAAAAATCCCGGCTACCTCGGCGCGTCCGTGGGCCGTTTTGGAAACCGCATCAAGGATGGAAAATTTTCCCTGCACGGTAAGGACTACGTGCTGGCCACCAACAATGCGCCCGGTGGCATTCCCTGTCATCTCCATGGTGGCGTGAAGGGCTTCGACCAAGTGCTGTGGGATGCGAAAATCCTCAATGATTCCGCAGTGGAGTTTTACTATCACTCGCCGGATGGTGAGGAAGGCTATCCGGGAAATCTGGAGGTAAAGCTCATCTACACGCTCAATGAGCAGAATGAGCTGATCTGGCAGGCCAGCGCCACCACGGATGCGGATACGCCCATCAACATGGTGCACCACACTTACTGGAATCTCTCAGGAGACGCCGCCACTACTGCTTCAGATCACGAGCTCACCTTGCATTGCGATCGTTTCCTCGCCACCGATGCCGGGCTCATCCCCACCGGAGAATTGATCGCGGTATCCGGCACACCCATGGATTTCACCACCCCGCACGTCATTGCGGACCGGGTGGAGCAGGACTATGAAGCGCTGAAACTGGGCGGCGGCTACGACCACTGCTGGATACTCACAGACAAGAGCGCCCAACTGCGCCCCGCTGCACGCCTCAAGGACCCGAAGACAGGCCGCGTGATGGAGGTGCTCACCAATCAGCCCGCCATCCAGTTCTACGGCGGGAATTTCCTCGATGGTTCACCGGGGAAAAACGGCATCCCGCTTATTCCACGCACCGGCGTCTGCCTGGAGACGGAGCGCTTCCCGGATGCTCCCAATCATCCCAATTTCCCAAGTTGCATCCTGACTCCTGGCGAGACTTACGATCACTTGATGGTTCACCGTTTCACTGCTGAATAACCCACCGTTTGATAGATTAACATATCCTCCAACCCATGTTGCAACTGCCCATCCCGCTCCCGCTGGCTTCCGGTTCCATGAGTATCGGCGAGTCCGCCAATGCTCCTGTGATCGACCTTCATGCAGTCGATTACTCGATTCTTGGCATCTACATTCTCGTCGTCGTCGGTATCGGCTTTGCGCTGAAGCGATACATGAAAAATGCGGATGACTTCTTTCTCTCCGGTCGCTCCATCCCGGCGTGGATCACAGGTCTGGCTTTCCTTTCTGCGAATCTCGGTGCCCAGGAAGTGATCGGCATGGCCGCCTCCGGTGCCAAGTATGGCATCATGACATCCCACTTCTATTGGGTGGGTGCCATTCCAGCCATGATCTTCCTGGCTGTTTTCATGATGCCGTTCTACTACGGCTCCCGTGCCCGCTCGGTGCCGGAATATTTGAAGCTGCGGTTCGATGAAAAAACGCGTGGTGTGAACTCCGTGGCCTTCGCAGTGATGACGGTGGCCTCTTCCGGTGCATCCCTCCATGCGCTGGCCTCCCTCCTGAAACTGCTGCTGAAATGGGATTACGATTTTTCTCTGTGGGTTTCCTCCATCATCGTTCTCGCTTACGTGCTCAAGGGCGGCCTCACCTCTGCCATTTACACGGAAGTACTTCAGTTCTTCCTCATTGTTCTCGGCTTTGCCCCACTGGTCATCATCGGCCTGAATGATATGGGTGGCTGGAATGGACTCATGTCCCGCATGCAGCCGGAGTTCACCCACTCCTGGAAATACATGGGCACCACCGCGAACCCGATGGGTGTGGAGTGGTTCGCCATGGTCTTCGGTCTCGGCTTCGTGCTTTCCTTCGGTTACTGGTGCACGGATTTCCTCGTTGTTCAACGTGCCATGGCTGCCAAGTCGATGGGAGATGCCCGTCGCACGCCGATCATCGGAGCCATTCCCAAGATGCTTTTCCCGGTCATTGTCATTCTGCCAGGTATCATCGCCCTCGGCCTTGCCAGCAAGACCGGCTCCAACTACTCCATCCCGAATGGGGTGACTGGTGCCCCGGATTACAACCTCGTCATCCCATCCCTCATCGCCCACTACCTGCCTACCGGCATGCTGGGGCTGGCGCTCACTGCTCTCATGGCTTCTTTCATGTCCGGCATGGCTGGGAACGTGACCGCCTTCAATACCGTGTGGACCTATGATATCTATCAGTCCTACATGGCCAAGGATAAGTCCGATGCACACTATTTGTGGATGGGTAAGGTCGCCACTGTGGCTGGCATCCTCATCTCTGTGGCATTTGCTTATGCAGTGAAGAGTATCGATAACATCATGGACTTCCTCCAGTTGGTCTTCGGTTTCGTGAATGCTCCAGTGTTCGCCACTTTCCTCTTGGGTATGTTCTGGAAGCGTGCCACCGGCCATGGTGCCTTCTACGGCCTCTTGAGCGGTACCATTGCCGCCATCATCTTCCACGGCATCAGCACACCTGCCATCCTCGCTCCGGGAGAGACTCTTCCATGGATCAAAGGTGGCTGGCTGGGTGCCCACTACGGTTTCACCTCCAGCATGGCGCAGAACTTCTGGCTCGCCATTGTGGCGTGGTCTTTCTGTTTCGTGATCACCATCCTGATCTCTCTGGCCACCAAGCGCACCAAGACGGATGCGGAGTTGAAGGGCCTCGTTTACTCTCTCACTGAGAAAATCAGCGGCGAAGACGAGCCTGTGTGGAAGCGCCCTGCTGTCGTTGGCAGCGTCGTGCTGCTCATTGCCGTGGTCCTCAACATCATCTTCTGGTAATCGCTAACATTTTACGATCATGAACTTCGATCTTCGTCTTCCCATAGGCATTCTATTCACCCTCTTCGGGGCTATTCTAACTATTTACGGGATCATCACCCGGGGTAGTGAGATTTATGCCAAATCCCTGGGCCAGAATATCAATATCCAGTGGGGCCTCGTGCTCCTCGTCTTCGGCCTCGTGATGTATTTCCTCGCGAAGCGTAGCAAGAACTCCTGAACGCCGCTTTTGCGATTCATTCATAACGCTCCGCCTTTCCCCAAGGGCGGGGCGTTTTTACTTACGTGGCGGATGAAATCCACCGCCACATTAAGATTGCCCCTATCCGCCTCTACGCTCCACGTTTTCCCCAACATCCTTTCTTTGCCCATGAAAATCAGTTCCTACACCGGTGGCTTCCTGCAAACCAATGGCTACCTCATCGAGACCCCGGAGGGAAATATCCTGATCGATGCTCCCAGCGGCGTGGCGGAATGGGCCGCGGGCAGGGGAGTGCGGGTGGATCATCTCCTGCTCACGCACCAGCATTACGATCACGTGGAAGACGTGGCCGTTCTGCGGGAAGGCGGCACGAAGGTCCATGCCTACGCCGGGTACTCCAGGGATCTCATCCTGGAGACTCTGGCGAATGCATGGGGCCTGCGGATCTCCGTCACTCCCTTCGAGGTGGATTCCATTCTGGATTTCACGCAGCCATTGCATCTGGCCGGACTGGAAATCCAGCTCGCCCATGTGCCGGGCCACTCCACCGATAGCGTGACCTATCACTTCCCGGAAAAGCGCGTGCTTTTCTCCGGGGACACCCTCTTTGCCAATGGCATCGGAAGGGCGGATCTCCCCGGTGGCAGCGCCACCCTGTTGCTGGATGGCATCGCGGAAAAACTGCTGACGCTGCCGGGAAACACCCAGGTCTTCCCTGGTCACGGACCATCCACTTCCATCGATACGGAGCGCCGCGAGAATCCTTATGTTTGAAAGGCCGCATTTGAGGGCCGAAACGACTTGTAGAAATTATTAAAGAAAGCCAAATCATAGGATATGACACCTGAGTTAGAGGATCTGTTTGCGTTTCTTCGTTTTCCCAGCGTTTCCACAGACTCCCGCCATGCTCAGGATGTCCGGGACTGCGCCGGCTGGCTGATCGAAAAACTCACCGGCATGGGCCTCACCGCCCAGCTTCACGAGACGCCGAAGCATCCCATCGTCATCGCCCGGAATGAACACATCCCGGGCCGCAAGACGGTGCTCATCTACGGGCACTACGATGTGCAGCCTGTCGATCCTGTGGAACTCTGGACCACCCCACCTTTCGAGCCACAGATCCGCGATGAAAAGATCTGGGCCCGCGGTGCCACGGATAACAAAGGCCAGATGCTGGCCCACGTCCTGGGCGTGGAAAAGACCCTCCGTGAGGAAGGGGAACTGCCCGTCAATCTCATCTTCCTGTTTGAAGGGGAGGAGGAAATCGGCAGCCCCAGCCTCGCCCAGTTTTTGCTCCATCATTGCGATGAGCTCCGTGCGGATGTGATCGCGATTTCAGACACCGGCATGGTCGCTCCGGGCGTGCCGACTCTTGGCTACGGCCTGCGGGGCATCGCCTCGTGCGAGGTGACCCTGCGCGGCCCCAAGGGAGATCTCCACTCCGGCCTCTTCGGAGGCGCGGTGGCAAATCCCGCCGCAGCCGTGGCCCGCCTCGTCACCAGCCTCCACTCGGATGATGGCAAGGTGGCCATCCAAGGTTTCTACGATAACGTCCGCCCGTTGGAAGACTGGGAGCGCCAGATGTGGGTGAAGGTTCCCGGCGTCAGCGATGCGGATTTCCTCACCGTCACCGGCTCTCCGGGGCTGTTTGGCGAGCCGGGCTACACCTCTGCCGAGCGCACCTGGGCACGCCCCACTGCAGAAGTGAATGGCATCGGCGGCGGCTATCAGGGAGAAGGTTCCAAGACAGTTCTACCCGCACAAGCCTTCGTAAAGCTGACCTTCCGCCTCGTTCCAGACCAGACGCCCAAGGAGATCATCGAGAAAGTGAAAAGCCACCTCGAGTGGTTCGTCCCTCACGGTGTCGAGATCGATGTCCAGGTGGGCCACGATGGAAAGCCCTACGTCACCGATCCGCATTCCAAGTACGGCCTGGCAGCGCAGGAAGCCCTTCGCACCGCCTTCGGAGCGGAGCCGGTCCTCATCCGTGAAGGCGGCAGCATCCCCATCGTCCAGACCTTCCGGGATATCCTCGGTGCGGACACCATCCTCCTCGGTCTCGCCCTCGCAGATGCCCAGATCCACGCTCCGAACGAGAATTTTCCGGTGGAAAATTTCGAAGCCGGCATCCGTTTGAACCAAGCCCTCCTCAAGGAACTGGCGAAATAAAACTCAAGGAGGGTCGGTTTGCCTCTGGCTATGTCCGCTACGCTACCATTCCGAACCGCCCTAACCGGAAAGTTTCCGAATGCTTTGCATTCGCCGTATTCTTCAGGTTAAGGCGGTTCGGAGACCGCCTCTCCTTGCTTTTAGGATACTCAGTCCCGGATTCTCTTTGATTTCGCTCCCCATGTGGGTTCTCTTTTCCCCGCTTTTCCATGTCCGATTCTTCTACTCAGCCTGCCAAACTGGATTTCATTCGCGAGATCATTGCCAATGACCTTGCCACCGGTAAGCACTCCACCACCATCACCCGCTTTCCGCCGGAGCCGAATGGCTACCTGCACATCGGCCATGCCAAGTCGATCTGCCTGAACTTCGGCATCGCAGAGGAAAACGCCGGCGTGGGCGCGAAGTGCCATCTGCGCTTTGACGATACGAATCCGGAGAAGGAGGAGACCGAGTATGTGGAGAGCATCAAGGCGGATGTGAAATGGCTCGGCTTCGATTGGGCGGACGATCTCTATTTCGCCAGCAACTACTTTCCGTTTTTCTACGATTGCGCCACCCATCTCATTCGGGAAGGAAAGGCCTACGTGGACCATCAGACGCTGGAGGAAATGCGTGCCACCCGTGGGAATGTCACCACCCCCGGCACGCCATCGCCTTACCGCGACCGCACGGTGGAAGAAAACCTGGATCTCTTCTCCCGCATGAAGGCCGGGGAATTCCGGGAAGGCGAATGCGTCCTGCGCGCGAAGATCGATCTTTCCTCGTCCAATATGAATCTGCGCGATCCGGTGCTCTATCGGATCATGCACGCCCATCACCACAATACCGGTGGCGATTGGTGCATCTATCCGATGTATGACTTCGCCCATCCGCTGGAGGATGCACTGGAGCACATCACCCACTCACTTTGTACGCTGGAGTTTGAGAACCACCGCCCGCTTTACGATTGGTTCATCGAGAATTGCCCGGTGCCGTCCAAGCCGCGCCAGATCGAATTCGCCCGCCTGAATCTCACCTACACCGTGATGAGCAAGCGCAAGCTGCTGCAACTGGTGCAGGAAAACCACGTGAGCGGCTGGAATGATCCACGCCTGCCCACCATTTCCGGCATCCGCCGCCGCGGCTACCCTGCCGAGGCCGTGCGCCATTTCTGTAAGCGCGTGGGCATCACGAAATTCAACGGCACCACCGATGTCGCGCTGCTGGAATTCGATGTGCGCGATCACCTGAATACTTCCGCAGAGCGCCGCATGGCCGTGCTGGAACCGCTCAAGGTCGTGCTGGAAAACTGGGCTGCCGAGCCACTGGAGGCCGTGGAAGTTCCCAATCATCCGCAGAACCCGGAAGCCGGAAACCGCCTGATCCCCATCTCCAGTGAAGTGTGGATCGAACGCGAGGACTTCATGGAAGTGCCCGAGAAGAAATTCTTCCGCCTCGGCCCGGATCGCTGCGTCCGCCTCAAGGGTGGCCACATCATCCGCTGCACCGGCTATGAAAAGAACGCGGAAGGGGAGGTCACCCTCATCCGTGCCGAGATCATCCCCGGCACCGTCGGCGCAGATGCCCCGGAAGGCATCACCTGCAAGGCCGCCATCCATTGGGTGGACACCGTCACCGGCATCGATGCCGAAGTCCGCCTCTACGATCGCCTCTTCACCGTAGAGTCCCCGGATGATGCCGAAGGTGGTTTCCTAACAGTCCTGAATCCGGATTCCCTGAAAACCGTCACTGCCAAGGTGGAGCCAGCCCTCGCCGCCGCAGATCGCGGTTACTCCTGCCAGTTCGAGCGCGTGGGTTACTTCGTGGCAGATAGCCAGGACCACAACCCTGGAGTCACCCCCGTCTTCAACCGCACCGTCGCCCTCAAGGACTCCTCCACCAAAAAAGGCAAGTAATTCCCTCAGTCGGGGATCTTTCTTCATCTTCAGGCAGGGACCTCTTTCCAAGAGGTCCGGTGGTGGCGAGCCAGGAATTCACCAGATCCCGTGGACCATTTGCCGGGGATCGGGGATCGAGGATCGAGGATGGAAGATAGAAAGACTGATTCTTCGGGCCTCTTCCATCAGCCATCTTCCATCCACCATCTACGATCTACCATCATCCTCGACGTCGCCCCCCGCCGGACGCCTGCGGAATACGAGCGAAGCGAAGGATAGCCTGCCAAACTTACTTAAATCCGCAGGCAAAGGCGTCCCTGCCAGCCGCGCCTCCGCGTTTCGCTTCATCCCATAAAAAACCTTCGCGTCCCTCAGCGACCTTCGCGGTAAACCCATTTCCCAAAGTCATCTCCGCGTTTCGCTTCATCCCTTAAAACCTTCGCGTCCCTTCGCGACCTTCGCGACCTTCGCGCCTTTGCGCCTTTGCGCCTTTGCGCCTTTGCGCCTTTGCGCCTTTGCGGTAAACCCATTTCTCAAAGTCATCTCCGCGCTTCTCTCCGCGACCTCCGCGCCTCCGCGTTTCGCTTCATCCCTTAAAACCTTTGCGTCCCTCAGCGACCTTCGCGCCTTTGCGGTAAACGCATTTCCCAAAGTCATCTCCGCGCTTCTCTCCGCGACCTCTGCGTCTCCGCGTTTCGCTTCATCCCTTAAAAACCTTCGCGTCCCTCAGCGACCTTTGCGCCTTTGCGGTAACCCCATTTACCCTCAATGCAGTTTCAAAATCGCGCCCGCGATCGTGAAATAAATCATCATCCCGGAAACATCCACCGTGGATGCCAGAGCAGGCGCGGATACCACAGCAGGGTCCAGCTTGATCGCTCTTGCTAGAATCGGCAACAGGGCACCCAGCACCGTGGCAGAAAGCACCTGCACAATCAGCGCGCAGGACACCGCTACCGCCAGATGAGGGAAGTCAAAGTCCGCCCCCGTCGTCGGTTGCAAATGAGGCAGCACGAAGGCGATGAACAGTGACATCGCGATGCCCAGCGAGAGTCCCAGGAAAAGTCCTGTGCGCGCTTCCTTCCACGCGATCCGCAGCGCATTGCCGGTGCTGATTTCCCCCAGCGCCATCGCGCGGATGACCATACTGGCGGCCTGTCCGCCGGAGTTTCCGCCAGCCGCCACCACCATGGGCAGGAAAAGGGAGAGCACAAAGGCGGCTGCCAGTGTCTCGCTGAATTGATACATCACGAAACCGGAGCCGATGGAGACAAACGCCAGGCCCACCAGCCACGCCACCCGGCGGCGGTAGTGCAGCGCCACCTTCGTATTCAGATAGGTTTCCTCCGAGTGCTCACCACCGATACCGGAAAGTTTTTCAAAGTCTTCCGTGGATTCCTCTTGGAGAATTTCCAAGGCATCATCGTAGGTGATGACGCCTAACAGGCGATGTGCCTCATCCACCACCGGCAGCACGATCAAGTCGTATTTGGATAGTACCCGCGCCGCTTCTTCTTGGTCCACCGTGGCGAGTACGAATTCATCCGCCTCCTCCAGGATGTCCCGGATGGGAGTGTCCCAGGTGTTGAACGCCAGATCGCGCAGGCGGATTTTTCCCACCAGCCGTCCTTCCTCATCCACCACGAAAATGCGAGCCAGCGTTTCCGCATCCTCGCGGTCCCGCTTCATCACGGCGATGGCCTGCTTCACCGTCATGTCTGCCGTGATGCGGCCGATGTGTGTGGTCATCCGGCCCCCGGCGGTGTCCTCCTCATACTGCAGGAGCTTCCGCGTCAGCTCCTTGTCGCGCGGCCCCAGTAGGCTGAAAAAGCGCACCTGCGCCTCCTCGCTGCATACCTGGAAAACGTCCACACGGTCATCGTCTGATAGATTTCCCAGCAGCACGCGGAGCTGCGCGGGCTTGAAATGGCCCAGCGCTCCCTCGATCAGCGGGTAGGGGAGTTCCGCCACCACGTCCGTGGCCATCTCCGGGCCGATGGTTTTCATGAACACATCGCGATCCGAGTCATTCAGATCTTCGTAAAGGGCGGCCAGGTCGGCGTAGTGGACTTCTTCCGCAGCCGCGAGAATGGAAGAGCCATCGCCCGCTTCCACCGCGCGACGCAGTTCCTCCATGGGATTTCTCTCCAGTTCCTCGGCCACGGGCGAAGCGTGGAAAACCTAAGCCGGGGCGGCAAGGAAAAGGACGTTTTTTAAATGAGGAGGACTGCGCCTCTGCGGATGGCCGCTGCAGCTTACCCTCTGGATCTGCCGTTCCTTGGCCGTCTCTTTAGGTGAAACAGGGGCGGAGCGTGAAGGCGCTTTCTCCCGTAGGATCTCCGGCGAGGCGGGTCATGGCATCCGTGGAGAAGAGAAATGCCCACAAATATCCGGGGGCATCAAGACTTTTGCGGTCGATGCTTTGCACCGGCTCCGCTCCCAAGGCAGGTTCTCTCCGTAACCTGAAAAAGCATTGGGGTAGTTTATCCTGTACTATCCTGTATCTTCTAACGATTGTTTAGGGGTGATGCTTCAACACTTCGCACTCTGACACTGCTGCATGTATTCCCCGATCTTTCTCGCCAGCATTTGGGCGAGGCGGCGGGCGCTGTTCGGCAGCGTCGCCATCTTGTCATGATTGCCCCGCAGGAGGGAGCTGACTGCGTCGGTAAGATAGTGATCTGATAGAAATGTCTCGATTTCCTGCTCGGTGGTCAGGCTGAAAAGTCCGGCATAAAACAAGGCCTTGGGATCTTCCACTTCCTGTCGATGGTGGCGGATCATGCCCATCACCAGATTACAGGTCTGTTTCAATCGTTCTGGATCAGTTTTTTCCAGATGATCTAGATAATCGGCAGCATGTTCACGAAGTAAACCGCGCACGATCCATCGATCATTGACCCGGCGCACTGCCATGAGGTCTTTCTGATCCGGATCAATTACATCCGTTGGGAAGTCAAGCAGGGAGAACATTCAATGGGTATAATGTACATAAACCTGTTGAGAGTCAAATATTCTCCATTACGTGATCAAGTAAGAAGATGGAAATCGAACAATGCAGGATGCCTTTTGAAGGGGCAGGGAATGATGTCTTGAGGTTTTTTTATAATTCTAACCATGATGTGCCCAATGCCACTTTCCATGCGTTGGACCATGCTTCCGGCTCTCTCGCTGTTGCTAGGGAGCTGTGATGATATTTCCCGCTCGGATCGCCCGCTTTCCAGAGTTGCTGCTGTCGGGATGGTAAGTTCACCGCTGCCTCCCTCTGCACGAAATATTTATTATGTATTTCACGCCGGTGGACTGCAGTATATGCAATATTTTCTGCGCTTCGATGTGGATAAATCAGAACTGGATGCTGCGGTGGAGGCATTGATCGCAGATAATAACAAAACCATGGAAACGCATTTACCCTATGCCAGGAATTTTTTGGTAAAGGGCTGGGGACCCCGTCCTGATTCAGATATAGCCCCCCTTAAGTGGTGGAATCCTTCCTCCATTCGAAACGGGTATTATCGTGGAGAAGATGTTTCCCATGGACTGGAAATCTGGGCGGACGAGGATTTGGGGAGAGTGTATGTGTCTCAGAGTGACTGACCGGGAGAATAGAAGTAATCGCTTGAGTGGTCTAACCAATTCTAATGCCGGAAGGGCAGGGATCTCTCGTGGGCCATTCACACCCATGGCCACGAGTTTTTTCGTAAGGGAAGCGATGTCTATTGTTAGCTAGCAACCTGCCCCATCCGGACCTCTGTCCCAGAGGTCCGGTGGTGGCGAGCCGGGAATTCGCGAGATCCCGTGGACCATTCACCCTGATGGCCTCGAGTTTTGTCCAGAAGTAAGCGACATCGTTTGTTAGCTAGCAAGCCGCCCCAGCCGGACCTCTTGGAAAGAGTTCCCTGCCTGCTGGGGATGATGAAACGCACCTTAGGAGTGTCCCGCCTCCTTACGCTGCCGGAAGGGCAGGGACCTCTGTCCCAGAGGTCCGGTGGTGGCGAGCTGGAAATTCGCGAGATCCCGTGGACCATTCACCCTGATAGCCTCGAGCTTTTTCCAGAAGTAAGCGATATCGTTTGTTAGCTAGCAACCTGCCCCAGCCGGACCTCTTGGAAAGAGGTCCCTTGCTTCTTGGAAAAGTGTAATCTTTCGGTGCCTTCGGGAATGGTGTAACAGCCATTTTCGTTACCGCAGTTGC
>Ga0207705_10002751_pt1 | contig 13474 bp, 6 predicted proteins | sample KBSC13metaG_FD_184314 | JGI IMG/M metagenome (GOLD analysis project Ga0207705, IMG submission 184314) | Corn rhizosphere microbial communities from Kellogg Biological Station, Michigan, USA - KBS C1-3 metaG (SPAdes) (version 2) | ecosystem: Host-associated > Plants > Roots > Rhizosphere > Soil ...
CACCGCAAGTACCCCAATGCATCCCGCAGTATCGCTTGGCAGTTCGTGTTCCCCTCCCGCGTGGTGCGGCCGTGCCCAGAAACGGGGAAGCGGCTGCGCTGGCACGCATCGGAGGCGACGATCCAAAGGGCGTTCAAGCAGGCGCTCGAACGAGCGGGGGTGCGCAAGCATGCCAGCGCCCACACGCTGCGCCACTCCTTCGCCACCCATCTTCTGGCCCAAGGAACGGATATCCGTACGATCCAGCTCCTGCTCGGGCACCGTTCCCTGCAAACCACGATGATTTACACCCACGTCCATCAAGACGTTTGCAACACAACGAGTCCGCTGGACCGCTTGTAGCAGGATCCGTGCACCGATTGGAGATCGCGGCTGGTGCCTACGCGTGCAATTGCATGCGGAGACCCAGTGTCCGCTATGCGGCGGTGCAATTCGAGCCGCGAAGGTCCGGTTGGGGTCGGTAGCACCCGTACGGGCGGACGCCACCCCACAAGCGTGCCAGTGAAATCGGATGGATTCCGGCCGCCTGGCGTCTGTTGATCAGATTGTGGCTACGCCGCCAAACGATGCTCGTAGTACGGGCGATCCCGATCATCCAGGATTGCGTACAGCGCCGCGAGGTTGTGCGGATCGGGATTGAGCCAAGCGTCGAGGTGCTCGGGCTTGATCGGGATGATGCAGCGGTCGTGGCCGGCTGCGGCAATCTCTGGCGGGGTCGCGCGGCGATGAGGTGCTGGTCACGGCGAAGCTCCGCTTGTTGCGGCCATCGACTGCGCGCCGGAATATTTCTTGAGCAACGCCTGAAACCGCGGATCACTGCGCAAAGGATCCCACACCGGACCGAGCTTCAGGCGGGTCACGCTCATGACTTCGCCCGCCGGCATCGCCAGCAGCTGGCCAATCAACTCGAGCGCCTGGTCTTTTGCGCCCGCGTGGGCTTCCACCTCGGCCAACCCAGCCAAGGTGTACTCACCAAATAAAGCGTCCTTGGAGATGGGCATCACTTCAGTTGCGCGACGCGCTGCCGCGATGGCATCCGTATTGCGACCGAGGCACACATCTACCCACGCCACCTGCTGCAGGTTCCCGATGACATCGGGATGCTTCGCCAGCTCCGCATCGAGCAACGGTTTCAATTGCGTGCAGTCGGACTGGGTGGCCATCTGCCGCCCGGCAATGACCTGGATGGCCACGCGCGCGGCGCGGCGGGTGAGCCGTCCCGCATCGGTGCTGACGGGCGCCGAATCCCACGCAAGCAGTGCCTTGTCGAAGCGGCGTTCGAACACATCCGGGTAGACGATCTGATTGATCAACACGTAAACATCCCCGGCGCCAAGATTCTTTTTGCTATCGAGTCTCCAGCCTGGCCGTGGAATGTAAGCGTTCCGGGCACCCACGGCATCGCCCAACCCGACCAGGCGTGTCTCCCACAATGCATCCTGATTGTTGGTCTTCCCGGGCTCCAAGGTCAGCGCACGCATCAGCACTTGCTCCGCTTCCGCGTAGCGCCGCATGATGGACAACGTCCTGCCGTATTCGCCCAGCATCTCGGCGTCGCGCGGCGCAATCAGCAACGCGCGCTGCAGCGTCGCCAATGCCTGCGGCCACTGCCCTCTCCGGCGTGCGATGAACGCCAGCCCCCCGAGCGCCTCGACGTTGTTCGGCGCGAGTTGCAGCACCCGCTCGAACTGCTTTGCAGCCTCGGCATAACGGCGATAGCCCCAGTAGTAGTAGTAGCCGAGCGCCAGGTGTGCATCGGGAAGATCGGGAGCGGCGGCCAAGGTGTTGTCAATGGTTGCCTTGACCTTCGCCAATTCGTCCGGCGGCAGCGGCGCGACGAACCAGTGGCTCACCATTTGACAGTAAGCCAGTTGGGCCCGGGCCAGGGCGAACCCGGGATCGAGTGCGATCGCCTTGCGATAATAGGATTCGGCAAGCTCGAATTCCGCGCCGTCTTGGGCATCGAACGCCTTGTGGGCCTGGTAGTCTGCTTTCAGGTACCAGTTGTACGCGGCGGCGTTCTGGGTCGGGATCGCCGCGACGTTCTGCTGTTCGGTGCTGGTGAGCTTGGCCTTCAGCGCATCGGCCACCTTCTGCGCGACCTCGCCTTCCACGCCGAAAATGTTGTCCAGCGTGCGCGTGTAGGACTCGGCCCACAGGTGGTTGTCGGAACGCGCATCAATCAACTGCACGTTGATCAATACCTGGTTGCCGGCCTTCTGCACGCTGCCTTCCAGGATCGCCGCCACGCCGAGTTGTTGCGCGATGATTTTCAGGTTGTCGGGATGGCTCTGGTACTTCGCGGTCGAGGTGCGCGAGATCACCTTGAGATCGCCAATATCCGCGAGCTTGGTAAGAATCAAATCCTGCATGCCGTCGGCGAAATAGGCGTTGTCCTTGTCGCCGCTCAAGTTCTCGAATGGCAGCACCGCGATGGACTTGGCGGGGATCGCTGCAATTGGAATCGCTGACGGAGTTGTGCCCGGATTCCACTGCGTCGCATCCGGGCTACTACTTGCGACATTTGCGTTGGAATTCGGCGTGACGCGTTCGTATCGCCACAGCAAGCCGCCGCCAATCGCCAGCAGCAGCGCCAAGATCACGATCTCGGTGCCACTGACCCTCTGCGCGCCGCGTTCGCCGTGGTACCAGGCCAGCACCAGCGCGACGACAAAGCCGATGATCAGCACCAGTGTGATACCACGCTGCAATCCGTCCGGCCAGCCGAATTGATGCGCAACCACATCCGTACCCTGCAACAGCGCAAACGCGAACGCGACGTACGCCAGCGCCCATTGCACCAGCTTGCGTTGCTTCAGGCGCGCGATGAATTCAGCCATGCGCGGCTCCGTTCGCGGTTGCCGGAACCGGTGTGGCGGGATGGAATGCATTTGGCGCGATAGCGTTCGTCGTTGCAGGCTTGTACTTCGCGTACTTTTTCAGTAGCGCCTGAAAGCGCGGATCGCGGCGGATCGGATCCAACAATGGGTCGATCCACAACAATGCGGGCGTGCTGTAGACCCAGCTGCGGGTGGTCGTGAATGTCTGGACAAACAGCGGCACGGCCAAGTCCGCGCGTCCCGCCTCGGCATACAACTGGGCGTTGTTCGCGATGATACCGGGGGTGAAGAACCGATCGCCGGAGCGGCTGGCAAAGGACTGCGAATGGGCGATGGCGGCGAACGCCGCCTGGGTCTGGCCCAAGCCCAGTTCGGCCGCGGCAATGTGATTCCAGACAAAAGCCTGCTTGATCGGGGCGCCGGCCAACGCGGACAAACGCGCACGCGATTGCGACAAGGCCTGCGCGAAAAGCGCACGCGCCTGCGCCGCATCGCCCACAAGATGGTAGAGATTGGCTTGCGCCAGCGCCTTGGGCCCGACCTGATAATTGAAGCCCGCCGGAGTCTCGGGGATGCTCGCGATCAGCGCCAGCGCCTGCCGGTACTTGCGCTGGTAGGTCAGCAACTGCGCACGCCACACGAGCAATTGCGGCTGGTCGCCTTGCGCTGCGCCCAGCGCGCGTGCCGCATCGCCACTGCTCATCAGGATATTCGTGGAATTGTCGAACTTCGTTTGCACGTTTTCGGGGTCGAGGTCGAGCGCCCGCTGGTACAATGGCGCGGCTTGCGCGTACCGCGACACCGCCGAGAAGGTTTCGCCGAGTGAATTGAGCAAGCTGATGTCGCGCGGGTCGAGCTCAAGCGCACGGGTCAATGCTGCGATCGCCGCCGCAAAATCTCCTTGCCGACGCAACACGAAACCCTTTCCGCTCAACGCATCGGCATCATTGGGGCGCAAGGCAAGCGCCGCATCGAATGCCTGCAGCGCGCTGATAAAATCGCCACGGCCCCAGTAAGCGCTGTATCCGAGGGCCACTTGCGCGGCCACCAGGCGAGGCTGTTGCGCCAGCGCCTGCTCGGCCTGCGCCTGGGCGTCAGCGATGAGCCGGCGGATGTCGTTTTCGCCGCTTCCAAACCACACGGCGCCGCTCTCGGCAAAGGAAAGCCGCGCCCGTGCGAGCGCGAAACCGGGATCCTTCGCCAGCGCCTGTTGGTAAATGGGGATCGCGCGGCGGAAGGACGTGGAATCGTAGGTTGTGTTGCCTTGATGGGCGAAATATTCGGCGCGCAGGAACAAGTCGTTCGCCGCCGCATCGCCGCTCATCGCCGTGGCAAGCTGCGCGGCTTCTTTCGGCGTCAATTTCGCCTTCAAGGCATCGGCCACCTTCTGTGCGACTTCGCCCTCCACGCCGAAAATGTTGTCCAGCGTTCGGGTGTAGCTCTGCGCCCAGACATGGCTGTCGCTGCTTGCATTGATCAACTGCACGTTGATCAGCACCTGATTGCCGGCTTTCTGCACGCTGCCTTCGAGGATGGTAGCTACGCCGAGCTGTTGCGCGATGGTTTTCAGGTTGTCGGGATGGCTCTGGTATTTCAGGGTCGAGGTGCGCGAGATCACCTTGAGATCGCCGATGTCCGCGAGCTTGGTGAGGATCAGGTCCTGCATGCCGTCGGCGAAATAGGCGTTGCCTTTGTCTTCGCTCAAATTCTCGAACGGAAGCACGGCGATGGATTTGGCGGGGATCGCGGCAATTGGAATCGCTGACGGAGTTGCACCCGGATTCCGCTGCGCCGCATCCGGGCTGCTTGCCGTACCCGGGCTCCTCGTTGATGGAGCGCCGCGCTCGAATCGCCACAGCAACCCGCCGCCGATGGCCAGCAGCAGCGCGAGGATCACGATCTCGGTGCCGCTGACCCTCTGCGCGCCGCGCTCGCCGTGGTACCACGCCAGCACAAGCGCAACCACGAACCCGACAGCAAGCGCGAGGATCAGCAGCTTCTCGATCTGGTCCGGCCATCCGAATCGCTGCGCCACGACATCCAGCACCTGGATCAGTGCGAACGCGAACGCGATGTACGCCAGCGCCCATTGCACCAGCTTGCGCTGCTTCAGGCGGGCGATAAGTTCATTCATGGTTGGCAGTGCCGGCCGGCGCGTACGGCAAACCCATCTTCTTCAGCACCGCCTTGAAGCGGGGATCGTTGCGGATCGGGTCGAAAGCGGGATCCCACATCCAATCCGGTTCCGGGCTGTTGCGCTGGCTGGGCAAGCGCTCGAGCACGGCGAGCGCGCGATCCTGCGCGCCAAGCAGGGCCAGCCAATGTGCATAGGCCAGCGGATCACGGCGCAAATGCGCAGCACCGGGAGCAGTCTCCAGGCTTCGCACGGCGGCGGCCCGCAGGGCCGGATCGGCAATACCGTGTACCCACGATGCCATGAGGTCGGGATCGATGCCGTCGAGCGCCGCCAGCGAGCGAGCCTGCCTTTCCGCATCAGCATAGTTGTGACGAATGACGGCAAGATCTATTTCGTCAATCCGCGCGTCCACAAAATCCGGATGCGTTGCCAACGTGCGTTGTAGCTGTGCCGAGGCCGCCTCGTATTGGCCCAATATCATCAGCAGGTACTCACGCGTATCGCCGATGGATGGCGAAAGCGGGTCGAGTCTCTGGGCATGCTCGATTTCCGCGAGCGCCGAATTGAATTGGCCGACCGCCAACAGGAACTGGGCCTGTTGATTGACCGCTTCCGCATCGCCGGGCGCCAGCGATACGGCGCGGCGGAAAGCCTGGTCGGCTTGCGGCCACCGCCACTGGTCCTTGTACACCATGCCTTGCGCGACATACGCGGAGGCAAGATCGGCATTCAATGAGAGCGCGTGTCTGGCGTTGGCCAGCGCCAATGGATCCGCAGACTGCATCGTGCCCAGGCCGTAATCCGGATATAACGCCTGCGCTTCCGCCAATGCGCCCCACGCCTCCGCATAGTTCGGAGCAATCCTGATCGCACTCTGGAATGCCGCCGCCGCATCACGCAATCCGGGCCCCCGCGCAGCCAGCAGCGCCAGCCCGCGCAGGTAAGAATCGTGCGCACGCGGATCAATCGTCTCCTGCGCCACCAGCGGCTGTCCGCCGCCGCCGGTGAGTTGCACCCGCAGCTTGCCGGCAATTGCGCTTGAGATGTCATCCTCGACCGCGAAGATGTTGGTGAGCTTGCGGTCGTATTTCTCCGACCAGCGTTGATAGCCGGTGCTCGTGTCCACCAACTGCACGTTGATGCGCACCTCGTCGCCCGCTTTCTGCACGCTGCCCACCAGCACATCGGCCACGCCCAAAATTTCACCAATGTGCCGCAGGTTTTCGTCACGGCTGTTGAACTGGAATGCCGAAGTGCGGCCTGCGACTTTCAGGTCGGGAATCTGAGCCAGCGCGCTGAGGATTTCCTCGGTGATTCCATCGCTGAAGTATTTCTCGTTCGTGTCGCCGCTCAGGTTCTCGAAGGGCAGCACGGCGACGGATTTGGCGGGGATCGGAATGGTTTGCGGCGAACCGCGCGTCGCCGAGGCAGGCGTCGCACTCCGTAGCCCGGATGAAATCGCGCCAGCGACGGAATCCTGGATGGTCGTTCCCGGACTGCGCTGCGCTCCATACGGGCTGCTTTTTTCAAACTTGTTGGGCGGGATCAGGTAGCCCGAAACCAACAGCACCACCGCGACCGCCAGCACCGCGATGATCCACTTGTCCAGCTTGCGGCCGGTGGAGCGCGCGATCGAATCGTCCGCTGCGATCTCGCTTTCCCGTTTCAGACCCTGCGGCGTCCATTCGTAGAACCACGCGAATGCAATCCAGAATGGAAAACCAACGGCCACCGCAATCAGGAATGCGCGCGCGATCCATGCGGGCGCATTCAACACCGGCCCGAGTTGGGTAATCACTTGCGCGAGGAGCCATATGGCGCCGGCGTAGAGCACCGCCGCACGCGGCACGTTGCGCCGTTTCAGCTCTCGCCAGAATCCCCGATGTGCCATGCGGCTACGCCAGAATGCGAAAGCGCGTCGTCCCTGCCCGTTCCGCCGACGCATTCTGGCATGGCGCGGGCAGTTTTAGGTCGCGGGGCGGGAAAACGTCCGCCAGACGCTTCGGTTCGACATCGCAGGCCCACAGGCTGGCATTGCGATCCCAAGGTCCGTGACGCCGTCCCAGCGCCGGGGTTACCGGTCCAGCCTACGTGTGTTTCGGCAACGAACACCGTGCCAACGCACCCTTCACCTCGATCCGTGAAACCGTCCCCGCGTGATAATCGGTCAACCAGATCGCACCAAAGCCAACACCCAGCGAATCGCCTCCGGGCCCCTTCCACTGGCATAGCAGCCTGTCGCTGGCGGCGTCGACGACGGAGAGCGGAATTTTGCTGACCGTCGTCCAGATCATCCCTTCGCCGAAGGCGATGTCGCCACCTTCACCGGGTGTTCCAAGACGGACGATCCTTGTGGCTTTGGTGCGGGTGTCCACACGAGTGAGGGTTCCGTCGCCCTGATCGAGAGTCCAGACGGCGCCATTGCCGTCGGTGAGGAAGCGTGGGCCAGGACCAGTGGCGATCGTGACGATCTTCGTGCCGGTGGCGGCGTCGATGCTGGTGATCTCCGACCCTTCGGCGCGCGTCACCCAAATCTGCCCATCGCTGTAGCGGGGGTTGTAGGAACCGGGCGGCACGTGGATCTTCTGCCGGATCGCGCCGGTGATCGGATCGATGCGCGCGAGTGTGCCGCTTTTGTCAATGACCAGCCAAACGCTGTCGGGACTCGTCGCAACCCCGCCTTCGGCCGCGGCTGGTCCGACCTTGAAGACCTTGGTCAATGTGCCGGTCTTGATGTCGACCTTGGCCAGCATGGGCGATTGACCGCACAGTGGAACCCAGAGGCTGCCGAAACCCGTCGCGAGCCCGGCACAGGGCGCGCCGCCCAACTTCACCGTGGCTGCCACGGTGTTGGTCTTCGGGTCGATCCTGCTGACCGCATCCGGCCCCGTGCTTCCGACCCAGACTGCGTCGGGCGTGATCGCCACCCAGTCGGCGGTCTTGCCGAGGTGCAGGGTTGCGATCGGCTTGAGTTCGTCGATTGACCTTTGAACTCTGTCGAGTGCAAATGCGGGGACTGCGATGGAGGCAAGCGAGCAGCTTGCCAGCAACGCCACCGCTGCGAGCTTCAAACGCGCTGGTTCGTACATCGGATTCCCCGTTAAAAAGATGAATGCTCTCGTGTCAGCTCGTGCAACGAGCATCATTACAGGACACGCACACCCTATGCGAGCAGAGACAGGGGGCCTCCCCTGGCTCTGCCGGCGAGGCAGCGGGCATTTGACATTTGAAGAAGTCCATCAGGAAACTCCTTTGGGGCCAAGCACCCCTGCCCTTGGTGGCACGGTTCGTTAAGAACTGGCCAACCTCCCCGGAAGCGGACTCCCGCCACAGGCCGGTTCGGGTCGTACCGCGCCAGTCGGTGATCGGCCAACTTCGGACTTTCGCGCGCGCGCAGTCGAATTGTCCGATAGCAGCCGTTCGAGTGGTGGCATGACCCATCGCAATTCGGCCCCCGCTCGAAATGGAGGGAAAGGCGTCAGGGCGAGGACGGCGACGATGCCGAAGCGGGCGTTTGCGAAGCGGTGTCGTACTTTTTCACCAGCGCCTGGAACGCCGGCTGGCCGCGCAGCGGCAGCAACGCCGGGTTGACGCTGAGGTTGACGCAGCCGACCGGCATCGCTGCGCATATCTTCGGCAGCAGTTCCAGCACGGTGTCGTTTCGGCCCAGCGCCAGATAAAGCTGGATCACGTCGGCCATGGAAAGCGGATCGAGGTCGGAGCGCTTGCGCAGCGCGTCCACCGCGGCCAGCGCCTGCGCGTGCAGTTTCGGGTCCAGCACGGATTGGTAGGTCAGCCGGCCGGCCGCGACCACCGCCTTGGCGAGTTCGGTGTCAGGCTTCGCCATATCGAAGGCCTTCACCGCATCCTCGGGGCGGTGCAGCAGTGAATAGACCAGCGCGAGGCCCAGCGCGCTGTCGGCGCTGTGCGGCGCCAGTTTCATCAAGGCCAAAGCGGGCGGCAGTGTCTGCACGTACTCGCCGAGGTCCAGATAGTTGACCGCGAGGTTGTTCTGCGCGCCGGCGTTCCCGGGATCGAGCTGCACCGCTTCCAGATTCTGCGCCAGCGCTTGTTTGGTCGGCAGTGCATTGCCGTAACTAATATGCGCGTCGGCGTCGCTGGGATCGAGCGCCAGTGCGCGTTCGAATTTGGCCCTGGCCTGCGCGATTTTGTGTTCCGCGCCATCGTCGTTGCCGAGCACGAGCAGCGCTGTCACGTTGCGCGGGTCCAGCGCCAACGCCTGGTTGGCCTCTGCACGCGCCTTGGGCAGCGCATCTTTCAGCGTCAGCGTGGAGTATTGGGTCAGGTCGAGCCATGCGCCCGCCAGCTTGGCGTGGGCGTCGGCATAACCGGGGTCGAGCGCGATGGCCTGTTCCAGCAAAGCGCGAGCCTGCTCGATCGGCGCGGCGGTGCGAGCGGTTTCCATCAAGGCGTGCGCCTTGAGCACCAAGTCGTGAGCCTTGGGGTTTACGATGGACGCCGGGCCGAGCGCGGCGAATTTCACGTTCAACGCCGCCGCGATCGCCGCGGAAATCTTGTCCTGCACCTGGAACACGTTTGCGGCCGAATCGTCGTAGTGATCCGACCACAGCTGCTTGCCGGTGCGGGTGTCCACCAGTTCCGCGATCACCCGGATCATGCCGCCCTCGCGCTCGATGCTGCCGTGCACGAGGTTGGCGACGTTCAGCGCCGCGCCGATCGCGTTCGGCGACTCATGGTTGTCGCGGAATTTCGATGCGGTGTCCCATGCGATCACCGTGAGCGCGGCGTTCTGGCCCAGCGCGTTGGTGAGTTCCTCGGTGATGCCGTCGCTGAAATATTGCTGCTTCGGATCGCCATCGAGGTTGGTGAAGGGCAGCACTGCCAGCGTGCCGGCGGGCGGATTGAACGGCGCCGACGCAGGAGACGAAGCGGGAGCGGGCTCCTGGCTGCTCGCCACATTCGCGGGCGCGTTCGTTGCTTCGACGGGCGAGCCGGTCTTCCCGAAGTGCCACAGCAAGCCGCCGCCCACGGCCAGCACCAACGCGATCAGCAACAGCTCCGGCCCGGATATCCGTTGTGCGCCGCGCTCGCCGTGGTACCACGCCAGAATCAACGCCACCAGGAAACCCAGCGCCAACAGGCCGAACACGATGTGCATCGCCTGATCGGGCCAGTGATAGCTGTCTGCGACGATGTCGAGCACCTGGATCAGCGCGAACGCGAACGCACCGTAGGCAATCGCCCACTGCACCAGCTTCCGTTGCTTCAGGCGCGCGAAGAAGCCGGGCGCGGTTTCGTTCACGGCAGTGCCTTGGCATCGGTGGTGGTCGGCAGGCCGACCTTCCTGCAGAACGCAGCGAAGCGGGGATCGTTGCGGTAGCGCAGCGCCAACGGATCGAACAGCAGCAATTCGACGCCGGCATCGCGGTTGGCCACGGCACGATCCAGCCACTTGAACATGTTGTCGGGATCTTTCCGCACCGCGTATATCTCGGCGATCTGGTAGGCCGTGGTACTGGAATATTTGTCGATCGTGTTCTTCAGCGCGGTGTCTGCCGCGGCGCGATCACTCCCGATCTGCAGAGCCAGCGTCATCGCGAAATCATGCCACTGTCCGGGCGGGGTCTTTTGCGCCGCGGACAACGCCGCAACGGCGTCGCCACGCAGCACCTCGATAATTGCCAGATACGCGTAGGGACGGCTCGCACCCGGCGTCAATTTGATGGACTGGCGTAGCGCGGATACCGCTTCGTCAAGTTGTCCGAGTCCTATGAGCTTCCGACCCAAGCCAAAATACGCCAAGGCGTTCAACGGCGCGCTGGCCAGCGTTTGGCGGTCGAGTTTTACGGCAGACACAACGCGCCCGAGCCTGGCTTGAGTGTCGGCAAGACCGAATTTTGCCCTGGAATCGCCCGGCGCCAGTTCCACTGCGCGTTGGGACTCGGCCAATGCCCCTGTCCAGTTGAAGTCGAAAGACACCATCAGCCCGGCAAGCGCCCCATGCGCGGCCGCCAGATCGGGATCCAATTGCAGCGCCATGTCCGCGGCAGCGCGGGACTGGGCGATGTCGTTGCGTACAGCAACTGCATCGGTGTCGAACGTCCCAGCCAAGCCGCCCCATGAACCCGACGCTGCCGCATAAGCCTGTGCGTAACGAGGATCCAGCCGAATGGCCTGATCGAACTGTGCGATGGCTTCGTGCTGACCCGCCGCGGTCCCAAGGGCGGCGTACGCAACGCCGCGCTGGTAGGCGGTGTAGGCGGCGAGATTGCCGCTGGGTGGACGGTCGCTCTGCACCACCGCGCCGCCGCCTTCGAGCAGCTTTGCCTTCAAAGCGGCAGCAACCGCCTTGGTGATGTCGTCCTGCAGCGCGAACAGATCCTTGTACGGACGGTCGTAGTGCTGCGACCACAGCGTGCTGCCGTCAGAGCAGTTCACCAGCTCCGCGCTGATTCGCACTTCGTCGCCAAGCCTCTGCACGCTGCCTTCGAGCAGGTGCGCGACGCCCAGCTTCGCCCCAATCTCCCGGCTGCTGTCGGCGCTGTGGCGAAAGTGAAACGAGGAATCGCGGCTGATCACTTTCAGCCCCGCAAATTGCGAGAGCGCCGTGATCAGGTCTTCGGACAAGCCATCCGAGAAATATTGCTGATTGTTGTCGCCGCTTTCGTTGACGAGTGGCAACACCGCCACGGATTTTCGCGGAATGGACGCCGCAAGTGCCGGCGGGGTGCCGGTCGTCGTGCCCGCCGCCTCTGCGACCACAGTGGTTGCCGCCACCGGGGTGCTGGCAAACCGCCACAGCGCACCGCCGCCGATCGCCAGCAACAGTGCCAGGATCAGCAGCTCGACACCCGATACCCTTTGCGCGCCGCGCTCGCCGTGGTACCAGGCCAGCAGCAGGACCACGAAAAAACCCACGCAGATCACGATGATCATGCTGCGTTCGACGGCATCGGGCCAGCCGAAACGCTGCGCCACGATGTCGATGCCTTGCAGCAGCGCGAATGCCGCGGCGATATAGGCCAGTGCCCACTGCACCAGCTTGCGTTGCTTCAGTCGCGCAAGAATGTCATCCATGATCCGGCCCTTGTGCGATGGAACGCCTCACCTCGTCGGGCATCGGCAAGCCGATCTTGCGGCAGAACGCGGCAAAGCGTGGGTCCTTGATCAGGGCTTGCAGGTTCATGGGTGCTTCGTAAAGCGTGGTGACCGTGGGGTCGCGGGCCACAGCGGCTCTATCCAGCCATGCGAACGCCTGATCCAGATCGCCCTCGTAGCCATAGACCTCGGCCACCAGGCCCGATCCGTTCGTGCCGTCCCAATGAATCAACTTATCCAGTGCCGAACGTGCTTGCGCCTTGTCACCGCGCGCATACCAGATCAAAGCGAGCGCCTGCAGCCGATCCACTTCGTCCGGGTCTGCTTTTGCCGCCGCCAGGGCTTCATCGAATTTGCCTTGCCCCATCAGAGCCAAGGCCAGTAGCGAGCCGAAGGCATCGGCGCCAGGTTGCAGTTCGAGTGCGCGCCGGGATTCCTTCTCGCTCTCGACATATTGGCCTGCCGCGCTCAGGAACTGGCCGATGTAGAAGTGGAAGGAGGCGTTCAGCGGCTCCATGGTCAATGCCTTGCGCATCATGCCGATGGCTTGTTCCACGCGGCCGAGGGAAGCGGTGACATCGGCAAGTTGGTAGAGCGCTTCCGCATTGGAAGGATCGAGCGCTACTGCTTTCTTCAGCGTCGCTTCTGCGGCGGCATAGTTGAAGTCGGACCATGCCTGATTGATGCCGAGGGCTCCCAGCGCGAGCGCCGAGTGTGGTGCAAGTTCGACGGCCATGTGCGCATGGGCGCGGGCACTGGCACTGGCGATCTTGCGTTCGTCGGTATTGGCCTCCCAATCGTTGAACCATTGCTCGGCGATTGCCAGGCGGGCATAGGCCAGCGCGTAATCGGGATCCAGTTCGATGGCGCGCTGGTAATACTGTTTCGCCTTCAAGTAATCCGGGCGGGTGCGGCGCTCGGCGTAATAGCGCCCTTGCAACATGGCGTCGTAAGCAGCGAGGCTGCCATTGGGCGGCTTGTCGGTCATCTCGATGGATTGCCCGAAGACGCCGGCCTTCAGCGCATTCGCCACCGAGATTGCGATGTCGCTTTGCACCGCAAATACATCCTTGAGTTGCCGCTCGTACGTCTGCGACCAGATCTGGCTGCCATCGGAGGCCCTGATCAGCGATGCCACGATGCGCACCTGGTCCCCCTGTCTGCGCACGGTGCCTTCGAGCAGGGTCGCCACGCCGAGTTTGGCGCCGATCACGGCGCTGTCGTTCTGCGCGTCGCCGCGAAACTGGAATGAGGAATTGCGGCCGATCACCTTGAGGTCGTGTACCTGTCCCAGCGCGGAAATCATCTCCTCCGACAGTCCGTCGGAAAAGTACTGCTGGTTCTTGTCGCTGCTCTCGTTGACCAGCGGCAGCACGGCGATCGATTTGGCGGGGATGGCGGACGCGAGCGCAGGCGC
>Ga0207705_10002754_pt1 | contig 13471 bp, 10 predicted proteins | sample KBSC13metaG_FD_184314 | JGI IMG/M metagenome (GOLD analysis project Ga0207705, IMG submission 184314) | Corn rhizosphere microbial communities from Kellogg Biological Station, Michigan, USA - KBS C1-3 metaG (SPAdes) (version 2) | ecosystem: Host-associated > Plants > Roots > Rhizosphere > Soil ...
TCGCATAAGGAACACCCGGACACATGGTTGCAAGGTTTCCCGATAAAGAAGCCATCATTCCATTCCGGATCTTTAAATGACGCGCAAACCAATCGGCAGAAGTGCCGGAATCTGAAGAGATGATACAATTATCCGGAAGACGCGGAGAAAGTTCATAAAAAACTTTTTGCGGATTGATCGGATCAGCTGAATCTTTTGCGCGTGCTTCCAGCACTTTCCACCAATCCTCCATTCCTTTTTCAATTGATTTCCTCCATGAATGATGATGTTTCTTTTTCAGAAAAGGAATTAATGCCCTTAAAGTTTCTTTACTGTCGCCAAGCAAATTTATTTCCATTGGAAAACGCAGGCTCAGCATTTTTGGATCAATATCAATTTGTACACCTCGCGCCTGTCCAATCTTTGGCAAAAATTCTGAATAAGGAAAACTGCTTCCTACCATTAAAAGGGTATCGCATTCCATCATCATTTTCCAGCTTGGTTCTGTTCCCAGCAATCCAATTGCGCCGGTTACATAAGGAATATCATCGGGAAGCGCAGCTTTTCCTAAAAGGGCTTTTGCAACTCCAGCTCCCAATAATTCTGCTACTTCTATGATCTCTTCTCCGGCATCCAAAGCGCCGGCACCAACCAGCATCGCCACTTTTTTACCATCATTTAATAATTCTGCTGTTCTTTTTAATTCTGATTCAGGGGGAACGATCCGGATATCCGGAAAACCAATTCCAGTATGAATTGCACCGTGCATTCGTGGCGGCTCTTCAGCATCCTGCTGTTGAATATCATTGGGAATAATAATGGCGGTAACGGTTCTCTCACCTTTGGCAATACGAATCGCGCGATCAATTAACTGCTGCATTTGCATCGGAACGGTAACCGTGTGCACATACTCTTTTGCAACATCTTTATATAAACTATTCAGATCCACTTCCTGTTGAAAGCTACCGCCCATCGCCATTCGCGCAGATTGTCCAACAATCGCGACTACAGATTGATGATCCATTTTTGCATCATACAATCCATTCAAAAGATGAATCGCACCAGGGCCGGAAGTTGCAAGACAGACACCGACTTCACCGGTAAACTTGGAATGTCCGCAGGCCATAAAAGCTGCGTCTTCTTCGTGCCTTACCTGTATAAAATCAATCTTATCTTTTGCACGATCCAGCGCTCCCATGATACCATTTATTCCGTCGCCGGGAAAACCAAAAATGCGGGTAATGCCCCAATCTAATAATCGTTCTAATAGAAAATCACTTACTTGTTTGGCCATAAAAAAACTTTTAAAAATGAGTTGAAATAATTTGAAGAAATCATCGCTTAGATGCAATGATAAAGAAGGTTTGCAGGTTCTTTAATGTCCCTGCTGCCTCAAAGACTGTGCCTACGAAAAACGTAAAAGAGCGAAAACCAAACGCGGCAGATGCAGTTTTTAAGTAGTTTTAAACTTTAAAAAAGATGATTTTTTATAAAACAACAATAGGAGATTGTAAAATTAAATTGCGATAATTGTTCCTTAGATTTTAGTATTTGAACAACCATCATTTTTTTGTAAAAGTATTTCGGGAGTAAATAAAGACCTTTTCTCTAATGATTCTGGTGTTGAATTAAGAGTATGTGAAAATATTTTTCCAATTTGATTGAAGATTTATTTCCAAGCCGAATAAAAGTAAAAGAGTAAAACATTCATCACTTCTGCTATGAAGGCAGTATGAAAGTGGGGCTTTATAGCTCTTCACAGTAAACCAATAAATAAGGGGATTTCTATTTTTCTTTTATAAAAAAATGAAAAGCAGATTGCCGGGGAAGCAGAACTTTTAATTTTGAATTAAGTTTTCTGGCATTTTATTTTCATCTTCTTCACATTTTTTCTTCCCTTTATTTCATCAGTTTCGTTTAATTTTGGCACCCACACATTACAATTTCATGCCATTAGACAAATCCATTAAAACAGTTTTGATCATAGGTTCCGGACCAATTGTTATTGGTCAGGCCTGTGAATTTGATTATTCCGGAAGTCAGGCTGCACGAAGTTTACGCGAAGAAGGAATCAAAGTGATTTTGATAAACAGTAATCCTGCAACTATTATGACAGATCCCATGATGGCGGACAAAGTTTATTTGCTGCCATTGACGCCCGAAAGTATCGAGCAGATTATTGAAGAAACCGAGGGTACTGACTTGCAGATTGATGCAGTATTAGCCACCATGGGTGGTCAAACAGCGCTGAACCTGGCAAAAGAATCAGACGAAATGGGTATTTGGGAAAAAAATCATATCCGTTTGATTGGAGTAGATATTAAAGCGATAGACAAAGCAGAAGACCGGGAAAAATTCCGCGAATGGATGGTAGAAATGGGAATACCGGTAGCACCGGCAAAAATCGCCAATTCATTTTTGGAGGGAAAAGAAATTGCACAGGAAATCGGATTTCCTTTGGTTCTTCGTCCTTCATTTACTTTGGGTGGCACTGGTGGAAGTATTGTTTTTCATAAGGAACACCTCGATGAGGCATTGAACCGTGGTTTAACAGCTTCGCCTATGCATGAGGTGCTTGTTGAAAAAGCAATGATGGGGTGGAAGGAATTTGAACTGGAATTGCTACGTGATGATAATGACAATGTCGTGATCATTTGTACAGTAGAAAATGTGGATCCGATGGGTGTTCATACTGGTGATTCAATTACTGTAGCGCCTGCGATGACTTTGAGTGATACTGCTTATCAGAAAATGAGAAATACCGCGATTTCCATGATGAGAAATCTGGGAAATTTTGCAGGTGGTTGCAATGTTCAGTTTGCATTAGAGCCTCATACAGAAGATATTATTGCCATTGAAATAAATCCGCGCGTGAGCCGCTCGTCTGCTTTGGCAAGTAAAGCAACCGGATATCCGATTGCAAAAATTGCCGCCAAACTTGCTGTTGGCTTTACCCTGGATGAATTAAAAAATCAAATTACAAAAACAACTTCTGCTTACTTCGAACCGGCGCTGGATTATGTCATCGTGAAAATTCCACGATGGAATTTTGACAAGTTTAAAGGGGCTGATGATACTTTGGGCTTTCAAATGAAATCGGTAGGAGAAGTAATGGGTATTGGAAGAAGTTTTGCAGAGGCGGTTCAAAAAGCATGTCAGAGTTTGGAAAATGAAGCAGTTGGTCTTGGATATTATGGAAAAAATTTGATGCGCGGTGAAGACATTGTTGAATACATTAAAACGCCGAAATGGGATCGCATTTTCAGGATAAAAGACGCCTTGATGCTGGGAGTGAGCGTAAAAAGAATTTGCGAATCAACGAATATTGACCGCTGGTTTATTTATCAAATTCAGAAGATTTGCAACTGTGAAAAAGCGATTGCGGAAGTTACTTTAGAAACGCTTTCGTCGGAGCTTTTGAAAGAAGCAAAGCAACTGGGTTTTGGCGACGAGCAAATAGCAAGGATCATGAAAGATGGAAGTACTGATGAAGATATTTATGAAAAAAGAAAAGCCCTGGGGATCAGCAGAGTTTATAAGATGGTAGATACCTGCAGTGCTGAGTTTGAAGCGAAGACGCCTTATTTTTATAGTACCTTTGAGTAGTAGTTTTTCTTTAAAATTAATTTTATGATTACTATAGATAATAAAAATCTTCAGTTATCAGAAGAACAGGAAAAAGAAATCAGGCTGGAAGTCCTATTATGCTTTATGAAAAAGCAGATTATTCTTTTTATGTGGCCGCTAAATTTGCAGGAATGCCTTGGATGGATTTTGTAAAAGAACTTGGAAAAAGGGAAATATCTATTTTTTCTGAAGAAGCGTTTTTAGATGATTTGGAAACGATAAAAAAATTTGGAAAATGATTGTGGTGAGCGACACTTCCTGCATCTCAAACTTATTAATTATAAATGAACTGGACTTATTGCGGAAAATTTACTCACAGATATGTATTCTTCTTGCCGTGTATAACGAAATTTTAGCCTTAGAAAAAAGCGGTGAGGATTTGAGTTACTTCAGATCATGCGAATGGATAGTTTCAAAAACGGATTTTACTAAAAACATTTCATTATTACCTCCCAAAAATATAGATGCCGGTGAAGCTGAAGCTATTGACCTTGCAATTTACGTGAAAGCAGACCGTCTTTTGATAGATGAAAGCAAGGGAAGTGTTGTTGCAAAAGAATTAGGAATTACAACAATAGGCTTATTGGGAATATTAAAAATCGCAAAAGAAAATCATCTTATTCTATCATTTAAGAAGTTACTAGACCAATTAATAGAAAATAATTTTTGGATAAGTAATGAGCTATATCACACCGTTCTAAAATCAACTAATGAACTCTAACATTATCTACAACGAATCTATTCCTTCTGAAAAGAAGAAAATTATTGTACTCGGCAGTGGCCCAAACCGGATTGGCCAGGGAATTGAATTTGATTATTGCTGCGTGCACGGTTTGATGGCAATAAAGGAATGCGGGATGGAAGCCATTATGATCAATTGTAATCCGGAAACAGTTTCTACTGACTTTGACATTGCCGATAAATTGTATTTTGAACCCGTTTTCTGGGAACACATCTGGGAAATAATCGAACTGGAAAAGCCGTATGGGGTGATTGTGCAACTTGGTGGTCAAACTGCTTTAAAACTCGCACGAAGATTAGATGAAAAAGGCATTAAAATTATTGGAACTTCTTTCGATAATATGGATATTGCTGAAGATCGTGGCCGTTTTAGCGATATGCTGAAAGAACTGGAAATACCTTATCCAAGATATGGAACCGCTCACGACGCTGATGAAGCGATTGAAATTGCGCATCAGGTTGGTTACCCGGTTCTGGTGCGTCCAAGTTATGTTTTAGGCGGCCAAAGAATGCGGATCGTACTAAATGATGAAGAATTGGAAAATGGCGTTCTGAGTCTATTAAAACATTTGCCGGGCAATAAAATTTTAATTGATCAGTTTCTTGACCGTTGCCAGGAAGCAGAAATTGATGCAATCTTTGATGGCGAAACCTTTCACGTGATGGGAGTGATGGAACATATAGAACCGGCCGGAATTCATAGCGGCGATAGCAATGCCGTCTTGCCTCAGTTTAATTTATCACCCCTCATTGTGCAGACGATGGAAGAATATGCTGAGAAAATTGCTCGCGCTTTGCATATTAAAGGACTGATCAATATTCAGTTTGCCATTAAGGATAGCATCGTATATGTTATCGAGGCTAATCCTCGCGCATCCAGAACGACACCTTTTATTGCTAAAGCCTACCAGATTCCGTATCTAAACGTTGCAACAAAAGTGATGCTGGGAAAGGCAAAATTGAAAGATTTCACTTTTGAGAAAAAATTAAATGGTTTTGCCATTAAAGAGCCTGTTTTTTCTTTTAATAAATTCCCGAATGTGAACAAACAACTTGGCCCTGAAATGAAAAGTACAGGCGAAGCAATTCGTTTTATAAAGGATTTGCGCGACCCTTATTTCAGGCAGTTGTACAGAGAAAGAAGTATGCATTTGAGTAAATAGGAATCCGAATTACAAGTTGCTTGCAACAAGGCAATAAATAATAACGATTCTTATTTCCCGACTGAAAAAAAATAAAAACTCCGGAAGAAAATTCCGGAGTTTTTTAATGTTATTTTATTTTGTCGAACAACGTCGATTTATCTTACAACTTTGGGCCCACTGAATTGATAAAAGATGCCAAACTCAAATACGTTACTGTGAACTTTAGCAGCATCGTTTTTATTGATATTGCTGATTCCAAAGTCATATCGTGCATCAAAGCCTAATCCGCTTGAGGTAAGATAACCTACACCAACCGGAATGGAAAATACGGCGCTTTTCATATCGCTTTTGATATCAGTTGAAGTGCCACCTTCTTTTGCCTTTGCATTCATCAAAAATCCAACCTGCGGGCCTGCTTCTACACGGAAGCCATTACCGAACATGTATTGTACCAGTACCGGAACATTGATATAACCGAGTTCCACTTTATTATCGCTGTTGGATTTGCTTTTTGCACCTTCAGAAGAATAATAAACTTCCGGTTGGATGGCCCAAAGTTCGCTTGCTGTATGTATGTGAGCAAGGAAACCTGCATTAAATCCAATTTTAGTTTGCATATCGGAATTAGAAGGACTTGAATTTAAAGATGATGCATTTAGACCTGCTTTGATCCCAAAATGCGTTGATTGAGCTTTTGCCGAGAACATAAAAAATACCGTTGCAGCAAAAATGATTGTCTTTTTCATAAAGTTGATTTTTAATTAATAAAAAATTAATAATTATTGCCAATAAATCAAAAGCCATACCTGTTTTTTAAATTTCCTCAAAGCTTTATCTTTGCAAATCGTTTTTTAGCCGCCTTTGAAAAGGCCTGATTCATACTGTAAATGTCTCTGGAAACCCCGGCTGGAACCGAAAAGTTATGGCTTTATTACACAACCGTGTTTCTCAAAAAGAACTGAAAAAATTGTTGTTTGAGGAAAAGGAACCCCGCATTACCTTGTCATTTTATAGGTATGCTTTTATAGAAAATACCGCCCTTTTTCGTGATGAGTTTTACAAAAACCTGGATGATCTAAAGGTTTTTGGACGTATTTATGTTGCTCATGAGGGAATCAATGCGCAAATAAGCGTTCCTGAACAAAACTTTTCAAAATTCAAAGAATATTTAAATACAATTGATTTCCTGCAAGACCTTCGTTTAAATATTGCTGTGGATGATGACGGCAAAAGTTTTTGGGTATTGAAAGTAAAAGTGCGTAATAAAATTGTGGCAGATGGAATTGATGATCCTGATTTTAATATTAGCAAAAAAGGCAAATATGTGGATGCAGATTCTTTTAATAAACTGACTGCCGATCCTGAAACTATTGTAGTAGATATGCGGAATCATTATGAATATGAAGTAGGACATTTTGAAAATGCAATAGAGGTTCCGTCTGAAACTTTCAGGGAGCAATTGCCGATGGCTGTAAATATTTTGCAGGAAAAAAAAGACAAGAACATCATTATGTACTGCACTGGCGGCATTCGTTGCGAGAAGGCAAGTGCATATATGCTTCACAATGGCTTCAAAAATGTGTATCACCTCGAAGGTGGGATTATTCAATATGCAAACAAAGTGAAAGAGGAGCATTTACCGAATAAATTCCTGGGAAAAAATTTCGTGTTTGACGGCAGGCTGGGGGAAAAGATCGGAGATGAAATAATCAGCCGGTGCCATCAATGCGGAGCTCCTTGCGACACGCACACAAACTGCGCGAATGAAGGCTGCCACCTGCTTTTCATTCAATGCGACACATGTGCTTCAAAATACGAAGGTTGTTGCTCTGAAGAGTGCCGTTCCATAAATCATTTACCTGAAGAAGAAAAAAAACAAAAACGTAAAGGCGTCAAAAATGGGATAATGGTGTTTAACAAATCCAGGAAAAGAATGGATAGTTTAATGAAAAAAAACTGAATAATCTCATGATGCCACAGTAGAGCAATAAATAACGGTTATTGCTCTTTTCGGTGTTTGAATTTTTTACCTGTTTATAAAAATTGTATTTCCTTGTTTTTCTTCCTTTGAGTTAATTGTGGTAATGATGTACATTCCATTAGCTATTTGTTGAGGGATATTTAAGGTAATAATGTTTACGTCTTTTGTTTTAAAAATTTGCTGATAAACTACTTTGCCAGAAAAATCCATTAGTTGGATCTTTAAATTTTCTCCGTTACTAAAGTTGTCATTATTCTGGATGTAAATTTTATCCCTTGCAGGATTAGGGAAAATTTTCAGTTTTCTAATATCAAAATTTACCGTTACTACTGACGAATAAGTAATTTTTCCATCAACAGTTACTTGTTTTAACCGGTAGAAATTGATGCCATTTTCAGGTGAATTGTCGGTAAAGGTATAATGATAAGCTTTTGAAGAGCTTTCATTTCCAGCTACGATACCTATTAGCTTGAAATCGGTATTTTTTTGGCTTCTTTCGATTTCGAAATGGTCATTTTGTGACTCGCCGGTTGTAGTCCAACTTAGTAACGCCTGTTTTTCGTCTACATTCTTTCCGCTGAAATCCAACAGGTTTACCGGTGAAGCACCCATTGTAAGCGTAACATTATCCACTAAGGCTGTACCTAATACAGAATTGTTATGTGAGGTATATGCAATACCAACATAAGAATTGGAACCCATTGCAATTGTTACAGAATCAATAGCTTTCCAATCGGTTCCGTTTTCTGAAACGTAGCTAATGTATTTATTACCATCATGAGATACTCTTATCCAGTAGGGTACAGCTTCTACAACGGATGTGCCTGAACGTGTTGCATCAGATGATTGTGAAAATCTTTCCTGTAAAAAAATTCTTTTTGCCGGTATAATATTAAGAAATACATAAGGTGAGCCGGCATCAAGATTTTGTCTGTACATGATACCAATTTTTGCCTCTGAATTGCTCGAATCCATAGAAACAACTCTTATGGTTAATTGACTTTGATTGGCAATTACCGGTTGAAACAGGTAATGAAAGCCATCTGCAGTATTCCAAATATCAGATCCGGACGCTGTCAAAGTATAGACGCCGTTACTAAAACATGCGTCTCCGGCATGAGCAACATAACCTATATCGGCGCTTTGCCAGCCGAGAGGTAAAGTTTTTGAACAAGCTGAAGCCGGGGGAGGATTTAGACCATAGACATTTAGTTTATTTGAAAAAGTAGCCATATATACTTTGCCATTGGCAATGGTGGGGCAAACAAACTTAGCAAAGGTTCCAATAGAATCTCTTTTACTGTTCCAGTTACTGTTCCACAGTTCATGGGTTACATCTGTTGCGTCAAATGCCTGCAATACACCAGGAACTGATGCCTGGTTGGCATCTCCGTGAATGGGATGATTTGCCCAAATGATTCCGGTGCCATGTTTTGATCCGTTTGATGAAACAGAAAGCATTGCACCCGGCATTCCAACCGGCAAAGCAGTATTTCCAGTCTTTACGTTTACGGTATCAAACAACAATTTGCTTCTTATAAATGAGAATTGATTCAACAAAGCTCCTTCTGACCATGCATACACGTATTCATTTCCATATTCGTCTTTAAAATAAACCGGTGAGCCATGCAAATGCCGATGCATAGACATCGGATTATTTGATACGTTCAGTGTTTGTTTTACGTTTGAATTGTCAGTCGTCGTCTGTCCCATTTGGTTGTTATCTATCAAAAATAAACGCCCTTGCTTGCTTCCCGATAAAGACAAATGTGTTCCGGGGATTAGTAACACTCCGTCCACACCATAGTCCAGATCATAGTCATTCAGGTAAATGTAATTTGCCGGCGTAAAAAAATCTTTTATTTTGAGGGTTGGCGACAACTTAATAAGACTTGATCCACGATTGACCGGATCATTTGGATTTCCGTTCTGCCCGGTGGTTCCATTGCCGGTTGTAACGTATAAATTTCCATCATCATCCACAGATGGCGGCTGACCACTCATCCAAATACCTGCCAAACCTCCGTTTGGAGCCGTATTATAGACATATTTTTGTTCTAAAGTGGTAGCATTATAGCCAATTATCCATCCCTGGTAAGGCGTAAAATCGCAATGAGATGCCCAGGTGATATACACAATGTTATTGTACAACAACAGTCCCGGCCTTTGATTTTGATTTTGTTGGTTAAAAGTCATCGTTCCGTTTACACTTCCATCACCTGTGCCCGGAACACTTGCGGTAATGTAAACCGGACTTCCCGGCTTTTCTTTTCCTGTTTTTATATCAATAGCATGTAGATATTGCACAAATGTTTTCGGCGCTTTCGTAGTTACACTTCTCGCTACAACATATAGTGTACTGGTAATGCTATCGATTGCAGGCGTACCTACAACCCCCATCTTCCCGCTAAAGTCCTGGTAATTGCCCCCACAGGCCCATATCATATCAGAATTTTTTATCGGAGAATAATTGGCAGGATCAAAGGTTAAATTTACCTGCCAGTAAGGAGCAGAAGCATTAGGATCATCTGCATCAAAAGCATAGAGGGTATTATTTACTGTAGCTACCAGCACAATATTATGCAAACCACCACGGATTGGAACATTGCTTACAACAAGCGGTTGAGCATAAATCTGATCATCAACTGTTCTCGAAAATATTTTTCCAAAATTGCCACTACTTACATTGTCCGTTGTTAAATTAGTTTCTTGCTGATTCCAGCCAGTTCTTTTTAAATCATTGTGATTCATCAGGACATTTACCTGCGCAAATGTATTAGAACACAAAAAGACGAAACAAATTGGAGCAAAAGCTTTCTTAAAATAAGTAATTGAAAATAGGTAGGGCGTAAAAATGTATTTCATTGGGTTCATTTACGTGAAACGGTAAGCTGCGAAACTGGAAATTCACGGATTGAGGTTCGGGGTAAAACAAAGTAACTGATTTTAATCTGAATTTAAAAGATTAATCAAAAGTTTTTACCAACCGAAAGGTATCGGGAAAGAATTATTTTTTGAAAATTAATCCCAGCCGCTTGCAAGAACATCGGCAATGTGGAGTGTTGTAACTGGTAAGTTTTTTTTGCTGATAATACCTTGTAAATGCATGAGGCAGCTTAGGTCGGTAGAAATAATATGTGACGCACCGGTATCTAAAGCATGATTGATTTTTTGATCAGCCATCGCATTGGAAATCGCATCAAATTTTACAGCAAAAGTACCTCCAAACCCGCAGCAAGTTTCGGTTTCAGCCATTTCTATTAGCTGAAGACCTTTCACTTTCCGTAATAAGTTTCTCGGGTCTTCTTTTATTTTACATTCACGCAATCCGGCGCAGCTATCATGATAAGTTGCTTTTGCATTTAAGACAGCACCAAAATTCTCAATCTTTAAAATATTAGTCAGAAATTCTGTGAATTCAAAAATTCTGAGCGAAAGGCTTTTCACTAAGTTATGTTGAGAAGAATTCTCAAAAAGTTTTCCGTAATAATTTCTGACAAAGCCAACGCAGGAAGCGGACGGAGCAACAATATAATCAGGCGTATCAAAATCTTTTAAAAATTTTTCCGCCACTTTTTTTGCTTCGCTCTGAAATCCCGCATTGAAGGCTGGCTGGCCGCAACAGGTTTGGTTCGTATTGTATTCAACGTCACAGCACGCTTTTTCCAGTACTTTCACCATGTTAAAAGCAGTTTGAGGATACAACTGGTCAACAAAACATGGGATAAATAACTGTACTTTCATTTAAATAAAATGTAGATTTTTTATGAAATGAGATAAAACTACCTGGAATACTTCAGTGTAATCATCCTTAAGGCAGTCAACGCTGCTTCTTCTCCCTTATTTCCATGGCTCCCGCCGGTCCGCTCATCTGCCTGTTCCTGGTTATCTACCGTAAGCACGCCAAAGATAGTGGGAACTGGTAAAGTCAGATTTAATTGTACAACGCCATCTGTAATGGCTTTACATACATAATCGAAATGAGGTGTACCACCTCGCAATACGCATCCAAGAGCGATAAAAACCTGGGGCTTTTCAAATTTATTTTGATAGGTATCCCAAAAATTTTTTATGGTAAAAGGAATTTCAAAAGCGCCGGGAACATTGATAATTTTATAATTCTGCATCCCATATTCGTTCAGAATTTTTTTGCAACCATCCAGTAACTTATTCACAATTTCCGGATTCCACTGGGTGTGTACAATAACAATACAGGCATCCTTTGGTAGAATGCCTGCATCAATATTATAAAGATTTTGATTTACTATTGCCATTTTTATTTCTAAAAATTATTCTGAAAAATCACCAAGCCGGGCGAGGTAGCGATCAACGTCAGCTGCTTTTTCAGTAAGCGGGTAATCCGTTTTTATTTTTTTGAAAAGATCAATTGCATCTTTTGTTTTTCCGGTTGATTCAGCGAATAATGCCGCACGGAATAAAAATTCTGAAGAAGTAAAATCATCCTTGGTATTCACATCGGCCGCTTTTTTATAATAACTCAACGCATCATCATTTTTATTCAGTTCTGCGCTTGCATCACCCATCATGCCAAGAGCGCGGCTCTTTATTTGTGTAGCGCCATTTGCGTCAAAATCTTTCAGATATTTGATTGATTTTTGAAATTGCCCAAGATGCAGGTAACAGGCACCGGCATAATATTCACACAAGTTGGCAGCAGGCGTTCCTGAATATTGATTGATAATTTTTAATGCTCCCGGATTAACGCCATCGCCGTTCAAAACCTTTGTGGCAAGCATGATCTTTGCAGAATCGGTAGCGTTTGTGAACTCAGAGAAATATTTTTGAGTTACAAAAACGACTTTATCCGCTTTCTCCTGTTCCGGCACTTTAAACATGTATTTATAAATCAACCAGGCAGCAACTATAAGAATAATTGCGGAGCCTATGTATGAAATCGGTTTACTATAATCTTCCCAAAAGCCGCGGGCTTTTTCTACTACATCTACTTCTTTTTTTTGTACTTTTTTGTCCGCCATTAAAATTGTTTTTCTGTATTATTTTTTAGTCTTGATACTTGCTACTTGCTACTTTTTACTTGTTTCTCCTTTGCTTTCCTAATCCATAATAAACGGATAATCATCTTCTGCATATACATCTTTCAATACTTCACTATCATCAGGATAAGCGCTTTCTTCTGCAAATTTCACTGATTCTTCTACCTGGTGTTTTACCCGTTCAGTTATTTGTTCGATTTCTTCATCAGTTACTCCAAAATTATCTTTCAGTTTTGTCAAAGTTGTTTCAACCGGATCCTGCAATTTATATTCTTCCATTTCTTCTTTGCTACGATATTTTGCAGGGTCGCTCATACTGTGCCCCTTGTAACGATAGGTTTTTATTTCCAGAAGGGTAGGGCCACCTTGTTCGCGAGCTCTTTTCACCGCTCTTTCTACTGCTTCATGTACAGTTTCCGGAATCATTCCATCTACCTGGTCGCCTGGCATTTCATATGCATCGGCCAGTTTATAAATATCCAATACGTTAGAAGTGCGGGCAACTGAAGTTCCCATCGCATAGTTGTTATTTTCACAAATGAAAACCACCGGAAGCTTCCAAAGCATGGCAAGATTAAATGTTTCATGGAGGATGCCCTGGCGCGCTGCACCATCGCCAAAGAAACAAAGAACCACATTATCAGTTCCTTTATATTTTTCTGCAAAAGCAAGGCCGGCGCCGGTTCCGATCTGAGCGCCTACAATTCCATGGCCCCCAAAAAACCTATGTTCTACACCGAAGAAGTGCATGCTTCCTCCTTTCCCTTTGCTGCAACCGGTAGCTTTAGCATACAATTCGGCCATGCAGGCATTTGGAGTAATTCCTTTTGCAATTGCCAGTCCATGATCGCGGTAAGCAGTAATGAAAATATCATCATCATTGGTAGCGGTCATGCAACCCGCTGCTATTGCTTCCTGCCCTATATATAAATGGCAAAAGCCGCGTATTTTTTGCATTCCATACATTTGGCCTGCTTTTTCTT
>Ga0207705_10002758_pt1 | contig 13458 bp, 12 predicted proteins | sample KBSC13metaG_FD_184314 | JGI IMG/M metagenome (GOLD analysis project Ga0207705, IMG submission 184314) | Corn rhizosphere microbial communities from Kellogg Biological Station, Michigan, USA - KBS C1-3 metaG (SPAdes) (version 2) | ecosystem: Host-associated > Plants > Roots > Rhizosphere > Soil ...
GCTTGAAATTGTTGCGCGCGAACAGCCGCCGGAGCCGCTTCTTGCCCTTGCTCAGCGCGGCCCGGCCCTCGCCTTTTTCCTCCCACCGGTTCGATTCGACAATCAGCTCGAGCAGGTCGAGGATCGTGCCGTCCTCGATCGTCAGCCGCCCGTCCATATAGGCCTCGCCGACGCCGAGCCGGGGGTTCCGCACAATATCGAAGGCGACCTTGCGATCGGCGAACCGCACGGTGAGATGCTTCCCGCCGCCGGGGCCGACCGTCTGCGGCGCCTTGCCGGGCAGCAGAAGGGTGATACTGCCCTTGGTCAGCAGCTTGTCGACCAGTTTTGCGATCAGCGACATCGGCACGAGACTCCGTTTCAACCGCGTTGCGAATTGCCACGTGATGCGCGAGCCGGCAATTCAATGCGTCGCCCGATAATTTTCCCCCGCGAACGCCCAACGCAGGGTCCGCGCAACCCCGTAGGTCGCGCCGCGCACCATCGGCGGCAGCAGCGGCTGCGACAGGCCGTGCATCTCTCTCGCAAAATCTGGCATGAGGTCCACCGACGCACTCGTCAGCAACTTCTGGACTGGCGCTTCGGCAAGCGACTGGGCGGGAGCGCGCAGAACGAGGTCGCGAAAGGCGCGCGTTCGATCATCGGCCCGAAGCTCGGCGCGAAAGTCGCGGATCAGCCGCTCGGCCTCGGCTCGCGTTTGCGGAACGGGGTCCGCGTCGAGTAGCCGCGCGATCTCGCCGCTCTCGGCAAAATAGCGATCCTGGTCGGCGCTGCTCATTCGCGACTCGGCGTAGCGGCGCCATCCGTCGAGGAAATTGATCGCGCCGGCGACATGCACCCAGGCGAGGAGCCACGGGTCTGTCGCGCGGTACGGCGTCCCGTCGGGCAGCATGCCGCTCACCTGTTCGTGGATCGTCTTGACCTTGGCGACCGCCTCCGTCGCGACGTCGCGGTGCGCATAGGTCGTCCGCGCGATGAACCGGGCGGTGCGGCGCAGACGCCCGAGCTGGTCCTCGGCGACGTCGCTATGGTCCCACACGCCGGCGAGCGCCTTCGGGTGCAGCATCTGCGTGAGGAGCGCCGCGATCCCCCCGACCATCATCGAGGTGACGTCGCCATGGACACGGCGGATCACCGATCCGCGCGGAAACAATGCGTCGTCCGAGGCGGGGATCGGCCGCTCGCCCCTGGACCGGTCGTTGAAAGTTGCGCGGACCTGCCTGACGAGCGCCTTTCGGACCGGCGCCAGCATCCTTAGGCCGCCTCGCGGCTCCGGCGCTTCTTTTCCGCCGCCGTCTTGAGCTGGCCGCAGGCGGCGTCGATGTCGCGGCCGCGGGGGGTGCGGACGGGGGCGGAGATGCCGGCTTCGAAGACGATGTTGCTGAATGCCTTGATCCGCTCGGGCTCCGAGCATTCGTAGGCCGCGCTGGGCCAGGGGTTGAACGGGATCAAATTGACCTTCGCCGGCAGCCGGTACTTGCGGATCAGCCGCACCAGCTCGCGGGCGTGCTCGTCGCTGTCGTTCTTGCCCTTGAGCATCACATATTCGAAGGTGATGCGCCGCGCGTTGTTGGCGCCGGGATAGGCGGCGCAGGCCTCGAGCAGCTGCTCGATCCCATATTTGCGGTTGAGCGGCACGATCTCGTCGCGAATTTCCTTGGTCACCGCGTGCAGCGAGACCGCGAGATTGACGCCGATCTCCTCGCCCGCCCGCGCCATCAACGGCACGACCCCGCTGGTCGACAGCGTGATCCGCCGCCGCGACAGGCCAAGCCCGTCGCCGTCCATCACGATCTTCAGCGCGTCGCGGACATTGTCGAAATTGTAGAGCGGCTCGCCCATGCCCATCATCACGATGTTGGTCAGCATGCGCCCCTCGGGCTGCGAGGGCCACTCGCCGAGCGCGTCGCGCGCCAGCATCACTTGGCCGACGATCTCCGCCGGCTCGAGGTTGCGCACCAGCTGCATCGTGCCGGTGTGGCAGAAGCGGCAGTTGAGCGTGCACCCCACCTGGCTCGACACGCACAAGGTGCCGCGGTCGGCGTCGGGGATGAACACCATCTCGAAATCGTGGCCGTCGTGGGTCTGGAGCAGCCATTTGCGCGTGCCGTCCGACGAAACCTGCGCCTCGACCACGCCGGGCCGGGAGATGATGAACCGCTCGGCGAACCAGGGCCGCTGCGCCTTGGCGATATCGCTCATGGCGGCGAAGTCGCTGACCCCGCGATTGTAGATCCAGTGCCAGATCTGCTTGGCGCGCAGCTTCGCCTGCCGCGCGTCCAGGCCGGCGACGGCGAGCGCCTCGCAAATCTCCTCCTTGCGCAGGCCGACCAGCTCGACGCGGCCATCGGCGCGCGCCGTCGCCGCGCGCGGGACGGGCACGGGATCGACCGGCCCGGGAATGGGCATGATGGCGGTGTCGGCACTCATGGCGAGCGGCCTATCTAGTTAACGCAGCTCGCTTTTGCCAGCGCAAGCCGCGGCGGCAGCGTCGATCGCGGTCGCTGCCCCGCCGAGCGCGTAGGTATCGACGAACCTGCGCCCACCCGCATCGCGCGCCTCGACCCGCATCGCGGGGGCGTTGCGGGCAGCGGCGATGATCGCCGCCTCTTGGCGCCCGCCCCGGCTCCACGCCCAGCCGTCGCGCGCCACCAGCAGGAAGGGCTGGCCGCCGATGTCGAGCATCACGCTCGATCCGGCGCGCGGGACTCGGCTCAGCTGGGCATGGAATTCCCCCCAGCGCTTGCGGTCCGGCGTGAAGGCGAAGCCGGCGCTCGCCTGGGTGCGGCCCTTGGGCGCCAGCAGAACCGACCGCGCCAGCGCCTCGCACGTGCCGCTCCGGTCGATCGCCGCCCACCCGCCGCCAGCGAACAGGATGCCTTCGGCAGCGAAAACGGCCGGCCCGGTCACCAGCACGAAGAGGGCAATCACCAGCTTCATCGGCGAATGGCTAACCCAGTTCCGATTGGCACGCCACCGGCCGGGAAAGAGCATGAATGGAGGAGTAACTATCCAATCTTGTTGTTTAATCCGCGTTATGTCATGCCTCGGCCCGCTCGGTTTGTCTGATTCGCCTGCAGGGGAGGCCAACATGACCCGATCGAGCTCTCACGCATCACCGTCGCGCCGCCGCTAGCCGGCCGCTTCCCGCATGGATCTTGCCGCAATGGTCGGCCGCGCCGCGGCCGAGCTGGCCTTGTTCGCCGGCGCCGGCTTCCTGCTGTTCGGGATCAACGACCTCGTCGTCGATCTGATCTATTTCGCCCGGCGGATGTGGCGCGCGATCACCGTCTATCGCCGCCACCGCCCGGCCTACGCCAGCTATTGGGTGTTCAACCCGCAGCCCGGTTTCATCGCCATGTTCGTGCCCGCCTGGGACGAAGCCTCGGTCATCGCCTCCATGCTGAAATCCGCCTTGGAGCGCCTCGATTATGACGATTACCGCATCTTCGTCGGCCATTACCGCAACGATCCGGCGACCGCGGCAGCCATTGCGAGCATCGACGACCCGCGCATCCATCCTGTCCAGGTCGAAGCCGATGGCCCGACCACCAAAGCCGACTGCCTCAACCACCTCTACGACGCGCTGATCGCGTACGAGATCGAGGCCGAGCGCTCCGCCAAGGCGGTCGTGCTCCATGACGCCGAAGACGTGGTCCACCGCTATGAGCTCCGCATTTTCGACGGACTGATCGATCGCGCGGCGGTGATCCAGCTACCGGTCCTGCCGCTGATCGACCGCCATTCGCGCTGGGTCAGCGGCCATTATTGCGACGAGTTCGCCGAGGCGCACATCAAGGAGCTGGTCGTGCGCGAAGCCGTCGGCGCGGCCATTCCGCTCGCCGGCGTCGGCTGCGCGATCGCGCGCAAGCCGCTTGCCCAACTCGCCGCCATGCAGGACGGCAAGCCGTTCGCGGGAAGCAGCATGACCGAGGATTACGAGGTCGGCCTGAGGATCGGAGCGCTCGGCCTCAAGACGATGTTCGTGCGCATCCCGGCGACGCCCGCGGAACGGGGCGTCGTCGCAACGCGCGGGCATTTCCCGGCAACGCTCGGCGATGCCGTCCGGCAGAAGGCGCGCTGGCTCGGCGGGATCGCCTTGTCCGGCTGGGACCGGCTGGGCTGGAGCGGCGGCCTGGGGGAATCCTGGATGCGCATGCGCGACCGCCGCGGGCCTCTTGCCGCGCTGCTTCTTCTCGCCGCCTATACGGCGGCTCTGCTGTGGTCGCAGCTGTGGCTTGCCGAGGCGTTCGGAGCGCCCGTTCAGGCGCGGATGGACTCGACCCTGACGCTTCTCCTGACGATCAATTTCTGGCTGCTTGCCTGGCGGGTCGTGATGCGCGCCGGCTTCACCGCCTCGGCCTATGGCTGGGGCGAGGGACTGCGCTCGATCCCGCGCCTCGTCGTCGGCAACGTCATCGCCATGCTGGCCGCGGCCCGCGCGGTTTCGCTCCATCTCTCGGGTGGCCCGAAACGCTGGGACAAGACTCGGCACATCTTCCCTGCGGAGATGCCGCAATGAGGCCGTCGCTGCGCTTCCTGGCGCTGGTCGTCGTCGGTTGGGCGGGAATCCGCGCCGCGAGCCTCGGCAAGCTTCCCGGGGCCGAGATGTTCCGGATCGACCGGAGCGAGGCCAAGCCCGCACCACCGCCGATAGTCCCGACCGAATTCCCGCCAATCGATCCGGTGCAGCCGTACCAAGCGGCGGCGAATCCGGGGCTGACTGCGCCTCCGCCGATAATGCAATATGCGGCCGTCGCCAGACCGATCACGGTTCCGATCTACTACGCCGCGGTCTCGGCGCCGCCATCTCCACTTCCGCCGCCGCGCCGGCTGGCCGGAGTCCTGCCCGAGCCGGCGCCGGCCTTCTATTCGCCCATCCCGGCGCTCGACGAATGGCCGCTGTCGCGCATTGCTTCCAGCTCGATGCCGCAACGCCGCTCGACCGTCATTGTCGCGGGCCAGAGCACGCCAGCGCGCCTCAACAAGCTCGACCGGCTGCAACTGACCGCCTGGGCGTTGCTGCGCGGGCGTCAGGGCCAGCTGCTCGGGCCGAGCTCGCTGGCGAACGGAGGCCAGCTCGGCGGTAGCCAGGCCGGATCGCGCCTGACGTACAACTTCACCCGTCAGATCGCCGCCAGCCTGCGCTTCAGCTCAGACATCGGCCGGCGCGGAGGCGAGGTCGCCGCCGGTGCCCGTCTGCAGCCGATGTCCGGGATTCCGCTGTGGGTCACCGCCGAGCGCCGTCAGCGCATCGGCACCTACGGCAGCGGACGCAATGCCTTCGCCTTGTTCCTTGAGGGTGGCGTTTATCAGCGTCCGCTACCCTGGCATTTTAGCCTCGACGGCTACTTCCAGGGCGGTGTTGTCGGGCTTCACCGCCGCGACCGCTTCATCGACGGCGCGCTGACCGTCACCCGGCCCGTTTACAAGAATTTCGCGGGCGGCTTCGGCGTGTGGGGCGGCGCCCAACCGGGCGTTTACCGCGTCGATGCCGGCCCCCGGGTGACGATGAAGGTCCGCAACAATCTTAAGGTTCACTTCGACTGGCGCCAGCGCGTCGCCGGCAACGCCCAACCCGGTTCCGGCCCGGCCGTCACGCTGGCAGGAGACTTCTGAACATTATAATGGCATTGTAATGTGGATATTGGGTGTTATCTCAACCTTGAGATGAGAGATATGCGCACGGCGCGAACGACCGTTCTGCTCACCCCGGCTGAAAAGGCCGCATTGGAGCAACGCGCTGCGACCTTGGGCGTTTCGAGCGGGGAATATATCCGACTTGCAGTAGACAATTATGAAAGGCTGTCTGAGGAAGAGGAAGCCGCGCTTGCGGCCCTTGCCGCCGAAGTGAACGCGGCACTTCCGAAAATGCATGCCTCGCTCGATCATTCGATCCGGACTTTGGAGGTCTTGCACGAGGAAATGGACGCGTTTCTTCGCGACAAAGGTATCCGCAAGTGAGCGCTTTCGGCGACGCTTTTGCGGCGCTGAAGAACGTCATTCTCATGCAGGACAAGCTCGAGCGAATGCAGACTCAGATCGACGCGACTGCAGGCGATCTTCGCGGATTGAAAGATTATGCTGTCGAAATCGACAAGAGAGTCGCTCGGATCGAGGGCGTCATGGAAGGCGTCGCCCGTGCCTCCGGTAAGGCGCCCCGTCGTCTGCCGAGGAAATAGAGTACCGCCTTCGCATCGCATTCCTTGGCTCGCAGCCTGATTTGCGGCTAGTCCTTGCACCCACGCATGGACATCTACCTTCCGATCGCCGGCCAGTCGGTCAACGCGCTGTTCATCGTCATCCTCGGCTTCCTCGTCGGCGTCCTCTCGGGAATGTTCGGCGTCGGCGGCGGATTCCTGACGACGCCGCTGCTGATCTTCTACGGCATCCCGCCGACGGTTGCGGTCGCCTCGGCCTCGACCCAGATCACCGGCGCCAGCGTTTCGGGCGTGATGGTCCACATGCGGCGCGGCGGCGTGGACGTCAAAATGGGCGCGGTGATGACCTTCGGCGGGCTGCTCGGCTCGGTCGTCGGGGCGGCGCTGTTCCGAATTCTCCAGTCCAGCGGCCAGATCGATGTCGTGGTCGGCTCGCTTTACGTCCTCATCCTCGTCTCGATCGGCCTCCTGATGTTGAAGGACGCGCTGGTCGCTCTGGGCTACGTCCCGGCACGAGCGCCCAAGGTCGCGCCGCGGCACAATCGCTGGGTCGCCTCGCTGCCGCTGCGGTGGCGCTTCTACAGTTCGGGGCTTTACATCTCGCCCGTGGCGCCGGTCGCGCTCGGCTTCCTTGCCGGCGTGCTGACCGTTTTCCTCGGCATCGGCGGCGGCTTCATCCTCGTGCCGGCGATGATCTATCTGCTCGGAATGCCGCCGCGCATCGTCATCGGCACCAGCCTGGTGATGATCCTGACGGTCAGCGCGACGACGACGATGGTCCACGCGTTGACGACGCGCGCGGTCGACATCGTGCTTGCCACCCTGCTCCTCGTCGGCGGCGTGGTCGGGGCGCAATATGGCGCGCTCCTCACCCTGCGGATCAAGCCGGACCTGATGCGGCTCGCGCTGTCGATCATCATCCTTCTCGTCGCATTGCGCATGGCGCTCGGCCTCGCCTGGCACCCCGACGAAATCTTCTCGATCGAGTATCTGTGAACGCCCGCCTGGCCTCGCTCCTGCTCGGCCTGCTCGCGCCCTTCCTCCTTGCCGCGGAGAAGCCGGTGCTGGTGCCCGACATCTCCGCCCGGCAGGTGCAGATCCGCTATAGCTTCACCGGCGCCCAGCTGCTGCTGTTCGGCGCGGTGGTCTATCCGGGAGGGCGTCCGCCGGGCCAGCCGCCCGATATCGCCGTGGTCCTCCGCGGCCCGGTCCAGCCCATCCTGGTGCGCGAGAAACAGAAGATCGCGGGCATCTGGATGAACGCGGATTCCAACCGCTTCCGCTCCGCGCCGTCTTTTTACGCGGTCGCTTCGACCCGTCCGATCGACCAGCTGGTCAACGAGCGCACCGCCGCGATTTACGAGCTGGGCGTGCACAACCTCCAGCTTTCGCCGGGCGGCGGCGCGCTTCCAGAAAAGGAGCGCCGCTTCGAGGCCGGCCTGCTCGACCTCAGGCGCCGTCACGGCCTCTATTACGAGGATCCGCGCGGCGTCGAGATCAACGGCGGCGTGCTCTATCGCGCGACCCTCACCATTCCGAGCCAGGTGCCGGTCGGCACCTACACCGCGGAGACCTTCCTGATAGATAACGGCCGTGTGCTCGCCGCCGCGACCCGCGACATCCAGATCGACAAGTCGGGCTTCGAGCGGTTCGTCGCGCTGGCCGCACGCCGCCACACCTTCCTCTACGGCGCAGCCTCCGTGGCGCTCTCGCTCGCTCTCGGCTGGGCCGCGGCCGCCGCCTTCCGCCGCCGCATCTGAGCGTCCCTAAGCGAATTTTAACCGCTCCGGGTTAATCCCTGCTCTCACGAAACCCAGCTGTGAGTGCATATGGACGAGCAACCAAACCTGCGTGAATTCCTCAACGAAGTCAGCAGCTTCACCGAGGATTCCAGCGCCGCGCCATCGGCCGGGATGGGCGAAGCGCTGTCAGCCATCGGCGAAGTCATGGAAATCGCCGGATCGGGCTCGCAAATTCGCATCGACGGAGCGGCTTTGGCCGCCATTCAGGCCCACAAGGATCCTTCGGTCGCGATGTCCGGGCAAGTCGGCTCGCAGGTCAAGATGCTCGTCGGTCAGAACCTGCTCATCGCCAATGTCCGCACCATGCGCGCGTCCGAAGGCGGCGAGGTGTTCGCGCACGTCGACTTCCTGGGCGAAGGCAACCGCGATTCGTCGGGCAAGCTCAGCAGCTTCCGCCGCGGCGTCACGCGCTATCCGATCCCCGGTTCGAAGGTTCTCCCCGTCTCGACCGACGACCTTCGCGCGGTGTTCGCCGCCAGCGACGAAGCCCATATCGAGATCGGCACGGTCTATCCGACCGACGACATTCGCGGCACGCTCTACGTCGACCCGATGCTGTCCAAGCATTTCGCCGTCCTCGGCTCGACCGGCACCGGCAAGTCGACTTCGGTCGCCCTGATCCTGCACCGCATTTCGCAGCTCAGCCCCGAGGGTCACATCGTGATGATCGACCCGCACGGCGAATATTCGGCGGCGTTCAAGGGCTGCGGCGAGCTGTTCAACGTCGACAATCTGCAGCTGCCCTACTGGCTGATGAACTTCGACGAGCATTGCGAAGTCATGCTGACCACCCATGGTGCCGAGCGACAACGCGACGCCGACATCCTTGCCAAGTCGCTGCTCGCCGCGCGGACCAAGGGCAAGGACATGAGCCAGTACGGCAAGGTCACCGTCGACAGCCCGATTCCGTATCTGCTCGCCGACCTCAACACGATCATCGTCAATGAGATGGGCAAGCTCGAGCGGGCCGGCGACACGCTGCCCTACCAGCGGCTCAAGACCAAGCTCGACGAGCTTCGCGCGGATCCGCGCTATACCTTCATGTTCTCGGGCATGCTGGTCTCCGACTCGATGCCGGGCCTGCTCGCCAAGCTGTTCCGACTGCCGAGCCAGGGCCGGCCGATCTCGATCGTCGACGTCTCCGGCGTGCCGTCGGAGATCACGTCGGTCGTGGTTTCGGTGCTCGCCCGCATGGTGTTCGATTACGCCATCTGGTCGCGGACCGAAGCGCAGCGCCCGCTGCTGCTCGTCTGCGAAGAGGCGCACCGCTACGTGCCCAAGGACGAGAATTCGGAGAACGGCCAGGCCGTCCGCCGAATCCTCGAGCGGATTGCCAAGGAGGGCCGTAAATACGGCGTCAGCCTGGGCCTCATCACGCAGCGTCCATCCGACTTGGCCGAAGGCGTGCTGTCGCAGTGCGGCACCATCGTCGCGATGCGTTTGAACAACGAGCGCGACCAGGCCTGCGTCCGGGCCGCGATGCCCGAAGGCGCGCGCGGTTTCCTCGACGCGATCCCGGCGCTCCGCAACCGCGAGTGCATTGTCTGCGGCGAAGGCGTCGCCATCCCGCTCCGCGTCCGCTTCGACGACCTTGAGCCGGAGAAGCGCCCCGCCTCGTCCGACCCGAGCTTCGCCCGCCTGTGGCGCGAATCCGGCGACGAGGAAGGCATCATCCAGCGCACCATCAAGCGCTGGCGCGGCCACGGGCGCTAAAGCCCGCTCGTCTGTTTGTCGGAGCGGCCGTCCGGCCGCGCCTGGAGCTAGCTCCGTTTAACCCCGACGCTCAGCAGCGCCTTGAGCCGCGCCTTGACCGCATTGGCGAGGCCGGTGTCGGCCATCTGGACGGCGCTGAAGCGGACGGACAGCGGATTGACCGGCACACCGCCGCGCAGCACCTCATAATGGAGGTGCGGACCGGTAGAGAGACCGGAAGACCCGACGTAGCCGATCACCTGACCGCGGCGGACGAAGCTGCCGGGCTCGGCGACGATCTCGCTCATGTGCGAATAGCTGCTGACCATCCCGCCGCCGTGGGCGAGCTGGACCTGCCGCCCGTAGCCGCCAGCCCAGCCGGCGCGGACCACCCGGCCGTCGGCGGTGGCGACGATCGGGCTGCCCCAGCTCGCGCCAATGTCGAGCCCGGCGTGGAAGCGGGTGAAGTGCAGGATAGGGTGATAGCGATACCCGAAATAGGAAGTGATGTGGCCGGCCACCGGCAAGCCGCCGGCGCTGGCCACCGTTGTTGGCCGTTCGGCGTTGGCGGCGTCGATCCATTCGCTTCGGCCGTTCGCCGTCCAGCGAACCAGCTGAAGGTCCGAAGACGCCGCCCGGTCGAGCCCCGCGTAAAGCAATTCGCGATCGCGCCCCAATACGAGGTCGAAGCTGTCGAGCGGGGAAACATCGTCGCCGACATCGATTTCCGTCGCCAGCGCGCTCAGATATTGAGCCGCGGCCAGCGGGGAGGCGCCGGCCGCGCGCAGCGACCAATAAAGCCCGTCGCCGACACGGCCGCGCACGCGAATCGGCCCCTGATCCTGGGCGACCGTCTGCGTCGGCTTCGGCTCGGCCACCGCGAACGGCGTCTTGCGGACCGGGGCGAATTCGATCGGCTCGACCGCGTCGGTCGCGACCATGCGCATGCCGGTCGTGCCGCCGTTCGACAGCGGCCTGATCGCCAGCGCATCCCATTGCGGCTCCTCGTCGGCGATCCGGGCCGGGCCGGGGAGCGAAGCCCAGGCGACCCCGCTGCACAAAAGCGCGAGCAAGCCGGCGGTCTTCCACCCCCCGCGCGGAAGCGCCAGCGAAAGCGCGCGCGCGCCGCTCGTCCGCCGGCCGAAGGAAGGCGCCGGGCTCGGTTGCACCATCAACACCCGCCCTCAATCGCGAAACAAGGTTAAAACCGCCCTAAACCGGCGCCGAAAGGAACCTTGCGTCCGGCGAAAGCGCTGCCACATTCGGTAAAGACATGGCGCCGCGTTCAGACGCTCCGGTCCGGGCGATTCTCGGACCGACCAACACGGGCAAGACCCATCTCGCGATCGAGCGGATGTGCGGCCACTCGTCGGGCGTGATCGGCTTCCCGCTACGCCTCCTCGCGCGCGAAGTTTATGACCGCGTCGTCGCCATGAAGGGCGAAAAGCAGGTTGCATTGCTGACCGGCGAGGAGCGGATCGTCCCGGCCCAGGCGCGATATTTCCTCTGCACCGCCGAATCGATGCCCGTCCCGGGTGGTGACAGCCATCACGAGGGTGAGCTCCAGCGCGACTTCGCCTTCGCCGCGATCGACGAGGCGCAGCTCGGCATCGACCCCGAGCGCGGCCACGTTTTCACCGATCGGATGCTGCGCGCGCGAGGCCGCGAGGAGACCCTGATCCTCGGCTCCGACACCTTGCGCCCGATCATCCGCGAGCTCCTGCCGGAGGCCGAGATCGTCCGGCGCCCGCGCTTCTCCACCTTGCGCTACGCGGGCAGCGTCAAGCTCTCGCGCCTGCCGCCACGCTCCGCCGTCGTCGCCTTCTCTGCCGAGCAAGTTTACGCGCTGGCTGAAATGCTGCGCCGGTTCCGCGGCGGCGCCGCCGTCGTGATGGGCGCTTTGTCCCCCGCGACCCGCAACGCCCAGGTCGCGATGTTCCAGCGCGGCGAGGTCGATTATCTCGTCGCCACCGACGCCATCGGCATGGGCCTGAACATGGACGTCGCCCATGTCGCCTTCGCCGGGCTGGAGAAGTTCGACGGCCGCCGCGACCGTCGCTTGTCGATCTCCGAAATGGCGCAGATCGCCGGGCGCGCCGGGCGCCACCAGAAGGACGGCAGCTTCGGCACGCTCGGCCTGAGCGAGGACAGCGGCGGCTTCACCGAGGAGGAGGTCGCGGCGATCGAGGAGCACCGCTTCCGTCCGCTCGACTTTGTTCATTGGCGCAATGCCGAGCTCGATTTCACCGATGTCCGCGCGCTAATCGCCAGCCTCGAGGCGAAGAGCGACGATCCGCTGCTTCGGGCCGCCCCCGAAGCGATCGACCTCGCCGTGCTCAAGCAGATTGCCGAGGACCCCGCGATCGTCGCGCGCAAGGGCGCGCAGGCCCGGCGGCTGTGGTCGGTTTGCGGCCTCCCCGACTTCCGCAAGGTCGGCCCGATGCACCATGCACGGATGGTCCGCCGCCTGTTCAGTTACGTCGGCGAAGGCGGCCACATCCCGCATGAATGGTTCGCCGCCGAAGTCGCCCGCCTCGACAATATGAGCGGCGACATCGAAGCGCTGGCCGACCGTCTCGCCGGCATCCGCAGCTGGGCCTATATCGCGCATCGCGCCGACTGGCTGCAGGAGCCGGCCAAATGGGCAGCGCGCACGCAGGAAGTCGAAGCGCGGCTGAGCGACGCCCTTCACGAGCGGCTGACCCAGCGCTTCGTCGACCGCCGCACCGCCGTTCTGGTGCGCGACATCGGCGCGCGCGGCGCGGACGCGCTGCCGGTGACGGTGGCCGCCGACGGAGAGGTCAGCGTCGGTCCCGAGCCCATCGGCCACCTGTCCGGCTTCGACTTCCGTGTCGATCCGTCGGCGCGCTTCGCCGACAAGCGCCTGCTGTTGGCCGCGGCCGAGCGCCGTCTCGGCGAGGAGCTGGATCGCCGTGCGACTGCGCTTGTCGAAGCAGGCGATGACAGCTTCGCGCTCGTTCCGGACGAAAATGGCGGGCTGGCGGTTTCCTGGGACAGCCAGATCCTCGCGCGCCTCGCACCGGGCCGCTCGCTGCTCGAACCCGCCCTCCGCACCGCGCGCGCGCTCGACCGCTTGTCCGCTCAAGGCCGCGCCGCCCTGCGCGGACGGCTCGAACAATGGCTCGACGCCCAGGTCGCGCATCACTTGCGGTCGCTGGTCCGGCTCGCGTCGGTGGCGACGGACCCCGCCGTTTCGCCGGGCGCGCGCGCGCTGGCGGCGATGCTCGCCGACGCCGGCGGCGTGCTTCCGCGCAAGGCGGTGCTCAGCGCGATTTCTCACCTCGAGCCAGCCGACCGGCAGGCGCTGCACCGCCTCAAGGTCCGCCTGGGCCCGCTCGACGTCTATTTGACGCCGCTGCTCAAGCCCGCGGCGCAATTCTGGCGCGGCGCGCTACTCGCGGTCCGGACTGGCGCTCCGATGCCGGCATTGCCGCAGGCCGGCGCAGCCACGCTCGCCGGCGATGCCGATCCGCGTGGCGCGGCACTGGCTTACCGCCGGCTCGGCCGCGAATGGCTCCGGATCGACCTCGCCGACCGGCTCGCCGCCCATGCGCGCCATGTGCGCTCGTCGGGCGGGAGCGATCCGGTCGACGCCGAGCTCGCAACATCGCTGGCGCTTGGCGACGAGGCCATCGCCACGCTGATGGCCGAAGTGGGCTTCACCCGCGCCGGCGACGCCTGGAAATGGCGCGGCCGGCGTGCGCCGCGCGGCGACCGGCGTCAGCCCGGCTCGCACGCCTTCGCCGAGCTCGCCAAGCTCAAGCGACCGTGAGGCTCGACCG
>Ga0207705_10002760_pt1 | contig 13440 bp, 17 predicted proteins | sample KBSC13metaG_FD_184314 | JGI IMG/M metagenome (GOLD analysis project Ga0207705, IMG submission 184314) | Corn rhizosphere microbial communities from Kellogg Biological Station, Michigan, USA - KBS C1-3 metaG (SPAdes) (version 2) | ecosystem: Host-associated > Plants > Roots > Rhizosphere > Soil ...
CGGGCGGGCCCGGCGCCTGCATCTCTACCTGTCGCCCCGGCCACCGAGAATCGCCGACTGATCGAACTTCTTGCTTCGACCGCGACTCCTTCAGGCACGCGGCCATTATATCGCGCAGTGCAGAGGCCTCCACCGTGGAAACCGTAGAGGAGGCTCTCATGTTCACGTTCGCAGCGGTCAGCTCCGTTTCCCAATTGCACCGCAACAGGCCCGGGCCCGTCCGCCGGCCTGTCGGCGCCGTCGCCCTGGCGTGGGCCCTCGTCACGTTCGCGGTGCTGGCCGCACCCAATGCCAGTCGGGCCGGACAGGCGGAGGTTGACGCCACCTACAAGGATGTCCAGCAGAGGAGTGGATGGAACCATTCGCCCGGACGATCGACGCCGCAAGGAAGTACGTGGTGACCAGCACACTCGACCGGGTGGATTGGAGCGCGGAACTCCTGCATGGCGATCGGCTCGAGGCGGCGGTGCAACGATTGAAGCAACAGAAGGGCAAAGGATTGTTCGTGGGCGGCGTGAGGCTTGCGCGGGCTCTGACGGAGTTCGGGCTGATCGACGAATACGAGTTCGTGGTGCAGCCCAGGCTGGTGGGCCACGGACCGACGCTGTTTGCCGGCCTGTCGAAGCCCCTCGAGCTGAGGCTGGTGGACCGGCTGGAGTTCCCCTCAGGGGCAGTGGCTATGCGATATGAGCCGAGAAACCGCGCGGCGTAAGGAGGACGCATGACCGACAAGCATCGCATCTATTCGGTGAGCGTCGCGAGCGTTTATCCCCATTATGTAGCGAAGGCGGAGAAGAAGGGGCGCACCAGGGCTGAGGTCAATGAGATCATCCACTGGCTGACCGGCCACAGCCAGGAGACGCTCGAGAACGAATTGGCGAAGAAGACCACCTTCGAGGACTTCTTCGCCCAGGCGCCGCGGATGAACCCCTCCCGATCGCTGATCACCGGCGTGGTCTGTGGTGTGCGTGTAGAGGACATCGAAGACGGCACGATGCGCGAAATCCGCTATCTCGACAAACTCGTCGACGAACTCGCCAAGGGTAAGTCGATGGAAGAGATCTTGCGCAGGTAATTGGGTCGCGAAGCGCCCCGGACTATGCGTCGATCTGCGTTGCCATCCCAGGGGGCTTGCGAGTCGATTTACCGGCAAACTCCATCGCAATGGCAACGAAGAAGACACCCTGAAGTGGCGGTCGGAAGACGGCAGATCACGTTACGGCTTGATTTGAGCACACTCCCGGCCCATATAGCACCCATACGTTTCAGGCCTCATGGCTATCTGATCTCCGGCTCGCCGGTTTGCTTGGCTACCCCCTGATATTTGCGAACGTGGTCTACCTGCCTCCGCATAGTGCGGGAACAGGAACATGCCCATTCGTCACAGGCGGTGGGCTCCATTAAACAGAAGGTCCAGCCATGATTACCGGCACGGTCAAATTCTATAACGCCACCAAGGGCTTCGGCTTCATCGCACCGGCGGACGGCAGCAAGGACGCGTTCGTCCATGCCACCGCGCTGGAGCGCGCCGGCATCTCCGGCCTCGCCGAAGGCCAGCAGGTCACATATGATCTGGAGAGCGGCCGCGACGGCAAACAATCCGCCGTCAACCTGCAGCTCGCCTGATTTCAATCCACCGGGCCTGCCCAAGGGCAGGCCCGGTCCATGCCTCCCGGTCGACACTATCCGTCCTCCGGTCGAGGCTTCGCACCATAAGCCCGGACACTGCTGTCCGGCCGACAGAAACAATGATGACATCTCCAGACTACCAGGCGCGTGCCGAGCTCTATCTCGGCAGCGACCGGATTACCGCGATGGCGCAGGGGCCGAGAGCCTTCCGTACCGCCGCGAACGCCCTCCGCTTTGCCTTCGAGGAAGCGGCACCCGTCAGCCTTCATGGCGCCCGCCTGCGGATCGGAGCGGCAGAATTTTCCGGTGCCGACCTGGTCCGGCTCTATCGCCGCCCGGACTATCCGCTGCCCCGCAAACCCCGCATCGCCGCTGCCGCAGGCCGTGCGGCCAGCAACAAGGAATCCGACAATGCAGAATTTCAACTACAACGCCCTGGCCGAGCTCTATCCCAGCCGGCGCTACGCCAAATCGCAGCAAGCGCAATATCGTCGCTTCGACAAAGCCGCGGACGCGGTGCGCTACATTATCGAGGAAATGCCCAGCAAATGGCTGAATGGGTCCTTCCTTGAAGTTGACGAGCAGCGGTTTGAAGGCGAGGCCATCCGCAGGCTCTACGACGCACCCGAATACCCGCTCGACAGAACAAGCCTCGCGGCCTGATTGTCTAGTTGAGGAGCAGGCGTGGCGGGGGCACCAGCTATCGACGCTTGTGCGCCATGATCCTCAATAGATCAGGCCCCCGCCGGCGCCGCGCCAAAACGGTAGGCGGGGCGGCCCCGCACGCCGACATCGAGCGCGAATAGTCCCCCCTCATGTGGCGCCGCGACGAGCTGGGCCGGGCTCATGGTGAAGCGCGCCGAAGTGACATAGAGCGTCGCGAGGCCTGGCCCCCCGAAGGTGCAACTCGTCGGCCAACTGCATGGCACTTCGACCACCCGGTCGAGGGTGCCATCGGGCGCATAGCGGATCAGGCAGGCGCCGCCGGCGACGCGGCAGGTCCACACGAACCCCTCGGCATCGAGGCAGGAGCCATCCGGCGCGCCGCGCTCGAACCCGGCGAGGATGGTGCGCTTGTCGTCGAGTTGCCCGGACCTGGGCTCGATGCGATAGGAATAGAGCTCATTCCGCAGCGTATCGGCGGTGATCAGCCGGCCGCCGGTAAAGACCAGCGTGTTGGTGATGCCGAAGCGATCCTCGCTCAGAGCCTCGACCCGGCCGTCTGCCGCGACCCGATAGAGCCGGCCGGTGCTGGCGGTGATTTCCTGCGGCGCGCCGTCAGGGGCGATATTGTTCTGCATGGTGCCGACCCAGAACGCCCCATCCGGGCCGACGACGCCCTCATTGAGGCGGTTGTCCGGCAGATCCGGCTCGATCTCGGCCAGCGTCTCGAACCCCCCTGCCCCATCCCAGCGCGTCACCGTCTTTTTCAGCCCGACGACGAAACCTTCAGCCGCGCTTAGCCCGATCGAGGTCACCAGCGTTGGCGTCGCGAAGCGGTGCGCCTCGGCGTCGCCCGGCGCCCAGGCGTGGATCGTCCCGCCGACAATATCCACCCAGTACAGCCGCCCGGCACGCTCGTCCCAGACGACGCTCTCGCCAACGATGTTGCGGCAATCGAGGCAGAGTTTGACGGCGGCCGGCATGTGACGACTCCATTTGACAACGGTTCGAGCGTACCATACGAACATTTCGTCGCAAACCTGTCTGACAACATTGCTCGAATCGATTGACCGTATGACTGCATCCCTTCCAGTTGCCACACCGCCGGATGGCGGCACCCGGGTCATCGGCGTGATCGGCGCGCTCACGCGCCTCATTCGCGTGCAGGAGCTCGGCCCCGGCGACCGGCTGCCGAGCGAGGCGGACATTGCCAAGCAGCTCAGCGTGTCCCGGGCGGTAGTGCGCGAGGCGTTCCAGTCGCTGGCGGCGCTGCGCCTGATCGATCTCAGCGCCGGCAAGCGGGCGACCGTGGCGCCGCTGGACTTTTCGGCGATGTCGCCGGTCATCGAGCACGGCATGTCGACCGACCAGATCACCGTGCTGCAGATATACGATGTTCGCCGCACCATCGAGACGCGCACCGCGGCGCTCGCCGCCATGCGGCGAACCGACGACGAGGCCGAAACGATCCGCGACCGCGCCCTCGCCATGGCGGCGGCGATCAACCAGGCGCCCGACATTCTCGAGCACGATCTGGCGTTTCACCTCGACATCGCCAAGGCGGCGCGCAACCCGGTATTCACCCTCATCGTCGGCGCCTTTGAAGGGGCGACACGGCAGACCTGGCCGATCGGCTGGCGCAGCCGCACCACCGAGGCTGAGCAGCGCGTCATGCTCGGCTTCCACCTCGAGATCGCCGATGCGATCCGCGCCGGCGATCCGCAGGCGGCGCAGGCCAAGATGGCGCTGCATTTCGACGAGAGCGTGCGGGCCCTGCTCGTCGCCGGACTGGCATAGGGGGCGGCGGTGCGCATCACGGCGATCGAAACCATCCGGGTCGAGGAACGCCCGAACCTGCTCTGGGTCGAGGTCCATACCAACGAGGGGTTGGTGGGTCTGGGCGAAACCTTCTTCATGGCCGAAACGGTCGAGACCTATATCCATGAATTCCTCGCGCCGCGGGTGATGGGGCGCGATCCGCTGCAGATCGACCGGCTGGCGGCCGACCTTACCGGCTATCTCGGCTTTCGCTCCACCGGCGCCGAAATGCGCGGCAATTCGGCCTTCGATATCGCGCTGTGGGACCTGTTCGGCAAAGCAACCGGCCTGCCCATCGCGCAATTGCTGGGCGGCTTTTCGCGCCAGGAAATCCGTACCTACAACACCTGCGCGGGCACCGAATACATCAAGCGCACCACCGGGCAGAACTCCGACAATTACGGGCTCGGCGCCGGGGCGCTCGAATATGACGACCTCAATGGCTTCCTGCACCGCGCCGACGAACTGGCGCTGTCGCTGCGCGAAGAGGGCATCACGGCCATGAAAATCTGGCCGTTCGACCTCGCGGCGGAAAAGACCCGCGGCCAGGACATTTCGGCGGCCGACCTCAAGGCGGCGCTGGTGCCGTTCGAAAAGATTCGCCGGGCGGTCGGCGACGACATGGACATCATGGTCGAGTTCCACTCGATGTGGCAGTTGCTGCCGGCCATGCGGATCGCCCGCGAACTGATCCCGTTCAAGACCTACTGGCACGAAGATCCGATCAAGATGGACAGTCTCGGCAGCCTCAAGCGCTATGCCGAAGTCTCGCATGCGCCAATCTCGGCGTCCGAGACGCTGGGCTCGCGCTGGGCATTCCGCGATCTGCTTGAGACCGGGGCCGCCGGGGTCATCATGCTCGACATCTCCTGGTGCGGCGGGCTGTCGGAAGCGCGCAAGATCGCCTCGATGGCGGAGGCCTGGCACCTGCCGGTCGCACCGCACGACTGCACGGGGCCCGTGGTGCTGGCGGCCTCGACCCATTTGTCGCTGAACGCGCCCAACGCGCTCGTACAGGAGAGCGTCAGGGCCTTCTACCGCACCTGGTACCGCGACCTCGTCACCGCGCTGCCCCCGGTTGCCAACGGCATGATCACCGTACCCCCGGGGCCCGGACTGGGCCTCGAACTCAATCCCGAGCTGGAACGCGCCTTCAGCGTGCTGCGCCGGGTAACGAGCGCGTCCGACATATGAACCAAGGGACGCGCCACAACCGCTGAGGAGAGAATCATGAAGCAGCTACTGATATCGGTGGCCGTCGCCGCAGCCATGCTGGGCGGCTCCGCCACGATGGCCGCCGCCGCGCCGATGAACATCGTCTTCACGCACCACTCGTCCGCCTCCAATCCATTCTGGCAGGCAGTGAAGAAGGGCTTCGACGACGCTTGCGCCAAGATCCAAGCCAATTGCCAGATGGTGTTCACCCAGACCGAAGGCTCGATCGAGCAGGAGACGGCCAACATAACCGCAGCGCTGGCCAGCAAGCCGGATGCGTTGCTCACCTCGATCCCCGACGACAACGCGTTCGACGAGATCATCGCCAATGCCCGCAAGGACGGGGTGATTGTCCTCGCGGTCAACGTCGACGATTCCAAGGGTGCGGATGGGAATGCACGCCAAGCCTTTATCGGGCAGAATTTCATTCCGGCGGGCTACGCGCTCGGCAAGAAGATGTCCGAGCTCTTCCCCAAGGACGGGCCGATCAAGGCAGTAATCGGCGTTTCCGCTCCCGGCCAGAATTGGTCGGAGCAGCGCGCCGCCGGCGTCATGAAATTCCTCGAGGAATACAAGGCCGCCAATCCGACACGTGAAGTCGATATCAAGCGGCTCGATACCGGGACCGACGGCGCCGTCGTCGCCGACCGCGTGGGGGCCTATCTGAACGCCAATCCCGACACCACGGTCTATTTCGATACCGGCCTCTGGCACGCCTATGTGGCGCAGGCACTGGCCGACCGCGGCGTGCCGCCGGGCAAGGTGCTGATGGGCGGCTTCGATATCGTTGCCGAGGTGCTGCAGCAGATGCAGGCGGGCTACATCCAGGTCGAAGTCGACCAGCAGCCTTACATGCAGGGCTTCATGTCGGTGATGGAGGCTTACCTCGCGAAGAATTTCGGCCTCGCGCCGGCCGATATCGATACCGGGCGCGGCATCGTCGTCAAGGCGGACGTCTCGAGCCTGATGGATCTCGCCAAGCAGGGTGTGCGCTAGCGCTGCTGCCGGTCACTGCCGGCGCTGAACGCCTGCCTCGACCGGACAAACCCCGCCTGACCGCTTCGGCGGCGAGTGCCATTGAGCGCCGCCGAAGCCCCTGTCTCTTCCTGGGGATCACGATGAAACGGCTCCTGAAACTCTTTCTCGATACGCCGGAACTGACCGGCGTCGTCTTTCTGGTGGCGCTGACCATCTGGTTCCAGATCGGTACCGGCGGCCTGTTCCTCAACGCGCAGAATACGCAAGGCGTGTTGGGGCTATTGCCGGAAACAGGGCTGGTTGCCATTGGAGTGACGCTGCTGATGATCTGCGGCGAGTTCGATCTGTCGGTGGGCTCGGTGTTCGCTTTGGCGCCGATGGTCATGGCCGTGCTGCTCGAGCAAGGCCTGCCGTTCGCGCCGGCATTTGCGGCAGGGCTGCTGGCGGCGGCCGCCATCGGCCTGCTCAACGGCGTGCTGACCATCCGCTTCGCCATCCCGAGCTTCATCACAACTCTCGGCATGATGTTCGTGGCCCGCTCGCTGACCGTGGTGATCTCTGGCGGCTTTCCGCCGCTGCTGCCACCCGGCGTGCTGCCGAAATGGCTGTTCGTGAACTACCTCTATGAAGGCAGCATGTTCCGCATGTCGTTCCTGTGGTTCGTGGTCATCGCGGTGCTGGTGTCGCTACTGCTGTCGCGCACCAATTTCGGCAACTGGGTGCGCGCTACCGGCGGCTTCCTGCCGGCGGCGCAGGCGATGGGCATCCCGACCCAGCGCGTGAAGATCGTCTGCTTCATAATCTGCTCGGTGCTGGCGGGTTTCGCCGGCACCATCCAGGTGATGCGGCTCGGCGCGCCCTTGCCCTCGATCGGGGAAGGCCTGGAACTGCAGGCGGTGGCGGCTGCCGTCATCGGGGGCACCTCGTTGCTCGGCGGCGTCGGCACCATCCTCGGCGGCATCCTCGGCGCCGTCCTCATTCGCATCATCGACAACGGCCTGGTGCTCAGTCGGGTCGATGCCAACTGGTTCAAGCTGGCCATCGGGATGCTGACCATCCTTGCCGTCATCCTCAATGCGTGGCTGAGCAAGCGGGCGAAATCGATCAAGGTGGAGGCCTGAGCCATGCCGCAACCGATCATCGAAATCCGCGATCTGCACAAATGGTATTCGGGCGTGCATGCGCTCAAGGGCGTCACGCTCGACATCTACCCCAACGAGGCACTCGGCCTGGTGGGGGACAACGGGGCCGGCAAGTCGACGCTGATCAACATCCTGTCGGGGACCCAGGAGCCCGACGGGGGCGAGATCGCCATGGAAGGGCGCCCGGTCACCTTCCACAACCCGCGCGACGCCATGCAACGCGGCATCGAGACGATCTACCAGTACAATTCGATGGTGCCCACCATGACCATCGCCCGCAACATCTTCATCGGCCGCGAGCCGCTGAAATACTCGGTGCTCGGAATCGGGGTGATGGATCAGAAGCGGATGCGGGAAGCCAGCATCAAGGCGGTGGCCGATGTCGACCTGCACCTGCGTTCGCCCGATGCGCTGGTCGGCGAACTCTCCGGCGGGCAGCGCCAAGGCATCGCCATCGCCCGGGCGATGCACTTCAAGTCCAAGGTGATGATCCTCGACGAGCCGACCAACCATTTGTCCGTGAAGGAAACGGCGAAGGTCATCGGCTTCGTTCGGTCGCTACGTGAGCAGAACGTCACCGGCATCTTCATCAGCCACAACATGCACCATGTCTTCGAGTGCTGCGACCGCATCGTCGCCATGGCGCGGGGCGAGATCGTGCTCGACAAGCGGGTCGGAGACACCTCGATCGACGAGATCAGCGCGCATCTTTAGGAGGAAGCAGGAATGGGAGAACTCGACGGCAAGCGCGTCCTGCTGACCGGCGGGCTCGGCTCGCTCGGGCGGGCGCAGGCGAGCAAGCTGGCTGGCGCCGGCGCCAAAGTGCTGGTGCTGGACCGGCCCGCAACGCCGGATGGTGCGGCAAAAGCCGCAGCGCTCGGGCCCGATGTCGGTTTTCTCGGCTGTGACCTCAACGACCTCGCCGGGACGCAAGCCACGGTGGGCGCCGAAATTGCTCGGACCGGCGCCTTCGATATCCTGATCAACAACGCCGCACTGATCATCAACCGCCCGCACGAGGGATTCTCGCTGGCAGAATATGAGGACCAGATTCGCGTCAATTCCTCGGCGGCCTTCGCGCTCGCGGTGGTCTGCGGCAAGGAAATGAAGGCGCGGCACTGGGGGCGGATCATCAATTTCACCTCGGTGACCCTCAACGGCATGTTCGACGGCTACGTGCCCTATGTTGCCTCGAAGGGCGCCATGCTTGGGCTGACCAAGTCGCTGGCGCGCGAGCTCGGCCCCTTCGGCATCACCGTCAACGCCGTCTCGCCGGGCGCCATCGTCTCGGAGGCCGAGGCGCGGGTGTTCGGCCATCGGGCCGCCGAATACAGCCAATGGGTGCTGGAACGGCAATGCCTCAAGGTGCGGATAGAGCCACCGGCGGTCGCCGATCTGGTGGCGTTTCTGGTTTCTCCCGCCGCCGACATGATCACCGGCCAGAATATCGCCGTCGACGGAGGCTGGTGAGTGCCCGAATTGCCCTCCCTCAGCCGATCATGCCAACGCCCGCGGGCACCCGAGGTTTGACCGCGCCGGCTTAAGGCCGGGCGAGGCCGTGCCACTCGACCTGTCTTGCGATGTCCGGCACGTGCTGTTCTCCCGCAGGGGAAACCTGCATGGCATGGAAGACGTCGCACTGTGGCCCGGCACTTCCTCTATTGGCACCGCCGTCATACCGGCTCGATGGAGCATCGCTGGATGCGCGAACTCGTCCTGTCGCTGCTGGAGCCGCTCGACGAGCTGCACCACCCCCGACCCCACCGAGCTGCAACCGCCAGGCGCCTGAAGTCCATCCTCGGCAAACAGCGGCGAGTTGCGCGAGGCCTCCTTGGAGGCACCTCCTCGGCCGCACCGCAGAATCCTGGCAAAGACTCCCTGACGCTCGATCGGGGCAAAGTGCACCCGGTTAGGTGGGCATCTGATCTCCCCTGAGAATGGGGTGCCGAGATTGCCCTCTTGGAGTAGTATTGATCGGGCAATCTCGCTCGATTTGGGGGAAATAACGTGAAAAATCTGCCGTATTACTTCATTGGCGCGGCAGCGCTGTTCGCGCTCGCCGGCATGGCCTTCGGCCTCTATATGGCGGCCAGTACCGATTACACGCTGGCGCCAGCACATGCGCATAACAACTTGCTGGGCTGGGTGAGCATGGCGATTTTCGGGCTCTATTATCGGGCGGTCCCGAGGGTAGCAGCGAGTCGGATCGCGAGCATCCATTTCTGGGTGGCGCTCATTGCCAACCTCATTTTTCCGATTGGCATCGGCCTTGCCGTTACCAATAGAGGCGAGGCGGCCGCCGCGATCGGCGGTGTGCTCGAGATCATCTCGATGCTGCTCTTCGCCTTCATCGTTTGGACCAACCGCCAGGCCCTGTCAGAGGCGGCCTGAAGCTTTCTGTTCGGGTGCTTTGCGTAATGCGTGACGGCCGCTCGGGCATCAGGGGAATCCCTGCCCGAGCGGCGCACCGGCCGAGAGCGGCCATCAATCTGCCGGCATCGGCACCCTGATGGATTTGCGGCGCATGGACTCCATCTCAGGAACTTTGGGAAATCGCCCTCTCCATCAGTCGCATGGCGTTGGCGCCAGCGGTAGCATCCGGGGCATCGACTTTCTCCCCCCGTGCGGCGGCGAGGAAATCGGCGAACAGCGCGTAATAGCCCTTGTGGTCCTCGTTTGCCGCAACTGTAAGGTTGGGTTCCCAGACCAGGGTATCCTGCTCCGGCAACAGGCTTGCCTTGGCATCGGCGATCTTGAACGGCGGCGCACGGTAGTAGCGCACCTCGTGCACATTGCGCACTTCGACCCGCTGGTGGTCGGCCATCACCTGCCACCATTCCATCGGCGTGCCGCGCGACTGGTGCGTGCCGAGTACCAGCGTGCCGATCCCGCCGGAGCGGAAACGGAAGTCGACATGCAGCAGCAGCTTGCCCGGCGCCAGCTCGTGGCGGCGCGACGAGACGCTTTCGACCTCGCCCATGAGGTGCGGCACCAGGTCGAAATAGTGCACGCAATGATGGAGATAGAAGCCCGTGTAGTCGGGGTTGCCCGCGAAATAGGTGGGGGCGGTCATGTATTCGCCGAGGAACGAGGCCGGCGTGCCGAATTCGGGCGTGCGGATCACATTGGTCGCGATCCGGTTCGCCGTCGAATAGCGCTTCATGAAGCCGAGAACGACCGGGACCCCGGCGGCCTTGGCGGCATCTGCCAGTTGGCCGGCTTCCGCCGCCGTCGCGGCAGGCGGCTTTTCGATGAAGATCGGCAGCCGCCGCTCGACCGCTGCCATCGCCACCTCGAAATGCACCTTGGGGCCGGCCGCGACCCCGATGGCCTCGATGTCGGTGCGGGCGAGCAGCGCGCGCCAGTCGCCAAGCCGGTTCGCGGGTGCGATGCCGAAGCGGTCGCCGGTCGCATTGAGGCGGGCGGAATCGACGTCGCAAAGCGCCGCGATCGCCGCGTCGAACCGGATGAGCTGCGGCAGCAGCATTTCGTTGGCGTGCGTGCCGCAGCCGATCCAGCCGATGCGAAGCTTGCTCAATTGCCCCTCCCGGCGAAGGCCAGCGCAGCCCGCAAATAGTCGACCGAGGCCTTCAATTCGGCATCCTCGCTGCGCGCAGGGCTGCGCCATTGCGCCAGCGGCACGCCCGGCCGTTCGTCGTCGCGGCGGAAGGGTTCGAGCGTGATTGGCCCGTCATAGTTCACGGCGGCCAGGGCCCGCGCCACTTCCGGCCAGTCGATATGGCCGGCGCCGACGAAGCCGCGATTGTTCTCATTGGCCTGGAAGTGGACGAGGTGCCGCGCTGCGCGGCGGATCGAGTCCGGGATGGAGAAATCCTCCATGTTCATGTGGAAGGTATCGAGCATCACCCCGACCGCCGGCGAGTCTACGGCGTCGGCGAGGGCCAGCGCGTGGCCGGTCGTATTGGCGATGTCGGTCTCGAAGCGGTTCAGCGATTCGATCGCGAGCTTCACGCCTGCCTGTTGCGCCGCCGTGCCCGCCACCTTGAGTCCGGCGACAACCTGATCGATCCGGCGTTTCCGCTCGTCTTCGGCGACGGGTGCGGGCGCGCGGCCCGCGAAGACCAGTGGGGCGCCATAGAGCGGTCCGCCGACGATCGGCGCCCCCAGCGCCGAGGCGACTTCGACGCAGGTTTCGAGATATTTCACCCCCGTCCGATGCGCGCCCGGATCGGCGCTGGCGAGATCGCGGGTCAGATTCACGCGCGCCGCGAGCACCACATCGAGACCATTATCGGCGAGCACCCGGCGCGTCTCGCCAAGGTCAAGTTCGCCCGGCTCCGGTACCAGCAGTTCGATGAAATCGCAGCCAGCCGCCTTGATGCGGGGCAGCAATGAAAAATGCTCGCGCGTGAAGGGACGCGCGTAAAACATAGAGATGATGCCGATGGGATTCTGTTTCATGCTTTCACTGCTCCGGCTGTGAGTCCGCCCACCAGCCGTCTTTGGACGATGAGGAAAAGGATGGTGACGGGGATGGCGACCAGCGTGCCGCCGGCGGTGAGCAGCCCCCACTGCACCGTGAATTCACCGATGAAGAGCTGAAGGGCGACTGTGACCGTGCGCACATGGTCGCCCGACAGCATCATGGCGAAGAGGTATTCGTTCCAGGAGGTGACGAAGATGTAGATCGCCGTCGTCACGATGCCCGGGATCAGCAGCGGCAGGATAACGAGACGGATGGTTTGAAGGCGCGTCGCGCCATCCATCATCGCGGCCTCGTCGACCTCGCGCGGTATGCCGTTCATGTAGCTGGTCAGCATCCAGACAGCGAAGGGAATGGCGAAGGTCGAGTGGCCGATAATGATGCCGAAATAGGTGTCGAGCAGATGGAAATTCCGCATCAGCACGAACAGCGGAATGATCAGCAGCACCACCGGGAACATGTTGATGACGAGGAACTGCGTCATCAGTACCTGCCGCCCGCGAAAGCGGAAACGGGAAAAGGCATAGGCCGCCGGCACGCTCGTCAGCAGCCCGACGACAACGGCGCCCGCAGCGATGACGAGGCTGTTGAAGAGGTTTTGCAGGAAACTCGTCTGCTGCAGCAGCGTGACGTAATGCTCGAGCGTCACCTGGCTCGGCATATAGCTCAGGGGAAAGGTCGACAGGTCGGCATCCGGCCGGATCGAGGTCAGCACCATCCAGGCATAGGGCGCGATGGCGAAGACGACGACCAGAAGGATCGGAATCTCGATCGCGAGGATCCGGACGAGGCGCGAACGGCGTTCGATCATGTCGTCTGCTCCGCCCGCGAGACGCGGCGCACATAGAAATAGACGACCGCCAGCAGCAGCACGGTGAGGATCAGCGACAGCGCGGCGCCATAGCCATATTCCATGCCCGAATAGGCCCTGAGGAAGGCATAGAGCGGCAGTGTGTAACTGGCATAGCCCGGTCCGCCGCCGGTCATCACCAGGATCACGTCGAGCGAATTGGCGACCCAGATCGTGCGCAGGAGCAAGACGGTCGCCAGCACCTCGGCAATCGAGGGCAAGACGACCGAGACGAGGCGCTGCCACGCATTGGCGCCATCGATCTCGGCCGCCTCGATCTGCTCGGCCGGCACCGTCTGGAGGCCAGCGAGGATAGTGACGGCGAAGAACGGGAAACCCTGCCAGATCAGCGCCAGCATGATCGAGGGCAGCGTCGTATCGGGCCGTGCCAGCCAGGCGATCGGCGTTGCAATGAGATGGAGGCGCAGCAGGAGATCGTTGATGACGCCGAGATTGTAGTCGTACATCCACGTCCACATCAGCCCGATGATGACCGAGGGGAGCGCCCAGGGGATGACGACCAGCGCCCGGGCCACGCCGCGCCACCAGAAACTCTGGTTGAGCAGCAAGGCCGTACCGAGCCCAAGCAGGAATTGCAGCGCCACGACACCGACGATCCAGATCGCCGAATTGCCGAGCGACAGCCAGAACACCGGATCGGCAAGGGCCCTGGCGAAATTGCCGAAGCCGATGAAGGGCGA
>Ga0207705_10002761_pt1 | contig 13428 bp, 13 predicted proteins | sample KBSC13metaG_FD_184314 | JGI IMG/M metagenome (GOLD analysis project Ga0207705, IMG submission 184314) | Corn rhizosphere microbial communities from Kellogg Biological Station, Michigan, USA - KBS C1-3 metaG (SPAdes) (version 2) | ecosystem: Host-associated > Plants > Roots > Rhizosphere > Soil ...
GACGGCGATCTCGATCCTGATCGGCGTGGCCTTCGGCTTCGTTTCGGAAGTCGTCACCGACGCGCTTACGAAGAAGGGCGAGCCTTCGGCGGAGAAGACCGCCGATCCGGGTCACGCCTGACCTGCTTGGCCTCCGCCGGAGCGATCCGGCGGGGGCCGCTTGGCCTCGACGCGATCGCCCCCTTGTCCTCCAGCGCCTGGCGCAGCGCGGCGATTTCCTCGCGCAGTTGCCGGATGTCATCGGCACCGGCGACCGGCGCTTCCGGCTCCTCGGCGTCGCGGCCGACGAAGAAGCTCGCCAGCACCGCGGTGATGTAGCCGAATACCGCCAGTCCATAGATCGACATCAGCACCGCCAGGATGCGGCCTTCGCTGGTCTGCGGCCAATACTGGCTGCCGATGGTGGTCAGCAGCATCACCGTCCACCACAGGGAATCGCCATAGGACTTGAAGCCGCCGCCGACTTCCTTTGCCGGCTCGAAGTAAAGCATCCCCGCCGCGCCGAGGGTGACCACCAGCAGGGTCATCCCGCCGACGTAGCCGAACTGCCGCCGGGCGAGGGATTTGCGCAAGGCGTTCATCCCACGGTTCGCGGTGCCGACGATGCGCACCAGCTGGAGGCCGCGCAGCGCGCTCGCCGCGCGGAACACCGCCAGAATGCGGAACACCCTCAGCGCGGGGATCAGCAGCGCGATCAGTATGAGCCAGTTGCGCTTGAGGAATGTCCGCTTGCCCGGCGCCAGGGTGAAGCGAACCACGAAGTCGACGATGAACACGATCCATAGCCCGGTGGCGATCGCCTCGAGAACCGGATTGTTCCCAGGATCGAGCAGCTGAACGACCACCACCACCAGCCAGGCGATGCTGAGCCACAGCATCAGCGGGTCCAGCCACGCCTGCAAATGGCACAGCGTCCGCCACCGTCTCGCGTTGCTGGCCATCGCGTTCGACCGGCTCCTTTCGGAGGGTGAACGCCTGAAGCTGCGAACAAGGTTCCGGGCAAATTTCCCCCTCCCCGGCGGGGACGGGTAGGAGGTGGCGAAGCGCGGCCCGAAGGGTCGCGCGTCCATGCTGGCGTCGAGCACCCCCACCCAACCCTCCCCCTCAAAGGGGGAGGGCTCTGGGCGGTGCGAGCGAACTACCGGTTGCTCGAACTCGTGTTGTGGTCCGCAGTCACGAGTGTGCCTGCCGTGCGCTGCTTCTCGCGCGCTTCGCGCTTGGCGACCTCGAACGGGCTGGTGCCTTCGATGTAGCCGCGGGTCTGCTCGTTGCCTTCGAAGCAGGCGTATTCGTACTGCTTGTAGTTGTTGTTGCGGGTCCACGGGAAATCGTACTTGAACGGCGCCGTTAGTGTGACGGGATCGGTCACCCAGGCTTCGTAGTGGATGTGATCGGGGCCCGTCGGGGTCAGGCGTTCGACAACTTTCATCTGGTCGCTGTTGGGGATCGGGCGGCCGCCGATGCCGCCGTTGCCGCCGATTGGCTGGCCGGGGACGAAGTTGGTCGTCTCGATCACCAGCGTATCGCCGTCCCAGTGCCCGACCGAATAACCCATCCAGCCTTTGACCGGCGCGGGCGGCGGGCTTTTGCGCTTGGCGATCGGGATGATCCGCGTCTCGTGGATTTCCTCGATGCGGATCACCGCGTAGCCCGGCGATTGCCACACCTCGATGCCGCTGTTGTAGGCGCCGGGCATCATCGAGCCGGGCAGGCCGCGGGTGATGCAGCGGTCCATCGGGCTGAAGTCGGTCACCCATTCGAACGTCTGCTCGGTCCAGCTGCTCTTGGTGTTCTTCGACAGCTCTTTGCCCAGCGGCGTCGGCGGCGGGATGCGGCCGTCGGCCGGCTCCATGATCAGTGAGGTCTGGCGGATCGGCGTGCCCCGTTCCGTCCAGTGCCCCATGCCCATGCGGTTGGCCTTGACCTCCAGGTTGTAGAGCTTGAGCTGCTCCTCGGCCGCCTTCGTCGCGGCGGCATATTCCGCGTCGCTCAGCCAGGCCTTGGCGCCGAGGTTCGGCGGCCGCTGCGCCGGGGTCGAGCTGAGGTTGTCGATGGGCCAGCGGCCGCTGATGTCAGGATCGCCCCATTCGGTGCGCTTGGCATGCCAGCCCTTCGGGGCCTTGAGGCCCGGCTCGTCCGGCGTCGTCGCCGCGCTCGCGGTGGGCTTGGCCCCAAGTGTGGCATCGTCCGCCGTGGCGGGCGTGGCGGTGGCGAGGAACAGCGGCACGGCCAGCGCGGCCCCGATCAAGCGCAGACTCATCGAACCTCTCCCTGTGTTTGCGAGGGAGTATGCCCGCAAATCGCCCGCTTGCAAGCGGCCCGCGTCACCCCTTCAGCTTGCTCGCGTCGAGCTTTTCGCGGCTCACCCACGTTCCGTGAACCTGGCTGCGCAGCGCAAGCCCGGTCTTGACCCGCGCGATCGGGCCCTTTGCCACTTCGCCCGCGTTGATGATCCACAACTCGGATGAATAATCGCCGGGGACTTGCTGGCTCGGGTCCGGGTGGTTCGGCACGTCGACCACCGACAGCAGCCAGCCTTCGTGGCCGGCCTCGTTCGAGGGCACGTGCGCCGGCTCGCTGATCGCCGCGCCCGGGGGCACCCCCATCAGCTCGACGCGGCCGTTGCCGACCTCAAGCCGGATCAAGGCGTTGAAGTTCGCGCCGACCGGGCCGCCCGGCATCGGCGGGCCGCCTTGCGGGTTCATGCTCAGGTACCAGGCGTGGCTGTAAGGCCGGCCCTGGTCGGCGTCGGCCAGGCGCGGGAGATCGCCGGGAGGGCCGAGCGGGCGCTCCTGGATCGTCGGTTCCGCCTTGCTCATGTCGATCGTCCAGCGGGTGACCGCGCCCTGTATTTCCTGCTGCGGCTTATGAATCCCGCCGGCCTCGCGCATAAAAGAGAAAGCGTTGGTCTCGCTCAGGCACAAGTCGATGTGGACCAGATCGCCGTCGTCGTAAGCGTTGACCTCGTGGAATACCGAGACGCCGACCGGGCCTTCGATCCACTTCATGTCCGCGACCTTGCCGTAGCGCGGCATGACGCCGACCCAGCTCGGCAGGTCCTGATGGTGCGCCCAGTGCGCGCCGCCGGCCTTCAGGCGGTCGAGATCGGCCAGCGTCGGGAAGATCGGGAAGATCGCGTACTTTTCGGTGATCACGAAGTCGTGGATCGTCGAGCAATAGGGCTGCTGGAACCACTGCTCGGACACCAGATTGCCGTCCTTGTCCGCGATACCGTAGGCGACGTCGAGGCTGCACAGGCCGCCGGCCTCGTAGCCGAAGAAGAACATCTCGCCCGTCGCCGGATCGATCCGCGGGTGCGCGGTGAACGTCGCGGATTTGAGCGCGCCGTAGTAATCCCACTTGCCGGCGGTCTCGAGCGTGTGCGGGTTGACCTCGTAGCCGCGCCCGTCCTCCTTGGTCATGAACAGGCGCCCGCCGTGCCAAACCGGGGTGGTGTTGGCGAGCGTGCGGTCGACCCCCTCGACGCTGGGATCGTCGGTGAAGGGATTGCGATAGCGGCCGAACAGCGCCCGGCGGGCCTTCTTCTCCGCTAGGTAACGCTCGGTCTCGACGTACTTGATGTCGAAGTCGGCCGCGCCGTTCTCGAAATTGAAGCGCGCGACCATGCCGTCGTGGTTCAGGGCGATATCGTCTTCGAACATCGGCGCGTGGGCGTTGTCAGGCACGGCGCGGAAGAACGCGCCCTCGACCTCGGCGGGGATTTCGCCTTCGACCTCAAGGTTGCGCTTGGAGATCTCCGTCCGGCGCGGGGTGTTGCTGCCGATGAAGTGGATGGTTTGCGGAAAGGCGCCCATGGCCCTTATTCTCCCAATGATTCTTGGCCCACTGATCTTGGCGGAGAACCGTAACGGATGTTACAGTCGAGGCAAGGCCGCGCTTTGACTCCGCGCAAACGCGTAACGCATTCTTGGGGGATGGGACTTTGGGGCAAGAGGACAAGATCGATTTGCGGCACCTTGGCGTGACAGAGCCCGACGGGCGGGTCGGCACGCTGCACCGCCTGCTCAAGCTCAATAACCGGCTCATGCAGCCGTTCTCGACGCACCTGTCGCATCGCCACAACATCAGCCTCAACGAATTTCGCCTGCTGATGGCGATCGGCCGCCTCGGCGCCAGCGCCAGCCACGAACTGGCCGAGCACACCGGGGTCAACGCGATGAGCGTCAGCCGCGCGGTGCAGACGCTGGAGCGCCACGGGCGCATCTCGATCGAGCCCGATCCCTGCAACCGCCGGCGCAAGGTTCTGAAGTTGACGCCCGAAGGCCGGCGCCTTTACGAGATCATGCGCCCGCAGACGCACACCGTGGCGGCCTATCTGTTGTCCGACCTGCCGAAGGCGGACCTCGACAAGCTCGACGAGATCGTCGGCAAGCTGATCGCCAAGCTCGAGGCGACCGACGAGCAGGGCCGCTCGCAATTTCTCGAGCAGACCAAGCCCGGATGACCGACGGTTTGACCGAGGACGAACGTCGGGCGATCGAAGCCGACTGCGAGCGCCTGATCAAGCGCTACGTCAACCTCAACGACGCGCAGGACTGGCAGGCCGTGGCCGATCTCTACACCGAGGACGCGCGCTTTGCCCGGCCGAGCAAGCCGGGCGAGTTCATCGAAGGCCGCGCGGCGATTCTCGCCAGCTTCCTCGCCCGCCCGCCCCGCGCGCAACGGCACGCGATCGCCAACATCGTGGTCGATGTGGATGGCCCAGCCGCCGCGCGGGCGTTCAGCGTCATCGTGCTTTACCAGGGAGAAGCAGCCGGACCCGGCGAAATGCCGGCGATGAGCGCGGATTCGCCGCTCGTCGGCACCTTCACGGACAAACTGGTGCTGACCGACGGCGGCTGGCGCTTCGCCGAGCGCGTCGGCGGGCTCGACTTCAGGCCGGGACGGGGGCCGGCTCCTGCCGCTTCCTCACCGCCAGAGCGATGGGGACGGCGAGGCTGACCAGCGCGCACAGCGCCGCGGGCCCCGCGGCGGCGGCGAGGAACAGGTTCGGCGCGACGCCGTGGCTGAGCATCGCCTGGCCGAGCGGCGGCCCGAAGATCGCGCCGATGCGGGCGACGAGCACGCCCATTCCGACCGCCGAGGACAGCAGCCGCGGCGGGAACAAGTAAGCGCACAGCGCGGGCAGGGCCATGCCCCCGGCCGACGCGCCGCCGACGCCAACCATCAGCAGCAGCGTCCAGCGCCCGGCGTCCGGCGCTGTCAGGCCGACGCCGAGGAAGCACAGCGCCATCAGACCGAACGCGATCACCAGCGTCGGGCCGGGGCGCCAGCGGTCGATCAGCACGCTGACGATCACCCCGATCGCGAGGCCGGCGAGCTGCACGACCCCGGCGATGCGCGCCGCCGCGTCGAGCGAGAAACCGGCCCTCGGCAGGATCGTCGGGATCCACGAGTTGAGGAAATAGAGGTTCATCGCGTTAAGCGAGAGGATGAGCGCGAACACCGCGAACGGGAGTGCCCAGGGAGCGCGGAACAACTCCAACTGCGGAGCTTTCGGTCGCGCCGGCGCGTCCGCTTCGGCCTCCGGAGGGCCGCCGCGCAGCACGAACCCGAGCGTCAGCGCCAGCAAGGCCGCGAACAGGCCGGGGACCACGAACAGGCCCTGCCAGCCGCCGATGCGCACCACCACGGGCGTAAGCAACCCGGCAATGGCCAACCCCAGCGGTATGCCGGCCGAAACCACCGACATGATGGTCGCGCGCAGGCGCTCGGGCGCGAGTTCGGCGGACAACGCCGAGACGTTCGGTAGGCACGCGCCGAGCGCGAAGCCGGTCAGAAAGCGCCACAACAGGAACGCGGGGATGCTCGTCACCAGCGAGGTGGCCAGCGTCGAGATGGCCACGCCGACGCAGCCGAGCACGATCAGCGGCCGCCGCCCGAAGCGGTCGCCAAGTGGGGCGAGAGTCGCGCCGCCGACACCGATCCCGACCAGCAGGCCGGAGAACACCCAGCCGAACGCCGCCGGCTCCAGCCCCAGCGCCTCCTTGAGCCGCGGCACGGCCAGCGCCATCGCGTTGAGATCGTAGCCCTCCATCACGAACACGCAGCCGAGGAGGACCAGCGCGACGATGCGGCGAACGCCGGTCACCGAGCTATTGGCCAAACCGCGCCTCCTCCAACGGGGAAAGGGAGCGAAGTTGGCTCATTGTCTCCACCCGTCCCACGGGCTCGGCATATGATAAGGCACGGTGATGAAGTTCGCCTCGATCTGCTCGATCGCACCCTGGCGGATCTTGAAGGCTTCCGACAGGTAGAACGTGTGCGGCCGGCGGATCGGGCTGGTCACCTTCGTGCCGTCGGTCAGTCGGTAGTCTCCGAGCCTCCCGCAATGGTCGATGAAGCCGTGCGCGAGGACGATCCCCCGCTCCTCGTCGACCAGGGGAAAGCGGCGGCCGCGCAGGCGGTCGTCGTAGCGGTAGTTGCCCTGGGCGAACTGCTCCTCGCACGAGAGGTGCGCCACCGGCACGAAGAACTCGGGGTTGTTGGTCGTCTGCACGCCGTTCTCGATCCGGTTGCAGGCCGGGTGGAATCGCGTGCGGATCGTGCCGTCGTTGAGCTGCAGGGTGGCGAAATAGCCGTCGGCGAGCGCGATCATCTCGGCGCGGCTGGAACGCTCGGCTTCGGGGACCGGGGTTTCCATGACCGTCTTGTGCTCGAACTTCGGGTTCGGGAAGACCAGCGCCTCGTCCGCTTGGCGCACGACGATGGTTTCGACTTCGGCGATCGCCTCGCCGCGCAACGCCAGGCGGATGCAGGCGCCGGAGGTGTCGCGAGTCTCGGTAACGGTGGTGAAAAGCGCCACTTGCCCGGTCTGCTCATCGGCAAAGCGCAAATCATACGGGCCGAGCGCGGTGATCGTGCCCCAGAGTCCGTCTCCCGGTTCGAGCGCGACATTGTTCTCGGTGACGAGCGCGTCGCTCGCCCAGGCGATTCGCGTGTGATCGCGAGCGCACAGCGCTGCGCAATAGCGGTCGAGCGCCGCGTACAGTTCCTTGCGATTTGCCAAACTCTCTCCCCTCCGCTTGACTTGCCGCCGTGCTAGCTCAAAAGTAACGACCGTTAAAGTCGCGGTTGGCGCGGCGGGAGGGATGAGTGGATCCGAGCGGCAAAGTCGCCATCGTCACCGGCGGCAATTCTGGATTGGGTGAGGGCGGCGTTCACCGCCTGCTGCGCGCCGGCGCGAGCGTCGTTTCGCTCGATCGAACCGGCAAGCCGCCGCAAGGCGCCGATTTCATCGAATGCGACGTCGGCGACGAAGATTCGGTCAAGGCCGCGGTGAAGGAGGTCGCCGATCGATATGGCGACATCCACATGCTGCTCAACAACGCGGGGATCGGCGGGCTCGGCCCCGTCGCTTCGCCGGAAGGGCCGGGCGACATGGCCGCGTTCCGCCAGGTCATCGGCGTGAACCTGATCGGCGCCGCGCAAGTGGCCGCGCATGTGGCGCACCGGATGATCGGCAACAAGCCGTCGGGCGTCGATGACGAGCGCGGTGTGATCGTCAACACCTGTTCGATTGCCAGCTTCGAAGGCCAGGAAGGCATGGGGGCCTACACGGCGGCCAAGGCCGCGCTGGCGGCGCTGACCCTGGTATGGGCGCGCGACCTTTCGCGCCACGCGATCCGCGTCAACGCCGTGGCGCCGGGGCTGATGGATACCCCCCTGGTCGCCGGGCTGCCGCCCGCTCTGCTGGCCGAGCTGCTCAAGGACAACGAATTCCCCAAACGCGCCGGCACCGCCGACGAATACGCCGCCGTCGCCGAATTCCTGATCCGCACCCCCTTGATGAACGGCGAGGTCGTGCGCCTCGACGGCGCCGCCAGGCCGCCGGCGCGGACCAAGTGGGCGGCCGGGGCGTGAAGAACGCATCCTACGTTCCGTTCGTCCTGAGCTTGTCGAAGGACGATAGCGCGCGTGATTTCGTGGTTCGACAGGCTCACCACGAACGTTTTTTGTTATCCAGGTCACCTTGTGACGCAAAGGTATCGTAAATGGCAGACTTTCCCCTTCCGCCCGGCTTCACCGCCGCGAAGATGAGCCAGGCGCAGAAGGCGTTCGAGGCGGCGCTCGGCGCCGACAAGGTGTTCTTCACCGACCTCGACCGCATCGGCTACGAGGACAAGTTCGCGCTCGACGACCGGCGCCACCACCCCGCCGGCGCGATTGCGCCGATCTCGGTCGAGGAAGTGCAGGCAGCGGTGAAGATCGCCAACCAGTTCCGCGTGCCCTTGTGGCCGATCAGCCGGGGCAAGAACCTCGGCTACGGCACCTCGGCGCCGGAGCTCGCCGGCAGCGTTGTGCTCGACCTCAGCCGCATGAAGAAAATCGAATTCGATGCTGCCAACGGCGTGGTGACGCTGGAACCGGGCGTCGGGTTCTACGACCTTTACGACTACCTGCAGCAGCACAAGCTGCCGTTCTGGCTCTCGACCCCCGGCAACTCATGGGGCTCGGTGATCGGCAACGCGCTCGACCGCGGGGTCGGCTACACGCCGTATGGCGAGAACACGAAGAACTTCTGCGGCATGGAAGTGGTGCTGCCGACCGGCGAAGTGGTGCGCACCGGGATGGGCGCGTTCTCCAAGGCGCCCACCTGGGGCCTCTACCCGTTCGGCTTCGGCCCGGGGTGGGACCAGATGTTCGTCCAGTCGAACTTCGGCATCGTCACCAAGGCCAACATGTGGCTGATGCCCGAGCCCGAGAGCCTGATGGGCATGGATGTCGAGTTCGACCGACCCGAGGACCTTAAGGCGATGGTCGACACCATCGGGCCGCTGCGGCGCGAACGTCTCCTCCAGCAAAGCCCCAGCATCGGCAATTGGCTGCGTGCCGCCGCAGTGCTCACCACCCGCAAGGAGTGGACCGACAAGCCGGGCGCGCTCGACGACACGGTGATCAGCGCGATCCGCAAGAAGTTCAACATCGGCTGGTGGGGCGTTTCGCTGCGGCTTTACGGGCGCGAGGAGGTCAACAAGGCAGCCTACAAAGTGCTCGAAAAGGCGATGAACGACATCAAGCCGATGGTGCTCAAGCCGACGACCTGGGTGAAAGGCCAGCTGCTGGAATACTCGGGCTGGACCGGCACGCCGATGACTTTCCCGATGCAGAACATCAACTGGTACGGCGGGCGCGGGGGGCACATCGGCTTCTCGCCGCTGCTGCCGCAGGACGGCTCGCTGGCGCTGGCGCAGTTTCAGCGCACGTATGCCCGCTACAAGGAGTTCGGCATCGACTATCAGGGCAGCTTCGCCTTCGGCGAGCGCCACCTGATCAACGTCAACGCGATGATCTTCGACAAGGACGACGCGGCGAAGATGGCCAAGATCGACCCGTTTTTCCGCCAACTCGTCGCCGACGCCAAGGCGCAAGGCTACGGCGAATACCGCACGCACCTCGACTACATGGATCTGGTCGCCGGAAGCTACGACTGGAACGGCGGGGCGCTGAGGAAGCTCAACGAGAAGGTCAAGAACGCGCTCGACCCCAACGGCATTCTCGCCCCGGGCAAGAGCGGCATCTGGCCCACGAACTACGCAGGAGAGCGCAAGGCATGAGCAAATTCACACTCGTCGCCCTCGCCGCTCTGGGGATCGCCGGCGTCGCCATGGCGCAAGGCATGCCCAAGCCGACCACGCTGGTCGATCGCCCCAACGCCACCGGCGGCGAGAAGCTTTACATCGAACATTGCGCGATGTGCCACGGGCCCAACGGGATGGGGACCGGCCTGCTCGCCCGCCGGATCCAGCCGGCCCTGCTCGAACAGCGCAGCAATCTCGCCGCCGCTTATGTGATCACGGCCGCGCGCCGGGGCATCGGCAACATGCCGCCGATCACCCGCGGCGAGGTCAGCGATCCCGACCTGAAGCAGATCGCCGATTACCTCGCTGCGGGGCCGCATTTGCCGGCTTCGGGAGCCGCCAAGTGATCCGCGCGACCCGCCGCGGGGCGCTGGCAGCGGGGTTGGCCCTTCCGGCGGCAGCCTCGCTGGCGAAATCGCCCAGGCGCAAGCCGAGCGGAACGATCCTGCTGCACGATCCCTCGCTCGAAGCCGGCCGGCGTTTCGCCAGCGCCGCGCAGGCGCGGGGCGACAAGGCCCTTGCCATCGAAGGCGACCGCATCCGCTTCGCCCGCGCGGTGTTCGTGCGCGCGCCCGCGCTGGTGATCGGCGTCAGCCGCGCGGCCGATGCCGTGCTGATCGAGGACGTCGGGCGCGAGGCGGGTTATGCGCCAGTCGCGGTGCCGCCGGCTCTGGCCGGCAAGTCTGCCTGGGCGCTCGCTCCGCGCGTCTAGCCGCGCTCGCTCGGTGCGCACACGAAGCTCGTCTCCGAGTTCACGTCGCCCTTGCCGTCGTACCGCGCGATCAGCGGGTACGGGCACAGCGGGCGGCTGATCGGCGAGAGCCTGGGCGCGTTCGGGTTGGGCGAGGGTGTGCGGGTGGCGACAATGCGCTCGGGAGCCTGGCCGCTGGCCGTCCAGCCATCAATCGTCCCCAGCGTGTCGAAAGTCGAAGCGCCGTCGCCGCCGCCGCAATGGTCCATGCCGGGAACCATAAACAGGCGGATCTGGTTGCGCTGCGCTGCTGGAATAGCGCCCAGCAATCCGGTGTAGAACTCGACCGTGTTGTTCGCCGGGATCAGCCCGTCGGTCCAGCCGTGGCTCAGCAGCAGCTTGCCGCCGCGCGCGAAGTAGGGCTCGAGGCCGCTCGGCGCCACATCGAGCATGTCGGCGCCATAGGCTTTCGCGTCGGCCCATTCCTGGCCGTAGTCGGAAACCTTCCAGTCCCAGCCCGGCTGGTTCGCATAAACCAGATCGCGGAAATAGCTCGTCGCCACCGGGAACGGCTCGTTGCCGCCCATCAGCATCGCCAGCTGCATCTCGCTGCCGACCGGCCAGCCCGGGCGAATGACCTTGCCGCTGGCGTCGCGCACGCCGCCGTAGATCATGCGCAGCGCCTCGACTTGCGGCGGGGCGAGGCACGAGGCCGTCTCGCCGGGCTTGCACGCGAGCGAGGCGGGATCGAAGCCGCAATGGCGCGGGTCCTCGATCAGCCCGTCCTCGAGCCCGTCGAGCCTGTCGCATTGCTTGACCACCGCGGCGTGGACCATGCCCATCGTCGCCGGGGAGAGCGCCGCGCCCGGTGCGTGCCGGGGCGCCCAGCCGACCCACATCGACTGGACCATCAGCCCGGTCATCGGGTTGGCCGGCGCCATCGCGCTGATCGCGTCGAAATCCGCCGGATAGCGGCGCGCTTCCATCAGGCCCTGGCGCCCGCCGGTGGAGCACGAGTTCCAGTAAGACAGCTTCGGCTTGTTGCCATAGAATGCGGTGATCGCCTGCTTGCCGGTGACGACCATCTCGTGGACCGCGCGATAGCCGAAATCGACCAGCTTTTCCGGATGGCCGACGGCCCACCTCGCATCCATCCCGCTGCCGGTGTGCCCGGTATCGGTGGTGGCAACGGCGTAGCCGCGCTTGAGCGGGTCGGCCATCGCGGAATAGCTCAGCGTGCCGGCCCAGATGCCGTTGCCCACCGCGACGAACTTACCGTTCCAACCGGTGGCCGGGAGCCAGACTTCGACCTTGATGTCGGAATCCTTGGTCGGCGTCAGCGTCGCCTGCACGCGGCAGAACGCGGGCACGTCCTTGTACGCCGCGTTCGCCACGCCGGGCGGCAAGCCGGGGCCGGCGGGCTGCTGGAAAGCGCCGGCGGGCACCAGCGTGGCGGAGGTGACTTTGCCGTCGACCTTGAGACTGGCGAGGCTGGCGCAATCCTTTGCCGCGACGGGGCTTGCGAAGGCGAGCGCAACCATCGACGCGCCGAGCACAAAAATGTTCTTGCCGATCATTGTCTTCTCCCCCTCAGGCAACTCCTCATTGCGTTCTATCATCTCCTGATCCCGGCGAAAGCGGCTTCTGAGGGCTCACGACGGATCACAAGAAGATCACACACAGTCACACCGTGTGACCTTGGTATTTTCAATATGTTCAAATGGTTGCGCCTGAAAAAGTCACAGATCGCCAACAACTTTCCATACGCGGGACGTGATCCCGCGAGCCAAGAACGGATACTCTGCGAAGGACCGAGATTCATGGCCGAACACAAGCAGAGGCGATGCGTGTAGGAAAGAGATTTTCCGGGTCCCCCCATGCCGCCTAGGCTTGATGATCAGGCTCTCCGGCCGCTTGCGCGCCACCCATTGCCCGCGCCCGGGGAAGTTCTGCAGCACCTCGCCGTCCCACAGCCGCACGGTGCGCCGCTTGAAGCGCCATTGGCCGTCGGTGTCCTTCACCGCGTGATCGTCGTAATAGCCGGTGAAGCGCAGCACATAAGGCGGCTCGCCCTCGCATTCGGTGACGAAAGCGAAGCCGCGCATCTTCACGCTGCCGTCGTCCTGCGGGCGGTACTGGACTTGCGTCACGTGGTGCTGGCGGCCGGGGAAGCCCGGCGCGTTGGCGTAGTGCCTCATCAGCCCGCGGATGCCGTCGTGGCCTTCCCAAACGTCGGGGTCTTCGAACACTTCCTCGCTCATCACGCAGTCTTCGGTGAAGCAGGCGACGAGGCCCTCGGCGTCGCCGGTGTCGAGCGCCCACGAATAGGCTGCGATCAGGTCTTGCAGGGCGATACGGTCTTCGATCGAAAGCGTGGTCACGGATACCCTCTCCTCATGTTGCTTCAATCGTAACACCCGTTATGGTTGTGGCAAGCGGACAGGTTCCGCACGGGAGAGATTCGTGGGCAAGATCATCGTGACCGGCGCGTCCGGCCAGTTCGGCAATGCGGCGGCGAAAATGCTGCTGGAGCGAGTGCCGGCTGACGACCTGGTGTTCCTCAGCCGCACGCCCGAGGGCCTTGCCGACCTGGCCGAAACGGGCGCGCATGTCCGCCCGGCCGATTTCGACGATCCAGCCTCGCTGGTCCCCGCGATGGAAGGCGGCGAACGGATGCTTCTGATCTCCACGGTTCGCGTCGGCAGCCGGGTCGAGCAGCATACGGCCGCGGTCGAAGCGGCCAAGGCGGCCGGCGTGAAGCATGTGGTCTACACCTCACTCCTCGGCGTGCGGACGCCGAACAATCCGTCGGTCGAAGGCTACGACCATATCGCCACCGAGCAGATGATCGAGGCCTCTGGCCTGGCGTGGACCTTTCTGCGCAACAGCCTTTACGCCGAAGCGGTGGCCACCGCGATGGCGATCCCGGCGCTGCAGGCGGGCCACAAGCCGGAGAACGCCGGCGACGGCCGCGTGCCGATCGTCAGCCGCGACGATTGCGTGGCCACGGCGGTCGGCGTGCTGACGCAGGAGGGGTACGGCAACACCGCGCTCGACGTGACGGGGCCGGAGCTGTGGACCCTGCCCGACGCGATGGCGCTGATCTCGCAAATGGCCGGCAAGCCGATCGAGATC
>Ga0207705_10002762_pt1 | contig 13421 bp, 12 predicted proteins | sample KBSC13metaG_FD_184314 | JGI IMG/M metagenome (GOLD analysis project Ga0207705, IMG submission 184314) | Corn rhizosphere microbial communities from Kellogg Biological Station, Michigan, USA - KBS C1-3 metaG (SPAdes) (version 2) | ecosystem: Host-associated > Plants > Roots > Rhizosphere > Soil ...
CAGCGCCCATCAAGCCGAAGCCCCCGACCATCATCGCCCAGGACGCGGGTTCGGGAACGCCACCAGCCAGCTCGAAATTGGCGCCGAGCCAGCCCGCATCGGGAAAGCCCTCACCCGAACCCGGAAAGCTGAACGCGCCATTGAAGTTGCTGTAACGGTCCGAATAGAAGGTGACCGCGGAATTGAAGTTGGCGGAGCCGCCCTGATCGGTGCCAACCGAACTCGCATTGTCGGTCGTGTAAGCCCCGATCACATAGTGCGTGCCCGCGGTCGCCGCGAAGGGCGAGATCGAAACCCACCGGAAATAGCCTTCGAGCGTGCCCCCACCCGGTGTGATCGTCGCTGAGGTCAGCAAATTGCCCTGTAGATCCCAAATGCCGATCTGCGCCTGCGCGCTCAGGCCGTCCTGCCCGCTGTCGTAGACGCCGAGCGCATCGATCGTCCCGCCGGCATCGACGCTGAATTCGAAACCCAACGTATAGGGGCTGCCCGAATATTCCTCGCCCGGGCTGGTCAGATCGATTGCCGGATTGCCCGCCAGCGCAGGTGAAACCCCGGCCACGGCAACCGCCGCAAGCAAAAATCCTTTATACATCATGCTGCTTCCCCCCAAGAGCGATAGACTCGATCGGTCAGGGCAGAAGTGTATCGCCTTTTGCGGGAATTCCGAAATCGGGATTAAGTTTTCTTTTACCTGATGCCCATCCCGTGGCGACGACTATAGTGCGAGTGTTTGGAAGGGGGAGTTCGCACATGGAAACCTTTGGGCGTTCGGGGACTGCGGCCGCCGTTGCGGCGATGCTTTCAACGCCGGTTGCAGCGCAGACACAGCCCGCCTCGCTACAATCGCGCGCCGATCAGCTGCTCGACCTGCTCAATGGTCAGGGCACGCCCGACGCCCTGTTCGCACCCGCTTTCCTCGCCGCCGTACCCGCCGCCAAGGTGAACGAGATCACAGTCGGCCTGGCCTCGCTCTACGGCAAAGCCGAGCGCGTCACCCTGACGCCGACCGATGCCAACCGCGCCAAATTGCTCTTCACCTATGAGCGCGGCACGGTCGATATGGTGATGCAGATCGATGCGACCGCCCCTAATCAGGTGATCGGCCTGCTGATCACGGGATCGGGCTCCACGGGCGGCCTGCCGCAAGTCATCCGGACGCTGCACGCTCTCCCCGGCAAGACCGGCTTCGCCTTCGCGAAATTGGGGGACGGCGCGCCGCAGATGCTGGACGCGCAGGATGCCGACCAGCCGATGGCGCTCGGCTCGGCTTTCAAGCTGGTGATCCTGGCCGAACTGGTGCGCGAGATAGCGGCGGGCGAGCGGCAATGGACCGACATGGTCACGCTCGACGGTGGCCAATTGCCCGGCGGCACCTACACGCAGATGCCCGCGGGCACGAAGGTCAGCCTGCTCGAACTGGCACAGAAGATGATCTCGATCAGCGACAATAGCGCAACCGACATCCTGCTGGCAACGCTCGGCCGCGCCAAGGTCGAGGCGATGATGGGCGAAGTCGGCTGGCAGAACACGGCGCGCAACCGGCCCTTCCTGTCGACGCTGGAGATGTTCAAGATCAAGGGCATTGCCCGCTTCCGCCAGGCGTGGCCGACTCTGGACGAGAAAGAGCGGCGCGCTTTGCTCAAGGAGATCGACACCGCGCCCCTGTCCGCGATCGACCCCAATCTGTTCAAGGACGGCAAGCCGATCCTGATCGAACAGGCCGAATGGTTCGCCTCGCCCGCCGACATGATCCGCACGATGGACTGGCTGCGCAAGCACACGGAGACCGGCGCCGGCGCGCAGGCCCGCGGCATATTGTCGATCAACCCCGGCGTGCCGCGCGGACCCGGCAACGCACAATATTCCTATATCGGCTACAAGGGCGGCTCCGAGCCCGGCGTGATCACGATGAGCTTCCTGCTGCAGGGCAAGGACGGCTGGTATGCGATGAGCGCGGGCTGGAACAACCCGTCCGACAAGGTCGAGGAAGGGATGCTGATCACCCTGATCTCCAGCGCGATCGGCGCGACGGGGAAATAGATCAGGCGGTTAACGCCGCGACCAGCGCCTTGACCTTCTTCTGCCGCCATTGCGGTATCGGCGCGATCAGCCAATAGCCGCGCGCGCCCGGCTTGCGGCCCAGTTCCTTGATCCGGCCCGCGGCGATGTCGGCGGCGGCGAGCAAAGCCGGCACGGTCGCGCGGCCCAGGCCTGCGGCGGCGGCATCGATCGCCAGGCCCGCATCGGCGACGTTGATTGCCGCCTCGCCATCCTGTTGCGGGCAGCCCGGCCAGCCGATCGCGCGTTTTGGCCCGCCATCGAGACCGACCGTGACATAGTCGGTGCCGCCGATCTGGATACCTTCGTGCTCGCCTTTTTCTTCGGCGAGGCAGATCGCGAGGTCGAGATTCGCCTGGGTGAAATCGAGGCCTTCATCCGAGGCGACCATAGCGAAACCGAGATCTGCATCGGTCCGGCCGTAATCCGCCAACCGCGCCGCCAGCCATTTGGCCGTGAAATCGCGCGGCGCCGCGATGGTCAGCCGCTTGGAGCTTTGCTGCGCCTGCATCGCGCGCACCGCTTCCTCGAACTCAAGGAACCCGCGCCGCAGCGCGTCGAGCCCGGCCGCGCCCTCGGGCGTCAGTTCCAGCCCCTTGGCGGTGCGGCGAAACAGCACCACGCCCAGCACATCCTCCAGCGTGCGAATCTGCTGACCGACCGCGGCCGGCGTCACCGCCAGCTCGTCCGCCGCGCGTGTGAAGGACAGATAACGCGCCGCCGCATCGAGCACGCGCAGACCATTGAGCGGCAGATGCGTCCGCTTCATTCCACCACTCCCTCCGGGCCGATCAGCTGGAAGCGCGGGATGCGTGCTTCGAAAATTTCGCCATCGGCACCGATCATCTGATAACTGCCCTCCATCGCTCCGATCGGCGTGTCGAGCGGGCAGCCGGAAACATAGTCATAGGATTGTCCGGGCGCGACCACCGGCTGTTCGCCGACCACGCCTTCGCCCTCTACCATGTGGCGCGCGCCGCGCCCGTCGGTGATCACCCATCGGCGGGTAAGCAGCTGGACCTCCTGCTCGCCGCCGTTTTCCAGCCTTATGTGATAGGCCCAGAACCAGCGGCCACCTCCCGGATCCGATTGCTCGGGCAGGAAGCTGACCGACACGCGCACGACCAAACCACGCGTCTCGGCGCTGTACGGGAACAGCACGGAGAGCGTGGCGAGGCTCATAATCCAACCGCCCTCAAGGCACGGTCGAGATCCTCGATCACGTCGTCGGGGTCTTCCAGGCCGACATTCAGCCGCAGCATACCCTCGCCCACGCCCATGGCGAGGCGGACCTCTTCCGAGAGGCCGGCATGCGTGGTCGAGGACGGATGCGTCATCAGCGACCGGGAATCCCCGATATTGTTGCTGATGTCGATCAACTCGAGCGCGTCGAGCAATCCGTGCGCCTGTTCCCGCCCCGCGACATTGATCGCCATGATCGTACCCGCCGCCTCCATCTGCCGCATCGCAAGCGCGTGCTGTGGATGGCTCTGCAAACCCGGGAAGAGCGTCTCGACCCGGCTGTCGAGGAAGGTTGCGACCTTCGTCGCATTCTCGCTCTGGCGGCGGATACGCAGATCGAGCGTCTCGAGACTCTTGAGCACGATCCAGGCATTGAAGGGCGAAAGCGTCGGGCCGGTATTGCGCGTGAAGGCTAGCAAAGTGTTCTCGATAAACTCTTCCGAACCACAGACCGCGCCCGCGAGCACGCGCCCCTGCCCGTCCATCATCTTGGTCGCCGAATAGGCCACCACGTCCGCACCCAGCTCCAGCGGCCGCTGCAACAAGGGCGTAGCGAAAGCATTGTCGACCACGCTCGTGATGCCCGCGTCGCGCGCGATCCCGCACACCGCTGCGATATCGACGATGTCGAGCGTCGGATTGGCTGGCGTTTCGAAGAAGAAAATTTTCGTGTTGGGCCGGATCGCGTCCCTCCACGCATCGGTGTCGCGCCCGTCGACGATCGTCGACGTCACGCCGAACCTGGGCAGGAAGGTATCGGTTAGCCAGCGGCATGAGCCGAACGCGGCGCGCCCGGCGACGATATGGTCGCCCTGCTGAACCTGGCACAAAAGCGCCGCGGTCATCGCCGCCATACCCGTCGCCATTGTGCGACAGGCTTCGGCGCCTTCCATCAGCGCGAGACGCTCTTCCAGCATCTGCACGGTCGGGTTCTGCAGGCGCGAATAGGTCATCCCCTTCTGCTCGCCCGCGAAGCGCGCGGCGGCATCGGCGGCCTTGTCGTAGGTGTAACCCGAGGTGAGGTAGAGCGCCTCGCTCGTTTCCCCCCATTCCGAGCGCGCGGTGCCACCGCGCACCGCCTGCGTGGCGGGACGCCAGCGGCTCGTGATCGAGCGGTCCTGGCCGGTACGACGTTTCATGATGTTTCCGCCTTTGCCCGCCGGGCGGGCATCAGGTCAATCTCAGGTATGTCTTAAAGCGATGAAAGGACCGCCTCGCCCATAGCCGACGTGGTAGTTGTCCCGCCGATATCGGCGGTCCGCGCGCCGCTTGCGAGCGCGCGCGCGACCGCCCCCTCGATCCGGTCGGCTTCGGCCGCCATGTCGAGCGAATAACGCAGCATCATCGCCGCCGACAGGATCGTCGCGAGCGGATTGGCCTTGCCCTGGCCGGCGATGTCGGGCGCCGAACCGTGGATCGGCTCGTACAAGCCCTTCTGGTTCTGATCGAGCGAAGCCGAAGGCAGCATCCCGATCGAGCCTGCGCACATGCTCGCCTGATCGGAGAGGATGTCGCCGAACAGGTTGCCCGTCACGATCACGTCGAACTGGCCCGGATCGCGCACCAGTTGCATCGCGGCATTATCGACCAGCATGTGGCTGAGCTGGATGTCGGGATAGTCCTTCGACACCTCGATCACCACGTCGCGCCACAGCTGCGACGTCTCCAGCACATTGGCCTTGTCGATCGAGCAGAGCCGGCCTTTGCGCGCCCGCGCGGTCTGGAAGCCGACATGCGCGATCCGCGAGACCTGATCCTCGTCATAGGACATGATGTCATAGCCTTCGCGCCGTCCGGTGGCGGTGGTGCGCATGCCTTTCTCGCCGAAATAGACGTCGCCATTCAGTTCGCGGATGATGATCAGATCGATCCTCCTGGCGACTTCCGGGCGCAGCGCCGAGGCATCGGCCAGCTCGGGATAAAGCTTCGCCGGACGCAGATTGGCGAACAGGCCCAGTTCCTTGCGCAGGCCAAGGATCGCCTGTTCGGGGCGAAATTTGCGCTCCAGACTGTCGCAGGACGGATCGCCGACCGCGCCGAACAATATCGCATCCGCCCGCCGCGCCAGATCAAGCGTGCGAGGGGGCAAAGGATGGCCTTCAGCCTTGTAGGCCGCGCCACCGACAGGTGCTTCCTCGAAGGTGAGCTTGTCGCCGCAGACCGCCTTGAGCACACGCCGCGCCTCGGCAATCACTTCCGGGCCAATCCCGTCCCCGGGCAGCAGCGCAATCAACATCGTCTCGGGTTCCCGCTTCGTCAGAGTCGGACGGGCTCTTAACCAGCGCGGCCCGCAAGGACTAGGCAGCACGCCCCAAGAAAAGCTTCACCCCGGCGAAAGCGTCAGCGCGCGCGCCACCAGCGCCGTGCCATGATCGCCAGCCCGCCACATGCGACCATGAACAGCACAGCCACGCCCATCACCCCGCTTCCCACCCAGAGCGCCGACGTGAGCAGCATCAGCATGAAATCGCTGATCGCGAGGGTGGCGTTGACCACCAGCCTAATCCGGCCGGACGAATTCCGACACGATCCTCGCTCCTCCGGGCAGCAGATCGCCGCCGGCATGATCGCGGCAGGCTTGTTCCGCCTCCTCGACCGTCGGGCAGATCTTGATCGTGCGCCAGCCGAGCCCCAGCACACCGCTCGCCTGCGCCACGTACCAGTCGCGATAACCCCGGCCCGAGAACACCGCCTCGAACATGTTCTTCCGCTGGTGGATCACACGATACTTCTTGGCCATCTCTATTCCGCCGCAAGCAATGTTTCCGCCCCGCCCAGATCGACCGAGACCAGCCGGCTGACGCCACGCTCGATCATGGTCACGCCGAACAGGCGATTCATGCGGCTCATCGTCACCGCATTGTGGGTAACGACAAGATAGCGCGTTTCGGTCTCTTTCGTCATCTGGATCAACAGATCGCAGAAGCGCTCGATATTCGCGTCGTCGAGCGGCGCGTCGACTTCGTCCAGCACGCAGATCGGCGCGGGGTTGGTCAGGAACAGGCCGAAGATCAAAGCGACCGCGGTCAAAGCCTGCTCGCCGCCCGAGAGCAGGGTCAGGCTGCCGAGCTTCTTGCCCGGCGGCTGCGCCATGATTTCGAGGCCCGCTTCGAGCGGATCCTCACTGTCGATCAGTTCCAGATGCGCTTCGCCTCCTGCGAACAGGGTGGTGAACAGACGGCGGAAATGGCCGTCGACCGCTTCGAACGCCGCCAGCAGGCGTTGGCGCCCCTCGCGATTGAGGCTGCCGATCGAGCCGCGCAGCCGGTTGACCGCCTGATACAGCTCATCGCGCTCGGCGGCATTGGTTTCGCGCGAACCTTCGAGTTCGGCCAGTTCGCTCTCGGCGACGAGATTAACCGGGCCGAGCCGGTCGCGATCCGCCACCAGTCTGTCATGCCGCGCATTCTCGTCTGCGGCCGGCGCGAGCGCGGAACTGTCGAAGCCGATCCGCTCGGGCAAGGTCGCGGCGGGACATTCGAAGCGCTCGCCCGACAGATGCGACAATTCGGCGCGGCGGCTTTCCTGATGCTCAGCGCGCGCCTGCGCGCCCGCGCGCTGCTCGCGCGTCGCGGCGAGCGTCTCGCCGACTGCGGCTACCGCGGCCTCGATCCGACGTAGTTCGGCCTCGTAAGCACCTTCGGTCGAGCGCGCCTCGCGTGCGGCGGCATCGGCGGTTTCAACATCTGCCGCCAAGCCTTGGAGGGCAGCCTCAAGCTCGGCAGGCTTTTCGGCCAACTTGGCGCGTTCGGTGGCGATCGTCTCTTCACGCTTTGCCATTTCGGCAATGCGCTGCGCGGCGTCGCCCGCACGCGATTTCCAGCCCTTAACTTCGGCTTTGGCCGCCTGGAGCCTGCGGCCGTCATGCTCGATCGACTGCGCCAGCGCGAGCGCGCGGCCACGCGCTTCGGCCAGCTTGGCACGTGCAGCTTCCGCCACCGCCCCCAGCCGCTCGACCTCGCCTTTCGTCTCGGCACCATCGGGCAGAGCCGCACGCGCCGCCTCGGCGGCTTGCTCGGCCGCGATCGCTTCCTTTTGCTCTTCGTCCGCGCTGGCGCGGCGCTGGTCGAGCGCGGCAGCTGCGGCACCGCGCCGCTCGATCGCGGCTGCCGCGACATCCTCGTCGCGCCGTGCACTACGGAGCGCCTGCTCAGCCGAGGCGATATCGCTGCGCGCCTTGTCGATTGCGCTGCGGGCTGCCTGCTGCGCCGATTGCGCGGCATCGAACGCCCGTTTCGCGCCTTCGACCGCCGCGCGCGCCGCGGGGAGCTGCTCAGTCAGCTCGGCATGGCGGTTGGCGCGGATTAGCCGCTCGGCCGCTGCTGCGCCGACGTCGCTCGCATAAAAACCGTCCCAGCGCCGCATCTGGCCATCGAGCGTGACGATGCGCTGCCCGACCGCGAGCGGCTGGCCCCCATCCGTGTCGACGACGCCGACCTGCGCCAGCCGCCGAGCCAGAGCGTCGCCACCCTGCACCTGCAGAGCCAAGGGCGGGATACCGGACGGAAGCACGGGATCGCTCTTGTCGGCCGTAGCTCCAGCCCAGCCGCGCGCGCCGCCCGACCCGATCGGCGCATCCAGATCGTCACCCAACGCCGCCGCCAGCGCGCGCTCGTAACCGGGCGCGACCTTGAGCGCTGCCAAGGCCCGGTCACCCTTGGCCTGCGCAAGTGCGCTTGCGAGCGCACGCTCTTCGCTCTCCAGCCCGGCCAAAGCCGCGCGGGCCGACGCCATCGCGCTTTCCGCAATCTCGCGCGACGATGCCGCCGCATCGCGCTTGGTCTCCGCCGTACTCAATGCCTCGGTCAGTGAGGCCAGCCGCATCTCGCCCTCGGCATGCGCCTTACGCGCCGTCTCCAGCGCGACTAGCAACGGCGCTTCTTCCCCGATTGCCGCCAATTCGCGGTCGAGCCGCTGCATCTCCGCATCGGCGCGCGCCCGCCGCTGCCGCGCCGCCGCAAGCGTGGTTTCTGCCACGCGCGCATCCGCTTGTTCGGCAGCGGCCTTGGCCAATGCCTGCGCCGAGGCCACATCCGCATCGCGTGCGGCGCGTTCCGCATCGACCACCGCGCCGTCGAGCGCGGCCTTCTGCGCCTCGCCTGCTGCGAGCGAACGCGCGAGCTGCTGCTCCTCGTCGGTCAGCCGCTCAAGCGCGGCGGCGGCATCCACCGCCAGCGTATCCTCACGCGCTTTGTCCCGGACCAGCGCCTCGGCCTGCTGCGCCAGATCGCCGATCCGCCGTTCGATCGAAGCCTTTTCGGCGCGGATGCCGTCCAGCCGGTGCCGGACGGCCCCCGCCGCCTCACGCGCCGCCTCGGCCGCAGCGCGCGCTTCGGCAAGCTTGTTGGTCGCCTGCACGCTGTGCGCTGCCGCCGCGCGCTGGGCTTCGGCCGCCTGCTGCACAGCCTGCTCCGCTGCGACCGCTTCGGCGCGTGCAGTTTCCGCCGCCGCGGCAGCCTCGCGCCAGCGCGTGAACAGACTGCGCGCCTCGGCCAGCCTTATTTCGGCGGAGAGTGTGCGGTAGCGCTCGGCTGCCTTGGCCTGGCGGCGGAGGGCGCCCATGCGCGTCTCCATCTCGCCCAGCAATTCGTCGAGCCGCTGGAGATTGGCCTCGGTCGCGCGCAGCTTGAGTTCGGCTTCGCGACGGCGGACGTGGAGGCCGGCAATACCCGCGGCTTCCTCCAGCATCTGGCGCCGCTCGACCGGCTTGGCTGCGATCACCGCCGCGATCCGGCCCTGACTGACAAGCGCGGGCGAATGCGCGCCGGTCGCCGCATCCGCGAACAGCAAGGCCACGTCGCGCTGACGCACGTCCTTGCCGTTGATGCGATAGGCAGAGCCCGCGCCACGCTCGATTCGGCGCACCACCTCATTTTCGCCGTCCGCATTTTCAGTCAGCAGCGAGACTTCCGCGAAAGCGCGCGCCGGGCGGCTGGCGGTGCCGGCGAAGATCACATCCTCCATGCCGCCGCCGCGCAGCGACTTGGGGCTGCCCTCGCCCATCACCCAGCGGATGGCCTCAAGCAGGTTGGATTTGCCGCAGCCGTTCGGCCCGACCACGCCGGTCAGGCCGGGCTCGATCAGAAGCTCGGCGGGCTCGACGAAGCTTTTGAACCCCGCCAGCCTGAGTTTCTTGATCCGCATCGCCCCCCGGCCTTCTCGGACCTCGTAACCGTCAGCCGCCGGTGGCGATGGTCAGCGCGTGGTCGAGCTGCGGCCACAGCTCCGCTCCCGTCCGGTCGGGCTCGTCCCACTGGGTGCCGTTGATCACGAAGGTCGGGGTCTCGTTGATCCCGTCGTTCGAATATTTGTTGGTCCAGTCGTTGAGCTTCTGCGCCGCCTTCGGATCGGTCAGGCAAGCGTCCGCCTGCGCCTTGGGCAGTCCGCGCGCGCCGAAGAAGCCGTACAGGCCGCCAATCTCCGCCTGCGCCTTGAAATTCTCGGCGGGTGGCAAGGCCGCGATCCGTTGCTGGTCGGCGGGCGTCATTGCGATGAACTTCTTCATCATGTCGTCCTGGCCGGCGTAAAGCTGCTCGGTCAGCGCGAAGAAGGGCTCAGGCCCACGGCAGCGCATCAGCAAAGTCAGCGGCGCGTCCATGCTGTGGATCAGGAAGGAGCGGAATTCCCAGCTGACCTTGCCGGTCGCGACATATTTGCTCTTCAGCGCGTCCGCGCCCGTTTCCTCGAAATGCTTGCAGTGCGGGCAGGAGAAGGACGCATATTCGATCAGTTTTACCGGCGCATTGGGATTGCCCATCACGTAGCCGCCGTCGGCGGTTTCCGAGACGATATCGGTCCACTGCTTGCCCGCAGGCGGCGGCACAGCGGCGACCGGCCCATGAGCGGCAACCACATTGCTGCTGCTATTGTTGCTCGAAGTCTTGGAGCAGGCGGTGAGCGCAACGGCCATAAGGGCGGCGGCGGCAAAGGAGGTTTTCATCAGCGTCCGGTCTTTCGTGGCGAAGGATTGGAATGAAGCGCGGCGGCAAGGGCTACGTCAAGGCTGTGCCAATCGCCGATCGCCGGCTGCAACACGTCATCGATCAGGAAGGCTGGCGTGCCTGGGAAGCCGGGCTTACGCCATGCCTCTTTGGCCTGGGCGGCGAGCAAGTCCTGCTCCGCCTTGTTGGCAAGGCAGGAATCGATCTTGTCGTTGGATATGCCGAACACCGCGTCGAAACCGGCGCCGCGGGCAAGCCTCGGCAAAAGCTGATCGGGCGACTGCCCGTCGGCGGATTCGATCTTGGACCAGCCCTGAGCACGCGTAAACCAGCCCGTCTGTTGCGCGAACACCTTGGGCAGGCTCGTGAAGAAAGCTTGCGGGCCATCGCAGCGGGCTATGATCGACCCGGCATAGTCAAACCCGTCGCGCAACGCGTGCCGTACCTCGTAACTGACTAGGCCCGGCCGCAGATATTTGGCGGTGAAGGGCGGGATCATTTCCCCTTCCAGATGCGCGCAATGCGGGCAGGTTAGCGACAGATATTCGACCAGGTGCACCTTGGCGTCGGGATTGCCCCACAGGAAAGCCCCTGAAGGCAACCGGGTCGCGACCTGCGACCAGTCCTTGGTCGGCGCACGCGTGGCGGGGGCTGCGACGCGGGGAACCGGCTTGTGCGCGGGGGCTGCGGAAAGTTGCGCAGGCAAAGTCGCGGCCAGCGCGGCGAGAAGACTTAGACGGAGCTTCAATCGTTGCTTCCCTTGTTGAGGCGCACGCCCACGATCGGCGGGCCGTCGGACGCGGCGACCGCGCCCGCAAGCGCGGTCAGGACCGCGTGCAATTCCGGATCGGCAATATTGCGAAGCGAGTCGCCGAGTTCGGCCGGGACCGGCTTGAGCGAAGGTGGCGCCGCGCGCGGCTTGGGCGCGGGCATCGCGCCCTGGCGGATCACCACCCTGGCGACCGCGGCATAGCCGAAGAACTGGTTGACCCGTTCGATGATCGCGGGCGCGACATGCTGCATCATGGGGGCGTGCGCACCCGTGACCGCCAGCGTCAGCGTGCCGTCAGATTTCTTGCCGGTCGGGAAACGGATCGATTCGGGCGCGGACACCTCGGCATAGCGCGCGCCGACAATTTCGCCCCAGCGGCTGACGATCGCCGACTGGACGAAGCCGAAGCGCTTGAAGGCGGCGGCACCGATATCGGGCAACAAGTCGGCGACCTTGCGCTGACCGCGCCGCCGCGGCTCTTCCTTTGGCGGCTTTTCCCGACTCTTTCGTTCCGTCATCCCTCAGCCCATGCCATAGCAGCGCCATGCCCGTCGATAGCGGTTCGGAACCGTCCGCCGCACTCCTTGCCTGGTACGATCGCCATGCCCGCCGCCTGCCATGGCGTGCGGAAGGCGGGGTGACACCCGATCCCTATCGCGTGTGGCTGTCCGAGGTGATGCTGCAGCAGACCACAGTCGCGGCGGTGAAGTCCTATTTCGAGACCTTCACCACCCGTTGGCCAACTGTCGAAGCGCTCGCCGCCGCACCCGAGGCGGACGTGATGAGCGCCTGGGCCGGGCTGGGTTATTATGCCCGCGCGCGCAATCTGATCGCCTGCGCTCGTGCGGTCGCCGCGGAAGGCGGCCGCTTTCCCGATACCGAGGAGAGGCTGCGCGCCTTGCCCGGCATCGGCAAATATACCGCCGCCGCGGTCGCCGCGATCGCATTCAGCCAGCGCGCGGTGGTGATCGATGCCAATGTCGAGCGCGTGGTCGCACGGCTGTTCGCGATTTCGACGCCGCTGCCCGCCGCCCGGCTCGAGATCGATCGGCTTGCCGACCGGATCACGCCCTCGGCTCGCGCGGGGGATTTCGCACAGGCGATGATGGATCTGGGTGCAACCATCTGCACCCCGCGCAATCCCGCCTGCGGCATCTGTCCGCTTTCCTACGACTGTGCCGCGCGCAAGACCGGCGCACCCGAAACCTACCCCCGCAAGGCTCCCAAGGCCGCCAAACCGGTACGCAAGGGCACGATGTTCTGGCTCGAACAGGACGGGGCGGTCCTGCTCGTGCGCCGCCCAGCCAAGGGCCTGCTCGGCGGGATGCGCGCGCTCCCGACCGGACCATGGACCGCGGACGATCCCGGCCTTGCCGAAGCGCCGGCGGACGTCCAATGGCGCGAAGTGGGCACCGGCCGGCACGTCTTCACGCATTTCGCGCTCGACTATCGCGTGGTGGCAGGGCGCGCCTCCACTCGATCCAATGCGGGCGAATGGTGGCCCATCGCCGGGATAGAGAATGCCGGGCTGCCCACTTTATTCGCGCGCGCCGCGCAGCTTGCGGAGAAAGAATGAGCTTCAACGACATCTATGTCGGCTTCACCGGCTCGCCGCTCGACCGGGTCGAGATCGCGCGCCACGACGCCGACGCGCTGGCGGCGCTTGCGAGTAACCCGAACGCGCTGCTGCTCGACATGCCGGATTATCTTCCGTCGACCGAGAATGGCGCGCTCGCCTGGACTCCCTATACGCCGCTTCCGCCGGAAGAGCGGCTGCTACTGGGGCTGATCGACGGCATTCCCCGTTTCGCGCGGATCGACCCCGACGCCGCCGCCGCAAGGCGTTGGGCTGAGCTGATGACTGTATTGGACACGCTGCCCGCGGGCGAGGCCGGCATCTATGCCGCCGCGCGATCGGTGCTCGACTGGCATGCGCGCCACCGTTTCTGCGCGAATTGTGGTGCGAAGACCGCGCCGCACCATGCGGGCTGGGGCCGCCTCTGCCCCCAGTGCGACACGGAACATTATCCGCGCACCGACCCGGTGGTGATCATGCTCGCCGAATATCAGGATCGCGTGCTGGTCGGCCGCCAGCCGACGTTCGCGCCGGGCCGCTATTCGGCGCTGGCAGGATTCGTCGAGGTCGGCGAGTCGATCGAGGAAGCGGTAGCGCGCGAATTGCGCGAGGAAGCGGGCGTGGTAGCGACCTCGGTTCGCTACATCGCGAGCCAGCCCTGGCCCTTTCCGTCGCAATTGATGGTCGCTTGTATTGCAACCGTAGCGGACGACACGATCACGCTCGACATGGCCGAGCTTGAGGACGCGAAATGGGTGAGCCGGCCGGAGGTCGAAGCAGCCCTACGGGGTGATGCGGATGCGGCGTTCGGCGCGCCGCCGCGCTATGC